>JAAIGF010159894.1_pt1 | contig 39351 bp, 41 predicted proteins | sample 6487441 | NCBI WGS metagenome assembly JAAIGF01 (sample SAMN13974129, study PRJNA590717) | phyllosphere metagenome | biome: pepper field; feature: multiple bacterial spot infested pepper fields; material: pepper leaves; isolation source: leaves from pepper fields | host: Capsicum annuum ...
CGAGGGCGTCGCCAGCAGGTCCGGACCCACCGTGCCGGGCTCCTGGCCCAGCAGCGGATACGCCGTCCAGCGATGCAGCCGCTGGTGCTCGTCCAACGGGCTGGGCGCATCGGTGTAGCCCTCGCCCATCACGAACAGCGTGGAGCCTTCGAAAGCCGGCAACGCATCGGCCTGCAACGGCGATTCGCCGATCAGCACGCCATCGCGCAGCACATAGATGCGCTGGTCGTGCAGGCTGACCAGCACGCCAAGCCGCCCTTCGGTCGTGCCATCTTCCTTCCAGTACGCTGCGCCGGCCTGGTTGGCCTGCACTTCCGGCAACGCCTCACCGCGGCTGTTTACCGGCGCCAGGATCGCTGGATAGGCCAGTGTCATCGGCGAACTCCTGGCATCAGCCACCACCACCGTGTCGCCGCGCTGGGTGGCACTGAACAGCTCCTGCGCGAAGGCCTGCGGCAAGCGCACGCAGCCATGCGAGGCGGGATGCCCGGGAAGGCTGCCACCGTGCAGCGCGATACCGTCCCAGGTCAGCCGCTGCATGTAGGGCATCGGCGCGCTGTTGTACAGATTGGAGCGGTGGTCCTTGTCCTTCTGCAGGATGGTGAACACCCCCGTCGGCGTCTCGTGGCCGGCCTTGCCCGAACTGATGGTGCTCATGCCGATGGCAATGCCGTTGCGGTACACATAGGCCCGCTGCTCATCCAGGCTGACCACCAGCACGATGGGACCGGCAGGTGAGATTTCCGGATGCCAGAGATATTCGCCAGGCTTGAGGTCCGCCGGCCCGCGTGCCGCCAGGGCGGCTGGTTCCGTCGACGCCTGCGCGTACAGGCGCGGTACCACGGCCAGCGAAAGGCTGGCCACGAGCAGCAGGGATGATGGCAGCGGTCGCATCGGTGTGTTCAATCTTCCCGTCGGAGCCACGACGCTACACATTCGCGGAAGCGAAAAAAAGATCGCCCGGCGACACAGCCATGTGTCGTACCGGGCAATCATCACGTCCGTGTCGGCCTCCTGCCACCCCAGGCATCCTGCCTGTCGGTGGCGCGCTCCTGCATGGAGGCCGCTGTCATCCCTGGTTGTCTATCCCAGCCCCTTCCACAGGTCTGTGTTGCTACCGTCCTGGTATGGTTCGGCCCATCCCGGGCCGGCCGCTGCAGCCTTCCTGTGGCGGCGGAGACCTGCATCCGGCAGGTCGCGGCAAATCCCCTTCCCTCAGCGTCTTGGTACGGGCCGCACCGGTACCGGTCCGGGTACCGGATCCTTCGCGGGCGTCGTGCCCCCGAGGGTGATCCGCTGTCGATTCCGTTCGACGATGGCTTTCCCTATGCCTTTCACCTGCGTCAGGTCCTCGACGCGTCTGAAAGGCCCGTGCTGCTGCCTGTGCGCGACAATCGCGGCAGCCCGGCTGGGCCCCACCATCGTCAATCCCTGCTGCAGTGCAGAGGCATCTGCCCGGTTGATGTCGATCCGCTCGGCAGCCAGTGCCTGCGTGATCCACATTCCCAGAAGCAGCGCCCGCAGCACGCTCCACCAAGACACGAGATGGATCTCCCTGTGATCAGGACCGTTCCGATCGGCAATCCCGTCGGCGGAATCAGTGTCCGTCACCACATACGCACAGCCTATCGCCAAGATAGATTTCTGACAGCCAGCTAAACACCCGACGACTTGTAGGAAAATCCCTACCCCTGATCAGATGGGGGATCGACGCGCCATGTAGCGCCGGACTCTGCCCGGCTGATGCATTACGGCGCAGCGGGGCAGAGCCCCGCTCCACGGGAATCCCTGCGCCATGTAACCGCAGGGCAAGGACCGGCCGCGGAGACGCGCCGACGACGGCCACGCCCGGAGCGTGCTCCAGACCGGTCAGGGATGCAGGCGTAGAATGGCGGGATCAGCCAAATCCAACCGGAGTTTCAGATGGACAGCGCCAAGCTCGGCCAATTCGTCAACGAGAAGTGGGACAGCGAGATCGTTCCGCAGCTGGTCGACTACATCCGCATTCCCAACAAGTCGCCGATGTTCGATGCCGACTGGGTGCAGAACGGCTACATGGAGCAGGCGGTAGTCCTGATGGAAAGCTGGGCGAAAGCTCAGGACATTCCGGGCCTGCAGGTTGAGGTGGTGCGTCTGGAAGGCCGCACGCCCCTGCTGTTCCTGGAGATTCCGGCCAGTGGCAGCGAGACCGGCGACGATACCGTGCTGCTTTACGGCCACCTGGACAAGCAGCCGGAAATGACCGGCTGGGACGATGATCTTGGCCCGTGGAACCCGGTGCTGCGCGAGGACAAGCTGTACGGACGCGGTGGCGCCGATGATGGCTATGCGATCTTCGGTTCGCTGGCCGCGGTGCTGGCGCTGCAGGCCCAGGGCCTGCCGCATGCACGCTGCGTGATCCTGATCGAAGCCTGCGAGGAATCGGGCAGCTACGACCTGCCCGCCTATGTGGATCACCTCGCCGACCGCATCGGCAAGCCGTCGCTGGTGGTCTGTCTGGATTCGGGCTGCGCCAACTACGACCAGCTGTGGTGCACCACCTCGCTGCGCGGCCTCACCGGCGGCAATTTCTCGGTGAAGGTGCTCAACGAAGGCGTGCATTCCGGCGATGCCTCCGGCGTGGTGCCCTCCAGCTTCCGCCTGCTGCGCCAGCTGCTGTCGCGCATCGAGGACCAGGATACCGGCCGCATTCTCATCGATGGCATGCAGGTGGAGATTCCCGCCGAACGCCTGGAACAGGCCCAGCGCGCTGCCGAGGTGGTGGATACCGCGATCTTCGACAAGTTCCCGCTGGTCGATGGCCTGAAGCCGATGAGCGACGACCTGACCGAACTGGTGCTCAACCGCACGTGGCGCCCGGCACTGTCGGTCACCGGCATCGGCGGCATGCCGCCGCTGGAATCGGCCGGCAATGTGCTGCGCCCGCAGACGGCGGTGAAGCTGTCGCTGCGCCTGCCGCCGACCGCCGATGGCAAGCGCTGCGGCGAACTGCTCAAGGAAGCGCTGCTGCGCGATCCGCCGAACGGCGCCGAAGTGACCCTGGACCTGGAAAAGGCCTCCAGCGGCTGGAACGCGCCGGCGATGTCGCCGTGGCTGACCCGTGCCATCGACGAAGCCAGCCAGACCTTCTTCGGCAAGCCGGCGATGTACATGGGCGAAGGCGGCTCGATTCCGTTCATGGGCATGCTGGGCGAGAAGTTCCCGGGGGCGCAGTTCATGATCACTGGCGTACTCGGCCCGCATTCCAATGCCCATGGCCCGAACGAATTCCTGCACATCCCGATGGGCAAGAAGGTCACCGCGTGCGTGTCCAAGGTGATCAGCGAGCATCACGCCGCCAGCCTGCGCGGCGAAACCAGCGGTTCGCCGGTGGCTGCCGACAGCGGCACCCGCCACGGTGGCCACGGCTGCTGCTGAGCAGAGACGAACCCGGGTCGGCTGCGAGTGATGCAGCCGACCGCCGGTCCGCTCTACCATGCGGTATTCCCTCTCTGGATACCTTTGCCCATGAATGGCCTGTTCGGCAGCAGCAGCTGGTTGTACATCATCCTGGTCGGCTTCGTCGTCGGCCTGCTCGGACGCTTCTTCATGCCGGGCAACCAGCGCATGGGCTGCCTGTTGACCATCGTGCTCGGCATCGTCGGCGCGCTGGTGGCAGGCTGGTTCGGCCAGTACATGGGCTGGTACGCGCCCGGTGAACCGGCCGGCTTCCTCGGTGCGGTGCTCGGCGCCATCGCGGTATTGGCCGTGCTGCGGCTGGTCAGCGGCCCGCGCCGCTGATCGTCCCCTTCGCTACCTGATGCTGGCGCCCACGGGCGCCCGGATGCTGCCTGCATGAACGACCCCGCTTCCCTGCCCGAGCGCACCGCACAACGCCTGCACTGGGCGCGCACGCGCCTGGACGATCCGCTGGCGACGCTGGAGCGCGCCTCGGTGGATGCCGGCATGCGCAGCTATTGGCGCGCGACCAGCCGCCACGGCAGCCACATCGTGATGGATTCGCCACCCGGCCTGGAAGACGTGCGTCCGTGGCTGCGCATGCGTACGCTGCTGGCCGCGCAGGGCCTGCGCGTTCCCGGCCTGCTGGCCGAGGACATCCACCAGGGCCTGCTGCTGCTGGAAGACCTGGGTGGACCGACGCTGGCCCGGGTGATCGACGCCGACAACGCGGACCGCTGGTTCGAGCGCGCGATGGACCAGTTGCTGGCATTGCAGCGCATGCCGGTGCCGGCGGATTTCGGCCATTTCGGGGAAGCGCTGCTGCAGCGCGATGCCGGCCTGTTCGATGAGTGGTTCCTGCAGCGCCATCTCGGCATCACGCTCGGCTGCGATGACAGCGAACGCCTGCAACTGGCCCAGCGCCGGCTGATGGACAACGCACTTGGCCAGGCGCAGGTGATGACCCATCGCGATTTCATGCCACGCAACCTGATGCCGGTGGCCGATGGCCCGGCGGTGCTGGATTTCCAGGACCTGGTGCGCGGGCCGATCGCCTATGACCCTGTCAGCCTGTTCAAGGATGCCTTCCTGAGCTGGCCGCTGGCGCGGGTGGATGGCTGGCTGGCGCGCTATCACGCACGCGCACAGGAAGCCGGCCTGCCGGTGCCCGCGCTGGAAGTATTCCTGCGCGATGCGGACTGGCTTGGCATCCAGCGCCACCTGAAATGCCTGGGCATCTTCAGCCGCCTTCGTTACCGCGACGGCAAGGGTCACTACCTGGACGATGCGCCGCGTTTCATCGGCTATCTGGACGAGGTGCTGCCGCGCTACCCGCAACTGGATGGCCTGCGCCGACTGCTCGATGAGCGCATCCGGCCGGCGATGGTCGCACTGGGCGACCCGGAGCCGACGCGATGAAAGCCTTGATCTTCGCGGCAGGGTTGGGCGAACGCATGCGCCCGCTCACCCTGCATACACCCAAGCCCTTGCTGCCGGTTGCGGGCAAGCCGCTGATCGCATGGCATCTGGAGCGGCTTGCGGCGGTAGGCGTACGCGAGGTGGTGGTCAACATCGCCTGGTTGGCCGGATGCTTCGCGCCGGTGCTGGGCGATGGCAGCCAATGGGGCCTGCGCCTGCACTTCGTGCATGAAGGCGACACGCCACTGGAAACCGGCGGTGGTCTCCTCAATGCATTGCCGATGCTGGGCGAAGATCCGTTCCTGGTGGTGAACGGGGACATCTGGACCGATTTTGACTTCGGCACCTTGCCGGCCGAGCCGGCCGGCATGGCCCACCTGGTGATGGTGGACAACCCTGCCCAGCATCCTCAAGGCGATTACCGTCTGGATGATGGCGGCATGCTGCATCACGATCGCGATGGCGACTGCCTGACCTACGCAGGCATCGGCGTTTACCGGCCCTCGATCGTGAACGGATGGCGCGCGGTGGTCGGTGACGCGCCCGGCAGCGAACACGCCCCACCGCGTTTCAGCGTGGTGCCGCTGCAGAAACACTTCATGGCGCGCGGCGAGGTGACCGGCCAGCACCATCGCGGCCGCTGGACGGATGTGGGAACGGTGGAGCGGCTACGGGCGCTGGATGCGGAGCTGACGGCGAACGACTGAGCCCCTCGTGGTGGTTTGCGGCGATGTGGGGCTGGGCCGGGCGGTCAGGCGGGGCGGGACACGCCCGCAAGTACGTCCCTGTAGGGCTCGTTTCGCGCCATCCATGGCGCTCAACGGTCCCGCCCCGCCCGACCGCCCGGCCTCTGACAGTCCCAAGGCAGCCAACCACGGGAAAGGAAGAAAAAGCGAAAGCGGATCGCGTCGCTGCGCTTGCTCCGGTGACGACCAACGGTCGTCACCCAACATAGTGGTCGTTACCCACCACACAGATCATCACCCACCATAGTGGCCATCACCACACGCAGTGATCGTCACCCACCACAGCAGATATCAGCAGAGCCCTTGGCCTTGAGCGTCACCAATCTCATCAACGCATAGCCTGCATCTCCTGCAGCGCGCGGGAAACTGTCGAAGGTGGCTGATGGTGGGTTGCCAGGACCGTTGAGCACCAGGGATGGTGCGAAACGAGCCCTACATGGACGTACTTGTGGGCGTGTCCTGGCAACCCACCACCAGGCACCAAACCCGGAAGCTGCAGCTGTTCCTGTTGCTGTTGCTGTTGCTCCTGAAGCAGCCGGGCAGAGCCCGGCTCTACGCGTGCTGGGCGAAGCCGGGCATAGCCCGGCTGTACGGGTGCAGGGCGAAGCCCTGCCCTTCCCCCTCAATAACGCGGGCGGCCGTCTTCCAGTACCTGGCGCAGGAACGGCACCGTGATCCGCCGCTTCGCCGCCAGCGACTCCCGATCCAGCCAGTCCATCAACGTGATCAGCCCACCCAGCTCCCGGCCCGAATGCGACAACAACCATTCGATCGCCGCCTCATCAATGGCCAGTCCACGCCGCAGCGCACGGTCACGCAGCACCGCCGCCCGGCCCTCTTCGTCCAGCGCCTGCAGCACCACACGCACGCACTGCCCCAGCCGCGAACGCAGGTCCGGCAAGGCCAGCCCCAGCTCGCCGGGCGCCTGCTGCGCGGTGTACAGCACCGTCACCCCCGCCGCACGGGCACGGTTGTGAAAATCGAAAAGCGCCACCTCGTCGTCGCGCCGGCCCGCCACCGCATCCAGCCCGTCCAGCGCCACCAGATCACGCTGTTCCAGCCCCTCCAGTGCATCGCGCACGCGGCCGCCTACCGCCGCCAACGGCACGTAGGTCGGCAGCCGGCCCGCCTGCTCGGCACTGGAACAGGTTGCCAGCGCCTGGTGGGTCTTGCCGGTACCGGCCGCGCCCTGCAGATAGATCCACTCCTGGCTGGCTCCCACCGCCACCGCACGCAGCTGCGCCAGCGCACCGTCGGGCGCACCGATGAAGGTCTGCAGCCGTTCGTCCTGCGGATAGCGCAGGGCCAGCGGCAACTGCGGGACGGCGCTCACTGCGGCTCGGGACCCTTGTGCGTGGGGTCGATGATGATGGGCTTCTCTGCCCGCCCTTCCAGCACGATCGCCGGTTTCTCGCCGGCATACAGCTCGCTGGCGCGATAGCGCTGGTGCGCATAACGCAGCAGCACATTGCTCACCGCCGCCATCGGCAGCGCCAGCAGCATGCCGGTGAAACCAAACAGCTGGCCACCGGCCATCACCGCGAAGATCACCGCTACCGGGTGCAGGCCGATCTTGTCGCCGACGATGCGCGGCGTCAGCACATAGCTCTCCAGCAGCTGGCCGGCGGCGAACACCACGCACACCAGCACCAGCAGCTTGATGTCGATGCCCTGCGCCTGCACCAGCGCCGCCAGTACCGCCATCACCAGGCCGGTGGTCGCGCCCAGATAGGGAATGAAGCTGATCAGGCCGGCGATCAGACCAATCAGCAGGCCCAGCTTCAACCCGACCAGCGACATGCCGGCCGCATAGAACACGCCCAGCGCGATCATCACCAGGAACTGGCCACGGATGAAGGCGCCCAGCACCTCGTCCGATTCACGCGCAAGCGTGGTGATGGTGACGACCTTGTCGCGCGGAATCAGTGAAGCGACCCGCTCCACCAGCGTGTCCCAATCGCGCAGGAAATAGAACGCCAGGATCGGCAGCAGCAGCAGGTTGACCACCCAGGTCACCATCGCAAAGCCCGAACGCTGTACATAACCGAAGAACGAACGTGCCACTCCGCCGGCCTGCTGCCAATGGCTGCGGATCCACTCCATCACCCGGTCCGGGTCCAGCCACTGCATCACTTCCAGCCCGGTCTTCTGCTCGAACCAGGGAATACCGGTCTGCAGCACCCAGGCCTGCGCCTGCGGCGCGGTCGCGATGAGCGTGCTGATCTGCCGTTCGATCATCGGCACCAGCACCAGCATCATCGCGGTAATCACCAGCACCATCGCCACGAAGACCAGGATCACGCCGGTATTGCGCGAGCGTCCGGTCGCCTCGATGCGGTCCACCAGCGGGTCGCCCAGCCAGGCCAGCGCCAGTGCCAGCACGAACGGCATCAGGATCGGCGCCAGCAGCCAAACCACCCAACCAATCATCACCGCCACGGCGACGAACTTCAGGCGCCGCAGGAACAGGGCGATTTCCGCCTCCGGAGACAGGATCATCGCAGTCGGTACTCATTGCTGGCCGAAGCCGGGGTCTGTTCTTCGCCTTCCAGGCTGATCGCCACCGGTGCCACCGGCACCAGCACGCCGTTGTCGCCCAGCATGCGGTTCAGGCCCGGCAGGCCGGTGGTCATTTCCAGGTCCAGCTCCAGGCGGTCGCCCTGCGCACGTACCGGCACCACGTTGCGCACCACCGCCACCTCGCGCAGGCCCGACGCCAGGCGCAGGTAATCGTCGGCGCTGCCGATACCGGTGACCACCACGCGGTAGGTACCGGCCTGGCCGGTGGCCGCGCCTGCCTTGGCATAGCGCTTCACCAAGGCATCGGCGGCGCCATCGGCACCGGCGGCCATGGCGCGCATGGCATTGCCGTCCCGGGTGGTCCACTTGTTCAGCTCACGGCCGTTGTCGACGAATACCCAGTCCGCCGCCCAGCCGCCTTCGGCACGGTACAGCTTGCCGATGAGCTGCATCGGCGGGGCGTAGCGCGACGACGCGCGGGCCACCGCCGCGGTGTCCTGCCGCCAGATCGCGCCGACCAGCGCCTGCTCGGCGGTGCTGCCCGACGGCAGCCCCAGCTTGTAGCCACGCTCCACGGCCCGGTCCAGTACCGGGCGCACGGCGTTGGCCTGCTGCACGCTCACCAGTCGCGGGCCACTGCCGTCATCGATGGCCAGCCACAGCACCGGCTTGGGGCGCGGCTGCGGCCACACCGGCAGGCCCAGCGCCGCCACCATGGCATCCACGTCATCAGGGCGGAAGCGCGCCACCAATAACGTGCGGAAGCTCGGCGCACCGCTGGCGGCGGTGCCCTGGTCCTGCTTGTAATCGAAACTTTCGACGTAATCCTTCGCATTGCGCAGCGACTGCACCACGCCCGGACGGCTGGTGATGCCGCGGTCGCCGGACAGTTTGGCCAGCACTTCACCCAGCGCGCGGGCCAGCCCACCGTTGCGGTCGGCCTCGCCCTGGCCGCGTACCGGCACCTCGGCTTCGTAGGTGCCGCTGGCCTTGGCCACGTCACCTTCGGTGCGCAGGCCGCTCTGGGCCAGTACGGCGGTGGGCAGGGACAACGCCAGAAGCATCGTCAGGAACAGGGTCCGAAAGGGGCTGCGGGGCATCTGGACTTCCATTGGCTCGACGTATCCGGGGAGATTGTTGCTCGAACAGGGGCTTTACGCCAACGTGGCCTGTTAAAATCGTCCGTTCACCCAGCCAGCGCCGACGCCCGTGACCAACAGCCCGTCTTCCGCCCCTATGCCCCTCACCTACCGCGACGCGGGGGTCGACATCGACGCCGGCAACGAACTCGTCGAGCGCATCAAGCCGCTGGTCAAGCGCAGCTTCCGCCCCGAAGTGATGGGCGGCCTGGGCGGTTTCGGGGCCCTGTTCGACCTGTCCGGCAAATACCGCGAGCCGGTACTGGTATCAGGCACCGACGGCGTGGGCACCAAGCTGAAGCTGGCCCAGCAGCTGGGCCGCCACGACACCATCGGCATCGATCTTGTCGCCATGTGCGTGAACGACGTGCTGGTTCAGGGTGCCGAGCCGTTGTTCTTCCTGGATTATTTCGCCACCGGCAAGCTGGATATCGATACCGCAGCGGCCGTGGTCGGGGGCATCGCCAACGGCTGCACCGAGGCCGGCTGCGCGCTGATCGGCGGTGAAACCGCGGAAATGCCCGACATGTACGCGCCGGGGGAGTACGACCTTGCCGGATTCACCGTCGCGGCAGTGGAAAAGAGCGAGCTGAAGGACGGCGCCGCGGTCGCTGAAGGTGACGTGCTGATCGGCATCGCCTCTTCCGGTCCGCATTCCAACGGTTATTCGCTGGTGCGCCGCATCTACGATCGCGCCGGCCAGCCGGCGGAACTGGAGCTGGAAGGCGGCGTGAAGCTGGTGGACGCGCTGATGGCGCCGACCCGTCTGTACGTCAAGCCGATCCTGTCGCTGCTGAAATCCCATGGCACCGATATCCACGGCATGGCCCACGTCACCGGCGGCGGCCTGACCGAGAACATCATCCGTGTGGTGCCCGATGGTCTGGGCCTGGACATCGACGCTTCCAGCTGGACCCTGCCGCCGGTATTCCAGTGGCTGCAGCGCGAAGGCGCGGTGGCCGATGCGGAAATGTGGCGTACGTTCAACTGCGGCATCGGCTTCGTGCTGATCGTCACCGCGGCACAGGCGGCCACCGTAGGCGAAGCAGTGGCCGCCCAGGGTCTGGAGCACTGGACCATCGGCAAGGTGGTCACCGCTGCCGAAGGCAGCGAACGCGTGCGCATCGGCTGAGCCGATGTCCGCGTCCCCCCGCTGCCGGCGCATCGCATGACCATCCGCATCGCCGTGCTGGCCTCGGGCCGTGGCAGCAACCTGCAGGCCATCCTGGACGCCATCGACAGTGGTCGCCTGCAGGCCGGGGTGGCCGGGGTGTTCTCCGACCGCACCGACGCCGCCGCCCTGCAACGCGTGCCTGAGGCACAGCGCTGGGCCGCCACGCCGCGGGATTTCGCTGACCGCGCCGCCTTCGATGCCGCACTTGGCGATGCCATCGCCGCCATCGCGCCGGACTGGATTGTCTGCGCCGGTTACATGCGCATCCTCGGTGCGTCGTTCGTGGCCCGCTTCGAAGGCCGCCTGGTCAACATCCATCCATCGCTGCTGCCGCTGTACAAGGGCCTGCACACCCACGCGCGCGCCCTGCAGGCCGGCGATGCCGAACACGGCGCCAGCGTGCACTTCGTGGTACCCGAACTGGATGCCGGCACCGTGCTGGCCCAGGCGCGCGTACCGGTACAGCCAGGCGATGACGCCGAAACCCTGGCCCAGCGCGTACTCGGCGTGGAACACCCACTGCTGATCGCCAGCCTGGCCCTGCTGGCCAGCGGCCGCGCAGCTGAACGGAACGGTCAGGTTTACCTCGACGAGAAGCCGCTGGGCCGTCCGCTGCTGCTGGATTCAGCCGGAACGCTGCATCGTTGAGCTGCTGAACACGCGCCGCTGACTCCGGCGCTGGCATCCTTCCCCTTCCCTTTCGCCACCTTCCGGTATGAAGAAGAAGACGTTCCTGCCTCGTGCCGTGCCGATGCTGTCCGTCCTGCTCTGCCTGACGCTGCCTGCGGCCGCCCGGCAGGACCCGGTCGTGGCTCCGGATGTACCCGCAGCGCCACCGGCGCTGCCGGCACTGGCATGGGAGCCGCCTGCCCTGGAGCCCTTCACCGCCACCTACCAGGCCTTCTACAAGGGCAAGGAAGCAGGTGACGCCACCATGCGCGTCAGCCATGCCGGTGGCAGGCAGTGGCGGATCGACATGCAGGTAATCGGCCGTCGCGGATTCGCCAGCGTGCTCGGCCTGAACCTGGAACAGAGCACGGTGTTCGAGAACCGCGATGGCCAGTACGTACCACTGAGCCAGAGCACGGTGCGCAAGGGTCTGTTCCTGGGCCGGAAGATCACCGGCACCTACGACTGGCAGGCCGGCACCGCGCAATGGAAGGGGGACCTGAAGAAGCAGCGCACGCTGCCCATTCCGCTGCAGCCCGGCGACCAGAGCGCGCTGCTGCTGAACCTGGCGATCATGCGCGACGCCCGACCCGGCACCGCGCTGCATTACCGCTATGTCGATGTCGGCCGGGTCCGCCAGCACGATTATCAGGCCGCACCGCAGACCGAGAACGTGCAGGTTGGCGAACTGTCCTACAACGCACTGCGCGTCTACCGGACCAACGGCGGCAACGACGAGACCACCCTCTGGATCGCCAACGGCGTGCCGACGCCGGTGCGTATCCTGCAACGCGAAGATGGCGAAGATCGCATCGACCTGCGCCTGATCGAATACCAAGGAGCCTGAGCATGACCACATTCCAACGCCCGTTGACCTGGATCGCTGCTGCCGCGCTGTCAGTGGCCAGCCTGCCGGCCATGGCCCTGCAGCCGTTCAAGGCCGACTACCTGGCCAGCTACATGGGCATGCAGGCCAACGGCACCATGACCCTGGCCAGCGAAGGTGCCGGCAAGTGGCGCTACAGCCTGAAAGTAAAGAACCAACTGGCCGACCTGAGCCAGAGCACGGTGTTCGAGGAAGCCGACGGCCGCCTGCGTCCGCTGTCCAGCCAGGACAGTTCGGTGCTGCTGGTGAAGAAGCGCAACGTGCAGGCCAACTACAACTGGACCAGCAGGCAGGCCACATGGAAGGGCGACATCAAGCCGGATCGCGCCGGTCCAGTGGCGCTGAAAGCGGGCGACATGGATGCGCTGCTGATCAACCTGGCCATCGCCCGCGACCTGGCGGCCGGCAAGCCGCTGAGTTACCGCATGGTCGACGAAGGCCGCGTCAAGCCGATGACCTACAAGGTGGTGGGCAAGGAGGCGGTGACCGTGAGCGGCAAGCGCTACGAGGCGACGAAGGTATCGCGCGTGGACGGCAACAAGGAGCTGATCGCGTGGATCGTGCCGGAATTTCCGGTGCCGGCACGCCTGCTGCAGCGTGAAAGCGGCAAGGACGCGCTGGATCTGACCATCAAGGCCGTGAACTGACACGGGCTTTCGCCAGCCGGGCAGAGCCCGGCTCTACGGGGGGGCCGTGGGTGACGGAGTGCCGCCGGTGGGTGACGACCGTTGGTCGTCACAGTTCTGACTGGAACACCAGGTGACGACCAACGGTCGTCACCCACCACTTGTTCCCCCCACCACTTGTTCCCTGATCCATTGTTCCTTCACCACCTGCCCCGTCACCCGGCCGCTCACTCAGCCTTGAACACGGTCCTGCAGTCCACGCGGATCTGCTCACCGGTGCTGCGCCACACGAAGGTGCGGCATTCGCGGTTGCCGTCCTTGCTGTCGCTGACGCCTACGGCATGGAACGACTGCAGGATCTCCTCGCGGGTCACCGTGCCATCGCCGTTCCAGTCCATGTCCTTCTGTTCGATGCCGCGTGTCACCGCGATACCCGCGAACCACGCATAGCCCAGCCACGCCAGCACGATCAGCACCAGCGCCAGCAGCGCCTTGCGGCGACGCGTGAAGCGCCCACGCAGGATCATGACACCCGCCGGATGGTGGCGCCGAGCGAGGACAGCTTCTCTTCGATGTTCTCGTAGCCCCGGTCCAGGTGGTAGATACGGTCGATGGTGGTATCGCCATCGGCCATCAGCCCGGCCAGGATCAGCGACGCTGAAGCGCGCAGATCGGTGGCCATCACCGGCGCGCCACTCAGCCGCTCGGCACCGCGCACGATGGCGGTATGACCTTCCACCTGGATATCGGCCCCCACCCGCAGCAGTTCGTTGACGTGCATGAAACGGTTCTCGAAGATCGTCTCATTGATCACGCCCACACCTTCGGCCACGCAGTTGAGCGCCATGAACTGCGCCTGCATGTCGGTGGGAAACGCCGGATACGGCGCGGTGGTCAGGTTGACCGCCTTCGGCCGCTTGCCGTGCATGTCCAGGGTGATGCTGTCCGCCGTGGTCTCGATGCTGGCGCCGGCTTCCACCAGCTTGGCCAGCACCGCATCCAGGGTATCCGGACGGGCGCGGTTCACCGTCACCCGGCCACCGGTCATTGCCGCAGCCACCAGGAAGGTGCCGGTCTCGATGCGGTCCGGCAGCACTTCATGCCGCCCGCCGCCCAGCCGTTCCACGCCTTCGATCACCAGCCGGGCGGTGCCCAGGCCTTCGATCTTCGCGCCCAGTGCCATCAGGCAATGTGCCAGGTCGGTCACCTCCGGCTCCATCGCACAGTTGTCCAGCACCGTGGTGCCTTCGGCCAGCACGGCCGCCATCAGCACGTTCTCGGTACCGGTCACGCTGACCATGTCGAAGGTGAAGTGGCCGCCCGTCAAGCGTTCGGCCGTGGCCTTGATGAAGCCGTTTTCCACCACGATGTCCGCACCCAGCGCCTGCAGTCCCTTGATGTGCTGGTCCACCGGACGCGAGCCGATGGCGCAGCCGCCGGGCAGCGACACTTCGGCGGCGCCAAAGCGCGCCAGCAGCGGCCCCAGCACCAGGATCGAGGCGCGCATGGTGCGGACCAGTTCGTACGGCGCCACATGCTGGTCCACCGAACGCGGATCCACCACGATCGCGCTGCCGCGCGACAGCGTGCCCTGGTCGATGGTCACCTTGGCCCCCAGCTCGCCGAGCAGCTTCACCGTGGTGATCACATCGTGCAGATGCGGCACGTTGGTGATCTCCACCGGCGCATCGGCCAGCAGGGTCGCGCAGAGAATGGGCAGGACGGCGTTCTTGGCGCCGGAGATGCTTACTTCACCGTGCAGCGCGTTGCCGCCGGTCACAACGATCTTGGCCATGTATCAGGGTCTTTTCGCAGTTCAGCCGGCTTCGGCCGGGGTCACGGTCTTCAGCGCCAGCGCGTGGATCGCGCCGCCCATCAGATCGCCGAGGGTGGCATACACCAGGCGATGGCGGGCCAACGGCAGCTTGCCGGCGAAGGCTTCACAGACCACGGTCGCTTCGAAATGCACGCCGTCGTCGCCGCGCACGTCGGCACGCGCGCCGGGCAGGCCGGTTTCGATCAGGTTGCGGATGGTGTCAGCGTCCAACGGGCTTTCCTAATAAAATGTCCGCACATTCTACTCCGCTGCGTGGCGCCCGCATGGTCGATCCCAATCTGTCTTCCCTCCCTGCCGGCGCGCCCGGCCAGGCAGCGGCCCTGATCGCCAGCGGCAAGCGCGTGTTCGAGATCGAACGGCAGGCCCTGGACGCGGTGGCCGCACGGCTGGCCGAACCGTTCCAGCAGGCCTGCCAGCACATCCTGGCCAGCCGCGGCCGCGTGGTGGCCACCGGCATGGGCAAGTCCGGGCACGTGGCGCGCAAGATCGCCGCCACCCTGGCGTCCACCGGCACCCCGGCGTTCTATGTGCATCCCGGTGAAGCCGGCCATGGCGACCTGGGCATGATCACCGAAGCCGACGTGGTGCTGGCGCTGTCCTATTCCGGCGAATCGGACGAAGTGCTGACGCTGCTGCCGGTGCTGAAGCGCCAGGGCAACGTGCTGATCTCCATGACCGGCCGGCCGCAGTCCAGCCTGGCCACCGCCGCCGACGTGCACCTGGATGTCAGCGTGCCGGCAGAGGCCTGCCCGCTGGCGCTGGCGCCGACCTCCAGTACCACCGCGTCGCTGGCGATGGGCGATGCGCTGGCCGTGGCCCTGCTCGATGCGCGGGGCTTCACCGCCGACGATTTTGCCCGTTCGCACCCGGCCGGAAGCCTTGGTCGCCGGCTGCTGCTGCACATCACCGATGTCATGCACAGCGGCCAGGACCTGCCAAAGGTGGACGCCGACGCCAGCCTCAGCCAGGCACTGGTGGAAATGAGCCGCAAACGGCTGGGCATGACCGCCGTGGTGGATGCCAGCGGCGTGCTCATCGGCCTGTTCACCGATGGCGACCTGCGCCGCGCGCTGGACAGCGACCTGGACGTGCGCAGCGCGAAGATCGCCGAGGTGATGACCCGCAACCCGCGCACCATCGGTGCCGACCAGTTGGCCGTGGAAGCCGCGCGGCTGATGGAAACCCAGAAGATCAACGGCCTGATCGTGGTGGATGACGCCGGCCGGGCCGTCGGCGCGCTGAACATTCATGACCTGTTGCGGGCGCGGGTGGTTTAACCGAACACTGTCCATCCCCATTCATGCCTGACAGCCGAGAATCGACATCCTGATGCCCTGGTCGCCCCTGCCCGCCTTCCCTGCCCACCTGCATGCCGCTGCGGCGCATATCCGCATGGCCTGTTTCGACGTGGACGGCACGCTCACCGATGGTCGGCTTTACTACGATCGTGACGGTAACGAGAGCAAGGCGTATTTCGTGCAGGATGGCCTGGGACTGAAACTGCTGCAGCGGCACGGGATCCATCCGGTGCTGATCACCGCGCGCAACAGCCAGTCCGCGCTGAAGCGTGGTGCCGATCTCGGCATCGACACACAGATCGCGGTGGGCGATAAACTGGCCAGCGTGCAGGCACTGTGCGCCCAGCATGGCATCGGCCTGGACCAGGTGGCGTTCATGGGTGATGACCTGCCCGACCTTGCGCCGCTGTGCCGGGTCGGTCTGGCAGTGGCGCCGGCCAACGCGCATCCGTGGGTCGCCGAGCGCGTGCACTGGCAGACCGCCGCCGAAGGTGGCCGTGGCGCGGCGCGCGAGCTGTGCGATGTGCTGCTGGCCGCACAGGGGCACGTGGATGCAGTGCTGGCGGAGTTCGGCGCATGAACTGGCGCACGATCATCGGTGCCGTGCTGCTGGTGGTGGCCGTGCTCAGCGGCTGGTCGCTGCTGCGCAACCGCGACAAGGGACCGCAGGCCGTCGTCGACGATGGCAGCGTGGACTACGTACTGCACGATTTCCAGATCGTCGCGCTGGACGATGAAGGCCACGAATCCACTACCCTGCGCGCGCCGCGACTGGAACGCACCCGCGCCGACCAGACACTCAGCATCGTTACGCCGGTGTTTGAAATGCCCGACAAGGATGGCAACCACTGGACGCTGCGCAGCGATACCGGCTGGGTCAGCGCCAAGGGCGATGAGCTGAAGCTGCGCGGCAACGTCAACGGCGACAGCCCGACCGTGGGCAACACACCGCCTACCACTTTCCGGACCACCCACCTGGATGTGTTCCCCAAGGAAGACAAGGCCCGCACCGATGCGCTGGTGACCATGACCCGGCCGGGCATGGAACAGAGCGGCGTGGGGTTCGAGGTGGATTCCAGGAACAACACGTATCATTTCCTCAGCCAGTCCAAGGGCCGTTACACGCCCCGGCGCTGACTCCATCGCGGTCCGGCCTGTCGACGCGCCCCCTGGCGCAGGCGCGGGAAGGATCGGCAAGCAACCGGCACCTGCAGCACGTGCCCCCCTTTCCGCCTGGCCTGCCCAGGCGCTCCACTCCGGCAGAACGGACAAGATGAAGACTCCCTTTGCAGCCCTTTTCGCGCTCAGCCTGCTGGTTCCCGCCTTCGCCGCCAGTGCGAAGTCTTCCGACCGCAACCAGCCGATGACCATCGACGCCGGCTCGCAGTCCGGCACCCTGGCCGGCGACGGCAAGACCCTGCTGTCGCAGGGCGTGGTGATCACACAGGGCACACTGGATCTGCGCGCCAACGACGCCGAGATCCACATCAAGGACGGCGAAGCGGTCCGCGCCATCTTCACCGGCAAGCAGGCGAAGATGAAACAGCAGATGGACGACGGCACCTGGATGGACGCCACGGCCGACCGCATCGACTATGACATCACCGGTGAGATCATCACCCTGACCGGCAACTACAAGGTCACCAGCGCGCGCGGCACCAACGCCGGCCAGCGCATGGTCTACAACACCCGCAGCGGCGAAATGAACAGCGGTGGCGATGGCAGCCGCGTACGCACCGTCATCCAGCCGAAGAACAAGGCCCCGGCCGAAAAGCCTGCCACCCAGCCCGCCGCCCGTCCGGCCAACCAGGGGAGCGGCAAGTAATGCTCGTCGCCAAGGGCCTGCGCAAGAGCTACAAGCAGCGCGAAGTGGTGAAGGACTTCGGTCTGACCCTGGATGCCGGTGAAGTGGTCGGCCTGCTGGGACCGAACGGCGCTGGCAAGACCACCTGCTTCTACATGATCGTCGGCCTGGTGGCCGCCGATGCCGGCAGCATCGTGCTGGATGGCAAGGACATCACCAGCGACCCGATGTATACGCGCGCAAAGCAGGGCGTGGGCTACCTGCCCCAGGAACCCTCGGTGTTCCGCAAGCTGACCGTGGCCGACAACATCCGCCTGGTACTGGAGCTGCGCGAGGACCTGGACCGCGCCGGACGCGAGCGCGAACTGGCCAGCCTGCTCGACGAACTGCAGTTGGGGCACGTGGCCGAACAGCTCGGCGCCAGCCTGTCCGGTGGCGAACGCCGGCGCTGCGAGATCGCCCGCGCGCTGGCCGCACAGCCGCGGTTGATCCTGCTGGATGAGCCGTTCGCCGGCGTCGACCCCATTTCGGTGGGTGAGATCCAGCGCATCGTGACCCATCTGAAGCAGCGCGGCATCGGCGTGCTGATCACCGATCACAATGTCCGCGAGACCTTGGGAATCTGCGACCGTGCGTATATCCTCGCCGAGGGTACGGTGCTCGCCCAGGGCGCGCCTGCGGATCTGCTGGACAACGCAGACGTCCGCCGCGTCTACCTGGGAGATTCCTTCAAGCTGTAAGGGAGGGCCGCCGAACCCTTCTTCCCCAGTTCGGCGGTGGCATGAAAACGCGGTTGCAGACATCGATGGGGCAGCACCTGGTGATGACGCCGCAGCTGCGTCAGGCCATCCGGCTCCTGCAGATGTCCACCACCGAACTGGACGCGGAAATCGCCGCGGCAGTGGAAAGCAACCCCCTGCTGGACTGGGCCGACGAAGCGCTGGTATCGACCCTGCCGGGCGCTGATACGTCGTCCTCCGTCGCCGCCAGCAGCCCTGCCGAGAGCAGCAATGACGGTGGACTGCAGGAGGCTTCGGGGCCGGCGGGCGACGACTGGACGCCGTCGGAGGTGGACTGGCGCACGGCCGGCAGCGGCGGTTCGTTCGACGATGACGATGCCGGCAGCGCCGCCGAACGCGTGGCCGAGACCGAAACCCTGGCCGACCATCTGCTGTGGCAGCTGCACCTGTCGCCGCTTTCTGCGCGCGACCGCAGCATCGGCGCTGCACTGATCGATGCACTGGACGACAACGGCTACCTGCGCGAAACACTGGCGGACATCGCCGCCACGCTGCTGCCGGACGTGCACGCAGGCGAAGACGAGATTCTCACCGTGCTGCACCAGATCCAGCGCTTCGATCCGGTGGGCATCGGCGCGCGCGATCTCGGCGAATGCCTGCTGCTGCAGCTGGACATCCTGCCAGCGGAAACTCCCGGGCTGGCGCTGGCGCGGCAGATCGCCGCCGGCCCACTGGAGAAGCTGCCGCGCAGCGGCGTGAGCGGTGTCGCCCAGGAGCTCCGGCAGCCACTGCAGGACGTGGAAACCGCGGTGGCGCTGCTGCGCTCGCTGGACCCGCGCCCCGGCAGCCAGATAGCACCGTTGTCCCAGGACAGCTATGTGGTGCCGGATGTGGTGGTCTGGCGCCAGAACGGCGTCTGGCGGGCAGCGCTGGCCAGCCATGCGGGGCCGAAAGTGGTCATCCACCGCGGCTACGAGCAGATGATCCGCCGCTGTGGCGAGGCCGATGCCGGTTATCTCAGGACCCACCTGCAGGAGGCCCGCTGGCTGCTGAAGGGCCTGGAAGCGCGCGGTGAAACCCTGCTGCGGGTGGTCAGCAGCCTGCTCCAGCACCAGGCCGGGTTCCTGGAATTCGGCGCGCAGGCCCTGCGCCCGCTCACTCTGCGCGGTATTGCCAGCGAGCTGGGCCTGCATGAATCCACGGTGTCGCGGGCCATTGCCCGCAAGCATGTACGCACGCCGCGCGGCACCTTGCCGCTGCGCGCGTTCTTCGCCTCCGGCATTGATACCGGCAGTGGCGGGGAAGCTTCCAGCACCGCCATCCAGGCCATGATCCGGCGGCTCATCGACGACGAGAACCCGCGCAAGCCACTTTCTGACGCCAAGCTTGCTGACCTGCTGAAGACTGCGGGTATCCCGGTAGCGCGGCGGACCGTAGCGAAGTATCGTGAAGCCATGAACATTTCCGCCTCCCACGAGAGAGTCAGGATCGCTTGACGCGTACCGCGCTGGCGGAGAGGTTCATTGGCAAATCCGAATAAAGGAGAAACCCGATGCGCATTGAAACGTTTGGCAAAGATGTCGAAGTCACCCCGGCCCTGCAGGAGTACGTTGAAACCAAGCTGTCACGTGCCGGCAAGCACTTCGGGGAACATTGCGAAACTCGGGTCACGCTGAAGCTGCAGAACAAGAACGAACACCACGTCGACGCCACCGCGAACATTCCCGGACACACGCTGCATGCGGAAGCCAACGGCCAGACCATGTACGCAGCCATCGACATCCTGGCTGACAAGCTGGACCGGCTGCTGACGGCGGAGAAGGAAAAGAAGACGCAGAAGCAACAGGCACACGCACCGCTTCCGGTAGGCGACAATGCAGGCTGATGCCTTCGTTCCTACCCTGATATGCCCCTGACCGATCTGATGGCGGCCGTGCAGACCCAGGTCTGCACGGCTGACGACCGCGACAGCGTGTTGCTGACCGCCGCCCAGCTGCTGGCCTGCCGCCAGGCCAACGCGGCCGAGATCCATCACAACCTGTGCGAACGCGAGGCGCTGGGCAGCACCGCGATTGGCCACGGCGTGGCCATCCCGCACGGCCGCGCCCCTGCGCTGGAAAGCCCGCGCGGCGCACTGTTGAAATTGCAGAAACCGGTTGATTTCGGCAGCGATGAAGCCGTCGATCTTGTGTTCGCCATTGCCGTTCCCGCGCATTACACCCACCAGCACCTGATGCTGTTGTCCGAACTGGCCGAACTGTTTTCCGAACCGGCCATCCGCCAGGCGCTGCGCGATGCGCCGGATGCGCAGGCCCTGCGCGCCATCATCGATTTCCCGCCATCGGCGAGCGCCGCATGAACACCAGCATCACTGCCCGCGAACTGTTCGACCAGCAACGCGACCGGCTGGCCCTGCGCTGGGTGGCCGGGCAGAAGGGCGAAAGACGTGAACTGGAAGCCGGCAACACCATGTCACGCCGCCCGTCGCTGGCCGGTTATCTCAATGCCATCTATCCGAACAAGGTGCAGATTCTCGGCACCGAGGAACTGACCTGGCTGGACTCGCTGGATTCGCGCCAGCGCTGGGAAACCATCGAGCGGATCATGCAGTCGCACCCGCTGGCGCTGGTGATCACCCGCAACCAGCCCTGCCCGGAAGACCTGCGCGCGGCCGCGGACGAATCGCAGACACCGCTGTGGCTGTCGCCCAAGCGCGGCCATGAGCTGCTCAACCACCTTTCCTACCATCTGGCGCGGACGCTGGCGCCGCGGGTGATCCTGCACGGCGTGTTCATGGAAATCTATTCCATCGGCGTGCTGATCACCGGCGAGGCGGGCTCGGGCAAGAGCGAATTGGCACTGGAACTGCTAAGCCGTGGCCATCGGCTGGTGGCCGACGATGCGCCGGAGTTCACCCAGATCGCGCCGGACGTACTGGATGGCACCTGCCCTGAACTGCTGCAGGATCTGCTGGAGGTACGCGGCCTGGGCGTGCTGAACGTCCGCGAGATGTTCGGTGACACGGCTGTAAAGAAGAACAAGTACCTTCGCCTGATCGTGCACCTGACCAAGCCGATGACCGAGCCGAGTCCCTATGGCTACGAACGCCTGACCGGTGATTCCGGCACCCGGCACGTGCTGGACCTGGATGTACCGCTGATCACCCTGCCGGTGATGCCCGGACGCAACCTGTCGGTGCTGACCGAAGCCGCCACGCGCCTGCACATCCTGCGCACCAAGGGCATCGATCCGGCAGCAATGTTCATCGCCCGCCACAGCAACCTGCTGGAACGCCGCACGCCATGACACTTCTGGGGCCCGTTGCCTGGTGGATGAGGTCCGTGCCGGATGGCATCGTTGTTGAGTGACATCCCTGACATGGGCCATTTCCGGCGGGTGACATCCCCACAGACCCCATTTCCGGGGGTGACATGCCAACAGGCTCCCTCCCCGGTGGGTGACGACCGTTGGTCGTCACCGTTCCCACCCACCTCCGCCCCGGGCCTGCCCCCCGCTTCCCGAGCCACCCGAGAACCCAGCCCGCCATGAACACTCGCGCCCCCTCCGCCCCGACCCTGATCATCGTCAGCGGCCTGTCCGGTTCGGGCAAGTCTGTCGCCCTGAAGACGTTCGAAGACCAGGATTACTACTGCTCGGACAACCTGCCCATCGACCTGCTGCCGGATTTCGTGCGCAGTGTGCTGGGCGCACCGGGCACACCGCCCCGCCGCCTGGCGGTCGGCATTGACGTGCGCGGCCAGAGCGACCTGAGCCAGCTCGCACAATGGCGCCAGCAGGCAGAATCGGCCGGCGTGCGTGCGCAGCTGCTGTTCTTCGAAGCCAGCGACGAAACGCTGCTCAAGCGGTACGCCGATACCCGCCGCCGCCATCCATTGAGCCAGCTCGGCCTGTCGCTGCCCGAGGCGATCGAGCGCGAACGTGAACTGACCGCGCCACTGCGCGAAGCGGCCGACGCCGTCATCGATACCACCCCGCTCAACGTGCACCAGCTGCGGCGACAGATCGTCACCGGTTACGCGCTGGACCACGCCACCCGGCTGTCACTGCTGTTCGAATCGTTCGCCTACAAGCGCGGCGTGCCGGCCGAGGCCGATTTCGTGTTCGATGCCCGCGTGCTGCCCAACCCCCACTGGGACCCGGAGCTGCGCCCGCTCAGCGGTCGCGAAGGCGGTGTGCGCGACTACCTGGAAGCCCAGCCGGACGTGCAGCGCTACCTGGCACAGCTGATGGATTTCCTGGACACCTGGCTGCCGAAGCTGGGCAACGACACGCGCAGCTACGTGACCGTCGCCTTCGGCTGCACCGGCGGCAAGCACCGTTCGGTGTACCTGGCCGAACGCATGGCGCGCCACGCCCGCGAACAAGGCTGGCAGGACGTCGCCACCTACCACCGCGAACTTGACTGAAAAAGGGGGACGGAGGTGGTTAATTGAGATTAACTCCCTCCGTCCCCTCCTGAATACGGAACACTGCGGCGCTGCGATCCTGCTATCGCGCTTTCATCCGGACCTGTTAACGTTCGGTAATGACCTGTGGCATTCTCCTCGTAACGCATCCTGGTGTCGGACCCGCCCTGCTTGCTGTGGCGACCCGGCTCCTGCGGCAGTTGCCGCTGAAGACCGAAGCTTTCGAAGTACCGTTCGACGCAGACCTGGACACCCTGCTTCCGCTTGCCTCGGCCGCCATGCGGCGGGTGGATGGTGGCGAGGGCGTGCTGATCCTGACCGACCTGTACGGCGCCAGCCCCAGCAATCTTGCCGGTGAACTGGCACGGCTGGGTACCCCGGCGCGACGGGTAGCGGCGCTGAGCCTGCCGATGTTGTTGCGGGTGATGAATTATCCGGAACAGGGAATGGATCAACTGCCCGCCACTGCGGCGGCGGGCGCGCGCAATGGAGCGATAATCGACGATGCTTGAACAAGAACTCACCGTGACAAATCGCCTGGGCCTGCACGCTCGCGCCACCGCGAAGCTGGTGCAGGAGCTGGCCCCGTTCCGCTGCAACGTGACCATGGCCGCCAAGGGCCGGGAAATCAACGCCAAGAGCATCATGGGCGTAATGCTGCTGGCCGCCGGCCAGGGTACACCGGTCACCGTCCGCATCAGCGGCGAGGACGAACAGGCGGCGATGGACGCCGTGGTCGCGTTGTTCGAACGTCGCTTCGACGAGGACAGCTGAGGTGCCACGCGCCCGCGCAGGACAGCGTGCCAGCGGCCCACGGCCGGTCCTGCTGCTGTCCGGCCACGGCGCCTCGCGGGGAACCGCCCTGGGCCGGGCCCGGGTGCGCCTGCCGCATTCGCTGGAAGTGGCCGAACAGCGCGTTGCCCCGCAGCAGGTGGAGAAGGAAATCCTTCGCCTGCACGGCGCCATCGACGCCGCCCGCGCGGAGATGCAGGAGCTGCGCCAGCGGTTGAAGGGCGCGTTGAACCAGGAAGTTGGTGAATTCCTGGACCTGCACGCACTGCTGCTGGACGACCCGGAGCTGCTGCATGGGCTGGACGAACTGATCCGCAGTGGGCCGTACAGCGCCGGCTATGCCCTGCGCGTGCAACGCGACCGCCTGGCCAAGGTGTTCGACGGCATGGACGATGCCTACCTGAAAAGCCGCATGGACGATCTGGACCACGTGATCGGCCGCATCCACGCCTTCCTGCAGCCGGAACTGCCGCCGGCGGTGAAGGGACTGGCCGGCGAAATCCTGGTCTGCGACAACATCGCGCCGTCCGAGATGGCGCAGCTGCAGGCGCAGGGCGTGGTCGCGATCGTGACGGCTGCCGGCAGCGCGCTGTCGCACAGCGCGATCCTCGCGCGCAGCCTGCACCTCCCGCTGATCGTCAACATTCCCAACCTGCTGCACAGGATCAGCGACGGCGATGTCCTCATCGTCGATGCCAGCGACGGCAGCATCACTGTCAATCCGCAGGCCGACAACCTGCGCGATTACCGCGTAAGGCTGAAGGAGCACGCGCGCGAACAGCGCGAGCTGGGGCGCCTGCGCACCAAGCCAAGCCGCACCCTGGACCAGGTGGATATCGCCCTGCTGGCCAACGCCGAATCGCTGGACGATGTCACCGAAGCGCATGCCTTCGGCGCACAGGGGCTGGGCCTGTACCGCACCGAGTTCCTGTTCCTGCAGCGCAACGAGCTGCCGGATGAAGAGGAACAGTTCCGGGCCTACCGCGATGCTGCGCTCGGCATGGCCGGGCGGCCGGTGACCATCCGCACGCTGGACCTGGGCGCCGACAAGGCTGATCGCACCGGGCTGACCCTGAGCAACGAAGACAATCCCGCGCTCGGGCTGCGCGGTGTAAGGCTTTCGCTGGCACGCCCGAAGGTCGCAGATACCCAGCTGCGCGCGATCCTGCGCGCCAGTGCCTACGGCAAGCTGCGCGTGCTGGTGCCGATGGTCAGCAGCCGCGAAGAGCTGCTGGCGGTTCGTCGGCGCATGACCCGGCTTTCCGAACAGCTGCTGGCAGAGGGCCACGAAGTGGCTGCCCACATACCGTTCGGCGCGATGATCGAAGTGCCGGCCGCCGCATTCGCGTTGGAAAGCTTCATCGATCTGGTGGACTTCCTTTCCATCGGTACGAACGATCTGGTGCAGTATCTGCTGGCCGCCGACCGCAACAATGAAGCGCTGGGCGAACTGTATTCGCCACTGCATCCGGCAGTGCTGCGATTGCTTGCGCTGGTCATCGAGACCGGTACGCGGCATCGCATTCCCGTGGCGGTGTGTGGCGAAATCGCCGGCGATGCGCGGCTGACCCCGATGCTGCTGGCCTTGGGCCTCACCGAGTTCAGCCTGCACCCTGGCACCCTGCTGGAAGTACGTCGCGCGATCCGCGAAAGCGACCTGGGCAGGCTGCGTGCGCACGCACCCAAGCTGCTGGCCGCGCGCGACCGGCGCGGCATCGAGCGCTGGCTGGGCGAGCACTGATCCCGGTCCTCCGTGGTGACGACATCCCACGGGTGACAGCGTCCGGTGGGTGACGACCGTTGGTCGTCACTGCTCACGACCCTACCCGTAGCCACATCCGCGCGCGATAATGACGCGTTGACGACCCCTCATGCGGCATCCTGCACAGGATCGCGGCTTTTCCTTTCCGGCGGGAGTACCCATGGCCGAAGCCGTACGCCACGACAAGACCGCGCGCCAGCTGCGCCTGCTTTCCGACGCTCTGGACAGTGGACGCCTCGGGCCGGTGCGCCGCTTGGTCAACACCCTGGCACCTGCGGAGATCGGCAATCTTCTTGAGTCGCTTCCGCCCGGAAAACGCGAAGTCGTCTGGGGCCTGGTCGATCCGGAAGACGACGGCGAGGTACTGGTCCACGTCGGCGACGAGGTGCGCGAAAGCCTGCTCGCCGACATGGACCCGGACGAGATCATCGCGGCGGTCGAAGACCTGGACATCGACGATCTGGCAGACCTGGTGGAAGATCTGCCGGACACGGTCATCGACGAAGTCCTCAAGTCGATGGACCGCGAGAACCGCGAGCGCCTCGAACAGGTGCTGTCGTACCCGGAAGATACCGCCGGCCGCCTGATGAACCCGGACGTGGTGACCGTGCGCGCCGACGTCAACGTCGATGTCGTGCTGCGCTACCTGCGCCTGCGCGGCGAACTGCCGGACCACACCGACCACCTGTTCGTGGTCAGCCGCCGCCACCAGTATCTCGGGCGCGTGTCGCTGGCCTCGCTGGTCACCCACGAGGACACCACCCCCATCAACCGGCTCATCGATGACGAGCAACCGGCCATCGATGTCGGCGAGAGCGATGAGGAAGTGGCCCGCCAGTTCTCCGATCACGACTGGGTTTCCGCGCCGGTGGTGGACGACAACAACATCCTGCTTGGCCGCATCACCATCGATGACGTGGTGGACATCATCCGCGCGCAGGCCGAACACCAGGCACTGGGCGCGGCCGGTCTGGACGAGGAAGAAGACCTGTTCTCGCCCATCCGGCGCGCCGTCCGCGGGCGCGTAGTGTGGCTGGGCATCAACCTGTGCACGGCGTTCCTGGCCGCCAGTGTCATCGGGCAGTTTGAAATGACGCTGGAAAAAGTGGTCGCGCTGGCGGTGCTGATGCCCATCGTCGCCGGTGTCGGTGGCAATGCTGCGGTACAGGTACTGACGCTGATGGTGCGTGGCCTGGCGCTGGGCCAGGTGGGCGCCAGCAACGCGCGCATCCTGCTGTGGAAGGAATCACGCGTGGCCCTGATCAACGGTGTGCTGATCGGCAGCCTGGTCGGCCTCATTGCCTACTTCTGGTTCCACAGTTTCCTTTTGTCGCTGGTCATCACGCTGGCACTGATCATCAATTTCTGCGCCGCCGCACTGGCCGGCGTGCTGCTGCCGCTGCTGCTCAAGCGCATGAATGTCGACCCGGCCGTCGCCGGCACCGTGGTGGTGACTGCGGTGACCGATGTGATGGGCTTCTTCAGCTTCCTGGGCCTGGCCACGCTGATCCTTCTCCACTGACCGGACGCTCCCATGGCCACCACCATCGAGAACTATTTCCAACCAGGTTGGCGCGACGATGCGCATACCTGCGCTGCCTGCGAATGGCAGGGCAGCTCGCGCGGCATGGTGATGGAGCTGCACGAAGATCTCACCGAATACGATTGCCCGGTGTGCGAGAACCCGCTGCTGATGGTCATGCATCCGGATCTCGAACAGGTGCAGGCCGCCGCCGCTGCGGGCAACACCGAGGCGCAGCAACAGCTGGACATCATCGCCAGCTTCCCGCGCTGACGTAGTGCCGGGCTCTGCCCGGCTGCACCGGCGACATCGCGCTCTGCCCCGCTGCTCCGGCCAGCACGCCGCCGCATCCGCGTCTATCATGGAACCCCGGCCTCACAAGGAACCGTCATGCTCCGTTGCCGATCGCGCTGGTCTGCCCTGGCCATCCTGCTGATGATGCTTGCCGGCTGCGCCAGCACCCCCGAAGCGGCCACGGGGCGCTTCGAATCGCGCACGATCACGGTAGACGGCCATGCGTCGCGCTACCAGGTATTCATTCCTGCGCCTGCCGTGCGCGGCTCGGCTCCGCTGCCGGTAGTGCTGTTCCTGCACGGTTCCGGTGAGCGCGGCAGCGACGGCACCGCACAGACCACGGCCGGGCTGGGCCCCTATCTGCGCAGGCATGCGGCGGATTTCCCGGCGCTCGTGGTGCTGCCGCAGGTGCCGGACAACGAGGAATGGGCCGGTCGCAACAATCAGGCAGCCATCGCCGCACTGGACGCCACCCTCTCCGAATTCGGCGCCGACCGTTCGCGGCAGTACCTTACCGGCATGTCGATGGGCGGCTACGGCAGTTGGAACATCGCCTTGGCCAATCCACAGCGGTTCGCCGCCATCGTACCGGTGTGCGGAGCGGTACTTGCACCGCGCGCCACGCGGCAGACGCTGTTCGTGGAAGCGGTGGCGAATGAGGCCGACCCGTATGCCGCCATTGCCCGGCAACTGAAACAGGTGCCGATCTGGATCTTCCATGGTGCGCTGGACGACGTGGTACCTCCGGCCGACGACCGCAGGCTGCACGCCGCTTTCCAGGCCGCCGGTGCCCGCGATGTGCGGTACACCGAATACCCGCAGGGCAACCACAACGCCTGGGACGCCACCTACGCCGACCCCGCCATGTGGACGTGGCTGTTCGCGCAGTAGACGTGTGACGACCAACGGTCGTCACCCACACCGGGGGGAGGTGTCACCTGCCAGGGAGCGGTGGTGGTGGTAGGTGACGACCGTTGGTCGTCACGCTCCTGCAGCTCCCAACTCCCACCCCACCCTGTGGCCTCCCCCGATGCCGCCGCATAACCGACGGCAGGCAGCCTTGTTTCATGAGCAGCCACCGCCTCCGCCATGGTCGACGATCCATCATCGGCCAGAGCTACGTCCTCACCTGGGCCTGCCACGAGCGGCATCGCTGCTTCGATGATCCGGCCGCGGCCGCCAACGTCATGGAGCAGTTGTCAGCGCCTCACACGCAACTGCTGGTGACATCACCGGCGTGGGTGGTCATGCCGGACCACGTGCATTGGCTCTTCGAGCTTCGCGCCAGAACACTGGGCCACATCGCCCAACGGGTGAAATCAAGCACCACCCTGCGGATCAATCGCGAGTGCACGCACCATGGACCGGTCTGGCAATCCTGTTACCACGACCATGCAGTGCGCTCGGGGGAATCACTGCATCGACATGCCATGTACATCGTTGGCAATCCGATCCGTGCTGGCCTTTCATCGCAGATCGGGGAGTATCCGTTTGCGTGGTGCAGATGGGTGGAAGACATGGACGTGTGACGACCAACGGTCGTCACCCACCACACCCCATGCGCTCCCCGGCAAGAGGCAACTACCTGATGGGTGATGACTCTCCGGTGAGAGATAAGTCCCCGGCGGGTGATGACTCCCAGGTGGGTGACGACCGGTGGTCGTCACGCTCCTGCCCCGCTCCTGCTCCTGCCTTTCTCAAGTGACGACCAACGGTCGTCACCCCCTTCATCAGCCCAGCAGGGTTTCCAGTACGGCCATGCGCACCGCCACGCCGTTGGCTACCTGGCGCAGCACCCAGGATTGCGGGCCATCAGCCACGTCGTCGGTCACTTCCACGCCACGGTTGATCGGTCCGGGATGCAGGACCGCCACGTCCTTGCCAGCCCTCGCAAGCCGGTCGGCGTGCAGACCGTACTGCGCGTGGTACTGCTCCAGCGAAGGCACCAGGCCTTCTTCCATGCGCTCGCGTTGCAGGCGCAGCATCATCAGCGCATCGGCACCGTCGAGCATCGCGTCGAAATCCTTGCCAACCACGCAGCCCTTCAACGTTTCGTCATCGGGCAGCAGCGATTGCGGACCACACACGCGGATCTCGCCAACGCCCAGCGTGCGCAGCGCGTGCAGGTCCGTGCGCGCCACCCGCGAATGCTTCACGTCGCCGACGATCAGCACCTTCATCTTCGCGAAATCACTGCCCTTGGCCTGGCGCAGCGTCAACATGTCCAGCAGCCCCTGCGTAGGGTGCGAGCTGCGGCCATCGCCGGCGTTCACCAGCGCGGTGCCCTCGCCCGCCGCCGCGGCCAGTTCGGCAACCGCACCATCGTCGGGATGGCGCACCACGAACCCGCGAACACCCATCGCCTCAAGGTTGCGCAGCGTGTCGATGGCCGTCTCGCCCTTGCGCGTGGACGAAGTGGATGCATCGAAGTTCAGTACATCCGCGCCCAACCGCTGCGCGGCCAGCTGGAACGAACTGCGGGTGCGCGTGGACGGCTCGAAAAACAGCGTGCATACCGCCGAACCGGCCAGCACCGCGCGCTTGTTTCCCACCCGGCCCACCGCCGCATCGCGTATCTGTCCGGCGCGGTCCAGCAACTGCAGCAGCGTTTCGCGTGGCATGCCTTCCAGGGTGAGCAGGTGGCGCAGGCGTCCGGAGGAATCGAGTTGCGAGGCAGTCATGGGCAAGGATTCGGGCAGCTCAGGGAAGAGGGGTGGCGTCGTCCGGGCTGGACAGCCAGCGGTCGATGATCACGGCGGCGGCCACCGCATCCAGCGCGGCGGCATCGCGGCGACGCTTGCGCCCTTCGGCACGCTCGACCGCGAACCGGCGGGCCGCTTCGACCGAGCTGGAACGCTCGTCGATCATCACCACCGGCAGCTTGAAACGTTCCCGCAGCTGGCGGGCAAAGCCCTGCGCACGCTTGCGGTTGGGCTGGTCCAGGCCCTCCAGGGTAAGCGGATCGCCGACCACCAGGCCATCGGGCTGCCATTCCTTCAACAGGCGTTCGATGGCGCCCCAGTCCGGGCCATTGCCGTGCACGTCGATCACCGCGACCGCGCGCGCATGCGCTGCGAACGCACTGCCGATGGCCACACCGATCCGTCGCGAGCCGACATCGAAGCCAAGCACGGTACCGTCGCGGCGGATGGCCGGCACTTCAGACATGGCCGCTGTAATCGGTGAGCCGGAACAGATCCACGCCGATGCGCGCGGCGGCGCCCTGCCAGCGCTGCTCAAGCGGCGTATCAAACAGCACATCGGCCTCGGCCGGCACCGCCAGCCAGCTGTTTTCAGCCAGTTCGCTTTCCAGCTGGCCGTCGGCCCAGCCGGCGCAACCCAGCGTGACCAGCGCGTTGGCTGGGCCGTCGCCGCTCGCCATCGCCTCCAGGATATCGCGCGAGGTGGTCAGGAACAGGCCTTCCCCGACGGCCAGGCTGGAATCCCACTCGCGCGCGTCATCATGGATGACGAAGCCGCGTTCGGGGTGCACCGGCCCCCCGTTGAGCACCACGCGGGCGCGCAGGGCCTCATCGTCGGTGGCGATATCCATCTGCGCCAGCACCTCGCCGAGACTGTATTCGGAGGGCTGGTTGACCAGCACCCCCATCGCTCCATTGCCGTCGTGCTGGCAGATCAGCGCGACGCTGCGGGCGAAGGTGGCATCGGTCAGCGAGGGCAGCGCGACCAGCAGGTGATTGGCGAGGGAAGTAGGCGTCACGGGCATGCTGGGCATTCTACCTGCTGGACCGCATCAGGGCGTGAGACGGTAGGATGGCGAGCATCCCGAAGGAGTCCGCGATGACACCCAGCCCATCGTTGCCTGCCGCCACCCGAAGCGCAATCGTCCTGCTCGCCCTGTTGCAGGGACTCGCGCTCTATGCGGCGTATCAGCTCGATGGCCACTGGCCGTTCCACGATATCGGCTCGCGTTACCGCTGGCATGCCTGGATACTCACGGTACCGACCGCCATTGCGCTGACCGTGGTGGACCTGCGCGATCGACGGCTATGGCTGCACGCGCTGGCAGGGTCGCTCGTGGTGCTGGCCCTGGCCAGCTGGGTCGCCTGGAACCTGCAGGGTGACAGCAGCCTGGCCGCCCCGCCTCTGCGTACTCCGTTCTCCATCGCCATGGCGGTTGCGACGTTCGTTCTGCTGCCCTGGTGGCAGAACCGGCTGCAGACAGGCCACTGGCGCGCCAGCTACGACGCGCTGTTCCAGCATGCCTGGCAGAACGGGCTGACGCTCGCCCTGGCACTGTTCTTCACCGGGCTCACCTGGCTGCTGCTGTGGCTGTGGGCGGCGCTGTTCGAGCTGCTGAGAATCGATTTCTTCGAGACGTTGTTCCAGCAGGCGGCCTTCATTTCGCTGGCCACGGGCGCCCTGGCCGGCTTCGGAGTGCTGATCGGGCGCACCCAGCAGCGCGCCATCCAGATCACCCGCCAGGTCCTGTTCGCGATCTGTCGCGGCCTGCTTCCGCTGCTGTCGTTGATCACCCTGCTGTTCGTCCTCAGCCTGCCGGTCGCCGGCCTGCAGCCGCTGTGGGAAACCCGCTCTGCGGCCACCCTGCTGCTTACCCTGGCACTGCTGCTGATCGTCTTCACCAATGCGGTATACCAGCATGACAGCGAACAACCGCCATACCCGCGGTGGTTGCGCGGGCTGGTGGCGGGCAGCCTGCTGGCGCTGCCGGTGCTGGCGGGCTTGGCCCTGTACGCCATGGGTCTGCGCATCGGCCAGCATGGCTGGACGCTGGACCGCTTCTGGGGCGCGCTGGTCGCGCTGCTGGTAGCCGGTTACGCCGTGGGGTATGCGCTGGCGCCGCTGCATCGTTCCGGGCGCTGGCTGCAGCGATTGGAGCCGGTGAACCGGGTGATGTGCTGGGTCGTGCTGGCCGCAGCACTGCTGGGCAGTTCTCCGCTGCTGGACCCCGTACGCATCACGCTGGCCAGCCAGCGCGCGCGGCTGCTTGCCGAACCGGCCCGCCTCACCGCGCAGGACGCGATGATGCTCCGTTTCGACGTGGGCCATCGCGGCTCGGCATTGCTGCGTGAGCTGCAGCAGGACCCGCGCATCCGTTCCGATGCGCGCACCAGCAGCGTGATATCGCAGGCTCTGGCACGCCGCCAACGGTGGGAAGGAAAGCCCATCGACGCCGGTGCCCGCGATGCGGCCACGCTGCGCGCGCAGATACCGCTGGCCGCCGGTTCGCCAACGCCGCCGGAAAGCTGGTGGCAGGCGCTGCTGGACCGCAGAATAGCTGACGCCAACTGTCTGGATGGAACCCTCTCCTGCCTGGCCATGAGCCGGGACCTGGATGGCGACGGCAGCGATGAGATTCTGCTGTGCAACCTGCCCCAGCGCGGCGGCGCCTACTGCCTGCTGTATACGCACGGCCCGCGCGGCTGGCGCCAGGCCGGTCGTTATACCTTCCGCGCCGGCGCAGGCGGCGCGGACAGCGCGCGCATCCATGCCGGCCTGCGCGCTGGCCGGCTGGTACCGGTCAAGCCCCGTTGGCCTGCACTCTCGCTGGACGGCGCCGCGCCTGCCACCTTCGACACATTCGCTGAAGATCCCGACCCGACACCATGAGTGGATACTGCCGCCTCGCCCCGGGCCATGCCGTGCACGGCCCTTACCATGACCACGAATACGGCTTTCCGCAGCGCGACGAACGCGAACTGTTCGAGCGGCTGTTGCTGGAGATCAACCAGGCCGGCCTGAGCTGGGAAACCATCCTGAAGAAGCGCGAGGGGTTCCGCCGCGCCTACGCAGGTTTCGACGTGGACACGGTGGCCGGTTACGGGCAGGACGATATCGATCGCCTGCTGGCCGATCCGGGCATCATCCGCAACCGCCTGAAAGTACTGGCCGCGATCCACAACGCCCAAGTCATCCAGGGGCTGCGGCAGAGCCACGGCGGGTTCGCGCAATGGCTGGACGCACACCATCCGCAGGACAAGCCGGCGTGGGTGAAATTGTTCAAGAAGACGTTCCGCTTCACCGGCGGAGAGATCACCGGCGAGTTCCTGATGAGCCTGGGCTACCTGCCGGGCGCGCATGCCGAGGATTGCCCGGTATACGCGCGCATCGCCGCCCTGCGCCCGGCCTGGCTGCAGGTGCCGACCGATCCGGCTGGCTGATCAGTGCTTCTGCTGGAAGCTGACTGCTTCTGGTGAGTTGGCGCTTGTGCCGCGTGATGGTTGCTTCTGGTGGGTGACTGCTGCTTCTGGTGGGTGATGACCGCTGGTCATCACATGGGTCAGGCATCATGGCCCCTCAGTGACGACCAACGGTCGTCACCCACCACGGTCGTCACCCACCACGGGGCCTGTGCCGGCCCGTCAGACGCCCATGTAACGGCCGGGGCGATGGTTGAACATCAGCACCAGGCTGAGCACCACCGCGCCGATGGCCGAATACATCACCTGCACCGGTGACAGCACCGCGAACGCTGCCAGCATCAGCATCGCATCGAAGCTCATCTGCACCTTGCCGGCACTCCAGCCACGCATGCGCTGCAGGTAGACCGCCAGGATGCCGATGCCGCCGAGGCTGGCGCGGTGGCGGATGAAGAACAGGATGCCGAGCCCGGCCAGCGCGCCACCCACCACCGCCGAATACAGCGGGTGGATATGCGCGAAATCGATCCAGCGCGGCAGCAGGTCGGTCAGCAGGCCACAGGCAGTCACCGCAGCGAAGGTCTTCAGAGTGAATTCCCAGCCCATGCGGCGCACCGCCACCCAGTAGAACGGCAGGTTCACCAGCACGAATACGACGCCGAAGTTCCACCCGACCGCGTAATGCACCAGCAGCGCCAGGCCGGCCATGCCGCCGATCATCAGCCCGCCCTTGGCGAATATCGCCAGGCCCAGCGAGGCCACCAGCGTCGCCAGCACCATGCCCTGCACGTCTTCGGCGTGGGAATGACGCAGCGCACTGGCATCCTGCACGGTGCCGGCACTGTCGGGGGGTGGGGTCAGCGGACCAGCGGTGACAAGGTGGCCGTCAGCGTCGTCGCACGGCGCAGGGCCATGGGATTGGAAGGACATGGGGGTGGGTGCCGCGGTGGGGAGACGTATTAGACACGATCCCGCCTACAGTTGCATGTGAATCCATTCAGCCGCCAAGGCACTGAGGCAGCCAGAAGAAGGTGGACCGTTGTCGGTGGGTGACGACCGTTGGTCGTCACGGCTCCTGGTTCAGGAATCTACATGCCGGGGAGAAGTGTGACGACCAACGGTCGTCACCCACCGGGATGTCGGTCGTCATCAATCGGGACCACGGACCGTAACCCACCAGGATCAAGCAGGCTATCAGTCCTTGGTGACGCGGTTGATTTCAGCCAGGCTGGTCACGCCCTTGCTCGCCTTCACCAGTGCGGACTGGCGCAGATCGTTCACGCCGATGGCCTGCGCGGCGTCGGCAATCTGCAGAGCATTGCCGCCGGCCAGCACGATCGAGGCGATCTCATCGGTCATCGGCATCACCTGGTAGATGCCGGTACGGCCCTTGTAGCCCTCCGTGCAGTCATCGCAGCCCACCGCTTCGTACAGCTCGATTCCCGCATCCAGCTGTGCCTGCGTGAAGCCTTCAGCCAGCAGCGCGTGGGCCGGCAGTTCGGTGCGCCGCTTGCAGGTGTTGCACAGCCGGCGCGCCAGGCGCTGGGCAATCACCAGCGTCACCGAACTGGTGATGTTGTACGGCGCGATACCCATGTTCATCAGGCGCGCGATGGTCTGCGGCGCATCGTTGGTATGCAGGGTGGACAGCACCATGTGGCCGGTCTGCGCCGCCTTGATGGCGATCTCGGCCGTTTCCAGGTCGCGGATTTCGCCGACCATGATGATGTCCGGATCCTGGCGCAGGAACGAGCGCAGCGCCGCAGCGAAGGTCATGCCGCGCTTGTTGTTCTGCTGCACCTGGTTCACGCCGGGCAGGCGGATTTCCACCGGATCCTCGGCGGTGGAGATGTTGCGCGTTTCATCGTTGAGGATGCCCAGCGCGGTATACAGCGACACCGTCTTGCCCGAACCGGTAGGACCGGTCACCAGCACCATGCCGTAGGGCTTGTGGATGGCATCCAGGAACAGCTTCTGCTGTTCGGCCTCATAACCCAGCTTGTCGATGCCCAGCTTGGCGGCGCTGCCGTCCAGGATACGCAGCACCACCTTCTCACCGAACAGCGTGGGCAGGGTGCTGACGCGGAAATCGATCTGCTTGGTCTTGCTCAGGTTGAGCTTGATGCGACCATCCTGCGGCACCCGCTTTTCGGCGATATCCAGCTGCGCCATCACCTTCAGGCGCGCGGCGATACGCTGGTTGAGCTTGACCGGGGCGCGCGCGACCATTTTCAACAGCCCGTCGATGCGCAGGCGCACACGGTAGTCGTCTTCGTAAGGCTCGAAGTGGATGTCCGAGGCGCCCTTGCGGATGGCGTCCACCAGCACCTTGTTGACGAATTTCACCACCGGGGTGTCATCGCCCTTGGCGTCGATTCCCGAATCGGTTCCGCCGGCCTCGTCGTCGCTGCCGACTTCCAGGTTGGCCATGCCTTCGTCATCGCCACCCAGCGAATCGCCCAGTGCGTCGTGGCTGGTCTGCCACTGCTCCAGCGCGCGGCGGATCTGGTCTTCATCCACCAGGATCGGCTCCACCACCAGATTGGTGTGGAACTTGATCTCATCCAGCGAATGGGTGGGATTGCTGGTGCCGATATAGAGCCTGCCACCGCGTTTGAACAGCGGCAGCACGCAATGCTTGCGCAGCAGCTCTTCGCTGACCAGGGCAATGGCGCTCTGGCTGGCATCGAACACCGACACGTCGAACAACGGCATGCCGAATTCCAGCGAATTGGCCGCTGCCAGCTGTGCTGCGCTCACCACCTTGTTCTGCGCGAACCACTGCGGCAACGGCAGACGCGCAGCAGTAGCCTTGGCCATCGCGTCGCGGGCCGCAGCCTCGTCCAGCGCGCCATCCTGGACCAGGCGACGAGCGAGCCCGGTGATGCCGACAAGGTTTGCGGTGGCGATGGCGTTCATGCGGTTCCTGTAATGGGCTGGCTGCCGTGCGGGTCCGCTGCGGGCTCCCCCGCGCAGCGTTGCCCATGGTAACCCGGCGGACCGCTGCGTAGCGCCGGGCTCTGCCCGGCTGACGGACAGCGCACCTGAGCCGCAGATCCAGGCTCTGCCTGGCTCATGGATGACCATATAGCGGGGCCTCCCCCGGCTCTACAATCTATCCGAAGGCCCGGGTGAGAAGCTCATCAAGCGCGTCCATGATTTCCTGCCCTTGCTCCTTCAACGAACCGACGTGCTCCCTGAGCACGCCCAAGGGCACAGAGGTAATCTCCAACGGCTGCAGCAGTACCCGCTGGCCACGCACCCTGAATTCGGGAGTGAAGCGCGAAGGGGAAAGCGCGGCCCCCGCTTTTGCCACCAGTGGCACAACCACCCGGCGCGGCGACGCTTCAAACACTTTCGACTGAACGACGACGACAAAAGGAATGCTCTTGTTGGAGCCGACATTCGCGTACACGTCGAACTGCTGGGTCATAGCGTCGAAAACTCATCCGCAAACGAGCCATGGGATTGGGTGAACTCCCTCCACTCTTCAGCCGAGCGCTGCAGCCCCCTGGCCCTGGCCCCGTGGATTTCATGCTCTCTGGAGACGAATTCGGCCAGCAAGCTTTCGACCTTGGCCGAAAGGTTTCCCGTCATCGCCCGCGCTTGGGCTACCAGGTCCGAGTTCAACGTCAGGTTCACCGCCCTCTTCTGGGCTGAAATATCGTACGAGCTGGTCATATCAGCCTCCCGTCGCAAACATGCGCATTCTATGCGCATTGCCGCCACCTTGTCGAACTGCTGGACGTGAACAGCCCACCGGTACTGCACCGGTTGGGTGCGGGAAACCGGCTGAAGTGCACGCAATGGCGCCGAACCGAAGGAAATGGATCTTCTGGACAGGCGCGCTTGTAGCTGTCAACCGGCACGTAGATCAGGGCCCTGCCGGGCCGACGGGCGCTTCGGTAACCACCACGCCACCACGATGAATGACGCTTTGGAAACACTTGCGGCAATCCAATGATCCTTGCAAGGCGCGGGCAATCCACAGCTTTCCTCATGTACCAATGCGATGCAGGCCAAGCACGATAAGTGCGCTGGTGCACTTTGCATCAGCCGGGATTGGCGTCCCGATCAACACCTGAACGGTAAGCTCTGTTGTTGCCCTCTGGGTACGGCGGAGAATGCATTGCCTCGCCGGTTCCATGGCGGGCGGTGCGCGGGGGTCACCTCGATCCGCCGGTTTCTCGTTCAGGTGTTCCGGTACGCCAACCCGCACCGTCCGCCACCTCGCGCTTCGGCGCAGGTGGCTTCCCTGCGATGCGAGGCTACCGATGACCGATCCCTCTCCCGTCAGTGCGCGCCTGTATGCCTTGATAGGCGACGCCATACAGGACCTTCCGCCTCTCTTCATCAATAGGCTTGAACGCATCCTGGCCGCCCCAGGCAGCATGGGAACGACCACCAAACGCGTCGTGAACCTGTTTCGCGAACAGAACCCTGCCTCTGCGGCGGACGAGCAGCGCAGCGACGGGAGGCCGATTTCGGTTTTCCATCAGACGCGGGCCGCTTCGATCAGTCGCAGACTCGCCGGCCTGAGTGCCATCGTGCAGGTGCCGGAAGCCGCGCATCATCGCCGGGAAGGCGAAAGCGCAGAACCCGTGCTCGGCGCTCATCTGGTAGAAGGCCTGTTGATGGCAGGTCGGGAATTGTTCGATTCGGTGGATGAGGATTTATGTGGCGTGAGGTGAAGAGCCTTCGGCTGCATGACGACCTTAGGCGCAATACAGCGCCCCGCTGATGACGGTCCTGTTCGTTGCCGAAGGCACCACGAGCGCGTCGACCGGACAGGCCGGGCAGAGCCCGGGTCCATGCGGTGGGCCGTCAGCGACCGAGGGCGGCCATGTAGGTGAGCAGGCGCAGCCGGCCACTGCCGCGCGCGTCCGGACCGAGATCATTCCAGTAGCGGTCCGCCAATGCCCTCGCCAACCGGGTATCGCCCGTGGCCCACGCGGCATGCTGCATCGCGCCGAACAGGTAGTAACCGGCGCGGGCGTCCGTCAGCAGCCTGGGACCATCGCGGCTCTCCAACAACCGCTGGCCGGCAGCCAGCACCTGCGCGTGATCGTCGGCGGCCGCTGCCGCAACCAATGCCAGCGCATCGATGACCGTGGAATCGCGCAGCGGGCATGGACGCCATTCGGGCTTCACCCATAGCGCTTCCCGCTCGGCCGGCGGCAGAAACGGCACGGTCTCGCCCGCCAGGAAAAACACCAGGCCGGCGGTTTCCAGCGGCGTCACCTCCAGTTCGCAGCGCTGCCCCAGCGAGCGCAGCGCGTCAGCCAGCGCGTGATCGCCACCGCCCGGCATGTCCGCACCGTGCGCCAAACGGTTGGCCAGCAGCTGCGCCGTGGTACGTCGCTGCAACACCTGCAGATTGAGCTGGGTGCCGTCGGCGGCGGGCACACGTGGCTCCGGTCCGCCCCACGCCCGCGTCAGGGGCCAGGGCGCGGTCATGATCGATTCCACATCACCCACGAACGCCTGCTGGAAGCGCGCCACCGGTGCGCGCAGGGTCAGTATCGGCCGGTAATCCGAATGTCGCGGCGACGGGTACAGCGGTGGAAACGCGCGCAGTGCCGCATCGCTCATCACGAAGGTATCGCGCAGATCATCCAGCCCATGCACGCCTATCCGTGCCAGTTCCGCACGCAGTGCCGGCTGCGCGAACAGAGCATCGTTGAGTGCGGGTAGCCTGCCGCGCGGCGTTGCCACGATGATCAGATCCGCATCATTGGCCAGATAGGCGCGCACATCACTGAAGTGTTCCACCAGGCCATCCAGCACCGAGGCCACGAGCTCCGGAGTGATCTCATACAGCTGCAGCCATTGCACGAACAGCCCGCCCTTGTTGAGCTGGCGCGGCACGAAGGCGTAGAACTCATCGCTGAACAACGAGCCTGTGCCACCCACCCAGGGATTGGAGGGCTCGGAAATGATCAGGTCGTAGCGCTCACCGCTGCCTGCGAAATGCGCCTTGGCGTCATCGATGACGATATGCGAGCGCGGATCATCGAACGCACGCGCCACGCGCTCGCCGAACAGGCGCGCTCCCTCCACCATGGCCGGCTCTATCTCCACGGTGTCCACCCGCCCTGTCCGCGCATCGCCCAGCAGCGTATGGGTGGTGAGGCCG
>JAAIGF010183847.1_pt1 | contig 39251 bp, 35 predicted proteins | sample 6487441 | NCBI WGS metagenome assembly JAAIGF01 (sample SAMN13974129, study PRJNA590717) | phyllosphere metagenome | biome: pepper field; feature: multiple bacterial spot infested pepper fields; material: pepper leaves; isolation source: leaves from pepper fields | host: Capsicum annuum ...
CAAGTGATTACTTATCGCCAGCAAGTGATTACTTATTGCCAGCAAGTGATTACTTATCGCCAGCAAGTGATTACTTATTGCCAGCAAGTGATCACTTATCGCCAGCAAGTGATTACTTATTGCCAGCAAGTGATTACTTATTGCCAGCAAGTGATCACTTATCGCCAGCAAGTGATTACTTATTGCCAGCAAGTGATTAAGAATCGGGATGGGGCCGGGGCCGGGGACGTTTAGCTATTTCGAAAACAAGCGAAACCATGTTTCAGCGGCATTTTTTCCTGATAAATTCACGTTTTTAGCTTATATTTTGTGCGGTAAGGGGTAGGCCATTTTTGGTAAACAGTCTGATGAAAGGATCGTGATAATATTAGTTGCACCACAGCATTCGGTATTGACCGCCAACAGCTGGAATCTCTATACGCTTACTATCGTAAGCCGGAAATTTTCGGGCAGGCAGCTTGATCTATGATACACCGTAGCTTATTGGAAGCGAAATTTTACTCGATTTATGGGTGATCGGTTGTCGGTATTTTTTTCCATACCTTTTCGAGGGCAGGAACTGATTTCGGTAGTTGATAGGTAATCATCTGCGGTTTATGATTTTCACGAACGAGATCAAGTAACCCATTGCCGTGATCTGTTAATGGCTTGCTATTGGCTCCGAATACACTTTCATAAAGCTGATTTTTAACGCCTGGATATGGCCTGTTCATAAGCGGGCGGTCGCGAACGGAAACACGAAGGAAAGCGTCAGCGCTGTATTCTGGTACCTGAGCGGGAACAGGTTTGTCGCGTCTTCGTTCGTTTGTTCTTTTGTAGTATACTTTTAATGCGGCTATTTTTTTTAGTCCCCATATGCCTGATACAGCCTTATCTGCCTGCTTAGTGATGACGAATCCTGCCAAGGCAATGGACTTTTTCGGACGCCTCAACATCGTAGGTACAGCTACACCGGGTGCTGCCAAGCGAATAGTCTTATCAGGATAATGTACAGGTGAAATACCAACGTCGCTGCTTTCCTCCATATAAGCTAGACCTGTCTCTTTCTTTACGGCATACTCATTATAGTCAACAGGAAGGATATAGGCATTTATGACTGCTGCTTCTCTTAAAGAGCCGACTAATTTGACCAGCATTTTTTGCGCATGAGCGTAACCCATCGTGATTACACAAAGACCTGTAAGACCTATAAACAAAAGCAGTGCAAAAATCGAAGTCATCATCTTAAGCAATTTTGCTTGTTATAAAACACCTATATCGGTATTAAAATTACAATTATTTTTGTTAAAAACAATAAAATTATGTTTTAAATTAAACACTATCAAAATAAAGAATTAAGCAACGAAACACGCTCCGAAAATCGACAATTCCGCAAATACAGTGAGTCGATCATATTTGGTCATGTTCTTGTGAATAATTAGTCTATCGCTTAGTGGAATGGGTGTAAGGGATCAGCTTGCACGCGGGTCTTTACAATGTTCTTTAGCGATCGGGCGCCAATAGGGCTTTAAAAGAATCGTGCGTTTGGGTAAACTAACGAACAACACATAGTTGATTGTTTTTATTCATTCCACAACTTTTGTACATGATTCACAATTACAAGATCATAACGAAAGGTTAGAAGAGTTATGCAAAGGGGTTAATCGATGTGTTGTTATCATACATCTAGAGCGATCTATTCGCCGTAAAAAATTTGGAAAGCTCCCCAGAGGCCGGGAGGCATGGAGAGCTGATTCAACTAAAAATGTAATGCAGTGCAATAATAAATAAAAGTCTGTAAAGCAACAAAGTTGCTTTAGCAAACAATCGATTGTGTAATTTTATCATATCGACTGATGAGATTCAGGCTATTTAAAAAGCTCGATTAAAACAATAACCCCGTCATCAAGAAGTGGCGGGGTTGTTCTGCTTTTTATCCTTAAGAGTTTATGATTGCATCTAAAAAAGGCTGTTGAAGTCATGCGATGCGCTTTGTCCAGCAGCTGACATATTTGTTTTTTTAAGCTTTTAAACTACTGTCGTGTCTGGAAATTAGAAACACCCCATAGGCAGACTCGCAGGTCGGTCGAGGTATGACATCGGGCACAGGAGCTGCTCATCCGAACATGAAGACAATCATCGTCTCAGAAAAATTGCTTCTTTGTAGTCTTGTCGATACAATTTACCTGCGAAGCTGATGGGCATCGTGCATTCCCTTCATCTCGGCTCAATCCGGCGGCTGCTAGTTACTATTTTCTTTTAACTCTTCCAAAAATTCGTCTATCTCGCGGATTTTTTCACCATTCTTGACATGTATATAGGCAGTAGGAATATAATCCAATACCGATTCCGGAAGCTGTACCTGTTCGTCTGTTAGTGTCGCGACGTTTATCAAAATTTTGACAACATCATCATCTTCAGATACATCAAATTCGTCGATATAACCTTGTGCCACCCAATAAACTAAATATTTATCCTCGGCAATCTTCTCTACACCAAAATAATCCTGATGGATGCGCTCGCCATTTTCCTCGAGTTTTTTCTGTATCAGTTCTTTAACGCTGTCCGCTTGTGCGTGCTTCTCATTCATGTTATGGTCCTTTCTTTGACACCGGTTTTTTATATAAACGGTATTGCTACCTCTTGCTAATAGAATGGAAAACTACCGTAAAAGTTCAATAGTTACCGCATTTATCTTCGTTTGTCAATATTTGCAACGTGTGCTATAGCGTACCGGTTATTTTTTTAAAGCAGCTTCGATTTCCCTATCGGTTGGCGTACGCAAAAGTGTCACATCGTGCTGCGAGCGACGGATATACCCGTGTTCTTCAAAAGCGGATAACCAACCTTCCATGGGCCATATTCCCCATTTCTTGTAGAACACATGAGCGTTGCGCAGTATATCTTCTAAATGATTGAGCGGGGGCGAATAGCTGGCATGGTGTTGATGAAATGCGGTCGCGTCGATTGTTCGGATAGCAATATGCAGCTTGCGCGCCTGAAAAGCAAAATCGGTGTCTTCTCCGCCATAACCGGCAAAGGCCGTATCAAATCCTCCGATACGCGCGAAGGTACGTTTTGTGCAACCAAAGTTCAATGTCCAGAATAACTCATGGGTAAAGTCTTTATCATCAGGCCTGATCGGATCGGGCTGACTATGTTCGAAAAGGTTTTTCAGCCGATCTAAATTTTCGGTGGCATGTTGTGACAGGTAGCGAATGCGCCCGCCTACTAAACAATTTTCGCCTTCCAACGCTGCGTCGTATTCCGCGATCAATGTGCTAGCGGGCAAGCAATCTACGTCTAAAAATACATTTTTTTCTGTTAACGCATGTTCCATCGCATAATTGCGCGCAGCAGCTAAATTCAGTCCGCTATCGCTGCCTAAACGGAGCTGTCGCACTGGAAATGGCTGCGGCGGTAGCACCGGTATATCTTCATTCATGTGAACCACGATAAGCTCGGCCGGATACGCAGTGCTGCCAGCTATTGCCGACAGTTGGTTGTGCAAAGCTTGCGTGCGATGATGAACAAGGGTTAATATAGAAATTTGATTAGACATATTTTCGTTGTAAGTTTTACTGTTCGTTCCGGCTGGTGTGGAAATGAGAATCAAACGTTTGAAAAATTTTTTTAGCAATCTTATGCAATGCTGATTCGTCTATGATAGACGACCAACGCGAGACGTCAAGCTCGTTGGCTTGCCGAAGGATATCCAGCCAGTCTACAGACATCATATCCGCTTCTGCAACGACAATCGCCAGCCCTAATCGCTGTAAAGCTGCTGCTTTTGCGAATTGCTCATCAAAGGGACGGGAAGCGGGAATGCAAACTGTGCGCTTGCGTAAAGAAGCTACCTCCATGATGGTATTGTGTCCGGCATTGCAAATCACTACGGAACAGCGTGCTAAAATGGGCTGCGGATCGGCAAGCTGCCCATACATCGTGATGTTGTTGTTCGTTTGTGGTCGAAATAAATCGCCGATAATGTGCAGCCGATAGTGTTCAGGCAGCTGCCGCTGAAGTTGGTATACAAAATGGCTGTTGAAATTTGTACCACCTTTCCCGACAAGCACGGCAATATCATGCTCATGTGCTATGTCAGGCTGCGTTGGCAGATCATCATATCGGGAGAAGCCACCGCTAAAAAGTGTTTTATAAGCATAAATGCCTTCTTGTGACGGCGTACTCATACTTTCCGGATAAGGCGCTACAATAAGATCGGCACTTTCGTACGCCAACTGGTGTGCCAGATCTAGCCGGTCACCGTGTTGGCGAATGACAATGGTCGGAATACCGGATAGTCGGGCTAGTTGCGTGACCTCGCTGGATACGTCTACAACACAGAGCGTTTCCGGATGCGCTTGAAAGTGCTGTAAAATAAGCACATTTCTGTCCAATAGACCTTGAACGTGGAAAGGCGAATAATGCAGGTTGGGCACTTCAGCAGTACGGTAATGCACATCCGTAGCCGCCGGAACGTCAGCCGGAAGTTCAGTAACACCGATTTCAGAAGGTATTTCGCTCCGGTATCTGGACAAACCCGTCCCTAAAAATGTTATTTCGCAATCGCGTTGCTTAATCAAAGCTTTGGCTATCGCTATGGCACGCATAAGATGTCCGGCACCGTGATGATGCACATAATAAGCGATGTTATATGGCATGCCGAAAAAACTGCTTTTGGATGACTTCGTTAAACAGATGCTCGTAACGCTCCACCATGGAAATCTGACAAAGTCTTCCAACGGCCTGTTCGCGGCACGCTATCCTGTCAAGTTTTGATGCGGCAAGCACGCAACGCGCGATTTCTTCCGGATCGCATGATTTGGTCAGCGCGCCAGTTTCATGCGTTAAAATACTTGGCAAAGCGCCGCGGGCTATTCCCGCTACTGGCGTGCCACAGGCCAGACTTTCTGCGACGACCAGTCCGAAAGGCTCATCCCAACAAGGCGTGATAATACTTACCTCGGCATTGCCAATCAGGCCGTTGAGCTCCTCGTGTGTGCAATGCGACACCCATTCGGCGTCTGCATCCAATAACGGTTCAACAAATGTTTCAAAGTAGTGCCGGTCGGCAATCGAACCCGCTATTTTAATTTTCTTACCCGCAAGTTTGGCTGCCTGAATGGCTAGGTGCGTGCCTTTGTCGGGATGTATCCTTCCGAACCAAACGACATATTGTCTGTCGTTAACAGCCTGATATGTCCACTGATTTAGATCAATGCCATTGTTAATAACCGTACAGTTATTGATGTAGGGTTTCCAGGCATCAGCATTCGGTTCAGAAACCGATACATAGGTCATGCCGCCCGCTGCTCGTTCTTTGGCAGCCGCCCTTTTCATTTCAAAGATCGGCGGCGTATGCAGCACCGTGATGACAGGTGTTTTGCAAATCGTAGACATCGTGATAGGTACATAGTTGAGGCTATTATTAAAAATAATGTCAAATCCTTTGTTGTCAATATCCTGCATCAGTTCGAGATAGGCATGATGTGTCGATATAAAATCTTCACTCATTTCGTGCGAACGAAACCTGCTCAATGTTTCCCGATCGTAGTCTGTATCGCTCATGATGGGATATACGTTTAATGCCGGATCAGATAGCTCGCTCGCAAATAGCGTTACGTCGTGGCCTCGCGCAATCAACAGTTTGGTGATATCGTGCGTAAATGCCTCCAGGCCGCCCATAAAAGGTTTGCGTATCGGGTGCTTTAAATGTGCTATGATGCCTATTTTCATATTTGTTTGTTTCAGAACGTTAAAATAACGAGGATTAGCAGGTATAGTTCTCCTTTCGTCCTTCCTTTGTGGCGCATTTAACAATACAGGTAGATATAGCGAAAGCAGGTATTTTTATTCATGCGCGGTTTCTTGGTGGCGCCCCCTTTGTTTTGTAGGGCTATGATGTAGCTATGGCTATTGAAACATCGTGAAGCCAATGTTCAATCGCGTACTGTGCGTAAATGCGCGTGTTTTTACGTGCGTCCGTGGTTTAAATAACGTAAAGCGCTAACGAACCATGACCTGATGCGAAGCTAAACCGTGCTGTGACGGTTCCATGATTCCTCAAACTTTCAACATCGTAAACAAACTTGGGAAACGGAATTTTGACATTTAACATCGAACGGGATTGGTGGAAATTAGGCGTAAACAGCTGAACATCGTTCAAAATTATGGTAAACACTAAACTTTTGCTGTCAGGATGTGTTGATAGGAGAGGCAGCTAAGTCGATAGTCATTCAACAGCAGGAAAGCAACTTAATATAAACACCGAAAAAACTCATGGAAAACAAAAAATATGCGTGGATAAACGGCATTATGCTGGTTTGCACAGTCGTTGTCAATTACCTTTCCAATACCGGAATCGTGCAGGGGAATACCATGAAGACGGTTTCGGATGAATATTTTACGCGTTTTACGCCTGCCGGTTATGCATTTTCCATTTGGGGAGTTATTTATCTTAGTTTAGCTTGTTTTGTGGTATACAGCACCGTTCACGCTTTTAAAAGGCGAGAACCTTTGCCGGCTTTGCAGCGGATAGGTTGGTGGTTTGCGCTGTCCTGTTTAGCCAATATGTGCTGGGTGCTGGCCTGGTTAAGTCATTACACCTTGCTAAGTGTTTTTATTATGGCCGTATTGCTACTGTCGCTCCTGGTGATTGTCGTCAGGTTGCAGCTGAGTATAACCAAAACAAGTATTAAACACTATTGGCTGATTTCCTTTCCCTTTTCCTTATATGCGGGCTGGATATCGCTAGCGATTATCGCGAATGTCGCTTCATTATTGATGAAGTATGATTGGAATGGCTTCGGTTTAACCGATGGCACCTGGGCGGTGATCCTAATTTTCATCGCAGGGTTTTTGAATGTGCTTATGGTCGTAAAACGTAATATGCGCGCGTATGGTGTCGTCGGTATCTGGGGCTTACTTGCTGTAGCAGCAAACCAGCCTGCGGGTGAAAAAGTTATTGTTTACAGCTGCTACGGTGTTGCGTTGTGGATAGTGCTGGCTATTGTGCTGACTTGTTTTAGACCACTTGGGCGTAAAAGTATAACATACACGGTTTAGTCACTTTTCAAAAAGGCACTTCTTCAAATGCTGGAACCTTTTCATGGTGAGCGCTTGAAGAAGTGCCTTGTAAAATCTGCTGGCTTATTTGGCTTTAATAAGGCCTTCTTTTTCCAACGTGCTTTTCATCGCTTTGGTGTAGCTGTTTAAGAAACCGTCAATACCTGCTGGATTATAAGTTTCGGACTGTGCAGACCATACCAGATTACCCGATTGCACATCGTAAACATTCGTTTCGATATAGTATGTTTTATCCGTCGTGTAGTAACCGGGCGCGTAGAGACTGTTTGCCCAATTGCCGTAATATCGTGCAAAATTACCGTAGTAACCAAATCGAGTTACCGGATAAGCGCCAGCGGAAGGCACATAGCGCTGTTCAGATGTTTGATCAATCAAGGCTACAGTGACGATGGCGTCAGCGTTTTTGCGTTTTATCTCCTGCAGAACCACGTCTGATTTCGAAAGGTTTTTGCTGACAAAGTCCGGCGGAAAAACGTCGATACTTTTTTGCGCATGCACGCCAATTTCTGTCAGACCCTGAACAATTTTGTCTTCCACTTGCTGGCGTGTGACCGTCTTTTCCGTGAGCGCTACAACGATAACATGTTGGTAACTCCCTAGATCAGCTTCATCAGATTTCCATGTTCCTGTGATTCTGCTACTGCTCGCACACTGCACGCAAATGGATGCGATCAGCAAAAGAAGCAGGTGATTAAATGTTAAATTTTTCATCTTATTGTTTTTTGATTTTGTATGCGGTAATTAATTTATGAGTTACTAAGGCTCAATAATATTGAACATTTTGTCGAAGTTGACAATGTTGTTTAGCAGAGCGGTAAACGCCTCTTTATCGCCTTCGATTTTTACTGTGCCCTTCTTTTCCAACCCCGCGAGGTCTGCATTTTTTGGATCTGAAGCGAGCGTCATAAGCACACTTCGCGGCAAGGTGATCGTCGCGGATACATTTTTAGGGGCATGACTGCCGACGCGAGGGTGGAGGGTTCCGTTGCTCAGGATCAGTGACACCTTTTCGTCTGTATCGGTTAAGTTAAAATTAAACGTATGCTTGAGGCGATGTTCTTGAAGTCCATTGTATCGCATGGCCAGATAATTGAAAAACAAATCAGAGGACATGTCAGCCACGATATTTTTATTGGCCGATATGGTTTCTTTCGGTTTGCTAACGCCGGAGCGAAGTTCTTGCGCTCCCGATAAGTAAAAATTACGCCATGGTGCTGACTCTGCCTGATAGCCCATTTGCTCATAGGTATCGGCAAGTAGTTCGCGCGCCGGTTTATTATTAGGTTCGGCAAAGACAACATGATTTACAAGCTCTGCTACCCATCGGTATTCGCCAAGATCAAAAGACTTTCGCGCTTGTTCGAGAATGCGCGCACTTCCACCTGCTAGTTCAATATATTTTTTGCCAACCTGTGCCGGCGGCAGCGGATGCAAATTAGCCGGATTTCCATCAAAAAAACCAAAGTACAGCTGGTATTGCGCTCGAATATTGTGGTGTAATGAACCGTAGTATCCGCGACTCGAGAATTGGCGGTCTATATCCTCGGGGAGGGCAAGACTATCGGCTATTTCCAGCGGCGTTAGTCCGGTGTTTGCTAAGCGAAGTGTTTGATCGTGGATAAAACGGTACAGATCTCGCTGGCTTTCCAAAAGGTTTCTAACCTCGGTATTTCCCCAGGTTGGCCAGTGGTGCATGCCGATAGAAATTGCCACGTCATCACCCCAACGAGCTAAGATGCGATCAATATAAATGCTCCATTTTTGGCCATTTCTTACTTGTGCGCCACGCAGCGTATACAGATTATGCAAGGTGTGATTGACGTTTTCTGCCTGTACCAACATGCGCAGCTCTGGAAAATAAAACATCATCTCGGCAGGCGCTTCGGAGTCTGGTGTGTAGATAAAATCTACTTTTAGCCCATCAATAACTTTTTGCTGCCCGTCTTCGCTGCTAATGATATCGGTAGGCTTCGCAATAGCGCTCGTTCCGGTTGCCGTGGTTGTTCCGAGGCCCGAGCCGACACTGCCTGTTGTTGATTTTGGTAACAGGTTGCCATACATGTATCCGGCTCGCCGGCCCATCGTGTTACCAGCTAATACATTTTCGCTAACCGCATGTTCGACAAAGCCATCAGGCGCATAAATCTTTTGCTTTCCTTCCGCAATAGCTTTTTCATCGAGCACAGCCCGCATTCCACCGAAGTGGTCAATGTGGCTATGCGTGATAATGATCGCCGTTACCGGGAAATCGCCTAAGTGCTGTTTTACCAGTTGCATGCCCGCTTTGGCTGTTTCTTCAACCGTGAGGGGATCAATCACGATCCAGCCGCTTTTTCCTTTGATGAGTGTCATGTTGGCCAGGTCAAATCCGCGTATTTGATACACATTGTCTGTCACTTTAAACAACCCTGCAATGGCGTTTAACTCGCTTTGGCGCCACAAACTTGGATTCACTTCGGCAGGCGCCTGGCCTTTAATAAAATTAAACTGGCTCAAATCGTAGGCTTTGCCGATATGGTCTTCCGGATAAGTGGCGATAAAGCCGCGTCTGGCATTGACATAGTCTGTACTATCTGAAAAATCAAGAATGGATAGTATGTTGCTATTTGCCTTTCGCGTATAGGACGTGGCTTCTTTAGGGCCAGCGCTCTGCGCGACCATTTCCAATGGAATCAAAGAAAATGTTAGCAGTACTAAAAGATAGTTTTTCATGGTTATTGTATGATTTATTGACAACTGAAATTAATTGATGATGTAACTGTACTTGAGCCCGGTAACGGCACCATGCGGTGCATTTTCATTACCCGCTGCATTGCTGATAAAATTTAAGCCAAACTGATGATGCCTACCCAAACCGTAGTTGACCGTTCCTCCCAAACCCAGTATGCGTTGGCTATCGTGCTGTACCACGCCGTCTTTCGTTGTTTCGCCGCCCGCACGTCCGGCTACGTCGCCAGAAATCCAGAACTTATCCGTCCAGTTATAGACCAAATGAAACGTTCCGCCAAGAAAAGGCTTTTGGGTTACGCGTAGCGGTTCGTCCTGAGCATCGGGCACGCGAAAGGCGTGGTTGGCCGTAAAGAACTTAGCGTGAACGTACGCTTCCAAATCCCATTTTCCGCTGGGTACGGTAAGGCCGATCTCGGGTTTAAACTGCCAACGATTTCCGCCAGGATTTAGCAGCCGTTCTTGCCGATAGGAGCCAGTTGGGGTGGTGGTAGCAAGCGACCACGCCAGCGCCGTTTTTCTAGCCGTTTTTGCCAGCTCTTCTACGCTCATGGCATCACCGCCGATGATGTTGCTCCCCAGGATAACCATGATATCGCCAAAGCCCGACTGTCTAAAGTTATTGCCTAAAATATCCGCATCGATGCCAACGTAGGGCAGCATGATCTGCGCGCCGGCAGTTTTACCGGCCAGGTTAAAAAAACGGGCGTACCGCAGGTAGGTGACATTTGCGCGAATATCTACGGTATTATTGTCAAACGCAATATCGCCATCAAGCGTGCTGTTTGTGGTGCGGTGTATATATCCAGCTTGAAACATCTGCGTGCCGGTAGGGAAATTTTGATAGGTTTTTGGTTCGGTTGCTGTCTGCGCAAACACCGTTGAGCGCAGGGATAGCAATAGTAAGGTGGAAAGGAGTAATCTCATGATGGTCAGATTGAAAGGGTTTTATAAGTTTTTATTAAAATGCGTTGCGTATATTTAGCATTAGCTATCATTAATCGTTTGTTTGTTGCTTGTGTGTAGGTAAACGACTTTATTGTTCGTTTACTGAAAGTGGTTGTCAAGTGCTTTCTATGCTGTTTCTGCAAATGGCAGGCCTTCTACACAAATGTTTATTCATGTTTGCCTTGTAATTTTTAACAACCCATATAATTATTTGTTTTTAACAAGCTGTATAATTATTTGTGTTGGAGTATTTTGAAATAAAGTATAACGGCTGATGTTTTCTCGTGCTAAATAAATATGAAAAAGGTAGTTGCCTCATCAATTGCTATCAGCAAGGCATTAAATAAAGCGTAGAGTCTGTCGGGTAAGTCGCTTTTGGTGAAGTTGCTAAGCCTATAGGTTTACAAGATAAAAGCGTCGGTTTAGCGTGCGTAAGGCGCTATATTTTGCTGATCGGGAGGCGAAAGTTAAGTTTTAACATGTTCGTTCTACGTAACTTCTTTTCCTGTTCCCTGGCTGATAACCCGGTTGTCCGCAGAACATTCTGGTCGCGAAGTTGTTGATTATTGCATACACCAATAAACGAGGATAAACGATGAGCAAGCAATGGATATTAAAAAATCGGCCGGAGGGTATGCCTAAGGATACAGATTTCGAACTTCGTGAGGTAGAACTCGAAGAGCTCCAGCAAGGCGAAGTAAAAATTAAAAACAGCTATATTTCGGTCGATCCGTATATGCGTCCTAAGATGAGCGTACTGGAAGGTAGCTATACCGAAGCATATGCGATCAATGCGGTGATTGATGGTTTGGCGATTGGCAAGGTAGTCGAATCCAGATCGGAAGCTTTTGGAAAAGGCGATGTCGTTGTTAACTACTCGGGCTGGGTGACGGAAGCCGTCGTATCGGAAGATTCGCTGACAAAGGTGGATCTTAACGGGCTCACTGAAGCGCAATATTTAAGCGTGCTTGGTATGACTGGCGCAACGGCCTACTTTGGCCTGTTGCATGTGGCTGCTGCGCGACCAGGCGAGACGGTCTTTGTTTCAGCAGCGGCTGGCGCAGTAGGATCAACGGTGGTACAGATTGCCAAGGCACTTGGCATGACGGTGATAGGCTCCGCCGGTGGCGCTGAAAAAGTGAAGTTTGTGAAAAGTCTTGGCGCAGATCAGGTGTTGGATTATAAAGCGGAGGAGGATGTCCTTACGCAGTTGAAGCGACTGGCGCCGGCGGGTATTGATGTGTATTTTGATAATGTGGGAACCGATCATCTCGATGCGGCTTTTGGCCATGCGAAAATGAATGCACGATTCGCCATTTGCGGCATGATATCAGGATATAACAAAGCCGCTGCCCTGGAATTGAAAAATTTTACGCAGATTATCGCGAAAAGAATACGCGTCACCGGCTTTCTTTACCGTGATTTTAAAGACGATCTTCCCGAGTTTCACGCGCAGATGTCGCTCTGGCTTAAAAAAGGTTTGGTTAAAGACACGTATACCGAAGTAGCAGGAATAGATAATGTGATTGAGGCTTTTAAAGGACTATTTACAGGAGATAATACGGGCAAAATGTTGGTGAGACTATAAGTTTGCTGATTTGCAGGAAGAGGCTGCTTATCATGTACAGACGAAATAAACGGAATTTACACCAACAATTACTTACCAATTTTACCGTTTTGTGCAATGGCTGCTGAATCGAGTCAGCGGATTGCTACATTTGTTATAATATTTCCGAAATCGTGTTTACGGCAAGGGTATAGGCATATCCTTGCAGTAAACTAGTTTGTTTTAATTCCTATTATTGTAAAATGAGTACAGCGAGGTTAATCCATGATACAGTCCAAAATCAGCAACATGTAACCAAGAGTCAGGGGTTTAATGTAAATTGTAGCCCGGCTACAGATACCGCTATAACGACATACAGTAGAAAAGATTTTTACAAAATTTGTTTGTTCATCGGCGAATGTCTGGTCGAATATGCCGACCGGAAAATACATATGCGCGGTATAAACCTGTTCTTTGGTACGCCTCATATTCCATATTCATGGGAAAACATCGATAAAATTAATTCGTATTCCTGCCTTTTTACGGAAGAGTTTCTGAAAACGAATAATAATTCGGAGAGTTTGCAGCAATCGCCTTTATTTAAGATCGGGGGCACACCAATCTTTACGTTAACGGAGGAAATGGCGCAGCCCATCATCGATATCATGCATAAAATGATCGACACGTATTCATCGACCTATGTGTACAAAGACGATCTTGCGAGAAATTATATCAATTTAATTATTCACGAAGCCTTGCAATGGGAGCCGGCACAGCATTACAGCCAGCAAAGCAATGCAGCTGCGCGCACGACCGCGCTGTTTATGGATTTGCTGGAACGGCAGTTCCCGATTGAATCGCCAGACAGGCCTTTACAACTTCGTACGGCAAACGACTTTTCTGAGCGTTTATCGATACACATGAATCACCTAAACCGTTCTATTAAAGAACATACCGGAAAGTCTACGTCCGCTCATATCGCCGAGCGAATGGTGATCGAAGCGAAGGCGTTGCTAAAGCATACAACCTGGAGCGTTTCGGAAATTGCGTTTAGCCTGGGTTTTGAATACCCGACTTATTTTAACAATCATTTTAAAAAGCATACCGGTATCTCGCCGTCCGCTTTTCGAAGCCTAAATTTTCCGGAGCGCAACCAGCACTAAGAAAGATAGGCTTTGGCTAACTGTTGCACAGCTTCTTGAAATTCGGCCTCCAGCGCTTGGTAGCTTTTAATAAGTTGCAAACCGGCTGGCGTAAGTGTGGCGCCGCCGCGGCTACTTCCGCCTTTACTGGTATTTATCACGGGCGAGGAACAGTGTTTGTTTAGCATGTGTAAAAGAGCTAACGCCTTTTTATAAGACATGCCCATCGCTTCCGTTGCCTGCTGGATAGAGCCGAGAGCATCAATTTTTTCCAGCAGTTCAATCGGTCCTCTTCCACAGACTTTTTGGCCATCTGCATCTTCGATCCATATTTTTGCACGGATCTGTCCTTTGTCTAAATTGATCTTTTTGATGTTCATAAGCTTATCCACCGATAGTAATCATGCTACGGTTCTCAATCTTGCTACTATCCACGGTCAGCAAGTTTTCGGTAAACTGACCGCCGAGCTTTGCCGCTTTTTCGTGAATAGCTTGCTGGATTAAGGGCAAAATATATTCCTTGTTGCGATAAGCGCTGAGCAGATCGGTCTCCTTGGACGAAAAGAGGCAATTTTTGAACTTCCCATCGGCAGTAAGCCGCATACGGTTGCAGCCCACGCAAAAAGGTGAAGACATGGTGCTGATTACCGCAAATTCGCCAACATGACCCGAAGCGCGGTAACGCTTAGTGGTGTCATGAACATGATTGTGTAAGGCCTCAATCGTATAATGCGCTTGTATATTATTTAGCATTTGATCCAGCGTATAGGTTTTTTCATTGTTCCAATGATTGCCGCTAAAAGGCATAAATTCAATAAAACGAATCTGTATCGGTGCCTTTTTCGTCCACGCTACAAAGTCGGGTATTTCCGATTCATTGATACCTTGCATAACCACCATGTTAATTTTTACATCGAAACCGCGCGCTATAGCGTCATCAATGTTTCGTTTCACCTCGTCAAACTGATCGCGTTGCGTCAGTTTTTTGAAAACAGCAGGCTGAAGGGTGTCTAAACTGATGTTTACGGCGCGAAGATTGACGCGTTCGAACAAGTCTAAAAAATGATGCAAGCGCGTGGCGTTCGTGGTTATGGCAAGTTTTACCGGGAGAGCCGCCAGGTTTTGAATAATCTGTGCAGCATCTTTCCGTACCAAAGGCTCACCACCCGTCAGACGAATCTTCGTTACGCCCTGATCGACAAATGTTTTGGCTATTGCCGTTATTTCATCGAGCTGCATCAACTTACTTGCCGGCGTAAAATCGTAATCTTCATCAGGCATGCAATACGTGCAGCGCAAATTACAATTATCGGTCAGCGAGATACGTAGATAGTCATGTACTCTTCCAAATGTATCTTTAAACATATTTAGCCCTTTTTCTTTCCTGTCATCCACCCCTGTAAAAATCGTCTGCGTTCGCAAATCATGCGCGCGTAGTCAGCTTTCAACGCATAAATGTATCGTATATAATACTATCCTGTCTGTTTATGTTTGAATATTATATAATTTTGTTTGAATAGCATACCTCACCGTACTAATTTACCCTATATTTTTGTAATAAGCGATGCTTTGTTTACGGTAACGATGTTACAGGCAATCCAGGTAGGAGAAATGTATCTGGTTGTCAGGCGCAAGCGCAGGCTAGGGGTTATTGTAAATTATAAGAGGCAAAACAGAACAAAAGCGAAAGCCAGGTGTCTTAGTGGTAAGATATTGTATATTGCAAAGGCCGGAAAAAAAGGATATGGAGCTAATAAGCGTCAACGATGCACATGATATTATAGATCACCAAAGAAGAGATTTTGGTGTGGAGCGAATACCTACGGTAGCGGCGCTGGGCAGAACGCTGGCTGAAGACGTGCGTGCAGATCGTGATCTGCCGCCTTTTGATCGGGTAACGATGGATGGTATAGCGATTTGTTTCAAAAAAGCCCGCTTGTCTGAGGCCTTTCATCTACAGGCTACGCAGGCAGCAGGTGAGCCGCCGTGCATTTTGCAAAGCGCCGATCAGTGCATTGAAGTGATGACTGGAGCGGTGCTGCCGGTCGGTACGGATACGGTGGTTCCGTATGAGTGGCTGCAGATCGAAAATCAGCTTGTGCACATCTTAACGCCTGCTAAAGTAATCGAAAGCCAAAATATCCATTTCAAAGGAAAGGATGCCCGGCAGCATGATCTATTGATAAAAATGGATACGCCCGTTACCGCTTCCGTTATCCAGGTGCTGGCCGCGGTTGGCAAACGGGACGTACTCGTTTATAAGTTGCCGAAAGTGATCTTGCTTTCCACGGGTGATGAGTTGGTAGATATCGCTGATGTACCCAAAGATTACCAGATTAGGCGCTCCAGCAATTATGCTTTGGTTGCCCAATTGCAGCAGTACGGAATAAACACGGTGCAAAAGCATCTTGTCGACGAGGAGACCATTATTCAGCAAGCCATAGCCTATGCATTGCAGACTTACGACATCGTGCTGCTTACGGGCGGCGTATCCAAAGGAAAATTTGATTTTATACCGTTCGCCCTGGAAAAAGCAGGCGTGCGAAATCTTTTTCATGGCGTGCGTCAACGGCCGGGTAAGCCATTTTGGTTTGGCGTACACCCTGCGGGAGCTTTGGTGTTTGCATTTCCTGGAAATCCGGTTTCCACGCAGCTTTGTGTTCAACGCTATTTGCTTCCCTGGCTACAAACGCATGTTGGGCGCAAGCCTGTTGTTATGCGATATGCCAAACTGCGGGAAGAGGTGACTTTTGAACCGGCGCTCGACTATTTTCTGCAAGTAACATTAGCGACGGATGATCAAGGGCAAACCTGGGCTACGCCCTGTAGAGGCAATGGATCGGGCGATTTTGCAAACCTGATTCACGCCGACGCATTTTTAGCACTTCCTGCGGCGCAATCTGCTTTTAAAACGGGCGATGTTTTTCCTTATTGGCTTATTCACTCTTAATCTTATGAAAGAACTGCACGCGATTATAGATAACTATGAGCTAGCCAGGCAAGCTGGCGAAGCATTAGCTTTGGCCACGGTTGTGCACGTCGAAGGATCTTCTTACCGCATGCCCGGTGCGCGGATGCTCGTTCAGCAAAACGGACGCATGACCGGCGCCATCAGTGGCGGTTGTCTGGAAGGTGATGCTTTGCGCAAAGCGCTCTTCGCTATTGGCCAAAAAAGCAACATGCTTGTAACGTACGACACCTCGGATGACGACCTGACACTCGGTGTACAGCTCGGTTGCAATGGTATTGTGCATATTTTGTTTGAACCTATTGACTTTACTAATCCGCGTAATCCGGTAGAACTGTTAAAAGCCTGCGTTGATGGCGAGCGACAGCCTGCCGCATTGGTTACGCTGTTCTCTTTACAACGCGCTGTCCCGCAGATGGGAACCGTGTTTTTTAATAAGGGTGCGCAAAGCCAGGTTTACTTAACGAAAGCTGAATTGCTAAAAAACCATCTGGAAGAACATGCAAAGTTGGCCATTGAAAGTCAGCAATCGTTTACCGGATCTCTGCGTATTAATGATGTTCACTACCAAGCGTTTTATGAGTTTATCAGTCCGCCAATTTCGTTGTGCATTGTTGGGGCAGGTAATGATGCTCTTCCACTACTTGCTATCGCAAAGTCGCTGGGCTGGCAGGTTACCGTCATCGACGGGCGTGAAAGTCATCTAACCAAGGCGCGTTTTCCATCAGCCGACAGGCTGTTGTTGCGACAGGCCGCAGATGCTTTATCGCAAACAACCATTGATCCGCAGACGGCCGTTGTGTTGATGACGCATAACTACCAATACGATAAAATGGTATTGGCGGAGCTCCTCAAAACAAAAGTGGGCTATGTCGGTTGCTTAGGGCCAAAGAAAAAATTAGTACGGATGTTAGATGAACTGCGTGAAGCAGGAAATCATTTAACTGCGCAGGATATCGCCCGTATTTACGGACCCGTCGGGCTAAATATTGGCGCGGAGGCGCCTGAAGAAGTGGCCTTAGCTATTGTTGCCGAGATATTGGCTGTTTTTCGTTCGGCGAATGCCGGGTTTTTAAAAGATCAAGCAGGTGGCGTACATAAGCGATTTAAAGATGGCTCGTTGCTGCCAAAGGCAGGCGAAAGTGTTTTGGAAAAGTCTGATCAGATCGCAGCAACCAATTTTACCTGTTCCTTAAACACGCCGACAGATGCGTAGCGCTCTTGATGTCGCGGTGCTTGTGCTGGCAGCCGGCAATGCATCGCGTATGGGATATGCCAAGCAGCTGCTCCCATTTAACGGCAGAAGTTTCATCCGCAATGCCGTAAATACGGCACAAACGGTGGCGGGCAATAACTGCTTTGTCGTGGTAGGGGCTTACCACGAAGCGATCGAAAACGATTTGAAAGCAACGTCTTGTAAAATTATTGTTCATAAAGATTGGGCGCGTGGGATGGGATCGTCGCTCAAAGCGGGATTGAAAGCCATTCAGGCGCAGCATCCAGCAGTTGACGCTGCCATTATTTTGGTAGCAGACCAACCTTTTGTAAACAAAGATCTATTGTTGCAGCTGCTGGATGAGCAGCTTACATCTGGAAAAAAAATCGTTGCTTGCCAATACCAGGAAACGTGCGGCACGCCTGTATTGTTTATGCGGCCTTATTTTGAACAGCTATTGACGTTAGCAGATGAGGCTGGGGCGAAAAAGCTGCTAAATCAAAATGCGCACGATGTAGCTTTTGTAGATTTTCCGCAGGGTGCGATCGACGTTGACACCGAAGATGATTACAAAAAACTCCAGCGCTTATAACATTTTTTTATTGCCGATATGTATCAAAAGAAACATCGAAAAATTACGCCTCATTTACTAGGCATTGCAGGACTTATGCTCGCGCATAGCGCAGCTCTTTACGCGCAATCTTCCTCTACATTGGTAGGCAAAGATACGGTTGCGCGTACCTTTAAGCTGGGTGAGGTATCTGTGTATGGTAATCAACGCACAGCTTCCTCCAATGTTATCACCGCGGAAAGGGCAGCCGCCTTTGGCAAAAACGACGTAGCCGAAGCGCTTAACTTGCTGCCGGGCGTCAATCTCGCGCAAATTGGTCCGCGTAATGAAGCACTCGTATCCGTGCGGGGCTTTGATCTGCGCAGTGTTCCGGTATTGATTGACGGTATTCCGGTCTATGTTCCATACGATGGTTATGTGGATTTGGCTCGATTTACGACATTTGATCTGGCAGAGTTGCAGTTGGCCAAAGGCTATACCTCTTCGCATTATGGTCCCAATTCGATGGGCGGCGCAATCAACCTGGTTACGCTGCGCCCGGTAATGAAATTTGAATTAAATGGTGCTACCGGTTGGTTGAGTGGTGGTTTTCGGAGTAATATCAACGTGGGTAGTAACTTGGGAAAATACTACATGCAGGCGGGAATATCCAAACTGAAACGCAATTTTTTTCCGCTATCCAACGACTTCGTTCCGACCATATATGAAGATGGCGGCGTGCGTGATAATGCGTATAGCGACGATGAAAAGATCAGTTTTAAATTAGGGTTTACACCGGATGAAAAATCGGAATATGCTATTGGTTATTCCTATCAGCACGGTCAAAAGGGAAACCCGCTTTATACGGGGAATGACCCGCAAAATGCGTTGCTAACCAGACCGCGTTATTGGCAATGGCCAAAATGGGATAAGCAGAGCGTTTATTTTCTTTCCAATACAGCATTTCGGGAATCGCAATACCTTAAATCGCGCCTGTATTATGATCAGTTCAATAATATATTGAACTCGTATGACGATGGTTCGTTCAGCAGCATGACCCGGCCTTACGCTTTTTCCAGCTTGTATAATGACTACACATTTGGCGGAATAGTGGAATACGGACAAGCGATCGGCCAACGCGATAGGGTCAGTATTTCGGCGCAGTATAAGCAGGATGTGCACCGGGAAAATAATGTGGGTGAGCCACAGCGCAGCATGGCCGATGGTACATTTACCTTGGCATTGGAAAACAAATTTGATTTGACAGAAAAACTCTGGCTGCTAACGGGTTTAAGTTATAATAAACGTCAAAGTATTAGGGCCGAAGATTATGACAGCGATACTGGTTTGATCCGCGATTTTCCGTCTAACAGTAATCAAGCGTTTAACATACAAGGCGCTTTACAGTATCTTTTGTCGCAAGACGAACAACTGAGCTGGTCGATTGCGCGAAAAACACGCTTCGCAACGACTAAAGATCGGTATTCTTACCGGATGGGAACGGCCTTGCCAAATCCGGATTTGCTTGCCGAATATGCGGTGAACTACGATTTAAGTTACAAAAAGCAATTTTTTGCGGATAATCTGCATGTATTTGCTTCGTTGTTTTATAGCGATATCAATAATACAATTTTGATGGTGCCCAATGTAGCGTATCAGGAGGATACCGATATTTTTCTTAGTCAACTCCAGAATATCGGGAAAACGCGTAACATGGGGTTGGAAGTCGGGGCAGACTATCGACCGATCAACCCGTTGACTATCGGCGGTAACTACACGCATGTGGATCGAAAAAATATAACGGATCCTACGGTGTTTTTGACCGATGTTCCTAAACATAAATGGATAGGCTACGCCAGTTATGAACTGCCACAGCAGATAGCGTTGCAGCTACATGCGGAGTATAACTCCGGCCGTTACAGTACGCCATATGGTACCGAGACAGCACCGTATACCGTGCTGCATGGAAGTGTCAACGTTCATGTCTGGCGCTCGTTTTCCCTGCAAGGCGGTGTCAATAATATACTTGATCGAAACTACATGCTGGTAGAAGGCTATCCGGAAGCGGGCAGGAATTATTTTGCTAATTTGATCTATAGGCTGTAATGTTAAAGTTTGCATTCTTAGTCATCCTTATCGTGGTTATGGCACTTTCTCAGTTGAGCGGACTTACAAAAATGCAACAACCAGCTGTTTTTGAGTTAGCTTACCCGAGTTACTTTGGAAAGGGATTTTCTATTCCAAAGGATAATCCGATGACGCGGCAGGGCGTTGAGCTGGGGCGAATGCTTTTTTATGAAAGGGCACTCTCGTTTGATAATTCGATGTCTTGTGCGACTTGCCACCAACAAGCGTTTGCCTTTACCGATGGTGAAAAATTTAGTAAAGGCGTTACTGGAAAGGCGCAACAGCGTAATACGATGGCCTTGGTGAACTTATTGTGGGTCAAAGATTTCTTTTGGGACGGACGCGTGCGGGGGCTGGAACAGCAGGTCGAAGTTCCGCTGACCAGTGCGCACGAGATGGGACAAAGCTGGGCAAAAACGGTAGAAAAGTTGACTGCTATGCCGCGATATCGCCGGCAATTTAAAGCCGCATTTGGTGATGCGGGCATCGATCAACATCGCATTGCAAAAGCGCTCGCACAATTTGAACGAACGTTAATATCCAGTGATTCCAAATATGATCGGTATCTAAGGGGCGCATACCAACCGACAGCCACCGAGCTAAATGGGATAACATTGTTTTACGGATCGGGACAGCCAGGAGCACGCGGCGGATTTTGTGCACACTGTCACGGCGGACCGAAAACCTATCAAGAGCTTTACATGAACAATGGTCTGGATTCGGTGTTTAAGGATAGCGGTCGGTTTGCATGGACAGGTAAAGATTATGATCGCGGTCGCTTTCGCGTGGTATCCCTTCGTAATATTGCGCTGACTGCTCCTTATATGCACGACGGCAGGTTTGCGAGCTTAGAAGAAGTTGTCGACCATTACAGCGACCAGGTGGTTCAAACGGCATTTTTAAGCCCGTTTTTGCTGGATGTGGGCGGTAAGCAGATTCGGTTAACCACGAAAGAAAAGAAAGAAATCGTATCTTTCTTGCATATGTTAACGGATTCTTCCTTTATCAGTAATCCACAATTTGGAGATCCGTTTACTACCAAACAAAAAATATAAGCATATGGTTAAATTAACATATATACGTTGCGTATTACTTTTTATCGTCACTAGTCTGTCCAGCTGGTCGTATGCCCAGCAGCACGAGGTATTAACCGTAAACGGCGAAGTTAACAAGCCCTTATCGTTATCGCTGGATGATCTGCGCAAAATGCCGCTGGAAGAAATTCAATGGACGGATCGGGATCAGCAACAAAAGATAAACAAAGGTGTTTCTGTATCAGCAATTTTAGCATTGGCCGGAGCGCCTACAGGTAGTTCGCTTCGCGGCGAGAATTTACGTAAATTTTTACTGGTAAGTTGTGCCGATGGTTATGAGGTTGTTTTTTCGCTTGCCGAATTAGACGATAGCTTTTCGGATAAAAAAGCTATTTTGGCTTTTGAGGAAAATGGGCGAGAACTGCCACTAGCTAAAGGGCCGTTGCGTCTTGTCATTCCGGGAGAGAAAAAGCCAGCACGCAGTTGTTTTCAGGTAACGCAGTTGCATATAGGAACAGCATCGATAGATTAAAGATAGATTGGGAAAAAACATGGAAAAAGGGATAGAAATTAATTTTTTTGGACAGCTCACCGACGTGGTCGGAACCGCAAGCTTGCAGATACCGTGGTTTCCGGATACCGAACAAGCCGTACAAGCCGTGTTGCAGCAATTTCCGGCACTCAAAGAATATACCTTTGCTTTAGCCTTGGATAACAAAATGATCAGCACGAGCCAGCCTGTTTTGGAAGCGCAAACACTTGCTTTTTTACCACCGTTTTCTGGCGGCTAACAGGTATGCGTATGGAACGGTACAGTAGACAAACCATTTTAAAAGAATTTGGAGTAGCGGGTCAACAACGCTTGGCGGAGGCGCGCGTATTGGTAGTCGGCGCTGGGGGACTGGGCTGTCCGGCTTTGCTATATCTCGCCGGCGCGGGCATCGGTCACTTAGGTATCGTCGATGATGATATCATATCCGAAAGCAATTTGCACCGGCAGCTGCTTTTCTGTGCTGCTGACGTAGGTAAGCGTAAAGTGGATGTCGCAAAAGAGCGACTGTTGGCGCAAAACCCAACGACCCAAATTGAAACTTTCGCCCAACGATTAGACCAGGTCAATGCGTTGGAGATGATAAAGAAATATGATTACGTGCTCGATGGCACCGATAATATTCCGACAAAATACATCCTTAACGATGCTTGTGTGCTCCTGGGAAAAACGTTGCTGTATGGCGCTGCGTCTCAATATGAGGGGCAGGTGGCCGTGCTAAATTGTTATGCTCACAGCAGCGCAGCGGTAAACTACCGCGATATATTTCCAGTCATGCCCGCTGAAGAGGAGGTGCCAAGCTGTGCGGATGCCGGCGTAATCGGCGTGTTGCCAGGCATTATCGGAACCCTGCAAGCCAGTGAAATTATTAAACTTATTGTCGGCATAGGCCGTCCATTAGTCAATCGATTATTGACATACAGCCTGCTGAATCAGGAAATTTTTACGGTCGAACTAACGCCACATCCGGATGCAAAACGCGATACGCCAGCTACAGCCGAACAGTTTAGCACGTATGATTATGGCAACGGCTGTTTAGTGGCCGTTAGCGAACTTCGTGCCAGTCAGCTGCTGGCAAAAATGCCGAATGCGGTACTTATCGATGTGCGGGAGAAAGGCGAACTGCCGGAGTTTTCAGCGATAGCTAATGAGCAGATTCCGCTGTCGCTTTTTGATGAATATATAGGCGAATGGGCAGAACGAAGCGTCATCTTCTTTTGCCAAAGTGGTGTACGAAGTAAAAAGGCAGCGGAGCGCTACCGCCAGCTGTTTCCAAAAAACAAGGAAGTTTATAGCGTAAATGACAGCATTTATGCGCTTCTAAAACAATTTTCAAATGACGAAAAGTAAACGAAAAGATATTTTTATCGAAGGGGCGATTCCAGCTAGCCTGATTGCCGAGCAGATTGACAAGCATAGCAGCAAAACCGATATTGGTGCCCATCAAATATTTTTGGGGCAGGTGCGAGCTGATGAGGTGGATGGCAAAGCGGTAGAAGCTATTGAATACAGTGCGCACAAGGAATTAGTCGAAGGCACCATGCAGCAGATTCGCGAAGATCTTTTTGCCAAATATACGTTGAGCTGTATGCACGTATACCACAGCCTCGGAACGGTAAAGGCCGGGCAGATTTGTCTTTTTGTGTTCGTATCTTCGGCACACCGCGGTCCGTGCACCGAGGCTTGTCAGGAACTGGTCGAGCGCATTAAGGCGGAGCTACCAATCTGGGGAAAAGAACTGTTTGCAGGGGAGGATTATCAGTGGAAAGTTAATAAGTAGAAAGCATGGTGGATATTACAGCAAAAAATAATACGTTACGTGTAGCCGTCGCTATCGCACAACTCGAGGTTTCCAGTGAACAAACCATTCAGGCGATCGTTGATCGGCAGGTTCCAAAAGGTGATGTATTGGAGTTTTCGCGCGCAGCAGGCTTATTGGCCATAAAAAAAACGAGTGATGTCATCCCTGATTGCCATCCATTACCGATTGAAGCAGCGAAGATTACGCACAGCATTCAGGGCTTAACGATTGACATTCGCGTGGAAGTAAAAACGATTTACAAAACAGGCGTTGAGGTGGAAGCTATGCATGGCGCTGCGATAACCGCCTTGACTATGTATGATATGCTCAAGCCTATCGATAAACAGGTAAGTATTGGAAAAGTATATTTGCAGGAAAAGACAGGTGGAAAATCTGATGCTGTAAGTGATTACAGACATTTGAAAGCAGCTGTTTTAGTTTGCTCAGATTCGGTTTCTGCGGGCGCAGGAAATGATCGTTCCGGAAAACTCATACAAGAAAAGTTAGCCCATTATGGCATTAATACAGACAGATTTTTAGTGGTCCCTGATGATGTACAATCGATTCAAACAAATCTAAAACAGTGGGTAGCTGCTGGTATTTCACTCGTTGTTTTGACTGGTGGCACAGGCCTATCCCTGCGCGATGTCACGCCCGAGGCTATTCGACCCTTACTTGATCAGGAAATTAGCGGCGTGATGGAAGCAGCGCGCAGCTACGGGCAACAGCGTACACCTTACGCCATGCTTTCACGCGGCCTTGCTGGCTTTATCCAAGATACCCTAGTCATCGCCTTGCCTGGATCACCAAAAGGCGTCAAGGAAAGCATGGATGCCATATTTCCGGCTGTTTTTCATTGTTTCGCGGTGCGTAACGGCAACAAACACCAACAATAGCTCATGGAAAAACCGTTCTACTTCGACAATTGTGCAACGACGGCCTGCGATCCGCGCGTGTTAGATAAAATGTGGCCTTTTTTTAAGGAGCATTACGGCAATGCAGCAAGTCATGATCATAGCTATGGCTGGCAGGCTAATGCGGCTATTGACGAGGCGCGTTATGAGCTGGCTACACTTATCGGAGCTAAGGAGAGAGAGATCGTGTTTACTTCGGGAGCTACAGAAGCTATCAATCTGGCTATAAAGGGGATATGCGATTCGTCTGATAGAAAACTTAAGCACATTATTACAACGCATGTAGAGCATAAAGCCGTTTTAGACACGTGTCTATACGTAGAAACTAAAGGGGTACACGTGACTTATCTGCCGGTAGATCATATGGGCAGATTAGCGATTGATAAGCTACGCGAAGCCGTGCAGGAAAATACGCTGCTGGTTTGTATACAGCTAGCCAACAATGAAACAGGTGTTGTCCATAATCTGGATGAAGTAGGCGAGTGGCTGCGTAAATTTAATATCCCTTTGTTTTGTGATGCGACGCAGGCCGTGGGTAAAATCGCGGTAGATGTTGAACAAAGTCATATCGATTTAATGGCTTTTTCTGCCCATAAAATGTATGGCCCTAAAGGTATTGGTGCATTGTATGTGAACCAAAAAGTCAGAAAGAGGTTACAAAAACAAGTGCATGGTGGCAGTCAGGAAATGGGATTGCGAAGCGGCACCTTAAATACGCCTGGCATTGTCGGCTTTGGCGAGGCCGCCCGATTGTGCCGCTTGCAGTGGCGGGAAGATTATGATCGCCTTGTCGGATACCGAAACGAGTTAGAGATTGCGTTGCTGGAAAGTTTTCCCGGGTTGTCGATAAATGGAGTTGAAGCCGAACGTTTGCCGCATGTGATTAATTTTGCTATACCCGGCGTGAAGGCCGAAGCGCTTTTACTTGCTGTAAGCAATAAGCTGGCTTTGGGGCGCGGTAGCGCATGCAGCAGTGCCGAACGCCTGGCTTCACACGTGTTGCTTGCGATGGGAGCCGAGGAAGAACGCGCGTATCATTCCATTCGGTTAAGCATGGGCAGATTTACCAAACAAGAAGAGGTAGGCGCCGTTGTACAAATTCTTAAACAGCAGGTGGAGTCGTTATGAAAAGATATAGAGGCATTGTCGTTGCACAAATCGTACTTATTTGCTGCTTGTTAAGTGGATGTACATCGGCAAAAAAGGAGGTCGTAAGGCTGGCGGTTGCGGCCAATATGCAGTACACGGTTGAAGCCTTATTGAAGGCCTACAAAGCGCATGCAGATACGGAATTTGAGCTGGTCGTCGGTGCGTCAGGCAAACTCACCCAACAAATTATACATGGGGCGCCATACGCCATGTTGATTTCGGCAGATAGTAGTTACCCGATGGCGTTGCAAACAGAGGTTTTAGCGGCTTTGCCTCCGAAACCTTACGCCCGGGGGATTTTAGTGCTATGGACGAATCGAGATGACATGCAGCTTACGGATTGGAAGGCGCTGCTCATCGATAAGCGTGTAAAACACATTGCATTGCCCAATCCGAAGACGGCGCCCTACGGAAAAGCTGCGCTGTTTTTGCTACAACATAGTGGTTTATACGATCAGCTTGCGCCAAAGATGGTGACGGCAGAGAGCATCAGTCAGGCTAGCCAATTTATCGCCAGCGGCAGTGCAGACATCGGTTTTACGGCGAAAGCTATCGTCTTGTCGCCACAGATGCGCCATGTTGGCAAATTCATCGAAATACCAGATACGTTTTATCCCCCGATCGTGCAGTCGGCCGTGCTACTGCGCAACGAGCAGCCTGCTACAGCGGAGAAAGCGCTGGCGTTTTATGACTTTCTGTATTCCGACGAAGCAAAGCAGATACTACTAACCTTTGGCTATAAAGAACCATGATGGCACTCGAACCGATATGGCTCACATTGAAACTGGCGCTCAGCACGACAGTTATCTTATTTTGCCTGGCTATACCGCTCGCGAACTGGCTGACTGTCAAAAAGGGTCCTATTCAAATCGTGATCGAAGCGATAGTGAGTTTGCCTTTGGTGTTGCCGCCCACCGTGCTAGGCTTTTATTTGCTGTTGCTTTTTAGTCCTAACCATGCTTTTGGAGCATTTATAGAGCGCACATTTGATCTGCGACTGGTGTTTTCCTTCCCCGGTCTGCTGCTCGCTTCGCTTCTGTACAGCTTGCCTTTTATGGTGCATCCCATTAAGTCGGGATTGGCAAACTTGCCGGTCAGTCTGAAAGAAGCAGCTTACTCCCTGGGTAAATCAAAAAGAGCAACGCTCATCCAGGTGCTTCTTCCCAATATAAAACCCGCGCTGTTGACTGCCATTGTACTAACTTTCGCTCATACTATTGGCGAATTTGGCGTTGTCTTGATGATTGGCGGTAATATTCCGGGGAAGACCAAAACGGCTTCGGTGGCGATATACGATGCGGTTGAAACGTTTGATTATGCAACAGCTAATAGCTACGCGGCGGTGCTTCTTGGAAGCTCTTTCGTGATCTTGGTTTTACTCTATACATTTAATCGAAGAGCCCGTAAGATGGCAACAATTTACTAACGAATTGATCTTGTACCATGATTGAACTTGATGTAAAAAAGACGCTTGGCGACGACAGGGAACGCTTGTTATTGGATTTGAAGGTACATATTGCACCTGGAGATTTTGTGTGTCTCTATGGGCCTTCCGGCGTTGGGAAAACATCCATGTTGCGTATACTGGCTGGCCTGCTGCTTCCTGATGAAGGATCGATAAAAGTAGACAGCGATTACTGGTTTAATCACCGCATGCGGACTAACCTTCCGCCGCAAAATCGACAGATCGGGATGGTCTTTCAAGATTATGCGCTGTTTCCGCACTTAAATGTGAGGCAAAACATCGCTTTTGGTGCTTCGGGAAAGGATGCGGACGTGATCGTGGATGAGTTGCTGACCGTTACCGAGCTTAACGGCATGGAAAACAGAAAGGTTACGACACTTTCTGGCGGACAAAAGCAGCGGGTAGCGCTGGCGCGGGCGATTGCTGCCCGTCCGCAAATCTTGTTATTAGATGAGCCGCTCTCGGCACTCGATCAGTCTATGCGACAGCATTTGCAGGCGATCTTACAAGTATTGCATCGCCGCTTTAAGCTGACGACTATTTTAGTGAGCCATGATATGCAGGAAATACTCAGCCTATGCGATTATGTGCTGCCGCTTTCGGAAGGGAAGCTTGGCCAAAAAATAGATCCCTTCTTATTTTTTAAAGATGCACTGGCTACCCACAGCCTGCAGGCTGTCGTTAAAACTGTTGATCAGGAAGGGTATATTACGCTGGCTACCGAGCCGGCGTTGATGCGCTTGGAGCAAACGGACATCGGGTTGCAGGAAAACGAACCCGTGAGCGTGTACTACCCGGTAGCTCGTCCGATCGTAAAAAAACGTAGCGATCGCTAATCATTTGCATTTATCGAAACAAAAGTGCCCTATTTTCTCTTTACCTAAAGAGAAGATAGTGAAAGCTTGCGTGGTTTGAAAAGCATAGGTTATTGTTTGATAATCTTAATCTGGCCGCGATATCAAATAGTTATATTTGATGATGTGCTTGTTTATTGGATGCTCTATCCGATATTTTATTTATAGAGATAGCTTGTTATGGAAGAAAAAAATAACAAAAAAAAGATTAAAGAGCTTGAATTAAAGGGAGATAGAAGAGACTTCCTAAAGAAAAGTTCACTACTTACCGCTTTTTCCTTCACTGCGCCGCTCGTAAGCAAGGCTGCAAAGTCAGATTTTGACGAGCGTTTGGCGGCCCTTATCGAAACGCAAAAGGTAACGCTGCAGATCAATGGGAAAAGCCATCAACTGGCGATAGAACCCCGTGTTACCTTGCTCGATCTCTTACGGGAAAAATTACACCTGACGGGTACAAAAAAAGGCTGTGATCAAGGACAGTGTGGTGCCTGCACCGTGCATGTAGATGGCGAGCGGGTACTTTCCTGTCTTTCGCTGGCGGTTATGCAGCAAGGGAAGGAAATTACAACGATCGAGGGCCTGGCTAAAGGAAAGCAACTGCACCCGATGCAGGAAGCTTTTATCGAGCAAGATGGTTTTCAATGTGGCTATTGTACACCAGGGCAAATCATGTCAGCCATCTGCTGCGTGCGCGAGGGCCATGCCACACATGAAGAAGAAATTCGCGAATTTATGAGCGGAAATATATGTCGTTGTGGTGCTTATCCAAATATAGTTAAAGCGATTCAACAGGTTCAAGCAGCAGGAAAAACGGTATGATAAATTTTCAATACGTTCGCGTGAATCACGAAAAGCAGCTTTTTAGCGAACTAAAACAGGATAAAGGCCAGATTATCGCCGGGGGAACAAATCTCGTCGATCTGATGAAAAAAGGAATCGAAAGTCCGGAAAGGTTGATCGATGTAAATGGCCTCGATTTTAAAGAGATTAAGGAAGTAAACGGCAAACTATTCATTGGTGCACTGGCGTTAAACAGCACGGTAAGTGAGCATCCATTGATCAGAAGCAAGTATCCGCTATTGGCGGAAGCATTGCAGGCTGGTGCTTCCCAACAAATCCGAAATGTAGCTACTGTGGGCGGAAATATGTTGCAGCGCACGCGTTGTGCTTATTTTTACAATACCGATATGGCTTGTAATAAACGCGAACAGGGCTCCGGCTGTTCCGCAAAAGAAGGCTTCAACAGAATGCATGCGATATTCGGTGCTTCCGACAGCTGTATTGCGGTCCATCCCAGCGATATGTGTGTGGCGCTTGCCGCTTTAGATGCTGTAGTGCTGGTCAAAGGTGCTCGCAAAGTGCGCACGATACCTTTTGCGGAGTTTCATCTGTTGCCAGGCGAAACACCCTGGAAAGAAACGTCGTTACAAAAAGGCGAATTTATAACCGGTATTGAAATCCCGACAAATAACCTCCATCAGCACGCGAACTATTTAAAGCATCGGGACCGTGCATCTTACGCTTTTGCGGTGCTTTCGGTTGCGGCCGCTTTTGAATTGCAAGGTAATGCAATTCAGGAGGCACGATTGGCGATGGGTGGCGTAGCGCATAAGCCCTGGCGATTATTTGATGCAGAACAGTTTTTAAAGGGCAAATTGCCTACAGAAGAAAACTTTGAACAGGCTGCAACGATAGCCATGCGCGGAGCTAAAGGTTACGGTGGTAACGATTTTAAACTGGAATTAGCGCCAAAAACGATTGTTGAAGCACTCAAACGTGCCCTGCAATCGGCGTCCTTAACATAAGACATTGCTGAAATGAAAAATAAGAAAATATTAAGTCGGCAGGATGGACGGGCGAAGGTCACCGGAGCTGCCATGTATACGGCAGATTATCATATAGAAAACCTCGTTTATGGCGTGTTGGTCGGCGCAGAAATAGCGAAAGGAACGATTACCGCCATGGATACCCGAGCCGCGGAACGCTCGCCGGGAATTTTGCAGGTGATCACGCACTTAAATCCTGTGGACGTACCGGGATATGCGAGCGAAAAAGAGGCGATGGAAGGTGCTGCAAGTGGTAATCCGCTACATATTTTAGCCACACCGGAGATTCATTTTTACGATCAGCCTATTGCATTGGTAATCGCGGATACTTACGAACGCGCACTAGACGCTGCCAAGAAGATAAAAACGCAGTACGATCGTGAAGCCCACAAGACATCGGTTAAAGCCGCGGAAGCAGAAGGCCGTTTGCCGGCTGGCGAGCGGATGAAAGATTATGTACGCGGCGTAGCCGATGGTTATAAAAATGCGGAAGTTATCGTAGATGAAGAATATTATCATCCGATCGATGTACACAGTCCGATGGAGCTGGCAAATACGATTGCCCACTGGACGGCAACAGACAAATTGCATATCTATACCAAAACACAAGGTGTCGAAGATACGCAGCGTGTATTCAGCACGTTATTTAAAATTCCGGCAGAAAATGTCACCGTTGATGCCGAGTACGTAGGCGGCGCATTTGGCATGGGACTTCGGCGCTGGCCTTATGAACTGATTACGATAGCTGCTGCCCGTAAAATCGGTAGGCCGCTGAAAGTCGTGCTTTCGCGCGAGCAAATGTTTACCAACGTGGGGCATCGTCCCGAAACCAAACAACGGATCGCTTTCGGCGCAACAAAAGAGGGTAAACTGGTTGGTATAACGCATCAGGCGACGGCCAATACCTCTCCGTACTACGACTTTACGGAAGCAACACTCATGATGACGCAGTACATGTACGCCTGTCCGAATGTGACCACGCGCTATCGCATTGTGCCGCTCAACATCAGTAATCCGATATGGATGCGCGGACCGGGCGAGGCAACGGGTAGTTTTGCGCTGGAATCTGGTTTGGATGAACTGGCCTACAAACTAAAAATCGACCCGATACAATTGCGTTTGATCAACTATGCGGATCAGGATCCGGTAAAAAACGTTCCCTGGACAAGTAAATTTCTGAAGGAATGCTACGAAATGGGCGCGGAAAAGATCGGTTGGAAAAACCGAAAAATGGAGCCTCGCCAAAATCGGGAAGGTGATTGGCTTGTGGGGTATGGTATGGGAACCGGAACATTTGGTTCCAGTAGAGCGCCAGCATCTATCCAGGCCATTTTAAATCCAGCAGGAGAGCTTTATCTCGCTTGTTCCGTAAACGATATGGGCCCCGGCACAGCGACGATGATGGCTACTATTGCCGTCGAGCAACTGGGTGTGCAACAAGAAAATATTACGGTGAAGATTGGAAACACCAATCTTCCTGCCGGACCAACGCAAGGTGGATCAGTAGTGGCCACGAGCGTGGGCGCGGCGGTGTACGATGTGTGTCTCGCTGTAAAAGAAAAGCTGATCGACTTAGCGAAGGCGCAAGGACATGTGTTGACGTTGGAAAATGTGACTTTTCAAGGCAATATGCTCCAGCTAACGGGTGAAAATGCCAAAACGATAAATGTCGCCGATCTGTTAAGCAATGCTAATTTACGCCACATCGATCTGACTATTAATAGCAAAGGACCTGAGGTAAAAGGCTCTAAATATTCTTATTCTGTACACTTTATTAAAGTAAAAGTACATGCACTAACGGGACAGATCAAGATCGACCACGCCGTGGCATGTGCAGATGGTGGTACGATTATCAGTCCGAAAACAGCCGCCAGTCAAATGATCGGGGGAGCTGTCGGTGGTATTGGTATGGCACTTTTCGAAGATTTGGTGTTTGATCATCGGTTTGGCAAAGCCATCACCAACACGCTTGCAGACTATCACGTACCTGTCAACGCTGATATCCCGCATGTAGATGCCTTGTTTGTCGATAAGAAAGACCCGGTAAGCAATGCGATGGGAACCAAGGGTATTGGTGAAATTGCGCTCATCGGCGTAGCACCTGCCGTAGCCAATGCAATTTTTAATGCGACAGGTAAGCGGGTAAGAAGTTTGCCGATAACACCGGAAAAGCTAATTTAAGAAAGTAAAGCGTCGCATAAATCATTTTATGCGGCGCTTTTTATGTTATGTGTAGACTGCTGACCAAAGTCTCGATCGGATTTAAACGTGTTTTCAACGGTAATATTGGTAGATGAAGCTGTAATATGTATACGTTATCTTGCGGCTTGTTTCGCAATTTTGAATAGCGCCGAGTTATCGCTTTTAGAGCGGGTTTAGCGATAGCGTTTTGATCGGCAACGATTGATTTACTTACTGCTTATAAGCAGCAATTGGAGAAGAAAAATGGATAAATTAACAATCAACCGTATCGATTATACATTGGATACAGATCCGGAGATGCCGCTGTTGTGGTATTTACGGGAAATTATCGGTTTAACAGGACCAAAGTATGGTTGCGGCGTGGCGCAATGTGGTGCCTGCGTGGTTCACCTGGATGGTGAGGCGGTACGTTCCTGCGTGACGAAGGTCAAACGAGCAGTTGGCAAAACGGTCGTGACTATTGAGGGGCTTTCGGAACACGCAGATCATCCCTGCCAAATTGCCTGGAAGGAGATCGATGTGCCGCAATGTGGCTATTGTCATGCTGGTCAAATTATGTCTGCAGCCGTTTTGCTGCGCGAATGTCCGAACCCCACAGATCAGGATATTGATGATGCCATGACGGGTAATATCTGTCGCTGCGCTACGTATTATCGCATCCGTAAAGCTATTCATGTCGCAGCAGCCTTGCAACAAGAAGCTCATAATAACCTCGGCAAGTAAATGGTAAACCAAGTAGCTATGAACCAACGAACAAAAAAGATATCCGGATTTTCCAGGCAATACGCGGTTAGCCTATTTTTTATAACGCTGTTTATCAGCGTGTTGCTGTTTGCGGGATCACCATCTGATCAGCAAATATTACCTTCAAAACCTGCGGCAAATAAGGATAGTATTCGTTCTGTCGAGGCTTTTAAAAAGGTGTATACCGTGCTGATGAGCCCACGGTGTGTAAATTGCCACCCGCGTGGCGATGTGCCACTACAAGGTGATGACAGTCATTTGCACGCGATGTTTCCCAAGCGCGGACACGACGGTAAAGGTATATTGACCATGAAATGTACCAATTGTCATCAATCCGAAAATATCGTCGGCCTGCACATGCCGCCAGGCAATGCCAACTGGCATTTGCCACCTGCGGATATGAAAATGGTTTTTGAAGGCAAAAGCGCACGAGAGCTGGCGCTCCAGTTGGTTGATCCGACAAAGAACGGAAACAAATCTTTGCAGGATCTCATCAAACATGCCGATGATGATCTTGTATTATGGGGCTGGAATCCGGGCGAAGGCCGCACACTACCGCCTATGAGTCACGCTGCATTTAAAAAAGCTTGGATCACTTGGATAGAAGCCGGTGCTTACGCGCCTGCCAACTAATTTTAACGATGTTATAATTCGAAGGACCTATGTCAACAACCCTAAATAGACGATCTTTTCTGCGCGCTGCCTTGCTTACTGGTGGTGGCCTGGTTTTGCATTTCAACTGGCCATCTGCGCATGCAGCTGCTGCCACAACAGATACCTCTACTGCAGAAAGTGCCGTGTTGAACAGTTATATTAAAATTGCTGAAAATGGAAGCATCACGCTGTTTAACCCCAATCCCGAATTTGGGCAAAATGTAAAAACATCGCTACCGATGCTGCTTGCCGAAGAACTCGATGCAAATTGGGAAGATGTCGCGGTGGAGCAAGCGGATTTTTTTCCGGAACGATTTGCGCGCCAGTTTACCGGGGGGAGTCGCTCCGTAGGTTCTGCCTGGATCCCGCTTCGAAATGCTGGAGCAACAGCACGCTATATGCTCATGGCTGCGGCAGCCAAACAGTGGAACGTGCCTGTTGAAGAAATCACGACAAAAGATAGTGTGATCCACCATAAGAATTCCGGTAAATCTATAGCGTACGGCGCGATAGCATCTGCCGCATCGGCTATCCCAGTGCCCGACAGTGTCAAGCTGAAAGATCCAAAGGATTTTCATATCATCGGCACCTCCAAAAAGAATGTCGAAATTGATAATTTGCTGACCGGAAAGCCGCTATTCACAAGCGATTATAAAGTGGAAGGGATGTTGATAGCAATGATTGTACATCCACCGGCTTTTGGCTTGGAAGTTAAAGCCGTTGACGATACCGAAGCGCGCAAAATGCCGGGCGTTCGCGATGTGTTTACCATCGATGTATTTAACGCCGATTATGCACCGAATGCATTTGATACATTAACGTTTAACCGATTAGTGGTGGTAACGGGCGATACGATTTGGCAGGTAATGCAAGCAAAAAAGCGGCTTAAGGTGACCTGGCAAACTGCCGCAGCGACCGAATATTCAGTAGGCGCTTTTGTGAAAGATGAAAAAGCTGTGAGGCCCGTTGGCTTGGAAAGCACAGCAGATCATTATGCACAGATGGCGCAGTATGCGCAAGAGGCCGGAATAGTAAAACGCCGCGACGGCAATCCAGAAGAAGCATTTAAGTCGGCTGCTCGTATTTTAGAGCGCACCTATACCGCACCTTATCTGGTGCATAATACCATGGAACCGGTCAGCTGTTTTGCACACGTTATGGCGGATAAAGCCGAGTTTTATGCGCCTATTCAAGCGCCGGAATTTATAACGGGCACGCTTTCTGCCAGGCTTGGTTTGCCTAAAGAAAAAATCGCTATCAAACTGGCGCGCATGGGTGGCGGATTTGGTTTGCGTGCTTACGGGCATCATTTGGTGGAAGCTGCTGTCATCTCAAAACAAGTAGCAGGACCGATTAAACTGGTGTACACGCGTGAAGATGAAGCGACGTACGGCATATATCGACCGACTTACAGCGCAACGTACAGGGCGGCATTTGATAAGGATAACAAACTGCTGGCCTTACATGTTAAAGCGGGCGGCATTCCGGAATCTCCGTTAAGTGAAAATAGATTTCCTGCGGGTGCAATTGATAATTACCTGGCAGAATCCTGGCAGATCGCGTCTAACATAACTATTGGCGCATTTCGTGCGCCTCGTTCTAATTTTATGGCAGCGGCAGAGCAGTCTTTTCTGGATGAACTGGCGGCAGAGCTGGGAGAAGATCCTATCGATTACCGCTTAGCGTTGCTTCGCCGCGCAAAAGATAATCCGGTAGGTAAATCAAACGATTACGATGCTGCCCGATATATCGAGGTAATCGAGTTGGCGCGTGATCAATCAAATTGGGGTACCAAGAAGGCCGGTGTAGGGCGTGGTTTTTCTGCTTATTTCTGCCACAATACCTATGCGGCAGAAGTGGTCGACATGGTGATTGAAAATGGGGAGCCGCGCGTAAAAAGTGTGGTTGCCGCTGTAGATTGCGGTATCGTGGTTAATAAAGATGCGGCGATAAACATGGCCGAAGGGGCTTTGATTGATGGCATAGGTAATGCCTTATTTGGCGAGCAGTTGTTTGAGGATGGTGTGCCGCAAAAAAGTAATTTCAATAACTATCGCATCATTCGGATGAACGAAATACCCAAACACATTGCTGTACATTTTGTCGATAATGGCAAGGCACCCACAGGAATGGGCGAGCCGCTTTTTCCGCCGATGTTTGCTGCTATAGCTAACGGAATTTTTTCGTTAACGGGTAAGCGAGTCTACAAACAGCCGTTCTTGAAACATATGGAAGCCTGATCGCGCAGCGCTATGCTGGGCGATTAGACAGGAGATTTCCTTATCAGCAATTGCATACAGCTATCTATGTTCACTGCGTGCTATCGAATTGATTGCTTATGTTGTAATCGAATAAGGTCGTGGTATGAAAATGATATCCATTGCTGGTTTGTAATGCGTTATTCATTATGGTTGCGCCTCGATGACGACGAGGCACAAGTTTCGAGTAACGACTTTTACATGCACGAACTTTTAGGCCTATCGGTGTGCTATTTCTCGTTATATACCACACTAACAATTTTGCCAAAGCCTTCGTATCGATCTACCGCTACAAACGGCCTGTTTAACGTCGGCACCGTGTAAAACTGAACCGCACCGGAACGCTCGGGGTTGCTCTCATCGTAGGTGCAAACAATCAATCGTCGACTATACCGCGCATACCGATCCGTACCAACAAAATAGGAGGGATTTAACGGCGACAGCATTTTCGGAAAAGCAAGGTAGCTGATTTTCCGTTCGCCGTAGTCTTGCATTAATGCGGTGCGTCTGGTGCCCAAATCATATTGATAGATCTTTCCATTAGCAGCGTAAAGTAAGTATCCCCAATTTGGATCTATCGTAAATAAATCGGCATCTGCTATATCCGGGCCATCAAGTGGAGCCGAGAGCGCGAGCGTGCCATTCATCGTAAATTGGGCGAGGTGATAGGAGTTGGTTCGCGTATCCTTAAATACGGCAAAAACATATCCACTGTTATAAGTCGAATAATCCATGAAAATTAAATCGTCATGTTGCATGTCTAATCCATCAATGATTAAAGGCGAACTGATAATTCCCCATAAACCTTGATACCGATACATTCGCTTCTCATCTTGGTTAAACATGACGGTCTGTGCATTGTTATATACGCCGGTCGTAGCAAAAAATGGCGATATGGAAAAACGATTATTTGCCGCATTCGTATTTACCGGGCCGACCGTCCGCATTACCGTTCCCTGATAGACTGGGTTTCGGTAGTAAAGACCACCGTTTGTATAAATATAGTCCGTAAAAAAATTCATGTTTGCTCTCGCATCGGCAAATCCACGTTGCGCGCTACCAGTAATAAGTAGGCTCAGCGGTAGATAAAGATATCCTGAGATATTTGTTTCGTAGCTGGGCTGTAATAAGTGGTAGCCTTCTTCCGACGTGATGACATAAAGTTGCTGGAGATAATGATGAAACCCGAGATTAACGCTGATAGGCGAACCTGCTAAGCTGACGTTAGACTGCATCGCTGACAGGATATCCACTTGCGGTATAAACGTTTCGTCGGAAACATAATTAAGCATATCAAGTCTGGATCGCCCATTGATATCCGAAAGCAATAACCAACCTTCGTAGCCTAAATCGCCAATCGCCAAGTTGAAAAATTTGGTATAGATGATGCCCGTCGATTTTTCAGTTATCCGATAATACATGTTGTAACTGCCTGCTTCGAAGTCAAAAACTTTATCCAATACTATTCCGGTATGAACGACCGAATCGACCGAGTTCTGTCCTCCAGTCGGGCCGTAATAAAGCCATTCATACGTAAACAAGGTGGTGTCCGAATTTTGTGCGTAAGATAATTGGGGTGAAATAGTGATTCGATCACCGCTAAGCGCACTGTAACTACTGTCTATAGCAGCTATTGTCACCTCATTAAGGTCGCTATAGCTGTAATTTCCTAGATCTTTCTGACAGCTGCTAAATAGGTAAATAAGCAGGCAAATAATGCCTGTTTTCTTTGTCGCTTTATTCATATTAAAATGCTGTATAGCGTGGTTTCCGGATTTGTATGATCGACAACTGTATGTAATCGGTTTTTATAGGCAGAAGCGTATCACGTAACGCAGCTTTGGCCCGACCTGTTCATCTCCTTTTACTTTTTAAGGTATGTTTCTTTTTTTTGCGTCAATACCGATTCAATCGTTGGTTAATTAGAAGATTATTTTTATTCCATTTTTTTTAATTATTTAAATTTATACTTTTTAAAAGCTAAACATTATCGATGGTGTTGTAAAAAAAATCTTTAATTATCTTTAAGATATTTTTTACTTTTCTAAAGTTAAGTATTTTGTATTTAAAAATGACTACTGTTTTTGTAGTTTTTTAAAATAAACTCAAACCAGTAGAGTTAAGGGTAGGAGAAAATCGTCTCACAGGAATTTACCTCTAGTTGACTTTGCGTTAATAAGTGAGGTAGACGGTGTTGAAATAAAAACCGCTACAGATCTATGTAGCCCTGTAGCGGTTTATAAGCAGCATCATATGCGGCTTTTTGTGAGCATGTGTCGTCGTAACGAAGTAAAGTGACACGTTATGGATGCCCCATTCCACCAGCGGCTCCGTAAATCTGGCCAGTCGCATAGCTTCCTTCGTTAGCAGCTAAGAGCACAAAAATGCCAGCTAATTCGGCCGGCTGACCGGCACGTTGCAATTCTGCCGTTTCACCAAATTTTGGAATGGCTTCTGCCGGCTGGCCGCCGCAGACCTGCAATGGTGTCCAGATTGGCCCTGGGGAAACGCCGTTGACACGAATGCCTTTACTGCCCAATTGTTTGGAAAGCGATTTTACATAAGCCACGTTTGCCGCTTTCGTCTGTGCATAGTCAAACAAGATGGCTGCAGGATCATACGCTTGTACAGAGGTGGTCGCGATGATGACCGATCCCGGCTGGAGATGTGGCAGGGCTGCTCGCGTGATCCAGAATGGCGCATAAATATTTGTTTTCATCGTGGCATCAAAGCTATCGCTGCTAATATCGGCGATAGATTCGCTTGCTTGTTGCCTTCCTGCATTATTTACCAAAATATCCAGTCCACCAAGTTTTTCGTAGGCTTCTTCTACCAGGCGTTGACAAAAATCTTCACTCGTAATATCGCCAGGGATAGCATATCCTTTCTGACCAGCTTCTTCGATCAGCGCAATAACTTCCTGCGCATCGGATTCTTCTGCCGGGAGATAATTAATTGCCACATCAGCTCCTTCGCGCGCGTAAGCTATTGCCGCGGCGCGACCAATACCGGAATCTCCGCCGGTAATCAAAGCTTTGCGCCCTTGTAGTCGGTTGGATCCGACATAACTTTTTTCGCCATGGTCAGGTAGTGGATCCATTTTCGATGCCAACCCAGGAAATTCCTGTTGCTGTGCGGGATATGGCGGTTTAGGATATTTGTCTAAAGGATTTTGTAACGTCGTGTTTTGCGTTTTTTCCATAGTATTCTTTAACAATCTAATTAAATAAACATTTTTTAGTAACACAGTCGGCTTGATGCGCTGCGCGAATAGAACATCGTTATTTGCAAAATCGTTCTTAGATCATCTATAATATAAAAAAAGCAGAGGACAATCTGCTAGTTATCAGGATAAACCAATTGTATGGAGCGAAGGAGAGATTTTTGTTAAACTTTTAGACTTTTGCTTTGTGCTATGTTGACAAATAGCGAAACTAATGATAAGTAAAGTAGCATACCACAAGATTTTTCGAAATCGACACGAATTTAAGACAAATCGAGTCCTGAC
>JAAIGF010235563.1_pt1 | contig 39242 bp, 30 predicted proteins | sample 6487441 | NCBI WGS metagenome assembly JAAIGF01 (sample SAMN13974129, study PRJNA590717) | phyllosphere metagenome | biome: pepper field; feature: multiple bacterial spot infested pepper fields; material: pepper leaves; isolation source: leaves from pepper fields | host: Capsicum annuum ...
CGAACTCGGAAGTGAAACGCAGCTGCGCCGATGGTAGTGTGGCTCAAGCCATGCGAGAGTAGGTCATCGCCAGGGTTTACACCCAAAACCCCGCTGCTCATGCAGCGGGGTTTTTCTTTATGCGCTCCCGTCAATCCCGGGCGTACTGCGCCAGGAACGGTGCAATGATCGCTGCGACCTCAGCCGGCGATTCCATATGCACATGATGGTTGCCTGGCAGCACGGCCAGGCGGCCGTCGCGGAGGTGACGCAGGCGTTCGCTGCGCAGCGGTTCCGGGTAATACGACTGGGCCGGTGTCGCGTAGATGACCTGCGTGGGACAGGCGATGGCCTGCAGCAGGTTGTCGATCTGTGCTTCGCTCATGCGCACCGCAGTGGGCAGCATCAGCCGAGGATCGCTGCACCAGCTGTACCCGCCCGGCACTTCGGCAACACCGCGCTCCACCAGCAGGCGTGCGCTGCCAGCGCTGAGCTGGTTGGCCATCATGCGCGCGCGGATCGGCGCGGCCAGATCGGGGAACACGCGCAGTCGCTTCTGCGGCAGCAGTCGGCTGGCCTCTACATGTTCGCGCAGTCGCTGCGCGGTCTCTTCTTCCGGCCCGCGCAGTCCACCCAGTGCTTCAATGGCCACCAGACACTGCACGCGGTCGCTGACCGCCGCGGTGAGGCTGGCGATGCCGGCGCCCATCGAGTGCCCCAGCAGCACGAACCGGTCCCAGTCCAGCGCGTCGGCGACGTCGAGCACGTGGGTGATCGCGGCCGGTGTGGTGTAGCTCGCCCCCGGCGGCAGGTGGGCGCTGCGGCCATGACCCGGCAGATCAGGCAGCACCAGATCCAGATCCGCCAGATGCGCTGCCAGCGGCGCGAAACTGGCGGCATTGTCCAGCCAACCGTGCAGGGCCAGCACGCGTGGACCCTCACCGTGCTGGCGCAGACCTGCCACCCGGGCACCGCCGAGCTGGAGCTGAAACGGCTGCAGCGTCATGCCAGCGCGGCGCGGACCACGCAGGCCAGTGCGCTGGCGTGCGCCTGGCTGCCGTTGAGGCAGGGGATGTACTGCATGCGGGCACCGCGCTCGGCCAGCGTGTGGGTGAAGCCGAGCGCCACTTCCTCGAGCGTTTCCAGGCAGTCGGTGGCAAAGCCGGGACAGGCAACGTCGATGCGGCCAACGCCCTGTTCGGCCAGCGCCCACAGCGCCGGCTCTGCGTACGGCTGCAGCCAGCGCTCGCGGCCGAAGCGCGACTGGTAACCCATCTGCCACTGACCCGGTTGCAGGTCGAGCGCGGCGGCGATGGCCTGCGCACTGGCTTCGCACTGCTGCGGATACGGGTCGCCGGCATCGGCCAGTCGCTGCGGGATGCCGTGGAAGGAGAACATCAGCACGTCGCCGCGTCCGTGTTCGTTCCAGTAGTCACGGATGGAGTCAGCCACCGCGCGCACCCAGGCCGGGTCGGTGGCGTAGTTGTTCACCACCGTCACCTGCACCTGGGGGTGCTCGCGCTGCCAGGCCACCGCGACGTCGTCCACCGAGGCGGTGGTGGTGGTGGAGTACTGCGGATACAGCGGCAGCACGACCACGCGCTTGATGCCGTCGGCGGCAAGCTCGTCCAGCATGCGCCGCATCGCCGGTTGCCCGTAGCGCATGGCCAGGCGCACCCGCGCTTCCGGCATCTCCTCACCGATGGCGCTGGCCAGTGCGCGGCTGTGCACCATCAGCGGCGACCCGTCGGGCAGCCACACCTGGGCATACTTTTCCGCGGACCGGCTGCTGCGAAGCGGCAGGATGAGCCCGTGCAGCAAGGGCTTCCACAACAGCGCGGGGATGGAGACCACACGCGGATCGCCGAGAAATTCGGCCAGGTAACGCCTTACCGCAGGCGCGGTCGGCGTTTCGGGTGTGCCAAGGTTGACCACCAGCACGGCGGTATCGGGAGCGTCGAGCATGCAGCTATTGTCACCGATTCAGCTGCACGACGGCGTGCGGATGCGCGCCGCGGCTGCTGCACGGCTGTGCGCAGACAACCGCAGGCTTACCGACGGTTCACCTGGATGCGCCTACGTTCAGCCAGTTGCTATATCTTCTGCTGATCTGAATCCGGAGTCCGCCATGCGCCGCCACTGCCTTTCCCTGCTGATTGCCGCCAGCGCCCTGCTGACCAGCCAGGCCGCTGTGGCCGGGCCGCAGGAAGACCAGCGTGCCCGCAATGCGGTGCGCGTGCTCAACGAGATCCAGAGCATCCCCGAGCAGGGCATCCCGGACAAACTGCTGGACGAAGGCCGCGCGGTCATCGTGATCCCCGATACGATCAAGGCCGGCCTGGTCATCGGCGGCCGCCGCGGCCACGGCCTGATGTCGGTGAAAAATGCGGACGGCAGCTGGTCCAATCCCGTGTTCATCAAGCTCACCGGCGGCAGCATCGGCTTCCAGGCGGGTGTGCAGTCCTCCGACGTGGTGCTGGTGTTCCGCAACGACCGTAATCTGGACAACCTGGTCAACGGCAAGTTCACCCTCGGCGCCGATGCCGGCGTGGCCGCCGGCCCGGTCGGTCGCAATGCTGCGGCCGCCACCGACGGCCAGCTGAAGGCGGAGATCTGGTCGTGGTCGCGTGCACGCGGCCTGTTCGCCGGCGTGGCGCTGGACGGCGCCGTGCTGCAGATCGACGACACGGCCAACCTGGATGCCTACGGCAGCCGGACCACGCCGCGGATGATTTTCGAGGGCCGCCTGCCGGACGCGCCGTCGATGGACGTGGTGGCGTTCCGCGACCGTCTGGAAGAAGCGACGTATGCAGCGCGCAACAACCGTGGCACGGCGGGCACCGCACCGGCGCCGCGCACTGCGGCACCGGCGGCTGCAGCACCAGTGCAGACCGCGCAGCCGGTGATCCAGGAAGCCACCACGGCGCCGCTGCAGCCCGCCACCACGGAGCCCGCCCCGCAGCAGGGCTTCCAGCCGGTGACCGAAGGTGAGATCCGCACCGAGTCACTCGACGGCAACTGACTTCCAGCACGCGCGCCGGCCTGCTGCCGGTGCGTTATGCTCGGGGTCCTGACAACAACATCCTGACGCGGGCATTCCATGGGCTCTTTCAGCATCTGGCACTGGTTGGTCGTGCTGGTCATCGTTCTGCTGGTGTTCGGCACCAAGCGGCTGACCAGTGGCGCCAAGGACCTTGGCTCGGCCGTCAAGGAGTTCAAGAAAGGCATGCGCGACGAGGACAAGCCGACGGCACAGCTCGGCGACCAGACCCGCGACGACGCGGTCCACGGCAGCAGCCACGACGAACACGACCGTACGCGGCGTTGATCCTGGACCGTTGCAGTGTTTGATTTCGGCTTCAGTGAGCTGGTGGTCATCGCCATCGTGGCGTTGGTGGTGCTCGGTCCCGAGCGCTTGCCGAAGGCAGCGCGGTTTGCCGGCCTTTGGGTACGCCGCGCGCGCAACCAATGGGACTCGGTAAAGCAGGAACTCGAACGCGAGCTGCAGGCCGAGGAGATCAAGAAGCAGATGCAGGAGGTCCGGCAGAGCATGCAGGACACCGGCAACGAGCTGCGCGCCAGCGGTGAAGCGGCGCGGCGCCAGATGCAGGACCTGGACGCACAGGGCCGGACCCTGGCCGAGGAGGTCCGTGCGGACGACGTGCCTGCGACGTCGGCGGCCGCCGCGATCGTGAAGCAGACGGTGGACGCAGAGCAGGACACCGTCAAGGAATTGCCCGAAGGATGGGCATCGGCGGGCGAGCACTCGGGCAATGAGCGCAACGCCCGGGAGCCGCGCCCATGAGCCTTGAGGAGTTCGGCGAAAGCTCGCTGATCGAGCATCTGGTGGAGCTGCGCGCGCGTCTGGTGCGTGGCCTGCTGGGTCTGGGCGTGGTACTGCTCGCACTGCTGCCGTTCTCGCGCACGTTGTACACCCAGCTGGCCGAACCGCTGATCTCGCAGCTGCCGATCGGGCAGTCGATGATCGCCATCAACCCGGCGGGTGCCTTCTTCGCACCGTTGAAGCTGACATTCTTCGTTGCGCTGTTCGTCGCCATGCCGTGGTTGCTGTACCAGCTCTGGGCCTTTGTGGCACCCGGCCTGTACGCGCGTGAGAAACGCCTGGCGCTGCCCCTGCTGGCATCGTCGGTGCTGCTGTTCTACCTCGGCTGCGCCTTCGCCTATTTCCTGGTGCTGCCGGCGGTCTTTCATTTTCTGACCACGTTCCGCCCGGAAGTGATTGCCATCACGCCGGACGCCAATGCCTACCTGGATTTCGTGCTGGCGCTGTTCTTCGCCTTCGGCGGCAGCTTCGAGCTGCCGGTGGCGATGGTGATCCTGGTGCTGATGGGCTGGGTAACGCCGGCGCAGTTCAAGGAAGGCCGGGGCTATGCCATTGTCGGCATCTTCATCATCGCGGCGGTGCTGACACCGCCGGATGTGGTGTCCCAGCTGATGTTGGCCATTCCCATGTGCCTGCTCTACGAGCTGGGCATTCATGCATCGCGGTGGCTGGTGCCGTCGTCGGCCAAGAGCCCCTCCAGCTCGGAAGGGTGAGGGCGTGGCCTGCGGGTCGGCCCGCAACGCGACAGGGATGGAATGATGGAGCGTGACGACCACCGGTCGTCACCTGGCAGCTGCCGGGCACGCTGCAGGCGCGTGGCCTGTCAGGCGTGGAACACGTCGCCGGGTACCGGCGGCGGGGTGCTGGCGGGGCCGAACAGCTGACGCCAGGCCGCGTAGACAGCGCCGGCCAACACCGGCATCACCACGCCCATCAACGCGAGCTGGGCAACAAACAGCCCCAGCATGGCGCCGCCGACCAGGTTCAACAGCATCGCCACGATCATCACCGCAAAGTACACGGCAAATACCGCGATGATCGCCAGGAGGATGAACACCGCCATCGGCAGCAGGTTGCGCAGACAGGCGCGCAGACTCTGCCTGAGCGCCTGCAGCCCATTGCGGTGCTCGAACATGACCTGCGGTGAGAAGGTGAACAGCGCCAGGGAAACGGCGATGACCACGGCCACCACGCACAGCAGCCACAACAGGATGCGCCCGGCCGGCAGGCTGGCGGCCATGGCTTCCATTTCTTCCTGGGTGGGCTGGGCCCCGGACTGGCTGAGCGTGTTGAGCTTGTCCACCACGGCGCCGAGCTGATGCAGGCCATCGGTGCCGATCAGGGTGAACAGCAGGATGCCGAGCACCAACCCCGCCACCAGCTGCGGCAACAGCGCGGCCATCAGGTTGGGCAGCCGCCCTTCATACAGCCCCTGCAGCAGATGCGCGGGCTGGGGTGCGCGTCCCTGGTCCACTTCGCGTGCGGCCCATACCAGCCCGCCGAAGAACACGGGCCCTGCCACGGCCATCACCAGCTGGCCCAGCGTGCTCATTACCGGGTGCAACGTTGAAAGGGCCATGACCAACAGGGCGGCCAGCGCCCAGATCACGCCCAGCACGCTGAGCCCCAGCGGCGCTTTGCGCAGCAGGGCAAACCCGGACAGCAACCATTCCGCGCCGGCAGAGGCCGGCAGCTTGCGAATCTCGCTCATAGCATTCCGAAGCACAGGGGAGTCGCGGGCCAGTGCCCGCGCCGACGATTATCGCTGTTTTACGAACGTTTCACCTGAAGCGCGGCGCGCCTGGTGGACGAACCGTCGCAACAGCTGCCTGGCCAGCGGCGCGGCACTGACCCCGCGCTCGAGGCTGCGCGCGCACCCGCCGTGCTGACGGATGCACTGCGCCCGTGCACGGATGTAGCCGCGCATATGGTGGGTGGCGAACTCGGGATGGAACTGCACGCCCCACGCCTGCGGCCCCCAGCGGAAGGCATGGCAGTTGTCCAGCGCGGAGCGGGCCAGTACCGCGGCACCTTCGGGTGCCTTCAGCACTGTCTGCAGGTGGGTGGCATGGGCGGGGAACCGGGCGGGCAGGCCGCGGAAGAGCGGATCGGCATCGGCGGCCGGCTCCAGCGTCAGCTCGACCGTGCCTGACTCGCGGCCGGCCGGGTTGTAGGCCACCTGGCCACCCAGCGCATGGGCCAGCAGCTGGTGACCGTAGCAGATGCCGAACACCGGACTGCCGTCGTGCACGGCCGCGCGCAGCCACCGGGCACTGCGCTCGCTCCACTCGGCGCGATCGGTGACGTAGGCCGCCGAGCCGGTGACCACGATGCCGGCGTAGCGTCGCGCGTCGGGCAACGCAGCGCCGTGCTCGACATCGACAACCTCGGTGTCCTGCGCGTCCAGGCCTGCGGCGACCCGGATCCAATGCGGGAAACGCCCATACCGCCGCAGCGATGCCAGCGGGCGGCCGGTCTCGAGGATGAGGAAGGGTGCAGCAGTCATGGGGCGGTGGCGTGATCGGCGGTTTTCCGATTGTAGGCAGGCGCCGGGGGAGGCATTCAAGGGCGCTTTGCCCGATCTTCTGCCAGCACGCCGGCTGTGTCGCTGTAGGGCGCTGCCAGTGCACGTGCCGCAATGAACCCGGCTCATGGCGCAGATACTTGCCGCACAAGGGCTGGTGCCTTTGCCGGGGGGCGCGGAGGGGACTGCCGGGCCGGCTCCAGCGGCCCGACGTCACTGCCCCGGCAGGCATCTGCATATGCATTCCCGGTATCAGCGGCGAGGCGGTCGGGCGCTGCCGCCGCGTCCCGCGCGGCCGCTGGCTATACTGATGAACCCCAAAACCGGCCAAGAATCGTCCGCATGTCCGCGACCCCGACCGTTCCGATCACCTTCCAGGGCCTGATCCAGACCCTGAACCAGTACTGGGCCGCGCAGGGCTGTGTGCTGATCCAGCCGCTCGACCTGGAAGTGGGGGCCGGTACCTTCCACCCGGCGACCTTCCTGCGCGCGATCGGGCCGGAAAGCTGGAACGCCGCATACGTGCAGCCGTCCCGGCGCCCGACCGATGGCCGCTACGGCGAGAACCCCAACCGCCTGCAGCGCTATTACCAGTACCAGGTGGCGATGAAGCCGGCACCGGACAACATCCAGCAGCTGTATCTGGATTCGCTCAAGGCGCTGGGCATCGACCCGCTCGTGCATGACCTGCGCTTTGTCGAGGACAACTGGGAGTCGCCGACGCTGGGCGCGTGGGGCCTGGGCTGGGAGGTCTGGCTCAACGGCATGGAAGTGACCCAGTTCACCTATTTCCAGCAGGCCGGTGGCATCGAATGCCGGCCGGTGCTGGGCGAGATCACCTATGGCCTGGAACGGCTGTGCATGTATCTGCAGAACTGCGACAACGTCTACGACCTGGTCTGGACCTACGGCCCGGACGGCACGCCGGTCACCTACGGTGATGTCTACCACCAGAACGAGGTGGAGCAGAGCACCTACAACTTCGAGCACGCCGATGTGGAAGAGCTGTTCCACCGCTTCGATGCGTGCGAGCGTGAGGCGCAGAAGGTGGTGGCTGCCGGCCTGCCGCTGCCGGCCTACGAACAGGTGATGAAGGCCAGCCACACCTTCAACCTGCTCGATGCCCGCCGCGCGATCAGCGTGACCGAGCGCCAGCGCTACATCCTGCGTGTGCGCGCCCTGGCCCAGGCCGTGGCGCAGGCCTATTACGAGCAGCGCGAGAAGCTGGGTTTCCCCGGCGCGCGCAAGGCCTGAGCCGGCCTCCCTTCATTCCGGGCGCCGGCCGCATGCTGCGCTGCGCCCCCCCACTGGATCCAACCCATGAGCCACATCTCTCCCCTGTTGATTGAACTGGGCACCGAAGAACTGCCGGTCAAGGCGCTGCCTGGCCTGGCCCAGGCGTTCTTCGACGGTGTTGTCGACGGCCTGCGCAAGCGTGGCGTCAGCGTGGAAACCGGCGATGCCCGTCCCTTGTCCACCCCGCGCCGGCTGGCCGTGCTGCTGCCCGGCGTTGGCCTGGAACAGCCGGAACAGCGCAGTGAAGTGCTGGGGCCGTACGTGAACATCGCGCTGGACGCCGATGGCCAGCCGACCAAGGCGCTGCAGGGCTTTGCCGCCAAGGCCGGGATTGACTGGAGCGCGCTGGAAAAGACCACCGATGCCAAGGGCGAGCGCTTCGTGCACCGTGCGGTGAAGCCGGGCGCGCCCACGGCCGCCCTGCTGCCGGAGGTACTGCGTGAAGCGATCGCCGGCATGCCGATTCCCAAGCCGATGCGCTGGGGCGACCACAGCTGGGGCTTTGCACGCCCGGCGCACTGGCTGGTGCTGCTGCATGGCACCGAGGTGGTGCCGGCCGAGGTGTTCGGCCTGCAGGCCGGCCGCGAGAGCCGCGGTCACCGCTTCCATCACGACGCCACCGTGTCGCTGGCGCAGCCGCAGGCGTACATCGACGCCCTGCGTGAGGCCAGGGTGCTGGTCGACCCGGCCGAACGCCGTGAGCGCATCGTGGCCGAAGTGCAGGCGGCGGCGGCCCGGGGCGGCGGTGTGGCCCGCATCACCGATGACAATCTGGAGCAGGTGGTCAACCTGGTCGAATGGCCAGCCGCGGTGCTGTGCAGTTTCGAGGCCGACTTCCTGGCCGTACCGCAGGAAGCGTTGATCGAGACCATGGAGATCAACCAGAAATTCTTCCCGGTGCTCGACGCGGGCGGCAAGCTCACCGAGCAGTTCATCGGCATCGCCAACATCGAGTCGAAGGACGTTGCCGAGGTGGCCAAGGGCTACGAACGCGTGATCCGTCCGCGTTTTGCCGACGCCAGGTTCTTCTTCGACGAAGACCTCAAGCAGGGACTGGTGTCGATGGGCGACGGCCTGAAGACGGTGACCTACCAGGCCAGGCTGGGCTCGGTGGCCGACAAGGTCGAGCGGGTGGCCGCGCTGGCCGAACTGATCGCGCCGCAGGTGGACGCCGACCCGGCACAGGCCCGGCGGGCCGCGCAGCTGGCCAAGAACGACCTGCAGTCACGCATGGTCAACGAGTTCCCGGAACTGCAGGGCATTGCCGGCCGTCATTACGCGGCGGCCGCAGGTGAAGCGGCCGAGGTCGCGCTGGCCATCGACGAGGCCTATCAGCCGCGCTTCGGCGGCGACGACATCGCCCTGTCGGTGCTGGGCAAGGTGCTGGCCATCGCCGAACGCGTGGACACGCTGGCCGGTGGTTTTGCCGCCGGCCTCAAGCCGACCGGCAACAAGGACCCGTTCGCGCTGCGCCGCAACGCGCTGGGGCTGGCGCGTACGCTCATTGAAAGCGGCTTCGACCTGGACCTGCGTGCGCTGCTGGCGCAGGCCAATGCCGCGCTGGCCGCACGTGGGCTGCAGGCCGACGCGCACGAGCTGTACGACTTCATCCTGGACCGCCTGAAGGGCTACTACAGCGACAAGGGCGTGCCGGCCTCGCATTTCAACGCGGTGGCGGAGTTGAAGCCGGCCTCGCTGTATGACTTCGATCGCCGCATCGACGCGATCGGCACGTTTGCAGCGCTGCCCGAGGCCGGAGCGCTGGCAGCGGCCAACAAGCGCATCCGCAACATTCTGCGCAAGGCCGAGGGTGACATTCCCGGTCAGATCGACCCGGCCCTGCTGCAGGAACATGCCGAACGCGAACTGGCCGAAGCTGTCACCGCGGCCATCGATGACACCGGCGCCAGCCTGCACCAGAAGGACTACGTGAGCGTGCTGGCCCGTCTGGCGCGCCTGCGTCCGCAGGTCGACGCCTTCTTCGACAAGGTGATGGTCAACGCCGAGGACCCCGCGCTGCGTGGCAACCGCCTGGCCCTGCTCACCCTGCTCGGCGAGCGGCTGGGCAAGGTGGCCGCCATCGAGCACCTCTCCGCCTGAGGGCGGGGTTCAGTCACCCCTGCGTCGCACGCGACCGTCACAGGCCGCGTGCGACGCTGTATTTTTGACTGTGCGTTAACCTCTGATATGAAACGGCCCGGCGGATTTCGCAAGGCAACATCGGGCCGGTATGCTGTGGTGATGCAGCCATTCAAACTCGCCCTTCCCCTGCTGTTGATCGCCGTTGCCAGCGTCCCTGACGCGCAGGCCCGCGGCACGATCCAGAAGGTGGAAATCAAAGGACTGGACAAGGGCGACGACGCCGAGATCATCGAGAACATCGAGGTCTCACTGTCGCTGTACGACACCATCGGCAAGGTCCAGGGCGAGTCGCGGCTGGAATACCTGCTCTCGCAGGCCGAGCGTCAGACCCGGCAGGCGCTGGAGCCGTTCGGGTACTACAACCCGACCATCACCGTCGAAGCGCCGCGCGACAACAACGACGTCCGTGTGCTGATCAACGTGGACAAGGGCGAGCCGGTGCGGGTGCGCCGCGAGCATGTCGACATCACTGGTCCGGCCAGCCTTGACCGTTACCTGCAGGAAGATCTGGAAGCGTTCAAGCCCCGCAAGGGCCAGCCCTTCGAGCACGTGACCTACGAGGCGAGCAAGATCACCGTGACCCGGCGCCTGGCAGAGCGCGGTTACTTCGACGCCGACTACACCCAGCACCAGGTGCAGATCACCCGTGCCGAGAACGCGGCGGACATCGACCTGACCTGGGACAGTGGCCGCCGTTACAACATGGGGCCGATCCGCTTCAAGCAGGATTACTTCGTCGACCGGTTGTTCGACCCGCTGGTGTATTGGGAGCAGGGCAGCTACTACCACGAAGGCAAGCTGGACCGGCTGCGCGAGTCGCTGACCAAGCTGGATTACTTCAGTGTCATCGACATCCAGCCACGGCCGGACCAGGCTGATGAGAACGCCGAAGTGCCGGTGGATGTCACCCTGACCCGGGCCAAGCGCAGCATCTATACCTACGGCTTGAGCTATGGCAGCGAGAGCGGCGCCGGTGTGCGTGGCGGCCTCGAGCGGCGTTATCTCAACCGCCGCGGCCACAAGATGAACACGCAGCTCGATTACGCCCAGAAGCGCAAGAGCCTGATCACCAGCTACCGCATCCCGGCGTTCGCCTGGCTCGACGGCTGGTACAGCTTCTCTGCCGGTGTGTATGACGAGCAGACCGACTACATCGACCTGCGCAACGTCAAGCTCACCGCCGCACGCAGCGGTCAGATCAATGAGATGTGGACCGCGGTGGCCTCGGTCAATGCGCTGCGCGAGCGCTGGCGCTACGCCTCGGGCAACGAGTTCGATGGTGCGATCTACCAGAACTCGACCCTGTTGTATCCGCAGATCCTCGCCGACTACGTCAACGTGGACGATCCGCTGTTTCCGCGCTCGGGTCTGAGCGGCAGTGCCACACTGCGTGGCGGTATCGAGAATGTCGGCTCGGATACCAGCTTCGTGCAGGCCAACGTGGTCGCGCGCTGGTACATTCCGGTGGGCCAGAGCAACCGGCTGATTCTGCGCGGTGAGGGCGGTACCACCTGGACCAGCGACCTGGTCTCGATGCCGCCGAGCCTGCGCTTCTTCGCCGGTGGCGACCGCAGCATCCGCGGCTATGCCTACCGTGAGGTGGGCCCGCGTACCCCGCGCCCGGACCGGTTCGCGCTCGGTGCCAAGAACCTGGTGATCGGCTCGGCCGAATACGAGCATTACTTTGGTGGCGGCCCTTGGGGTGCCGCTGCCTTCGTCGATACCGGCAGTGCATTCGACAACAGCATCGACCTGCACACCGGCGTTGGCCTGGGCGTGCGCTGGAAGTCGCCGGTAGGCCCTGTGCGTGTGGACGTTGCGCGAGGGCTCAATGACCCCGATTCGAGCTTCCAGATCTACCTGAACATCGGAGCCGACCTGTGAGCACGCCGAGCCCGACCCCCCCGCCGGCGCCAGCGCGCGTCCGCTTTTACCGCCGCCGCCGCTTCTGGGCATGGTCCGGTGCCGGTGTGCTCGGCGTGGTGCTGCTGCTGTTGCTGGCGGTGTATTGGCTGCTGCAGACCGTCGCCGGGCGCGATGTGCTGCTGGCACAGGTGGTGGCCCGTCTGCCGGCGGGTGCCAGCTTTACCTGGGACCGCGTTGAGGGACCGGTGGCCGGTCCGCTGACGCTGTACAACGTCGACTTCCGTTACAACGACATCCACTTCCGTGCGGACCGCGCCTATCTGGAACCGGACCTGCGTCCGTTGCTGGGGCGCAAGCTGCTGCTGGACCGGCTGGAGCTGGACAACGCCAGCCTGAACCTGTCAAAGAGCGAGGAGCCCTTCACCCTGCCATCGTGGCCCGATTCGCTGCCGCAGATCGAGATGCCGCTGGCGATCCAGGCCGATGTGATCGTGGTCGATGGCCTGCGCATCACCACCGGTGGCCAACCGACCATCGACATCAGCCGTATCGCCGGCGGGCTGGAGATCGCCAATGGCGAGTTCAAGGCCAGCCAGCTGGCGGTGAACAGCGACATGGGCAACTTCCGCGTGCAGGGTCATTACCTGCCGCGCAACGATTACGACGCCGACCTGACCGCCACCGCCATCCTGCCCGCACCAGCGGGCCGCACACCGGCGGTGCTGGGGCTGGTGGCGCGTGGCAACCTTGCCCATATGGAAGTGGCCGTTGCCGGTCGCGCGCCGAAGCCGCTGCGCGCCGTGCTGGTGTTCGACGGGCGGACCGACCCGCGCTGGAGCGCCACGGTGCGCAGCGAGGAGCTGGATCCGGTGCTGCTGGGGCCGGCGTTGGCGGACACCACGCTCGCGCCGCTCTCGCTGGATTTCACCGCCACCGGAAAAGGCGGCAATGCCGACCTCCGGGGCCAGCTGCAGCAGGGCGAGACGCGGGTTGAGCTGGCGCCGTCCAAGGTTGCCCTTGAAGACCAGGTGCTGAACGTCTCGCCGCTGGTCATCAAGGCCTTCGGCGGCGAAGCGCGTCTGACCGGCAGTGCCGACCTGCGCGACGCCGACAACCAGAAAGTCGACTTCTCCATCATTGCCCGCGACCTGACCTGGACGCCCGCACCCGACCCGAACACGGCCGGTGGCGCTGCGCCGGTGCCGGTGACCCTGCAGGAGGCCCGCATGGGCCTGGCCGGCACGCTGCAGGCGTGGGCGGCGATCGGACGCGCCGAGATCGAGCGCGACGCGCAGAACGCCCAGCTGCGCTTTGATGTGCGCGGCAACACCGAGGCGGCCCGCATCGAGCAGCTGCAGGCCCAGACGCCGGGCGGTGAGCTCTCGGTGCAGGGCCAGCTGGCCTGGGCGCCGGCGTTGAGCTGGGATGCCAAGGCCACCCTGCGTGATTTTGATCCCGGGTACTTCGCGCCCGGCTGGGACGGCCGCCTTTCCGGCAGCCTGGCCAGCACCGGCTCGCAGCCACCGCTGCCGACCGATGCGCCGCCGGGCAGTACCGCCCCGTTGCAGGCCACCGTGGATCTGCCGTCGCTGAAGGGAACCCTGCGCAAGCGCGCGCTGGATGCGCAGGGCCGCTTCGCCCTGCAGGGCTCGCAGGGCGAGGGTGATCTGCGGCTGTCGCTGGGCAGCAGCCGGGTGACTGCGCGGGGCAAGGTCGGTGACCGCCTGGACATCGATGCGCGCTTCGAGCCACTGCAGCTGGCCGACCTGCTGCCGGCCGCCGATGGCGGTCTGCGCGGCCAGGTACGCATCACCGGTTTGGCCAAGGCGCCGGACATCAGCGCCGACCTGGTCGGCAACAATCTCGCCTGGGACGGCTACAAGGCCGCATCGATCATCCTCAAGGGCCGGCTGCCCTGGCAGGGTGACAACGGGACCCTGTCGCTGCAGGGCAGTGGCGTTGAAGCCGGCATGCTGCTGGACAGCCTGGCGGTGGATGCACAGGGCAGCGTGTCCAACCTGCGTCTGGCCGCGCAGGCCCGCAACGACATGGCTGCGCTCGACCTGCAGGGCAGCGTGCGCCAGCAGGGCGAGCAGTGGCGCGGCACGCTGGCTGCGCTGCGCATCGCCCCGTCCAAGGGCGACGCCTGGAGCCTGCGCGAGGCATCGAGCTTTGCGATCAACGGGGGCAGTTTCAGCCTGACCGATACCTGCCTGGGTGCAGCCGTGGGTGGCGCGCTGTGCGCGCGCGCGGACTGGCCGCGGGAGGGCGTGGTCGTGCGCGGCGACGCGCTGCCGCTGACCCTGGTACAGCCGTGGCTGCCGCCGACATCGGGCCGCCGCATCCATGTGCGCGGTGAGGTCAACCTGGATGGCCAGCTGCGTCCGCGCGGCAACGCGTGGGAGGGCCACGCCGAAGTGCGCTCGGCCGATGGTGGCATACGCCTGGGCGACAACGCCCGCGGCGAACTGGTCCGCTACGATAATTTCTCGATCAAGCTGGACATGACCCCGGCGCAGATCAATGGCTATCTGGGTGTCGGTTTCCAGGGAAACGGCTTCGTCGACGCCAAGGTACGCACCGGCTGGGATGCCAACGCACCGCTGGACGGCGAGCTTTACCTGAACATGTCACGCCTGTACTGGCTCGAGCTGTTCTCGCCTGACATCGTGCGTCCGACCGGATTGATCGAAGGCCACGTGAGCCTGCGTGGCACCCGTGGCCAGCCCTCGCTGGGCGGCGATGCCAGGTTGAGCGACTTCAAGGGTGAGTTCCCGGCGTTGGGCCTGACCTTCGAGCAGGGCCAGGGCAGCTTTGTCGCCCAGCCCGATGGCTCGGCCAAGATCACCGCGCAGGCCAACTCCGGGCAGGGCACGCTGTACGTGGACGGCGGCCTGTCCTGGTTTGGCGATGCACAGCCGCTGCAGCTGCACATCCATGGCGAGAACGTGCTGCTCTCCAACACCAGCGAACTGCGCATCGTCGCCAACCCCGATCTCGACTTCACCCTGGCCGGCACGGCGATGCAGCTGCGTGGCAGCGTGCATGTACCCGAAGCCGACCTCGACCTGGAGCGGCTGGACCGGGGCACCTCGGTCTCGGCCGACGTGGTCGTGCTCGACCCGGTGGATCCGGAAGAAACCGCCACCTCGCCGCTGGACATGGAACTGACGGTGAGTCTGGGTGACAAGGTGCGGATGGCCGGTTTCGGCCTGAAGGGTGGCCTGACCGGCAAGATGCAGGTGTGGGCACGCCCGGGCCGCGAGATGACCGCCAACGGCGGGCTCGAGGTCAGCGGGCGCTACAAGGCCTACGGTCAGGATCTGACCATCACCCGCGGCCAGCTGACCTGGAATTACAACGCCGTATCCGATCCGCGCATCAACATCCGTGCGCAGCGGCAGATCTCCGACATCACCGCCGGTATCGATGTCACCGGCCGCGCGATGCAGCCACGCGCCACTGTCTGGTCGGACCCGGCAATGTCGCAGTCCGAAGCGCTGGGCTACCTGGTTCTGGGTCGCAGCCTCACCGGTGCCACCAGCGACCAGGCGCAGCAGGTCGACGCTGCTTCGGCCGCATTGTCGGCCGGCAGTGGTCTGCTGGCCTCGCAGCTCGGCGCCAAGCTGGGGCTGGATGATGCAGGTGTCAGCCAGTCGCGCGCGCTGGGCGGCTCGGTGATCGGCGTGGGCAAGTTCATCTCGCCCAAGCTTTACGTCGGCTACGGGGTTTCGATGGTGGGTGCAGGTTCGGTGCTGACGTTGAAGTACCTGCTGCGTCGCGGCTTCGACATCGAAGTGGAATCGAGCACGGTGGAGAACCGTGGCTCGCTCAACTGGCGACGCGAGAAATAGGGCTTGCCGGGTGCTTGCCCGGCACCTCGGAGCAACGGCGTGACGACCAACGGTCGTCACCTACCGGGTTTCGCGCGGGCTGCGGCCTCTGGTAGGTGACGACCGTTGGTCGTCACGCACCACGAAGGCCAACCCTGACCATCGGATGTTGTCCCCCAGCGCAGCAGCCGCTAAGGTCCGGGACTGTCATGAATCACCGGAATGCCCATGTCTGCCCGTAAAACCCTTCCCGTCGCCCTGGCCCTGGGCTTGACCCTGGCCCCGGCCGCGCATGCCGATGAAGGCATGTGGATGCCCACCCAGCTGCCCGAGCTGGCCAAGCCGCTGAAGGCTGCAGGCTTCAAGGGCGACCCCGCCGAGCTGGCCGACGTGACCGCGCCGCCGCTGAGCGCGGTGGTGCGTGCCGGCGGCGGGACCGGTTCGTTCGTGTCCGGTGACGGCCTGCTGCTGACCAACCATCACGTGGCCATGGGCATCATCCAGTACAACAGCAGCGCCGAGCACAACCTGATCAACGACGGCTTCATCGCTGACGGGCGCGCCGACGAACGCCCGTCGAACCCGGACTTCCGTGTGCTGGTGACCGTGGGCTTCGACAAGGTCACCGATGAAGTGCTGAAGAACGCGCGTGGCAAGACCGGCCGGGCCTACTTCGACGCCGTGGATGCGGCCAGCAAGCAGATCGTTGCCGACTGCGAGCGCGACGGCAGCGTGCGCTGCTCGGTGGCCAACATGTACTACGGCACCGACTTCTACCGTATCCGCCAGCTGGAGCTGAGCGATGTGCGGCTGGTCTACGCGCCGCCGCGCGCGATCGGCAACTACGGCGATGAGATCGACAACTTCATGTGGCCGCGCCACACCGGCGATTTCACCCTGCTGCGCGCCTACGTCGGCAAGGACGGCAAGCCGGCGGCCTACAGCCAGGACAACGTGCCGTACCAGCCGCCGGCGCATCTGCGCATGTCGGTCGAGGGTCCGAAGGAGGGCGACTACGCCATGCTGGCCGGCTACCCGGGGATCACCTATCGCCACCGTACCGCCGCCGAGTTTGCCAGCCAGATCGACAGCGTCCTGCCGCGGCGTGTAGCGCTGTTCCAGCAGATGATCGACACCATCGACGTTGCGGCAGCCAATGATGAAACCGCACGCACCCTCTACGCCTCGCAGCTGCAGTCGCTGAAGAACAACCGCAAGCGTGCGGCCGGTGAACTGGAAGGCCTGCTGCGCAGCGACGCCAAGGCCCAGCGCGCCGCCGACGAGCAGGCCATGCTCGGCGCCACCGATGCGCGTTATCAGGGCGACATCCGCGCGCTGCTGGCCAACCTTTCGCAGGGCGCAGCGGTAGGCGAGCGCAACCTGCTGCTGGAGCAGATCGCCGGCCAGACCCAGCTGCTGCGCTCTGCGCTGCTGCTGGAACGTCTGCGCATCGAATCAGCCAAGCCCGATGCCGAGCGCGAGACCGGTTACCAGCAACGCGACCAGGCGCTGATCGAAGGCGTGCTCAAGCAGGTCCAGCGGCGCTATGCACCGGCGGTGGAGAAGGCGCTGCTGACCCAGCTGCTGACCCGCTACCAGAAGCTGCCCGATGCCCAGCGCGTGGTGGAGTTCGACACGGTGTTCGGCCGCACCTCGCAGCAGCTGGGCCAGGCGCTGGACCGTCTGTACGCAGGCACCCGCCTGGGCGATGAAAGCCAGAGGCTGGCCGCGTTCGCCGCCGCGCGGGAGGGCAGGGCGCTCGCCGCTGACCCGCTGCTGGCCGTGGCCGCACCGCTGGTGGCCGCGCAGCTGCGTCTGGAGAACGAGACCAAGACCCGCGAAGGCGAGCAGCTGCGTCTGCGGCCAGCCTACATGCAGGCCTTGTTCGCCTGGCGTGCCAAGCAGGGCCGCGCGGTCTACCCGGATGCAAACCGCACCCTGCGCATCAGCTATGGCAAGGTCGAAGCCCTGCACCCGCGCGATGCCGTGAGCTTCTCGCCGGTCACCACGGTGGCAGGCATCGTCGAGAAGAACACCAACGCCTATCCGTTCGACGCGCCCAAGCCGTTGCTGGCGGCCATCGCCAAGGGTGATTTCGGCAGCACCGCTGATCCGGCGCTGGGCACGCAGACGGTGAACTTCCTCACCAACCTGGATACCACCGGCGGCAATTCGGGTTCGCCTGTCCTCAATGCGAAGGGCGAGCTGATCGGGCTGAACTTCGACAGCAACTGGGAGTCGGTGAGCGCCAGCTGGTGGTTCGACCCGCGCTACAAGCGTGCGGTGCATGTGGACATGCGTTACCTGCGTTGGCTGCTGGCCAAGGTCTATCCGGCACCGGCGCTGCTTGAGGAAATGGGCGTGCCGGCCCGGTAAGCTGTCGGCCACGGCGTGTGCCGTGGCCTCTGCTCAGGCCCTCCGCCCGCGGCGGAGGGTCACTGACCGCGCGCGCTGCGCAGCAGTCCCGCCAGCAATGTCTGCGCCTGCGCGTGCAGATCGTGCCAGGGCTGACCGGCCACAACCGCCTGATAAAGCGCGCTGACCAGCTGCGCGTAGAACCCGGTAGGCAGCCACTGCGTGCCGATGACCTCGTCGGCCAGTTCAATGGCGACCGCGAGCTGGCCAGCATCCAATGTGGACACCGTCGGCGCGCCGTCTGCAGGTGGCGCAGACGCGCCCCGCGAGGGCCCGCGGCCGGTCAGCACCCACGTCGCATTCCAACCCAGTGCTTCGAGCCGGGTCAGCACATCGGCTCCCACTTCACGTGCGCCGCGTTCCAGCCGGCTATAGGTCGAGTTGCTGATGTCGAGCAGGCGCGACATCTCCAATTGGGATGATTTCCCGCGAAGCTCCGCCAAGCGCCTCCCGATCGGGATCCAGCTCTCGCGAGCGGACTCGTAATTCATCGTCGCCCCCTCGTCTGCAGGGGCGACAGGTGCGCGGGGTCACACTTCCACGCATTGGCCCAATTGGGTGTATTGACCCCATTGATACGCCCAAATAGACTGAAATGCGCACGGAAGCTTTGCCCATCCGGGCATTTTGCGGACGCATGATGCGCCCACTTTCCCCATCCCGCGAAAACATGCTCACCCCAGGTCACCGGGGGCGTCGACGCGTGCAGTCCGAGGAAATTCGTAGTGGCCAGGAACACCATGTTTCTCTTGATCAGTGTCGCCGTATGTGGCTGTGCAAACAATCGTGACTGGAGCGGCCAGTGGCAGCCGATCAATCGGTTGGACGAGGTGCCGCAGGCGCTACGCCTGCAACCGTTGCTCGAATACCATGCCGCACCGATCGATCGCACGCTCAAGGGCGTATTGGAACGCTGGGCGCATGAAGCCGGAATGACGTTGGATTGGCGTTTGGCTCAAGACTACACGCTAACAAAGCCGATAACGACTGTTCGGGCGGAACATCTCGCAGATGCGCTGCAGCGGCTGGGCGCTGCCTATGCCGACCAGCAGATCAGCCTGTCGCTCGTGAGGGGCAGGATTCTCGTCTCGCGTCGCGCAGATGAAGCCGAAAAGGCCATGCCATGAGCGAGCAGCCCAGTGCGCGCGCCGACCACCGGGCGCAGCTGCGCGCGGTGGACTTCGAGACCAGCCTGATGGCGGTGGTGAACCGCAGCGAGCGTCGGGCGTGGGGTGTGGCCATCGCCAGCGTCATTGTCTGCATGCTGTGCGCCGGTGCCGTTGCGCTGATGCTGCCCTTGAAGGAGCGCGTGCCCTATCTGGTACTGGCTGATGCAGGTACGGGCCGGGCCACGCTCACCCGCCTTGGCGCAGACAGCGAGGGCGTGACCTACACCGGTAACGAAGCCATCACCCGCGCCAACCTCACCTCGTTCGTCCGTGCACGGGAAGGCTACGAGCTCAGTGAAATCGGCGAACGGGACTGGAACATCGTGTTTGCCATGGCCAGCGCGGATGTGCGCGCTGCGTACGCGCAGCTGCACGCCGCGGGTAACCCGAAGGCACTGCACAAGGTGCATGGCCATGCGCGCTCGATCCGCGTGCAGATACTGAGCCTGCAGCTCGCCGACACGGCCGTCGCAGGCGCCAGGCTGGCCACGGTGCGCTTCCAGCGCAGCCTGCGCAACAACAGCAATGGTGAAAGCAGCGTGCTGGATAACAGGATTGCGACGATTGCATACGTCTATGACGACGCGTTGCAGATGACCGAGGACGCGCGTCTGCTCAACCCCCTCGGTTTCCGGGTCACGGCCTACCGTGTCGACACCGACCTGGCGACGTCGATCCCGGCCGGCGCCAACGGAGAACCGGCGTGAGGCGGGCGGTGTTCGCCGCCCTGCTGGTCACCGGCGGTGTCTGCGCCCAGACCTCCAGTGAGTACCTGCACGATCCCAATCGCATCTATCCGGTGCGCGCAGGGGTGGGCATCACCACGGTAATTGATCTCGGTGAGGGCAATCACATCCTTGATTACGCCACCGGCTTCGGCAGCGGCTGGGAAACCAGCCAGCGTGACCACCTGCTGTACCTCAAGCCGCTGGATGTCGATGTGGACACGAATCTGGCCGTCCGCACCGGCAAGGGTCTCTATATGTTCGAACTGAGGGTCGTGGCTGCGGACTGGAAAACCCTCGAGCAGGCCAAAGCGGCCGGTGTCGAGTACCGCGTGGCCGTGCAGGTCCCCCCGCAGCCCCCCGCGCGTGCTGCGACAGCGACCGCCTCCCGCGACGCGCCCAGCGTGACCATCCAGCCCGGTCGCGCCTATCACTTTGCCTACGCCGCGCGGACCAACGCGCGCAGCCGCTGGCTGCAGCCGGCGCAGGTCTATGACGACGGGCGGTTCACCTACGTCCACGTCAGTACAGACGCTGGCATGCCCGGAGGGTTCCCCTCGGTCCTGGCCCGCGAGCAGGAGCGTGGCGACGACGTCGTGGTCAACTCGAGCGTGCAGGACCGGGTCATCATCGTCCATGGTGTCCACCCCTACCTGGTGCTGCGCCACGGCCGAGGGGCAGCGCTGATCCGTCGCCTTCCGGCGGAGGAGGGCGCATGAGCGAGCCGCAGGCACCGCCTCCGCTGAGCGAGCGGCTCGATGCCGCCACGCCACGCTTTCCGCAACGGGCGGCACCTCGTCTGAACCGGCGCGCGCTGCTGTTCCTGCTCGCGATGGCCGGCGTGCTTGCGGTCGCGGCCCTGCTGCTGTGGCGGGGGCCGCCCGGCAGCACATCACTGCCCGCCTCGCGGACGTCGGCCGCCAGCGAACAGGTCAGCCTGCCGCAGTTTCCGAAGACGCGCGGGAGCATCAGTGACAGGCCACCTGCTGTACGGGATCCGCAGAGCATCGTCGCAGACGATGCCGAAGCGTCACTGCCGTACCCTGGGCAGGAAGTGCCACGCAGACGGGCACCGCTCCTGCCCGACCCGGAGCCGACGCTGCATGGCGCAGACCGCCAGGTGGATACACGAGGCTACAGCCTGCGCGAACGCCGCAGCCAGCGGCCCGTTGACCGGGCGGCCGCCGATTCCGACGATCCCGCCATTGCTGCCTGGAACGACGGTCTGCAGCGCTCCGCGCAGCTCGCGGCCAGCGCTCAGGCCGCACCGGCTCTCCCACCGCGTTCGGACAGCCATACGGCGATCGCGCGCCGGGCGATCGCGCGCCGCCTGCCGGCACTGGGCGACCTGCTGCTGCGCGGCACCTACATCCGCTGCGTGTTGAACAACCGCATCATCACCGACGTATCCGGGTTCGCGTCCTGCACGGTCAGCGAGCCGGTCTATTCCGGCGATGGCGGGCGCCTTCTGCTCCCTCCAGGAACGCGGGTGCTGGGTGCGTATACGGCCGGCGACCTTCAGCAGCAACGCCTGGCAATGGTCTGGGACCGGATTGTCACACCAGACGGGATCGAGGTCGATCTGGCCAACCCGGGAGTCGACGACATGGGCAGTGCGGGCCACCCCGGCCACTACCGCGCCCACTGGGGCAGCCGCATTGGCGCGGCCATGCTGATCAGCCTGCTGGGCGACGCAGTCAAGTTTGCCGGTGAACAGCATGGCCCCCGTCGCGACATCAGCTTCCCTGCCAGCGGCACCGTGGTCAGCCAGCCGTTCGACAGCAACACGGCGCGGACCCTGCAGCGCGTCGCCGAACAAGCTGTGTCCGACGCGACGCGCAGACGGCCGACACTGACCCTGCAGCCAGGTGCGCGACTGAACGTGTACGTCATGCAGGACGTGGTCTTTCCCGACCGGGAGGCACCATGAGCCTGGCTGTTGCGACCCACGCCCCTGCAGGCGCACCTCAACCGGCCTGTTCGTTTCTTGAACACCAGTACGCGCTGCTGGGAATCAACCAGCATATGCAGGCCAGCAACATCACCGAGATCTGCATCAACCGCCCCGGTGAGATCCATCTGGAAACGCCGTCAGGCTGGCGGCAGCAGTCCGTTCCGCAGTTGACCCTGGAACGTGCACGACAGTTCTGCGTGGCAACGTTGAACGAAAGCAACACCGGGCAACGCATCAGTGACGCGCAGCCGCTCGTTTCACTCACCTTCCCGACCGGCCAACGCGCGCAGTTCGTGATTCCCCCTGCCTGTGCACCGGGTGAGCTGTCCATCACCATCCGGCTGCCGTCGACGGGCACGATGACCCTGGCCAGCTACCGGAAGGCAGGCTACTTCGACCATGTGCAGAGTGCCCGGGCTGGCCTTGCCGACGAAGATACCGAGCTGCTGGCGCTGCTGCAGCGCGGTGACCATGTGGGCTTCTTCCAGAAAGCCGTGCAGTACCGCCGCAACATCGTCGTGGCCGGTGCCACGGGCTCGGGCAAGACCACGTTCATGAAATCGCTGGTGTCGCTCATTCCTGCCGACGAACGCGTCGTGACGATCGAAGATGCGCGCGAGCTGTTCATCACACAACAGAACCGGGTGCATCTGCTCTATTCCAAGGGCGGGCAGGGCAGTGCGGCGATCACGGCCAAGACCTGCATGGAAGCCTGTCTTCGCATGCGGCCCGATCGCATCATCCTTGCGGAACTGCGCGGTGATGAGACGTTCTACTTCATGCGTAACTGCGCGTCAGGGCATCCGGGTACGATCACGTCCTGTCATGCAGGCAGCACCAGCCAGGCCTGGGACCAGCTGGCGCTGATGATCAAGGCATCCGCGGAGGGCAGCAACCTCGACTATGCCGTCATCAAGCATCTGCTCCATCTGACCGTCGACATCATCGTCCACCTCCAGGTGCACAAAGGCCGCCGCCTGGTGAGCGCCATCGACTTCGATCCGCTGAAGCGGATCGGGCGGGCGGCCGCGCCATGCTGAACGATCTGGCCCACTGCCCGGGATTGATGGTGGACTGGCGCCTCATGCAGCACGTGGTCGCAGTCGAGTCGTCGTTCAATCCACATGCGATCGGCGTGGTCGGTACGCCCCTGTCACGTCAGCCGACACGGCTCGAAGAGGCGGTGGAACTTGCCGGGCAGCTGCGCCGCCAGGGACGCAACTACTCGCTTGGGCTGGCCCAGGTGAATGTACACAACCTCGCAGCGCAGGGACTGCACAGTCACGAGAAAGCCTTTGAACCCTGTCCCAATGTCGTCGCCGGAAGTCGCATCCTGGCCGCTTGTCACCAGCGCTACGGAAGCTGGGAGAAGGCGCTGAGCTGCTACTACGCAGGCAACGCACAGACAGGCTTCGAGCACGGCTATGTGCAGAAGGTGGTGAAGCGCGTCCTCGAGCACATCGCGGGCCCGGGGCCCTCGGTCGACGACCTTCCACCCGTGTCCGGGGCCGTGCAGCGGCGGCGACTGCTGCCGACACAGACAACGACCGCAGGCCCCGGCACGACGCGCGTCGACGACGCGACCGCCACCGACATATCACGCGTTTTTTGATCGCTGGCCCTTGCCGGCCAATCACCACGAGGAGAGTTCCCATGCGACATGCACTACCCCTTGGCCGACGCCGCGCCGTGATCGTGCTGCCACTGCTTCTGGTCTTTCCGCTGAGCGCAGCCGCGCAGTCCGGAAGCAGCGACACCCAGGAGAAGTTCTGCGGATTTCTCGGCAACATCACCTCGCTGCTCAACATCGGCTCGATCGGTGTGGTGACCATCGCACTGATGTTCGCTGGCTACCAGATCGCCTTCGCGCACAAGCGCATTCTCGATGTGATGCCGATCTTTGTCGGCGCCGTGCTGATCGGCGCCGCTGCACAGGTCGCCGCCATGCTGATCGGCTCCGGCAACACCTGCGCATCATGATCAGGCGCGATCCAATCTTTCTGGGTTGCACCCGTCCTCCCCTTTTCCTGGGCGTACCGGCGATTCCCTTCTTCATCGGTGCCGGCACCTGCATGCTGCTCGCGCTGTATCTGCACTTTGGCCTGCTGGTACTTCTTCCCATGGTACTGCTGGTCATGCGGCGCATGACGGCGCGCGACGACATGATTTTCCGTCTGCTGGGGATGCAGTGGCGCATGTTCGCATTGGCTCGCAACCGCGCGCTGCGCGGTGGTGACATCAGCTTCGCGCCGGCACCCATGCGCAGGTTGCCCCGAGCGGCACGGCCATGACCTCTCATCGGACCCGGAGCGGAAACGAGCGCCATGCTGACACCTGATACCCACATCGGCACCTTCATCCCCATATCCAGCCACGTGGCCCCTTCGGTATTGAAGACCAAGGCAGGCGATTACGCCATGACCTGGGAACTGAAGGGCTGGTCGTTCGTCGGCCGCGATGCCGCCTCGGTGGCGCAGGTGCACGGTGCCTTCAACCGGCTTCTGCAGTCGATGCGCGCGCCTGACTTCGTCAACGTCGCGTTCTGGGTACACGACATCCGCCGCACCTGCGGCACGTCCTTGTCGTCAGGATTCAGCAGGGCATTCGACCAGATGCTGGCGCAGCGGTATGCCGGCCTGCTGGCCGGGCGAAGCATGCGCAGCAACGTGCTGTACCTGACCATGATCTACCGCCCCACCGCAGGCGGTACATTCCAGGAGCGCAGCGCTGATATCGAGGTGCTGCGAACGCGCGAAGAACAGGCCATCAGCAGGATCGATGAACTGGCACGCCACCTGGAAGCCGTGCTCGCCGAACATCGGCCGCGCAGGCTGGGCATGTACATCGCCGAGAACGAGACGGTCTTTTCCGAAGCGCTGGAGTTCCATGCCTACCTGCTCAACCACTGCCAGGAACGCGTTCCGGTACTGCCGGCTGTTGCCGATTACATCGCTGCCACCCGACACACGTTCTCAAGCCGGACAGGAAGCTTCGCGCTGCAGGCCGCGGACGGGAGCACGCGTTACGGTGCAATGCTGGCGATCAAGGAGTATCCGCCCGGGTCGTGGCCGGGTGTCCTCAATGGCTTGAAGTATCTCGACAGCGACTACGTGATCACGCACTCGTTCACGCCGATGAGCCGACAGGAGGCGCTGAAGTCGCTGGAACGAACGAAGGGCATGATGATCTCCTCTGGTGACAGGGCGGTCAGCCAGATTGTCGAGCTCACCAGTGCGATGGATCAGCTCAGCGCGGGCCAGTTCGTGCTCGGCGAGTATCACTTCTGCATGGCCCTGTTCGCAGACGACCTTGCCGTGCTCGGGTCGACCTTGGCCGCAACGCGCGCTGAGCTCTCCAACGCCGGCTTTGTCGCCGTACGCGAGGACATCGCAATCGCCTCCTCGTTCTACGCCCAGCTGCCTGGCAACTGGAAGTACCGCCCGCGGATCGCCAACCTGAGTTCGCTGAATTTCATCGGTTTGGCACCGTTGCACAACTTTGTCGGCGGCAAGGCCGATGGCAATCCCTGGGGACGCTGCATCTCCACGCTGCAGACGGTCAACGGCCAACCCTATCACTTCAATTTCCATGCGACCGGCGGCGCGCAGAACTCGCGTGGCGAGAAAGCCCTGGGCAACACCCTGGTGATCGGCAAGTCCGGCACCGGCAAGACGGCGCTGATCAACTTCCTGATCAGCCAGGCGCAACAGCTGGATCCGCCACCGCGCGTGTTCTTCTTTGACAAGGATCACGGCGCAGAAATTTTCGTCCGCGCCTGTGGCGGTTACTACATGGCGGTGGAAAGCGGTCAGCCGACCGGCTTCAATCCACTGCAGTGCGAGGCCAGCGAGCGCAACGTGCAGTTTCTGGTCGACTGGGTTCGAATGCTGGCAGGCAAGGCGCACTACAGCGCGATCGAGGAGCATGACATCCAACGTGCCGTCCTGGGTGTGCTTGACAGCCCGATCCATCTGCGACGCATGGACAACCTGCGCAAGAGCCTGCCCAATGCCGGCGAAGACAGCGTGTACGCGCGACTGCGACGGTGGACCGAGGGCAACGCGCTGGGCTGGGTGTTCGACAATCCGGTCGATCGGGTCGCGCTCGATCGCGCCAGCATTGTCGGCGTCGACTACACCGATCTGCTTGATCACCCCGACGCTCGGGCACCGGTCATCGCCTACCTGGTTCACCGCCTGGAGGAGATGATCGATGGCCGGCCGTTGATCTATGTCATGGACGAGTTCTGGAAGATCCTCGAAGGGGAGGGCGGGCTCAAGGATTTCGCCAGGAACAAGCAGAAGACCATCCGCAAGCAGAACGGTCTGGGCATCTTTGCGACACAGAGCCCGGAAGACGCGCTGCGCAGCGACATTGCCGGCGCGATCGTCGAACAGATGGCAACGCTGATCCTGCTGCCCAACCCCGGTGCCAACCGCGAAGACTACATCGACGGCCTGAAGCTCAACGAAGCCCAGTACGAGCTGGTGCGGAGCATGGGGGAGCGGTCGCGCTGCTTCCTGGTCAAGCAGGGAGACGAAGTGGCCATGTGCCGCCTCGACCTGCAGGGCATGGACGATGTGCTCGCCGTGCTCTCTGCGTCGGCGGACAACGTGGCGCTGCTGCACCAGGTACTCGACCAGGCGGCACGTGCATCGGCGGTCCATCGCGACGACCTGCAGCCTGGCCAGTGGCTGCAGGTCTTCCTGCGCGAGAGCAGCGCCACGCGCCGGCCCCACCACGAGGCACACCATCAGCCCGCAATCCTTCAGGGAGAACCATCATGAAAGCGCAGATCTCTCGCCGTAAAGGCGCCCGCCTGACCGCATCACTGCTGCTGGCGCTCGCGCCCGCTGCATTCGCGTGGCCCGTGTTCGATGCGCCGCACACCGCGCTGACCGGAGCCAACGTTGCCGGCCAGGCGGCGAAGTGGGGCAAGGAGCTCAAACATATGGGGAAGGAGATCGCGCACTGGACTTCCCAGATCGAACGCATGCAGGACCAGTTGTTCGCGCTGCAGAGCATGGGGTTGACCGGACTGCTGGCGCCCGACGAGCGCTTCGTGAAACGCGCGCCTGCATCCGGCGTGTCCGAGACCTGCGCCAGGGCTGCGCCCGGGGGCCTGGACCGGTTGTGGCAGGTCTTCGTCCCGAACATGGAGGGCAGGCTGGCGGCGCAGCAGCAGGAGCTGTGCGCACGCATCGTCGTCGCCGAGAATGCCAAATACAACGCAACGGTGGACCTGCTGCTGCAGCTTCGCGAGCGCGAGCAGGAACTTGCCAGGATCAGCCGCCAGCGTTTCTCGATCGGCAAAGGAAAGCAGGGTGACCTGGTGGCGAACAGCAACCAGATGGAACTGTTCGCACTGAACATGCAGATGGACCTTCAGCGCTGGGAAAGCACGGTACAGGGCTACAACAACCTGATCGACGCGCTCAGGAAGGACCAGCGAAGCATCGCGCGCCGTGCGTTCGACGGCAACCCGTCTCCACTGGGAACGGTCATCGGCGCCGCCACACTCAAAGCCGCCATCGAAGCCATCCGCTGACCGGGAGTCGCTGCATGACCGTCGCTTCTCTTCTTGACCTGCTTCGCTGGCACCCTGGCACCCTGCGTGTCCAGTCGCTGGGCGATTTCGTCTACTTCAGAATCGTCTACGACTACCTCAGCAGCGAGGTGCAGCGCTTTGGCTTGGAGATGATGGGGCGGCTGATGGGATGGGCCGGTAGTGTCGCGTTGATCCTGATGACCCTGTGGCTGCTGATGCAGGGTTATCGCATGGCGACCGGCACGCTGCGTGAGCCGATGTCGGCGGTGGTCATGAACGCGGCCCGCTCGGTGATCATCCTTAGTACGGCGACGAGCATGGCGTTCATGGGAACGCCGCTGCACGAGTTCCTCACCCGGGACATGAGTCGGCTGATCCATTTTGTGGTGACCGGCAACGACAGCGATGTGACATCGAGCATCGACAACGCCCTGGTACAGGTCCAGCTGGTGATGTCGTCCATCGACGCGATCGGTGCGGTTGACGGGGACCCGGAGCTGAGTGCGACCAAGGCCCGTGCCATCCTGCTGGCCGGGTTCGGCGCAGCAGGCCCTCCCATCACCGCAGGCGCGCTGCTGCTCACCTACCAGGTCGCCCTGGCGCTGTTCATCGGCCTGGGTCCGTTGTTCATCGTCGCCCTGATGTTCGAGCAGACCCGTGGCATGTTCCAGCGCTGGCTTTTCTACGGCGTCGGCACACTGTTCTCCTTGGCAGTGCTGAGCTTTGTCATCAGCCTGACGTTGAAGCTTCTGATCGCGGTCAGCGCCTCGTTCTGGGCGCAGAAGCTGCTCGGCGGCCTCACCGGCCTGAACCTGCAGGAGGGCATCAGCAGCCAAGCGGCACAGCAGGGCGGTATCGGCATCCTGTTGACCCTGCTGATCCTGAGCACGCCGCCGATGGTCGCTGCGTTCTTCCAGGGATCGCTGGGCCATCTGATGCATTACTCGGCATGGGCCGGCAATGCCAGCATCGGTAACGCGGGTCAACCTGCCGGGAGCTATGGCATGGCCGCAGAGCGTCTGGCAGGGGCGGCGGGCGGTGTGGTCGAGGGCGACCGCACCGCCATGGCCAGCGCGCCCAACCCGGGCAGTGTGGCACCGCCTGCCTCGGCTTCAGCGATGTCGACCGCGCCGGCGTCAGCGTCCGTGCCCCAGCTGTCAGACTGGCCCGATGGCGGCTTCCACCTGCCGCGCCCGACGTTGGCAAGCGTGGGCATACCGTCGACGGCGGCGTCAGTCGAGGCCGCGGTGGACGCCGGATCTACCGCCGCGGCAACACCCAGGCGCGAGCCGGGCGCCCATGGCGGGCCGGTACCGGCGCAGATGCCGATCTCCCGGGCAGCCGCCGCGCCATCGTGGGGAACCGCATGAAGGCGCGCCGGTCCGCACAGGCGCGTGGCTGGCAACTGACGCTGCTGACGGCGGTCGCCTTCGCGGCGACGGCGGGCACCCTCTATCTGCCGGGGTACGTCACGCTGCAGCTGCTTCAGCTCGGTCATCTTCCTGTTCGCTGGAATACTTACCTTCAGTACCTGGACGCGCTGTCCACGCCGGCCGCGCAGCCGCACGTGCTGCAGATCCAGCTGGGCGGCGTCATCGGCATCACCTGCACGCTTGGCGTCACGGCCACTGCGGTCGCCCTGATCGTCAAGGCCCGCGAGCAGCCGTTGTATGGCAGTGCGCGTTTCGCCTCGGTGGCCGAGGTACGTGCGAGTGGTCTGTTCTCCACCAGCGCCGACGGCATCGTCCTTGGACGCATGCGTGATCAGCTGCTGCGGCTGTCCGGCCAGCAGTTCGTCATCCTTGCTGCACCGACGCGCTCGGGCAAGGGCGTCGGCATCGTCGTCCCGAACCTGCTCGACTACCAGCATTCGGTGGTGGTGCTGGACATCAAACAGGAGAACTTCGACCTGACCTCCGGCTGGCGGCAGCAACAAGGCCAGGCGGTCTATCTGTTCAACCCGTTTGCCGAAAATCGACGTGGCCATCGCTGGAACCCGATGAGCTACGTCTCGGCCGACCATGCGCTGCGCATCACCGACCTGCAGGGCATCGCAGCGATGCTGTATCCCGAGGTGGGTGGTGACAATGGCTTCTGGGTCGGGCTGGCACGCAATGCCTTCGTCGGACTGGCGCTTTACGTGCTGGAAGACCACGCCGATGCGAAGCGCTCGGGAGAGTCGCTGCCTGCACCCAGCATCGGCGGAATCTACCGGCTCGCCTCCAGCGGCAAGGGCAGCATGAAGGACTACATCGAAGTACTGGCCAGCCAACCCTTTCTATCACTCGAAGCAAGCAACGCGCTGAGTTCGCTGGCAGCCAACGAAGAGAAAACCTTTTCCTCGATCTTCTCCACGCTGATGGAGCCGCTCAATGCGTGGATCAGTCCGATTCTGGATGCTGCGACCTCGGCCGATGATTTCAACTTCGCTGACCTTCGCCGCAGGCCGACCACGATCTACATCGGCATCCAGCCCAACAAGCTCAGCCAGGCGAAACTGATCATCAACCTGTTCTTCAGCCAGCTGATCAACGAGAACACGCGCGAGCTTCCCCAGCAGAACCCCGAGCTGCGATATCAGTGCCTGCTGCTGATGGACGAGTTCACCGCCATGGGCAAGGTCGGCATCGTCAGCGACGCGGTGTCCTACATGGCCGGCTACAACCTGCGGCTGCTGCCGATCATCCAGAGTCTGTCCCAGCTTCATGCGGTGTACGGCAAGGAGGTGGCGCGCACCATCGTCACCAACCACGCCATGCAGATCGTCTACGCGCCCCGCGAGCAGCAGGACGCCAATGAGTACTCGGAGATGCTGGGCTATCGCACAGTGCGCAAGAACAGCCGCTCGAAGGGGCGCGAAACCAGCATCAGCGAATCGGATGAGAAGCGTCCGTTGATGCTGCCGCAGGAGCTTAAAGACCTCGGATTCGATCGCGAAATCCTGTTCTACGAACGTCTTTCCGGACCGGTGCTGTGCGACAAGATCCGTTATTACGAGGACCCGTACTTCATGCCACGCCTGCTTCCCCCTGCCGATGTTCCCCTGCTTCCGGTCTGAACACCCGGCAGAGGAGCCGCAATGCCTGCGACGACGTGGGCGGACCCCAATGCCGACAACGTAGTTCGAGTCTTTCCAGCCCGCCATGCGGGCACCGATGCGACCAGAGAGCAGCCACATGATCGATGAGACGCCTGATGCAGACCGCCATCGCGATGCGGACACCGAGTACGACGACCGGAACAGTGCGAGCGATGCGGCTTCATCGCTCAGCACGCAGACGCACGAAAGCCTGGACCGCGACGAAGAACTCCTCGCCGTGATGCTTGAGCTGCTGGAGAACATGACCGACGAGCGACGGGACCTGCTGGTCCGTGCCGATCAGCTGTGCGGTATCGGCGTGCAGGTCGACCAGGCGTCCGACCGGCTGGCCCAGAGCCTGTTCAACCAGGCGTATCTGCAGCGCGGGTACACCCGTGTGCAGTATGACCCGTGGCTGTCATCGGTCAGCGGGGCGCGCGCCAGTACGCCGCGGCTGCGGCCTGCCCAAACGGAATCCTGCGCGCTGCCGGGCCGGATGACCACGCCGGCGGTTGCAGGCGTGTATCCACCCGCGCCAGCAGCAGTCGACCAGCGCAACAGCCTGGCTCCTGCGCGGACAAGCGTCGGCCGCACGCTGACGGCGCCGACCCCTGATGTTTGACCTCCCGCAGGCCCCTGCACAGGCAACGACGGGCCTGCGGCCACACCGGTCAGCATGCAAGCCGCAGCAGAGGACAACCCATCATAGAGGAGAGCAATGCCGTGAAGAAAAACCAGGACAGCAACAACGTGCGGCCTGTCGACGGGGCTGCCGGGCACGCCAGGCGCCGAGCACCTGCGGTGCTGCGGCCAGCCTACCGCGCACGGACCCAGGCCTTGATACGGGCCGAGCTCAACCGTGCCGGCTACAGCATGTTGGAGGTCGACGAGTCGGAAGCCGTCAGGCGCGATCACCTCGAAACGCTGCGACAGGCGGTGGATGAGCGGCGGGCGATGCTTGAGGAGATCGCACGGGAGCCAGGAGCAGACCCGGAGCGCACAGTCGGCTTCCGTGTGGACGGAAGATTCACACCTGCAGCCCTGCAGCGTATGGGGGTATTTCCCGCGTCCGACAGCTTTCGCGAGATTGACGACATGCGTGGTCGCGGTTCGCTGATGGGCAGTGCGACCGTCGAGGCGAGCAACTCCATCTTTGATACCTGGTCGGGCGAGCACGACGGCCGCCTGTACCAGTATGTCCTGGATCTGCAAGGGATCGATGTCGCCGGCTGGGTCGATGGCGATGGAGCTGAATCGGTTCCGGAGTCCGGGGGCCGCTATGACTTCGATGGCATGGATGAAATCCACATCGGGCAGGTGCCGGTCTCCCGCGTGGGTCTGCTCGATTCAGCCGACCCGGAAGCCCGACGGCTCATTGCAGAACTCGTTGGTGCGAACCTGCACAACGCGCAGCGTGGCGTCCCGCTGGACACGTTCGTCGCCTACCAGCAGTGGTCTGCTACCCAACATTACGCTGCAGCACGCGCGGGTGGGCAGAATCCTGCGCTGCAGTGGGCGGCAGCCGCCACGGTACCGGCCATTGCAGAGCCGGAAGAGAGGGATGCATACAGCGATCCCATGCAGCGTTTCCTGCAGCAGACGAGCACCCACGATGCTGACAGGCTTGCAGCAGCAGTTGCGGAGATTGATCGCTTGCGGGTACCTCGCGCCTGGAACATTCAAGCAGGCGATCTGGTACCGGCCACGGTAGTACGACTGGCCACGTGGCCAGCACAGCGTGGGCTGGTTGTTTACAGTGAACGTGCCGGTTCATTCGTGCGTTACGACGCTCAGGGCAACGAGAGCCGGGATGCAGCTTCCCTGGATCTGGCCCACGATGTGGTGTTGATCCAGAGTCAGGATGGATCGGGTGCGCTGCACTATGATGTGGGCAGGGCTCTGGTTGGTGCCGAAGCGATGCGTGTCGAGCGCACCCTGAACGTGCCTGCCGATGGCGATTGTCTGATCAACGCGCTGCTGCATGCTGAGCCCGGTCTGGCCGAAGGCGCAGACCCCGCGCAGGCGCTGCGTCACCGGCTGGCCGATTTCATGCTGGATGACATCGACACCTACCGCCACCAGTTCGACGTCAGTGGTCGGACACCCGCCACGACGGAGAAGATCGATCCCAAGCAGGTGGTGGAGCATCTCATCCGGCTATGCCAGCCCACCGACGCGCGTCGTCATGCAGGACGGGTGGCCGAGGTGGCACAGCAGCTTGCGGATCTGGCTGGAGCAGCGCCGCGTGATCGCGCCCGTGTTCTGCTCGCTCCGGACGTCACCCTCGGGCTGGTTCGTCTGGCAAGGAACGAGGCACTGTTTCCGCCCGCGGGCAGCAGTGCGCACAGCAATGCCGGACTGCTCCCGGCGATGGTGGCGCATTCGCTGCGCGATGCGCTGCCGCATGCCTCGGATGCCGAGGTCAGGGCAGCCATCGCCGGGCAGGTTATCCCGACGCACGCCTCCTCACGACAGCCACGTGCAGCCTCGGTGCTGCAGGAACTGCTGCCTGGACGTGCATGTCAGGCATTGCAGCCGTTGACCCAGTTGATCTACGGCGAGATTGCCGGGCAGCGTTGCCCCGACCTGTCTGAGTTGAATGTCTACGATGAGTCGAAAAGAAGCGTTTTCAGTGGTTCGCCAAAGAAAACACCGCTGAAGAAGGCGCTGGCAAAGTCTCCGGTTGTCGGCTCTCCGGCAACTGCGCAGGCACTGCGGGATCGGCCAGGTATGCCGGTGGGTCGCGATCTGCAGACGTTGAACGCGCAGATCCAACGCAACGTCGCGCCGCAGCAGGACAATGCCATTCGTGCGCATGCAGCGGGCATCGAGGCCGCAGCGCAGCAGCGTCGACGTGAAGCCGAGTCCAAGGCCCGGCATGAGAGGGCGATAGCTGCATCGGGCGCGGCACTGGGCAGCTTGCTGTCGACCAACCTGCGCTATGAACAGCTTCGGCAGGCGCAGTATGCCGATGCCAAGGAACACTCGGCCCAGATCCGGTCACAGGAGCGGGACCGCAGCGAGGCCGAGCGACGGGCGACCGCTGCCCGGTGGAGTGCGCAGACCAGTGCATACAATATCGCCGCATGTGCCGCCTCGTTTCAGCGAACGGAGCTCAGGAAGTCGCAACGGGCGGCCATCCGTAGCTCGATGTCACGCCCGCCGGCACAACCAGCGTGCCTGCCGCGGGGGCGCCACGAGGACGTATCTCCAGGTACACCGTCAGGCAGCGCCGCCGGCACGCCGAGGGCGGTTCCCGAGACCGGGGTGAGTCAGCCGGTGCAGATGACCCTGCCAGCCCATGCGGCTTCGCCGCTCCCCGCCGAGCCCGTGCGGGTCCAGCAGCAGGTGATCTATCGCGCAGACGGCACGACTGAATCGGTATCGGTCGTGGAGCAGACGCCCACTGCCTGCAACTCCGGAAACCGGCCACCGCAGCAGGTTCAGCCGGCACCTGTCGCAGCAATGTCGGCGGTAGCCCCACCATCGGCGGGCGGCGCAGGCCGGCTGCGTGACATGGGCAGCCTGCTTCGAGAGCAGGCGCGCGCGCAGGCTGCCAACGAGGTTCAGCTGGTGCAGCCGATGATCCGCGTCGCGGGCGCGAACGTGCCCTTTGGTCCACTGGAGGTCGTGAACCCGCCGACGCGTATTCCGGGGCCGCCCAATCCCTGGGTGCCGGGGCCAGATGTCGAGCGCTATGAGGCGCTGGGACCCGCGCAGCGGGCACCTGCGTCCATGCCCGTTGGCGCAGTCTCCCCCAGAGTGTCGGCGACATCGACAGGGACGCCATTAGGTGGCAGCAGGCAAGGTACCATCGAGCACCGGCAGGCGACCGCGAGGCAGAACCAGGCGCAGCAGTACCGGGAATCGGGCGCCCCGCCGGACGCAATGCCCGCGACGCAGGCTGCAGTTTCATCGCCTACGGGCAGGAGTGCACGCCAGCAGCGTCTCAACGAGGCTGTCGCCGAGGTGGCCGGACGTCGCCGAGCGGCCTCGGCAGGCAGGACCCGCGGCTTGACACGCTGATGGCAGGCGCAATGGCCAGGCCACGGTTGGCGGTGTGCTGACCGCCCCGGTTTGAACCAACGGCCATGCAAGCCGGATAGCTCGTCTACAGGCGGCGGTCGCTCTAAACTGTCGCGACCGCCTGCCCCGGAGCGTTGCCGTGGTTTCCAACTGGGTCCTTCTGCTGGTCTCCATTGCCTATGCTGCGCTTCTGTTCGGCGTGGCGTGGTGGGGCGACCGCCGGCCGATGTACCCCGACCGGCCATGGCTGCGGCCGGTGGTCTACAGCCTGGCGCTGGCGGTGTACTGCTCGTCCTGGACCTTCTACGGCGCGGTGGGCACCGCAGTGCGCAGTGGCTTTGGCTACCTGCCGATCTACATCGGTCCGTTGTTGATGATGGTGTTCGGCTGGCGGCTGATCGAGCGCCTGGCACTGGTGGCACGCAGCCAGAACGTGGTGTCCATCGCCGACTTCATTTCCTCGCGCTTCGGCCGCTCACGGCGGCTGGCCGCGCTGGTGGCGGTGATCGCGCTGGTTGGCATCGTCCCGTACCTGGCCCTGCAGTACAAAGCGGTGGCGATGAGCCTGGAGGTGCTGACGGGCAACCACGGACCCACCGGTTACTTCAGCGACCCGGCACTGTATGTGGCGCTGCTGATGGCGCTGTTTGCCACGCTCTTCGGTACCCGTCAAGTCGACGCCACCGAGCATCATCACGGCATGATGCTGGCCATTGCCTTCGAGTCGGTGGTCAAGCTGCTGGCCATGGTAGCGGTGGGCGTGTTCGCCTATGTCTGGCTCAACGACCGCACCGATGCGGTGGTCGAGTCGGCCCATACGCTGTTCACCTCGCTGCCACCGGTGGGTTTCGTCTCGCAGACACTGCTCAGCTTCCTGGCCATCATCTGCCTGCCGCGACAGTTCCATGTAGCCGTGGTCGAGTGCGGCGACGTGCGTGATGTACGTCGCGCGCGCTGGATGTTTGGCGGCTACCTGGTGGTGATCTCGGCGATGGTGATCCCGATCGCCACCGCCGGCGTCAGCCTGTTCGGGGCGGGCAGCGGCGTGGCCGACGACGCCATGGTGCTCGCTTTTCCGCTGGCCGAAGGGCGCAATGCGCTGGCACTCGTTGCCTACGTTGGCGGCTTCTCCGCAGCCACCGGCATGGTCATCGTGTCCTCCATCGCGCTGGCGACCATGGTCAGCAACGATCTGGTGATGCCGGTGCTGCTGCGCCGCAGTGGCGACCACCAGGAAGCGGCGGATGTCGCCTCAAGGGTGCTGTGGATCCGCCGTCTGGCGATTCTGCTGCTGGCCTTCATGGCGTACAGCTACTACCGCAGCACCAGCAACGACGCCACGCTGGCCTCGTACGGATTGATGGCGTTCGCCGCTGTAGCGCAGTTCGCGCCGGGCCTGATCGGTGGCCTCTACTGGCGGGGTGCCAGCCGGCGTGGCGTCGAGCTGGGCATCATCTTCGGCTTCGCCACCTGGATCTACACGCTGCTGCTGCCCGCGCTGACCCTGGCCGGGTGGCTGGATGCGGGCTGGGTGCGCAATGGGCCATTCGGTATCGACTGGCTGCGTCCACAGGCCCTGTTCGGCCTGCGTGGCTGGGACCCGCTGACGCACGGCACCTTCTGGTCGCTGCTGGTCAATGCAGCCACCATGATGCTCGTATCAGCGCGTTGGCGGCCGGGCGTGGATGAGCGCCTGCGCGCTGCGCCGTTCCTTGACCCCTATGCGCAACGTCCGTCGGTGGCCGGTGGCTGGCCGGGACACGTGCATGTCGGCGACCTGCTCGCGCTGGCTTCGCGCGTGGTCGGTGAACGTCATGCACGCCGTTCGTTCTTCGAGCAGGCACAGTCGATGGGGCGGGACCTGCAGACCCAGGCAGCGGCGGACCGGCCCTGGGTGCAGTTCACCGAGCGCCTGCTGGCCGCGTCGATCGGCGCGGCCTCGGCGCGCCTGCTGCTGACCAGCCTGCTGCGCGGTTCGGGCATGGACCTGGGTGAAGTGGTGGCGGTGCTGGATGAGGCCGGCCAGGAACTGCGCTTCAACCGCGAGATTCTGTCCACGACGCTGGAAAACATCAGCGCCGGGGTCAGTGTGGTGGACCCGGACATGCGGCTGACGGCATGGAACCGGCGCTACCAGGACATGTTCGGCTATCCCGACGGCATGCTGTACGTCGGCCGCCCGGTGGCCGATCTCATCCGTTACAACGCCGAGCGCGGCGAGCTGGGCGAGGGTGACATCGAGGACCAGATCAACCGCCGCATCGGCTATATGCGGGCCGGGTCGGCGCACGTTTTCGAGCGTACCCGCAGCGACGGCAAGGTGATCGAAATGCGCGGCCAGGCGCTGCCCGGCGGCGGCTATGTAACCAGCTACAACGACATCACCGACTACAAGCATGCGGAAAAGGCGCTGCTTGAAGCCAACGAAACGCTGGAGCAGCGGGTTGCCGAGCGCTCGCACGAAGCCGAGGTGGCCCAGCAGTCGAAGACCCGCTTTCTGGCCGCCATCAGCCACGACGTGCTGCAGCCGCTGAACGCGGCGCGGCTGTTCGCCTCCGCGTTGCGCGACAGCCATGGCAACAACGAAGAACAGCGCCACCTGGCCGAGCGTGTCGATGCGTCGCTGCGCGCCGCCGAAGAGCTGCTTGACGGCCTGCTGGACGTCTCACGGCTGGATGCCGGTGGCCTGCATCCTTTGATCGGCGAGTTCGACGTCAGCGCATTGATGCGCGAACTGGCTGCCCAGTACTCACCGGTGGCCGCCGGGCGTGGCCTGCGTCTGGACGTATTCGCCCGGCCCGCCTGGGTGCGCAGCGACCGTCGTCTGCTGCGCCGCGTCCTGCAGAATTTCCTCGCCAATGCGCTGCGCTACACCCGGCAGGGTCGCATCGTGTTGGCCGTGCGCGTCCGTGCTGCAGAGGTGGAGCTGCAGGTATGGGATACCGGCCCGGGTATTCCCGAGCACCACATGCGGCAGATATTCGACGAGTTCCACCGGTACCAGCAGCCGTTCGACTGGGGCGAACAGGGACTGGGGCTGGGACTGTCGATCTGCCAGCGCATCTCGCGCCTGCTGGATCATCGACTCAATGCCCGCAGCCACGTCGGCAAGGGATCGATGTTCGCGATCATCCTGCCACGGGTGGAACCGGCACAGGGGGTCGCAGAAGCGGCAGCCGTGCCAGCTTCATCCGCCTCGCCGGTGCGATCGGATTCGCTGGCCGGGATGCGTGTGCTGTGTGTGGACAACGACGAGGAGATCCTCGACGGCATGCGCGCGCTGCTCGGCCGCTGGCAGGTGCAGGTGATTACCGCCAGCACGGTGGACCAGGCCCTGCAGAAGGTCGCCGAGCAGCCGGATGTGATGCTGGTCGATTACCACCTGCATGATCGCCTCGACGGGCTGGACACCCTGATCGCGCTGCGCGAGGCGGCAGCGCGGCCCCTGCCCGGAGCCCTGCTGACCGCCGACGGTCGCGACGAGCTCAAGCGCATGGCCCGAGACCGCGGTTATCGCGTGCTGACCAAGCCGATCAAACCCGCATCGTTGCGCGCGTTCCTGGCCGCCCTGCGCGAGACCCGCAGCGAAGACTAGCGCGACCGGGCAGAGCCGACCCGACGGCCGGCTCGCGCGTGCAGCGCGCCAGGGTGATCGCAGCAGCGGTAGAGCCGACCCTACGGTCGGCTCACGCGCGCAGCGCGCCGGGGGTTATCGCGATCTGCACGGAGAGCAGCCGACCGTGGGGTCGGCTCTACGGGACACCGGCTTGTCGCGGCTGCAGGCGACGCAGCGCGCCGGGGGTTCTCGCGATCTGTACGGAGAGCAGCCGACCGTGGGGTCGGCTCTACGGGACACCGGCATGTCGCGGCCGCAGCGGTAGAGCCGACCCTACGGTCGGCTCACGCGCGCAGCGCGTTGGCGTTATCGTGATCTGCACGGAGAGCAGCCGACCATGGGGTCGGCTCTACGGGTCACCGGCGTGTCTCGGCTGCAGGCGACGCAGCGCGCCGGGGGTTCTCGTGATCTGCACGGAGAGCAGCCGACCGTGGGGTCGGCTCTACGGGACACCGGCATGTCGCGGCTGCAGCGGTAGAGCCGACCCTACGGTCGGCTCACGCGCGCAGCGCGCCGGGGGTTCTCGTGATCTGTACGGAGAGCAGCCGACCGTGGGGTCGGCTCTACCACCGCTGCTCATGGATGACCCCACGAGCGGGAATCCGCTGATGATTTCGATCACAGGTGCCGGTCAAGCTGCGTCACATGACCAGTGCAGAACTTCGAAAAGGGCGGGTGTGCCAGGTTGGCACGGTCTACGCGCTCACCACGGTGACACAGCACCGCGCGCGATGGTTCACCTCGCCCGACCAGGCTTCTGCGGTGATCGACGCGCTGCGTACCGTGGAGCGCGCTGGACGGACCTGCTCGCTTGCCTGGGTGATCATGCCTGACCACCTGCACTGGCTGATGCAACTGCGGGCTGGCTCGCTTGCAGGTGCAATGCAGATACTGAAGTCCCGCAGTTCGCGCAGCATGCGTCGCAGTGTCGGCCACGGGCGCATCTGGCAGGCTGGCTATTACGATCACGCGCTTCGCAACGGTGAAGACCTGCGCAAGCATGCCCGGTACATCATCGACAACCCGATCAGAGCGGGGCTGACCCAGGTGACCGGCGAGTATCCATTCGCATGGTGCCGATGGCAGTGGTAGCAACTGTCTTGTCAGTCGGAGGCCATCATGGCCTCCGCATCCCGTTTGCGGGCGTTGAGGATCACCAGCATCTTGCGCATGACTGCCACCAGCGCGACCTTGCTCGCCTTGCCCTTGCTCTTCAAAGTGGCGTA
>JAAIGF010235271.1_pt1 | contig 39193 bp, 36 predicted proteins | sample 6487441 | NCBI WGS metagenome assembly JAAIGF01 (sample SAMN13974129, study PRJNA590717) | phyllosphere metagenome | biome: pepper field; feature: multiple bacterial spot infested pepper fields; material: pepper leaves; isolation source: leaves from pepper fields | host: Capsicum annuum ...
TTACAGTTTCACGGAAAACCGTTATATTTACCAGTATGTGGATCACCTTGGAAACGTGAGGGTAAATTATGCAAAGGATGCCCAGGGGAATCTCGAGATCACCAATACCAATAACTATTATGCATTTGGGATGAACCATATCGGAGGGGTGAAGAGTATGCTGGGAGGATATAAGAACTACAAGTACAACGGCAAGGAAATCCAGGAAACTGGAATGTATGATTATGGAGCGAGGTTTTATATGTCGGATATTGGAAGATGGGGCGTGGTGGATCCGCTTGCGGAACAGTATCGTAGATTTTCCCCTTATAACTATACTGTAAATAATCCTATAAACTTTACAGATCCTGATGGTAGATGGGTTAGAGGCGCTGGTTTTTTTAATAATCTATTCAAATCCGACGCTAGAATTCATGCGGAACAGTGGGCAGATCAGTTAGGTTCCGGGTATTATAATGTAACTGTTAATAAAGGTAATAATGGAAGTTGGAATGTAACTTCTCATACACTAATATCAAGTGTCAAAGATACTTTTAATTCCGAAGGACTTACTAATACACTTTATATACCTTATTCTCAGGGAGGAGGCTTAGGTACTGCTCCATCATCTGGAGATCCGTGGGCCCCAAAATTTAGTTCTGTTCCTGAATCTCGGGGGAAAACTGAGATCCAAACTCAAGTTGCAGAAAATCCTTTAATACAGGGTGTTGCAATAGGGTTATTAACAGAAGGTATTGCAAATACCTTTATAAAGGCAGCAACTACTACAGTAACAGAAGAGTCTACAATTGGTTTAAAGTTTAATATAACCACTAATACAGCTAGTAAAGCAAACATAGTTTTTGATTCTGGAAGCGCAAGTGATTTGTATAAAGCACTAAATCCAAAATGGACTGGAGAAATGACAAAAGTGACTTCTGAATATTCAACAACATCATTTGGAATGGAGAATCGGACAAAGGTGTTTTTATCTAGTGGTTCAAAATCTACAGGCATGCCTTCTGTAAAAATAGTATCTAAAAATTATCAATTACTTTTAAGATTTCCAAATCAATAATATATTATGAATAGTAAAATTTACGATAAATATTATCTGTTTTTAGATTCTGAAATTATTTTAATAGAATCTTTTTCAAAAAAATTATATGTTTTCACAGAAAATACATGTTCTAATAAAATTAATATTGAATTTATTATATTCAAGAATGGAAAGGAAGAAATTAATAATATTAAATTATTTATAGAAAATGATGAATCTTTTTTCAATTTTCTTAATTCTGAAATTACTGTTGGAAATGATAAAATTTCACCATTTGTTTTTAATCTATTTATTTCAGACGAAGATGAGCAGTGGACTTTATTTTTATCTTTTTCAGAAGAATATGCATTATTTGGGTGCAATAAGAATTTGAATGACTGTTTTATTAAGATTTTTAATCCTTATCAGGATTTGAAGCCGCAAGAAAAAATTGAAATAATTTGTGATAGATTTGTAGATGATTTTGATAAGAATAAATTCATTTCTTATATTAACACAATAATTTAAATATCAATTTTACAAACGATTTTGTCGTTTTATAATCATAAAAATTCAATTTCGATTATTGGTTACAAAGAAATTAATTAAACTAGAGCAGAGATTATTTTTGTTTATAGATTTTCATTTTTATAATTGATTATTTATTAAGCAAAAGAATCAGTTTTGCAAGAAACAGCGCAGGTACTTTGGAAATCGTGGATGTGAATGATTATTACCTGTTCGGGATGAGTCATCTGAAAAGCGGAACTGCGATGTTCGGACAGGGGAGCTAGAAGAACTACAAGTACAACGGCAAGGAAATCCAGGAAACCGGAATGTATGATTATGGGGCGAGGTTTTATATGGCCGATATTGGTAGATGGGGCGTGGTGGATCCGCTGGCGGAACAATATCGAAGATTTAGCCCATATAATTATGCTGTAAATAATCCTATCCGATTTATTGATCCGGATGGAATGGAAAATAAGGATATCATAAAAGTTAATGCAGAAGGTTATGTTCAGGAGATTATTCCTCAAGATGGCCCTCATATAGTTCAAGATATGGAAGGAAATCAGTTAAATCTTAATGATTCTGATAAAGATCAGGAGCAGTTACAGTTAGTTATTGATCAAGCAAATACAATGTCTCCCATAGATCTTCAATATAATGAACTAAGATTATTCACTCCTTACTCTGCAAGTGATATGTCTAAAAACTTTAATAATATAAATCTTGGAGGTATAAAAAATAACTTATCAAATTTAGGTTATTTGAGTTCTATTCCCAACTGTAGCTTTTGTCAAATACCTGCCTCAGCATGGTATATGTTACTTTTAGGACATACCCAATTTGATTTTGCTAGTGATATGTCATATGCATCTCAGAAAGGGGGTAATTATCCTCCGATACAAGGAGGTGGCTCTACTCCGCCAGATGATGCAGGAGGGTTTATTAGATTTGAAGGAACTGATTCTCTTTATAATATTTATGATGCGGGAAATTTTATTACTGGAAAGGCTCTTCAATTATTAAACTTTTCTCAATCAGAAGTACTGAAAGGAGCAGATTTAAACAGTAGAATAGGTGGATATGGGCCAGATACTCCTGCTGATCAGAATGCGTTAAAAAATGGGTATAATTATAATAGAGTAATATGGAAAAAATAATAATTAATAGAATTTTAGCAATAATTTCTTTTGGGATCTTTTTTATTGGTATATTAAAATACTATTTAGTAAATATTCAAATGATTATATATCCATATAGTCCTCTAAATAGAACGATTAGTTGGATAATTTTTCCTTTTACTATGATAGGTGTTTTAATTTCAATATTTATAATATTTAAAGAAATGAGATTAAAAAAAATATCATATTTAAATATATTGTTATCATTACCAATAATAATATATTTTATATATTTTTTTTTCTTAAAAGGAGTAGTGATGAAATAATAAGAAAATCTTCCCCAGCTCTCATACAATTATAAAGTGTGGCAGACAATAAGAATCCGTTTCGTTCTTAATTGTGAAACGGATTCAATTTTTGTCCCCCGCTGGCGCGAGCGTCTCGCTCGTGCCGGTTAATAACACAAGACAAGACCTACTACAATTGCAGCGCGTCTTTTGTTATTAGATTCGATGGAAATTAGATTACTGCTAAAAACTACCAACCATTTAGGCGGTTAAACCAATATGGAAACCGAGCCGGATTTTGCGGTGGTACCCAAGCTTTCCAAAACCTACCACAAAAGGCTCGCTACGGATACGGAAAGAGTGATTGCAAAAACCGTTGAGTATGATAATCAGAATAGGCTTCCAGTGCATAAGCATAAGGTTGACAATAACCCGGAAGAGATTTTAGCTTAAAACACGGATAACGATCTCTCGCAGCTTACCAATATAAAGATAGGTTCTACCTCGTGATCATCGCCGCTGCAAAGCATCGATTACAGCTACAACATCCGGGGCTGACTGACTGGTATCAATCAGGATAAAGCTGATCTTGGAAGAAAGCTCTTTTCCTATAAAACAAATACAACGAAAAAGAAGGGACTGCTTAATAACGAGGATCTTGAGTTTTTCCCGGCAGCAGAAGGATTTTACGATTACAAAAAAGGTCAGTATATTTATCAGTAAAAGACCATCTTGGAAATACCAGAATCAGTTTCGCAAGAAACAGCGCGGGTGCTCTGGAACTGGTAGATGTGAATGATTATTATCCGTTTGGGATGAATCATATGAAAAGTGGGAATTCTTTCTTTGGAGCGGGTTCTTATAAGAATTACAAGTACAACGGAAAGGAATTGCAGGAGATAGGAATGTATGATTACGGCGCGAGATTTTATATGGCTGATATTGGTAGATGGGGTGTGGTAGATCCAAAAAGTCAATATACACACGAAGTTTATAGCTATGTTTGGAATAACCCAATTAGATTTTGGGATCCTACAGGAATGGAAGGTGAAGATCCGATTTACGGACCTAAAGGAGGAAAACTTATTGAAGGAGTTGTGCTTACTGCATCAAAACCTTTACAGACAAATATGGCAGGGCTTTCATTTACACATCAGACTTTTGCTCCGGCAATACCTATTGCAGGTTATCTTCTGGAGGCTGCATACTATGCATTAGTTGGATATGCTGCCTGGGATATTGCAGATAAAACAACAGAGGCAGTTAGAAACAGAGATTTATCTGAGCAAGAAGTACAGGAATAATCAAACTCAGGTACCCCTGATATATTTCCTGATAAAGAAGAAATAGATATTAATGGAGTACCTGTCCCTGTTGATGACAGTGGATACAAAAAACCAGATAACTTTTTAGCATTTTCAAAGGTTGCAAGAGGTAATCAAAGAGACACAGGACTGATTGGATGGTCAGACGAAGATATTGCTACGGAATTAGCTGGTTTAAAAGGTAATTTATCAAAAGAACAAAAAGCACGTACAACACGAAACAAACAGAAAAAAAGTGGAGAAAAAGGAACAGGAACAGGCAGAAGATAGAGATATAAAATTTTACTTTGAGAATAATTTTTTGAATAGAAGAGTAGAATTCATAGAGGATTACGACTTTGAAAATGACAAAAAAAATTATAAGTATTTTGAATCTTTTATTTTAAATTTTGAAATTACAAAAAATGATTGGTATAATACCTTAATTATTGATTTAGCAGACAAATTATGTATTGTAAATAATAAATTATATCATAGATATCTACAATATTTATCTTATAAATCACATTATCTTTTTAAACTTTCTATTCTTGATTATTTTATTAATAATAGCTCTTTTTATAAAGAAATATATCATTCTGAAGATTTTGACGAAATATACAAAATGAAGAGTGTAAGGTATATTGTTAAAAATCAAATTGTTATTAATAATTTAGTATTTTTTCCAGAAAACAAATCTGTGTATATTAAAGAATTATTAAGAAATATGAATCAAACGACCGATTACAGGAGTCATATTAGAGTATATAATTATATTATGAACTTTGAATTAGAGGAAATGTTCAATGAAAAAGATTTAAAGGATCTGATTAAAATTTCTTTAAGTAAAAAATTTGGCAGGGCAGTAGATTTAAAACTTCAAGAATTTAAAGATTATATGAAATTTTAACTTTTCTTTTCTCCCGCTCCTGTACGATTATCTCGTGTGGTAGATAAAAATAACCCATCGTATCACGGTGGGTTTTTGCTTTATAAAAGGGAAAGTCCTACAAATAACAATAAAATTATAATTCAAAAATAAATTAATTAATCAAGTAGAAACATTTTACTTTGGTTTCTGGGCATATTTTATATTCCTTTAGTTACATAAACCCTGTTGCAAGTAAACAAAAACTGAGCCTGCCCAAATTTAATTCTACAGCAACCCGGACCACCCAATCGCCCATGCCGGGTTAGCCATTTTATTTCCGGCACCGGTAGCGTCGGATTTCTCCGTATAAGTATTGCTGAGCAGGGTGACGTTGACTCCTGCGGTTGAGGCAGCAGTGATTTTGTTAGTCACATTCGTATCAAAAAATACATTGGTAATTTTACTTTGGCCGTTCAGATAAGTGACGGTAACATCTCCGGTAATGTTGAACCCTTTGGCCCAGTTGGAAACCACCACATTGTCGAAGGTAGCATACGTTCCCGAAGACAGGGTGATGGCGTTGGATTCTCCTGTCGTTCCGCCTAATAGGGTGATATTTTTAATCGTAGGGTTGGAAACCGGAACAGCCGCGGAATTGGAAGCATTGTTCATTCCTTTGATCCCTGTATTTCCTGTCCCGTTGGCTCTTCTTTGGGTAAAGACTGTACTGGCGGTCCCGATCCATCCGTCGGTCCATACAAAGGCATCGTCTGCATTGCCTAAGGCTGCAATATTGGATACATTGACTGTTCCTCCGTACAGCTGGATTCCGTCCTCAGCACCATTGACCAAAGCGATATTTTCTACCTTGGTTCCGCTTCCCACACCAAAAAGAGACAGTCCGTTGAATTTTACGGTGGTTGAAAAGTCAGCTCCTGCGTTTTCAATCCGTACATACGTTAAAGATCCCGAAGTATCTGCTGCGGAAGTTCCGCCGTAGGTTGCTGTGCCAATTTCAGAGGTTCCCGTTGTTCCGGTATTAATGGGTGCTTTTCCACAGATAATCACACCGCCCCAGGTTCCGGGAGTGGCCGCTGAAGAAGTAAAGGATACCGGTGAGGCCGGGGTTCCGTTAGCATAAATCTGCCCGCCCTGTTCTACCAGGACGTATGATGAAGCTGTTGCCGTAGCCACGATTCGGGTTCCTGCAGGAATCACAAGCTTTCCGCCGTCTTTTACCCGAACCGCACCGTTTAGTACGTATACTTTGGTGGGATCGAGGGTAACGACCTGTCCGCTGGTTACCTCTCCTTTAAAGTTATTGGGATCTTGGGCAATTCCTACCACAGCGGTAGTTGCAATTTCATCATCGTCTTTGCTGCAGGAATTAACGACCAGTGCAAAACCGGAAATAAATACCGCAGCGACTATGGATAAACAATTTTTCTTCATACTATTTCAGATTACTTCTTTATAGGCTATTTAAGACAAAGTCTTTTTAAAAGACCAAATTACCATTTTTCCGGTTATTTTCCCGATACTATTCTGCAAACATTCATTATTCTTATAAGCAAAACGGCATTGGAAAAATCTTTCCAATGCCGTTTTAAAATTTAATATGAAGAAACTAATTACTATTTCTTATAAGCTGGACCAACCTGAAGCCCAAGATGGAGAGGAAGTTCCGTTTCCTGCACCTGTAGCGTTTGTATTTTCGGTGTAAGTATTGGTCAATACCGTTACAGAAGTTCCTGCATTGGATTTAGCAGAAGCTTTTGTGGTTACGTTATCAAATTTGATGTTTGTGATCTTACCGCCACCGTTAAAATAACTTACAGAAGCATCGTTCTCGATGTTGATTCCTGTTGTCCATTTGGAAAGTACTACGTTATCGATTGTAGCGTAAGTACCTACTCTTAGTTTGAAACCATCTGCCTCACCTGTTGTACCTCCGATGAACGTAGCATTTTTGATCGTTGGGTTTGATCTTGGAGAGGCGTCGTGGTTGTTTGAGTTGTTATCCGCTTCAATACCTCTGTTTCCGGTACCGTCGGCTCTTCTTTTTGTAAAGATATTGGTCGCAGTACCATTCCATCCTTCAGTCCAGTCGAAAGCATCATCTTCATTGTTGATGGAAACGATGTTGGATACATTTACTGTTCCTCCGAAGAACTCAATACCGTCATCAGATCCGTTTACCAAAGCAACGTTATTAATAGTAGTTCCATTTCCTACTCCGAAAAGAGAAAGTCCGTTGAATTCTTTATCAGCAGTAAAGATAGCCCCGGCATATTCGATTCTTACGTAGTTCAAAGTTCCTGAGTTATCTGCTGTATTAGTTCCTCCGTACGTTGCATTTCCAACTTCAGCCGTTGCAGAAGTTCCTTTGTTGATAGGAGCCTTTCCACAGATTACCAGTCCGCCCCAGCTTCCCGGTGCTGCTGCAGGAGAAGTGAATACTACCGGTGCAGAAGCTGTACCGTTTGCGAAGATTTGTCCACCCTGTTCCACGGTAATGAAAGATGAAGTACCACCGGTAGCTTCGATTCTTGTCCCTGCAGGAATGATAAGTCTTCCACCGTCTTTGATCATAACGGCACCTGTAAGTTTATAGGTTTTAGATGGATCTAATGTTACCGTTTGTCCGTTTGCGATATCGCCTTTAAAGTTACTTGGATCCTGAGCGATGCCTACAGGAGATACTGTCGGAATTGAATCATCATCACTGCTGCTGCAAGATTGGATAGCGAATGAAGTTCCGATGAACAAAGCTGCTGCTATTAGTTTTAAATGGTTCTTTTTCATAATACTTAGATTTTATTTTTTTTATTATTATTAAAATTCATAGGAAACGCCCAGTCCCAGGTTTACCCCTCTTTTATATTCTCTGGTGGTAAGTTCCTTGGTTTCGTTGTCCTGTATTCTTCTGATAGTGGGATTAATAAGGTTTTTGCCCTGAAGGGAAAGACCAAGCCCGTTATTAAATTTGAATCGTACCGTACCGTCAAGCGTATTGATGGCTTTGTCTACAAGATTTCCTCTCTTTTCGAAACCTAAAGAGTAAATGTTATCTCCGATATAAGAATAGGCCAATACCACATCCAGGCTTCCGTTTTTCATTTTGTTTTCCCAACCCAGGTTTACGTTGGCAAGGAAGTCTGAGGCACCCTGCATCTTTTCTTTGGTTTTCAGGAAGTTTCCTGAAACATACGTATTCTCTCTGATCAGCTTTTGAGAATCAAGATCCTGTTCGGTATGCAGGTAAGTCGCATTTAAGAAGGTATAGAATCTTGAATTTCCTGCAGAATAGAGATCTTTTCTGAATTCTATCTCAGCTCCGAAAATTCTGGCACTTTCACCAACGTTGGCAAATGAAACCACATTGGAGGAAGAGGCAATCGTAATTCTGGAAATCGGATTTTTAATATATTTTCCGAAAGCCGTAACTGAGATTACTTCATTCTTTTTAGGGAACCATTCCCACTTCAGGTCTACATTATAATTATCAGACGGATAAACGTCTTTATTTCCTAGGCTGGATTCATCGATATCTTCATATTCAAACGGTGCCATTTCCAATAAAAGAGGAGTCGTATAGGTTTTTGAAGCTGAGAATCTGAAATTGTTGAAATCATCCAGCGCGTATTTCACGTTTAATGCCGGAAGGATTTTAGAGTACTCTTTATCCAGTTTACCCCCATTGGAGATAAGAGCCGTATTATACGTCATTTTCTGGCTTAGATTATCATAGCGCACCCCGATCTGTGCGGTAAGCTTTTCATTGAATTTGTAATCAAAATTCAAATAGCCGGCATTGTTTAGAATTTCAGAAGTGAAGAACTGCGGGATTAAAGCCGTTGCCGGGTCATATTTCACATCCCCTCTGAATGTTACCAGTTCGAATAATCCGATCTGATAATTTAAAGGATTGAAGAATGAATCATAATTGTTCGGATCTACAAAATTGCCCTGGCTGGATTTAATCCTAAAGTTATATTGAGTTGCTCTGAAGTCGCTATCTTTATACCTTCCGCTATATCCCAAGGTTAGTTTGGCATTATCGGAAAATTTATAATCGGCGTGGATATCGCCTACATAATCATTTTCGATCAGGTTGTCATAATATCGGTTGTTGGCTCCTGGGTTACTGCTTGCGAAGAAGCTTGAATTCGTCTGCTTGTCGAAAATGGTAACGTTCTGCTGACGGTCCGGTCTTTTGCTTTCAAGCCTGTTGAAACCTAGATTCCAGGATACTTTTAGCGGCTCGGAAAGCGTATGTTCACCTCTCAGTTGGTTAACGAAAAGATCATTTACTTTATAAGTCGCCCTTCTCAGGTTGGTTACATATCTTTCCTGTAGAGGATCATTATCATAATAATCTCTGTTATATCCTTTATAATTCCCCAGTTTCTGGTCTGTGGTATGGATATAATTGGTAGTGAAATTGATATTATGATTGCTGTTGATCTTATAATTTACGTTAAGTAATCCTGTGGTATTGGTAAGATATCGGTACTCTTCAGCATCATTGTATAATTTAAGAGCAGTATTCTGTCCGTCGAAAGCACCTCCGGCGACTCCTTTGAAATAATAGTAATCATTATCAAAAGCTCCGTATCCGAAAATGCTAAGTCTGCCCTGTGAACCAATCTTGAAGTTGGTCCCGAAATCGATTCCTAAAGAAGAATTGAAAGGCGTATTTTTTTCCTGATTCTGCCATGAAGTTTTAAATGGATAAGCTCCTGAAGAAACTACAGCATTGGATGGTTTCTTTATAATATTCGTTCCGAAAAAATTGGGACCGTCCTGAAGATAAAAATGATCTTTCTGGATCGCATTAAAGTTCACGGAAGAACCCAGGTTGACTTTAAAATAAGGTTTACCGGTATATACCTTTGAAACGATGTCTACGTTTGCTCCGGCCATATCACCCCAAACCCTTGGCGTATATACTTTTTCCAGACTTAAATAATCGATCATATCGGTCTTTACGATTCCTAAGTCCAGGTTTTTATAAAGTGGATCGTTGGAAGGAATAGGAAGATTGTTCATAGTCGTAGAATTATATCGGTCTCCCAAACCTCTTACGAAAATCTGTCCGCTGCTTTCCTGCTTTTGAGTTCCTGTTGCTTTCGTTACTGCTGTAGCGGCATCGCCTACTCCCTGTTTGGCAAGCTGGGCAGAACCTACTCTTTCAATAACTTCTACGGATTTTTTCTGTAAGCTGATGATATTCGCTTCAGCTCCTTTTTTAGTAGTTCCCTGAATCACTACACCTTCGATTTTCTTCTCTTTCTTTACGGTGTCGTTTTTGGTCTCTTGAGCGTAAAGTACAGTTCCTGATGTTGTTAAAAACAAAACTGCGATACTCAGTTTTCTAAAATTCATTTCTTTTTTACTATATTCTTTCGGTGCAAAGAAAGAAAGAATCCGTGGGGTAGATGGTTTAGGGAAATTTAATTTTTTCTTAACTAAACATTAAGAAAAGAGTATAATTGTTAACTTTATGTGAACGATACCCGTTTTGTTAAACCGTGATTAAAATATTATTAACTTTGATGCGTAAAAATTGAAAATGAACCAAAAGAAAATCCTCTTAATAGACGACGAACTGGATATTTTAGAGATTCTGTCTTACAATTTAGAAAAGGAAGGCTACGATATTTATACAGCCACCAACGGTAACGAAGGTATCGACAAAGCGAAAGAAATTATTCCCGATCTGATCTTACTGGATGTAATGATGCCCGAAAAAGACGGGATCGAAACCTGCCAGGAACTCCGCAAGATTAAAGAACTCCAGAAAACCCTGATCGTTTTTCTTTCCGCAAGAAGCGAAGAGTTCTCTCAGTTGGCCGGTTTTCAGGCAGGAGCAAACGATTACATCGTTAAGCTGATCAAACCGAAAATTCTTATCTCAAAAGTAAATGCTTTATTACAGCTTACTTCTCAGGTTTCGGACAATGCTAAACTGATTGAAATCGGAGATCTGGTTATCGATAAAGATAACTTCAGGGTTTCCAAGAACGGGCAGCAGTTCCTGCTTCCGAAAAAAGAGTTTGATCTGTTGTATCTGCTGGCTTCAAATACCGAGAAAGTATTCAAAAGAGAAGAAATCCTGGAGAAAGTCTGGGGCAATGATGTGATCGTAGGCGAAAGGACCATCGATGTACATATCAGAAGACTGAGAGAAAAACTTGGAATCAATACGATCCAGACATTAAAAGGAATTGGGTATAAACTTATTGTTTAATACTCAATTTCAATTCTTATCTTTATATCCATAACCCCTAAAACTTTGTAAAATTGAAATTTTACAGGCTTACCCTCGTCGCCTCTTGTCTTTTGACATTGGTGATGTTTTTGTTAGTAATCACTTTCGATTCGCTAAAGGATCTCTATTACAACACCCCATTCTTTAAAATCGGGCTTTTCATCTGCCTCATCCTTATTTTTATCATCAACTATATGGTGCTGGAACTGCTCTTCAACTATTACGGGAAGAAGCAGGTCCGCGGACTGTCCCAGCTGCTGCCGCAGGAAATCGTTCATGATGACAATGAGAACATCACCATTAAAGAACTGGGCGAACGGTTTTCAGACCTCAACCAGCAGAAGGTGACGGAACTCGATATGATGAAGGAAATGGAAAGCTACCGGAAAGAATACATCGGCAATGTTTCCCATGAGCTCAAAACGCCGCTTTTTTCCATTCAGGGCTACGTGGAAACCCTGCGCGACGGAGGCGTGGATAACCTGACGATCCGCGACAAATACCTGGAAAGGATTGATAAATCGGTGGAACGGCTAATCGCGATCGTTACTGATCTGGATATGATCAACAGGCTGGAAGCAGGAGAGATCAATCTGAACTTATCCCGATTTGACGTTAACCTGCTCATCAAAGAAATTTTCGACCTTCTGGATCTTGAAGCGGAGAAGCACAATGCCACCATGCAAATCCAGACTCTGCAGCCGCAGATTTTCGTGGAAGCCGACAAGCAGAAAATATCGCAGGTCTTTATCAATCTGATCTCCAATGCCATTCATTACGCCAACCGGCAGGAAGCAAAAGTAGTCGTAAAGACAAGCATCCTGAAAAATAAAGTGCTGATCGAAGTTATTGATAACGGGATGGGAATAAAATCGGAAAGCCTGCCGAGAATTTTCGAGAGATTCTACCGCGTGGAAACCAGCAGAAGCAGGAGGGAAGGCGGTTCGGGATTGGGGCTGGCCATCGTGAAGCATATTCTGGAGGCACATAACGAAAATATTACCGTTGAAAGTGTCTACCTGGAAGGAACGAAATTCAGTTTCATGCTCGAAAAAAATAAATAATCCGGGCAAAATGTAAGGAAAAAAAATAATTTAAAAAATCCTGAAATATTTTTTTGTCACATCTCATTTATTTTATATTTGCAACAGAGATTTATCATAATAATAAAGGCAAAAAGTAATTTAAACTGATGGTTTACAAAATCCGCGTAATATTAGATGCGAAAGAAGATATTTTCCGGGATATCGAAGTTAAAGGAAAACAGACGCTGTGGAACTTACATTTAGGAATAAAAAGTGCGTTCAGCCTCCAGGGAGACGAGCTTTCTACTTTTAACCTGCTGGAAGAGGACGGAACGATCGTTAAAAGTGTTCCGCTGGAAGATATGAGTGATGACGGGGACGGCGAAATTATGTCGGATGTATACATCGATGAGGCTTTCGAAAAAACGGGAGATAAAGCTCAGTTCCAATACGGGCTCTTAGACCTTTGGGAGTTTTTCTGCGAATTGGTGGAAGTGATCGAAGAAACGAAAGGCGTAAATTACCCGATTACCGTATACCGTTTCGGAAACGTTCCGTTGAAGGCGCCAAGCAAGAGCAATACCGGAGGATCCAAAAAGAAATCGGCCATGCCGTTGATGGAGGATGATTTCGGCTTCGAAGACGATTTCGGGGCTACCGGCAACTTTGCCGACGAAGATGACGATGCCTTTGATGACGATGAAGAAGAAGACTACAACGACGATGTGTTCGATGACGAAGAAGACAACGACGACGAAAGATAACCGGAACATCTGAAAAAACATACAGCCCTGAATGAAAATTCGGGGCTTTTTTAATGATCAAAAATATAAATAACGTGAACTCGAAATAAAAATAGCGGTTAAAAGGCTGGAAGAAGGGAAGCCGGATGCTGGAAGTTTCTTCTGTCAACCTATCAATAACAGTCTCAGATATCAAATGATTTTGTTTATACTTTGAAGGAAAAATTTGATATCGAATTCCTGACTATTTCTATTTTAAATTACTGGAAATAAATTAAATATCATCGAATTCACGTTAAATAGGAATCGGTTACCGATTATCATTTATCGCTAAAACTCAAAACTCAAAACTCAAAACTCATTACTTATAACTCATCACTCATCACTCCTATTCGTAGCTTTTTCCCGCTTTCTGCTGTATCTTTTTTTCCTACGCTTTAACCCTCCCAAAAAAGGATGCCGCGGCAATCGGGGCTAAGGGCGGCAGTACTCAAATTGTACAAAGGATTCAAATTTAACCTCAGTCTTCCTTAATAAATAGTTTTATCGTCAGTTCGAGTGTTTTTTGCAGCTCAGCGGAGAAAAATGTATCGGGAACATGTAAAGCAGGATATCCGATTTTGTAGTTCAGTAACTTCCCGATACGGTTTTTTCAAAATCTACTCAAAGTGACGGTCGTTAAATATTGAAGGTATTTTTTGTTAATGGCTATTCTGTTTTTAAATCCGGAATTATTTAAGTGTGTTTATATTAAATGATTGATATTAAAATAAATATTATCGGATTGATGTTAGTTTTAGTGTAAAGTTTGTCATTCCGAAGGGAATCTAAACATAGTATTAGCGATTCGTATAAGATATTTCTGATCTGGATTAAAGTAAATAAGAGGATAGTTACGACAGATCGCACAGATTTATCTCCCGTTAGCGCGAGCATCTTGCTCGTGTCCGTATTCTTCAGCTTTCTGCCTCTGTGAACGCAAGCGTCCGGGCTTGTGCCCTTCATACAATTACTTTTGGAAATTTTATAGATGGTTTTCCTGTTTTCCGATCACAATTCCTATTTTTGTTAAAAGAGAATTAATGAAAAAATTAATTTTAATGGCGGTAATGGGCCTGGGGCTTGTATCCTGCACCACTACCCAAAAAGCAACGAAAGACATGACGGATTTACCTAAAAACTGGAAGCACACCACCAATATTTACGAAGTCAACCTGAGACAATATACGAAAGAAGGAACGTTTAAGGCTTTTGAAAAGGAAATGCCGCGGCTGAAATCGATGGGCGTGAAAACCCTGTGGTTTATGCCGGTGACGCCGATTGCGCAGCTGAATAAAAAAGGAAGCCTGGGCAGCCAATACGCAGCCTCGGATTATACGTCCATCAATCCGGAATTCGGAACGCTCGATGATTTCAAACGCCTGGTGAATGAAGCCCACCGTTTGGGCTTCAAGGTCATTCTCGACTGGGTAGCGAATCATACGGGATGGGATCACATCTGGACCAAAACGCATCCGGAGTTTTATCTGAAAGATCCCGACGGTAGTTTCCACCGCGCCTCAGGAATGGACGATATCATTGAACTGGATTATAAAAACCAGGAAATGCGCCTGGCCATGATCGATGCCATGAAATACTGGGTGAAGGAAACCAATATTGATGGATTCCGGTGCGACCTGGCTTCCTGGGTGGAGGTTGATTTCTGGGAACAGGCACGTCCCGAAGTGGAAAAATTAAAACCGCTCTTCTGGCTGGGAGAATATGACGAACTTGAAAACCCGGATTACGGTAAAGTCTTTGATGCCAGCTATTCCTGGAAATGGATGCATAAATCGGCGGATTACTACAAGAACAATGAACCGCTTCATGAATTGACGGATCTCTTAAAAAAATATTCCGCTATCGGCGATAATTCCATGCGCGCCTGGTTTACGACCAACCACGACGAAAACTCATGGAACGGAACCGAATACGAAAAGTACGGCGTCATCACAAAACCGATGGCTGTATTTTCCGCTACCTGGAACGGCGTTCCCCTGTTGTACTCAGGCCAGGAACTGCCGAATATGAAACGCCTGGAGTTCTTTGAAAAAGATCCGATTGAATGGAACGGTACCTATCAGATGGCAGACTTCTATAAAACCTTGCTGGATCTCAAATCTTCCAATCCTGCTTTGCGGGGCGGAGATCCGAAAGTCACGACTTATCTTCTGAATACCACAGCGAACGATAAAATTCTGGCTTACGTGAGGAAAAATGGAGATGACGAAGTTCTGGTCGTACTGAATATGTCAAAAGAACCGGTCAATTTCACTATTGAAGATACGCAGATATCGGGTTCCTTCAAAAATGTTTTCGATAAAACGAAAAGAAATTTTGATGAAGGAAAAGCCTTCAATTTCAAGCGCGGCGATTATGCTGTTTTTGAAAGATAGAATTCAACAAATAAGTCTCCGTCTGAAAAGGCGGAGATTTTTTTATCATTCGATTTAAATAAAGTTATCTCTTTACAGAACCAAAAATAATATCATTCGATATTCAGAACTGTTGGCTGTGATCTGAACAAAGGACTTCCAGCCTCAAGCTTCCCTCTTCCGGCTTTTTTCAGGTTCACATTAATTTAATACATTTGAATATCTATGTTAAATGAAAAATGCTTGTCTATGGATAAATCAAAAATATTGACTCTTGTAAAAACGAAGATCGCCGATAAAATTCAGAAATTTGAAAGTCTTATCGAGGAAACCCGAGCATCAAACAATGATACCAAGAGTTCAATGGGCGATAAGTACGAAACCGGCCGCGAAATGCTTCAGCAGGAAATCAATAATCTTCAGCGGCAACTGAACGAATGCCTGCAACAGCAGACGCTGGTTCAGAAAATTACTGCGGATCCGGCGTCAAAAGTACAGCAGGGAGCCTTGGTAAAAACAGACAAAGGCTTATTTTATATCACAGCATCGCTTGGAGAAATTATATTTGAAAATCAGAAGATCATGACGGTTTCTGCAGAATCTCCTTTGGTAAAAGCAATGGCCGGATTAACCAACGGACAGAATTTCTTTGTAAACACCGTAAGCCAGACAATTGAGGAAATCTGGTAACAGGCGATTTCAAAATTGATATTAAAATTAAGGTAAAACTGAATATCAGATAAACAAAATTTATGATGACTGCAAAGAAGATTAGTGATTTAAGATATTTAATATTTCAAGAAATAAATTAAGAAAACTTTATCCTTCCGCTGTAGAAAAAACTGATTTTTTCCGCGTAACTTTAGTATGAACAAGTTCATCAAATAATTAAAATTTATCAATATGGGAATTTTAGACAATAAAGTAGCATTGGTAACAGGAGCGGGATCAGGAATCGGATTGGCAGTCGCTGAATTGTATGCAAAGGAAGGCGCCCAAGTAATTGTATCCGATATTAATGAAGAACACGGAAATCAGGCAGTCGAAAAGATCAGGGCGAATGGAGGCGAGGCGGCTTTTGTAAAAGCCGATACGTCGAATGCGGAAGACGTTGAAGCCCTAGTGAAGAAAACCGTCGAAGTTTACGGAAAACTGGACATCGCCTGCAACAATGCCGGGATCGGAGGAGAGCAGGAACTTACGGGGAACTATAGCCTGGACAGCTGGAGAAAAGTACTTAGTATAAATCTGGACGGCGTTTTTTACGGCTGTAAATATGAACTCGAACAGATGGAGAAAAACGGAGGAGGGGTCATTGTCAATATGGCATCCATTCACGGAACAGTAGCAGCCCCGCTTTCTTCAGCCTATACTTCGGCAAAACATGCCGTGGTAGGGCTCACCAAAAACATCGGTGCGGAATATGGACAGAAAAATATCCGTTGCAATGCGGTAGGTCCGGCCTATATAGATACTCCGCTCCTGGAAAGCGCAAGCGGTGATATGAAAGATGCCCTGATCGCCAGGCATCCGATGGGAAGATTGGGAAAGCCGGAAGAAGTAGCAGAACTCGTGCTGTTTCTAAGCTCGGATAAATCTTCATTCATGACGGGAGCGTATTATCTTGTAGATGGAGGTTATACGGCGGTTTAATAAATGTCACTTCTGAGTATTGCTAAAGAGCGTCCATCAAAAATGGATGCTTTTTTCTTTAATTCAAATTTGTTTCTTTAAATTTACCCAGAAAATTTACCTCTCAACATGCAAAACTATTTAGACCTTTTACAGCATATCCTGGACAACGGAACCGATAAGACCGACAGAACCGGAACCGGAACAAGAAGTGTTTTCGGCTATCAGCTGAGATATGACCTTTCAGAAGGTTTTCCTTTGGTAACCACCAAGAAAGTGCATCTGAAATCAATCATCTATGAACTGCTGTGGTTCCTGAAAGGCGATACCAATATTAAATACCTGAAAGACAACGGTGTTTCTATCTGGGACGAATGGGCGGATGAAAACGGCGATCTGGGACCGGTTTACGGAGCACAGTGGCGAAGCTGGACCGGTGCCGGTGGAAAAGTGGTAGACCAGATGACGGAAGTGATCGACCAGATCAAGAAAAATCCGGATTCCAGAAGGCTGATCGTTTCGGCCTGGAATGTTGCGGAAATCCCGAATATGGCTTTGGCTCCCTGCCATGCCTTATTCCAGTTTTATGTAGCGGACGGTAAACTTTCGCTCCAGCTGTATCAGAGGAGTGCCGATGTTTTTCTTGGCGTTCCTTTCAACATTGCCAGCTATGCCTTGTTGCTGATGATGGTGGCACAGGTTTGTGATCTTGAAGTAGGGGATTATGTGCACAGCTTCGGGGATGTTCACATCTACAACAATCATTTTGAGCAGGTTCAGCGGCAGCTTTCAAGAGAACCGAGACCGCTTCCGGTAATGAAGCTTAATCCTGAGATCAAAAATATTTTTGATTTTGATTTTGAAGATTTTACGCTGGAGAATTACGATCCGCATCCGGGAATTAAGGCTCCGGTAGCGATCTGATTTTTAAATAATTTTAATTAACTTTACTCTAAATCCTGAAGTTATGGAAATTAAAATCAGTTTAGATGAATACGCGGACGTTCCGTTCATTAAAAAACTTTTATCACAGATAAAAGGCATTAGAAATATTGAAATTTCCGAAGATGAGAAGACTTATTCCTGGGAAGAGATTGAAAGTTCAGAATATTTTGCAAAAGTAATGGAGCAAAGTGAGAATGATTATAAGAACGGAAAAACTCAGGAACTGACTGATGATTTATTGAATGAAATATTTGGCAGAAAATGAAAATAACGATTTCTGATACGGCAAAAAGGTCGCTGGATGAAATTATTGATTCCCTGAGCGTAAGATGGACTGCAAAAGAAATTAATGTTTTAAAAAATGATATCGAAAAGTTCAGAAAGACAATAATGGATGATATCGTAAAACATCCATCCTTGGAAATATTTCCGGACCTAAAATATACGCTCATCGGAAAAAAGCAGATTAAACTGTTTTATGAAATCAAGAAAAATGAAATTGTAATTAAACTATTCTGGCACTGTAAACAGGACCCGATACGATTAAAGAATATTCTTAATGAAAATAATTAAAGTGAAGCTCAAAACTTCACTTTTTTGTAACATCTCCCGGGATTTTTCAACTTATCGGTAAATCTCAAAAATATGTTGAAAAAATTACTTCTTCTTTCAGCCATTGGGATTTCAGGCTTGTCATTTTCCCAGAACAGCATAAAAGAAAAGCTGGGAAATTACCTGGATTCTCTGTACGTGCATCACAAAGTAATGGGAAGTTTTGCCTTTGCGGAAAACGACCGTCCGACCTTTATAAAAGTAGTAGGGTGGGCAGATGCTGGGAAACAGCAGAAAGCAAACGTCAATACCCAATACCGCATCGGATCCATCAGCAAGACTTTTACGGCCGTCCTGATCATGAAAGCCGTTGAAGAAAAAAAGATTAATCTGAACGGTAAACTATCGGATTTTTATCCGGAAATCCGCAATGCGCCCAAAATTACCATAGAAAATCTATTGCAGCACCGCTCGGGAATTCACAATCTTACCGATGAATTCGAATATCTGCAGTACAATACGAAACAGCAAACGGAAAGCAGCCTGATCGGCATCATCAAAAAATACAGCAGCGATTTTGAACCGGGAACCAGGTTTGCGTACAGCAACTCCAATTATATTCTACTGGGTTTCATTTTGGAAAAGGTATACAAAAAGCCTTATGCCGAATTGGTCAGCTCCAAAATAACAAAGCCTTTAAAGCTTACCCTCACGGAAGTCGGCGGAAAGATCGACCCCTCGAAAAACCAGGCAGAATCCTACAAATACACCAAGGGAAAATATCAGGCATCTTCCGAAACGGATATGAGCATCCCCGGCGGAGCGGGAAATATCATCTCGACACCACGTGAGCTTCTGACCTTTATGCTGGGATTGGAACAGGGGAAACTCATAAAGAAAGAAAGCTTTGAAAAAATGAAAACTTTCACGGATGGTTACGGATACGGCCTTTCAAAAGTTCCTTTCGGTAAATACTGGGGCTACGGCCATACCGGAGGGATTGATGAATTCAGGTCAGCGCTTTTTTATTTTCCGGATCTTAAAATTGCGGCGGCTTTCACGGCAAACCAATCGGATATGGAAGTAAACGATATTTCCATCAGGCTTTTGGAAACGGCTTCAGGGCACGACTTTGAAATGCCCAGCTTTAAGAAAATTGAAATTACGGAAGCACAGCTGCAAAAATACCCGGGAAAATATGCAAATCCCGGAATACCTGTAAAATTTACTATTTTTATTCAGGATAAAAAGCTGATGGCGCAGGCTGACGGGCAGAGTGAATTTCCGCTGGAACCGGTTTCCGGTACGAAATTTAAATTTATGCCGGCCAATATTACCATTGAGTTCCTTCCTGAGAAAAAACAATTTATCATTACGCAGGGCGATTCAAAAGAAACTTTTACCAAAGAATAAAACAATGAAATATTTAAAAATAAATACGGCACAGAACGCCGATCTTGAAGCACTGAAAAATGCCATTCTTCAGATGAAAGGCGTAGACTCCGTAGAAATCATTGATGATGAAAACCCGGAAAGCGAACTGAAAAAAGCTTTTGCCAAGACAAAAGAACAGTTTAAAAAAGGGGATTACGAAACATTGGTCAACGATATTTTTGATATTCTAACAAAAAAATAATTTTTAAAATACATGAAAAAAGCCATTTTATCGATTGCTTTACTCGGTGGAATTTTCTTTTCCACAAATGCATCAGCGCAAACCGAAACTTCAGGCAGGGAAAAAGTCTACAGGGCGACCCACACCAAGGTAACGGAGCTGAAACATACAAAACTTAAGGTAAATTTCGACTATCAGAAAGAACAGATGAACGGGGAAGAATGGCTTACCGCCGCTCCTTTTTTCTACCCGACCAACGAACTGACGCTGGATGCCAAAGGAATGCTTATTCATGAAGTTGCTTTGGAAACGAATGGCAGAAAGTCTCCTTTAAAGTACGATTATAAAGACGATGTTTTAAAAATTATACTGGATAAAACGTATCAGAAAAACCAGGATTATACGGTTTACATCAAATATACGGCGCGTCCGAACGAAGTGAAGCAGGAGGGAAGTGCGGCCATCAGCGATGCAAAAGGCCTTTATTTCATCAACCCCCGGGGAACGGATCCCGATAAGCCGACCCAGATCTGGACGCAGGGCGAAACGGAATCTTCATCTGCCTGGTTCCCGACTATCGATAAGTCTAACCAGAAAACTACTGAGGAGATTTACATGACAGTTCCGGATAAATACGTTACCCTTTCCAACGGAATTCTCAAAGATTCCCAAAAAGAGGCGAATGGTCTGAGAACGGATCACTGGGTGATGGATAAAAGACATTCCACCTATCTTTTCTTCATGGGCGTGGGAGAATATGCCATCGTGAAAGACAAATGGAAAAATATCCCGGTGGATTACTATATTGAGAAAGAATACGAGCCATATGCCAGGCAGATCTACGGAAATACGCCGGAAATGATCGACTTTTTCTCTAAAAAACTAGGCTACGACTACCCTTGGGCAAAATATGCGCAGATCTCCGGAAGAGACTACGTAAGCGGAGCCATGGAGAATACAACGGCAACCTTACACGGAAGCGCGATTCTGCAAAAGCCGGGACAGCTGATTGATGAAAATACCTGGGAAGATACAATTGCCCATGAACTCTTTCACCACTGGTTCGGAGACCTGGTAACGGCAGAAAGCTGGAGCAACCTTACCGTAAACGAATCTTTTGCCAATTATTCCGAATACCTGTGGAATGAATACAAATACGGAAAAGACCAGGCAGATTACCATCAGATGACCGATGTTAATATGTATCTCCATAATCCCGGGGATTTCAAAAAAGATCTCGTAAGATTTGATTATGCTTCCCGTGAAGATGTGTTTGACCTGGTAACTTATCAGAAAGGCGGCGGGATTCTCCATATGCTGAGAAACTACCTGGGTGATGATGCTTTCTTCGCCGGTATGAATGATTATTTAAAGACCTATGAATACGGAAATGCTGAAGCCCACCAGCTGAGGTTGTCATTCGAGAAAGTTTCCGGAAGAGACCTAAACTGGTTCTTCAACCAATGGTATTTTGGAAGCGGAAACCCGAAGCTGAAATATACGTACAGCTTTGAGCCGGTAAAAAAACAGATAGCCGTTACCATCGAGCAGACCCAGGAACAGCCGTTCCAGTTTCCATTGGCCATCGACGTATACGACAACGGCAAGCCGAAAAGATACAATGTATGGGTAAATGCTGAAGCAAAAAATACATTCAATTTCGATGTTTCAAAGAATGCGGATCTGGTCAACATCAATGCAGACGGCGTTTTGGTAGCAGAGATCACCGATACCAAAACCCCGGAGCAGAACCTGATGCAGTTTTTGGGTTCCAAAGAATCCAAAAGCAAATATGAAGCTTTAGACGGGATAAAAGATCAGGTCGGTAAAAGCCAGGCCGCTACCAGACTTTTGGCTGCAGCCATTAAGGATCCTTTTTTCCGCACAAGAATAAAAGCTTTAAAAATGATGGATCTTTCCAATGCAGAACAATTTAAAGCAATGGGTTCCGAAGTTGAAAAATTAGCTTCCAACGATCCCAAAACCCTCGTACAGGCCGCAGCGATTTCAGCGCTGGCAAAAACAAAGGATAAAAAGTACATTCCTATTTTTGAAAAAGGACTGAATGCGGTTTCCAATGCGGTAAGAGGAAGTTCGGTAAGTGCCATTATCGACAGCGATCCTTCCAGAGCAAATGCTCTGGCTGAAAAAATCGACCTTAAAAATGCTTCCGAAGACCTGATGAGCAAATTACTGCCGGTAATTGTTAAAAATAAGGTGACTTCACAGATGGAGAATATTACCCAGTTGGTTGCTTTTTATCCTTTCATCAAATTCCAGAATCCTGAGTTGGGCAAATCCGCAGAAGAAGGGTACAACTGGATTATGAGTTCCGACAACCTGAAGGCTACGGAAAATATTACAAAGATGCTTGGCCAGGCAAAAGGAGAGATCGGGAATAATCCTCAGGCTAAAATGATGATAAGCCAGATGCTGAAAGACGGACTGAACAGGAAAATGGAACTCCTGAAACAGAATCCGCAAAGTGCTGCCAGCATTAACAAGCAGATTGACGCCATTAATAAAACGATCGAAGATTTTAAATAATTTCTCGGAATAATTAGTCCCTGAAATATGATAACCGCTATCGTGATAGCGGTTATTTTTATATTTAATCGTTATAATTAAAATTAATTTAAATTTTTAACAAAATATTTGATTTATTTGTTTTTTTAACATAATTTTGCTGTCAAATTAATACCGATAGTCATTGAAGCAAATACGGCACTTTTCATTGAGAAAAAATAGATTACAATCGCTTTTAAATCTTTGATATTCAATGAAAATCATTATTCAGTCCACCATTCACATTCCCTGATTTCGGATTTATCTTGATATAGTAAGACGCAAAAAACAATTGCTTACTTAGAAAACAATAAGTACAGGAAGGGTTATAGAACAGATAAATTCTTTTTGATTTATAGCTGAACACAAATTTAATTAATAATTTACACCCTGGGCATTTCTTTATAGGAGTGCCCTTTTTTATGTGTCTGCAGCTGTTCTTTAAGTCATCAAAGATAAGATGAGTTCAATGTATTTCATTTAATTAATAACCGTGTGGGAAAAAGAGAAAGTCAAATGATGAATCTGGATTAAAAAAGGAATTTTTCTTAAAAAAGTAATAAAGGTATTATCATATGCTTCTGACAGGATTTTATCCTCTCCTATAGAAGTCGTCCCTTGGGAACTTTATGACCATATAAATCCGGCTGAACTCCACTTGCAATCCGATATTTACCGTCGAGTAGATTTTGAAAAATCGTATCGGGAAGTTGCTGAACCACAAACCAGAATTCCTGCTTTACACGTTATCGATCCATTTTTCTTCGCTGCGCTATAAAAATACTCGAACTGACGTTAATTTAATCATCAGGACCGCTCATTGTATTTTTGACAAGAGAAACTTCCCGTATCCGGCTTCTTTCTTCAACCAATTAGCCTGATTTTTACTTGGAATCACTTTAAAATACCTGATCAGATAAAAATCATATATGATTAAACGTTTACATTTTTTAAATTCGTATTAAAATAAACAATATGACTTTTGGAATTGAGGCGGCGAGCTACCATGTACCTTCACTATATTTGGAAATTAAGGATCTGGCGGAAAAAAGAGGAATTGAACCGGCAAAACTGGAAAAAGGGCTGGGCCTTCACAAAATGGGTTTTCCGGATGTCCATGAAGATGCCGCAACCTTCGCAGCAGAAGCTTTGCTGAAACTGATCAGAGATTATCAGCTTGATCCGAAAGAAATAGCAAGAATTTACCTTGGGACCGAAAGCGCTCTGGATGCTGCAAAACCCACAGCTTCATATGCCATGCAGATGGTGGAGGAAGTCCTGGAACCCGAATTCGGCGCAAGGGTGTTCAGAAACTGTGACGTAGTGGATATGACGTTCGCCTGCATCGGTGCGGTGGATGTGCTTCATAATTCCCTGGATTTCATTCGGGCAAACCCGGATAAAAAAGCGGTGGTTATTGCCAGTGATTATGCAAAATATGAGCTGGCATCGTCAGGGGAATATACCCAGGGCGGTGGCGCAGTGGCCCTATTGATTTCCTCAAAACCGGATCTTCTTGAAATCGATAACCGTTGGGGCGTAGCTACCGAAAGTGTTTTCGACTTTTTCAAGCCGAGACGTCATTTTCAAAAGGAGGATTTAGCCCACGTTCCTGAAAGCTTTCCGGATACAATTGAAATCTTTACCGACGAGCCGGTGTTCGACGGACAGTATTCCAACCAATGTTATCAGGACAGGATCAGGGAAGCTTACAACCACTACAAGGAAATTACAGGCATAGAAAAACCGTATGAACACTGGAAATATCTGATTTTCCACCTTCCGTATGCCTTCCATGGAAAAAGGGTTTTTACGGAAATTTACAGCCTGGAAAACGGATTGCCCTATGGAACTCCCGAAGAACAGAAAACAGTAGCAAAATCGGAAGAATATCTTCAGTTTATTACTGAAAAAATTGAGACCTCCCAAAGGGCTTCTTCAGAAATCGGAAATATGTACACGGCATCTATTTTTATGGCTTTACTTTCCGCTTTACAGACCGCATTCAATGAAGATGAAGAATTGGCAGGCCAGGAGATCGGATTTTTAGGATATGGAAGCGGCTCGAAATCCAAAGTGTTTGCCGGGAAAATCTCAGACCAATGGAAAAAGGTCGTTGAAAAGTGGGGTATTTTTGAAGGACTGAAAAACCGGACGGCCATCGATTTTGATACCTACGAAAAGCTTCACCGGAAACAATTAAAAAATTCAGTGAATGAAAACTACAAAGGTTTCGGACTGAAATCCATAGAACTTGAAAATCCGGTGTTAAAAGGAGCCCGGTACTACGGTTTTCAAAAATAAATTGAACTTAAATAGAAAGGTAAACCGGAATTCAATGAGTTCCGGTTTTTATTTGAATAAACTCTGATTTATTATGAAGGATCACTATCATTGTAACCCTGCGTATTAACTTTGAAATTAAATTTTAAACCACAGATTTATGCAGATTATACATGGCTTCGAGAACTTCAGCCTGACAGCGCCTATTTGCAATTAGGTTTGAATTAAAGTGAAAGTGATTTATAATTCCGTTTAGTATTAGCGCGATGTCATCCTGAGGCTCTCGAAGGATTTTATACGCCATCAGCTACCGGGAAAGATTCGTGTTTGGACGATTAAAACCACAAATCTGCACAGATTTTCACAGATGAATGCGTTGGATCAGCTAGGCTTGGTCACCGACGCAAAAGCATAACCTCATGAGAATCTGTGATTTTCTTCTTCTGTACTCTAAATATGCGCAGCATAACCAACTAAAATCTAATGTGCCTCAGGTGTTTTCATCTTTATGCAGTCATTAATATTCCATACTTTCAGCTGTTGTAAAATGAAAATCAAATATTTTTAAAAACTCCTCGGTACGTTTTATCCTGAAAGCTTTTTGGGGTAACACCTACCAGGTGTTTAAAGACACGGGTAAAATAATTCGTATCTGAAAAACCGGTCTGAAAAGCAGTTTCTTTAATGCTGTTTCGGCTGGCCAGAAGTTCTTTGGCTTTGCTGATCCGTTCCTGTAAAATAAAATCGTTCGGCGAAGTTCCCAGTTCTTCCTTAAACATCTTGAAGAAATTTGATTTGCTGACATAAGCCATTTTAGCAATGCTTTCTACCGAAAGCTTCTGGTGCAGGTTCTTTTTGATATAATCTACCACAAATCCGATCCTGGATTTATTTTTGGCCATATTCTTTTCTACAATGCCCCGCGCCTGGGTCTGCATCAGCCGGATCAGCAGCTCCTTCAGCGCAAAATCAGCCATAATATCTTTTTGCGAATTATCATCCATCGCGATCCTCATGATATTGTTGGTAGCGGAAGCCAGGGAAGTGTTGTTGAAAAGATAATATTCATCCAGTTCGATATTCCAGTGGGAAGCCTCGTCGGTCTTCGGAAGGTGGTAGTTGAGGTAGTTCAGGGAATCTTCAATAAATTCAGGATTAAGGCTCAGCGAAATACATTGCGTAGGCGTTTCGTCCGCTTCGGGAAAATCAATCACCATGGTTTCTCCAGGTGAAACAAGAACGCTTTCCCCCGGAAAATAATCGAAATAGCCGGTCTTTTGATCCAGTTTCATATGCTTTTTCCCACGAAGCATGGCGGTGAAAGCGATCGTTTCAAAATGCAGCTTCACCCCGAAAGCAGCCTGATGCGTCTCATAAATGCTGAACTCGCAGTTGTTTAGATTGAAGGTGGTCCGATTTTCAACCAGGCTCAGCAGCTGGTTTTCCCTTTGCAATGCAGGAGTTTCTAATAAAATCTTGTTACGGTTCATCTCTAAACATTTTTTGGTGCCTGTTTACCCAAATATAGAAAATATCTGCGCATCAATTTGTTAAGGAAAGCATAAAAAATAAATCCCGTGTACGATTTTGAAGTTTTTTTGTACGATTGTGCTATACGAATATCATAGGGAAGTGTAATTTGGTGGATATAAAAATTAAAATTGTACGAATTATGAGCACTACAACACAACAGCAATCGGAGACCTTATTACAATGGCCGGAATTCAAAAGCAAATATGACAACTACATCAACGGCCAGTTTACCGCACCGGTGAACAGACAATATTTTGATGTGGTTTCCCCGGTAAACGGTAAAAATTTCACCCAGGCCGCCCATTCTTCCAAAGAAGACCTGGAACTGGCAGTCAACGCAGCGGAAAAAGCCTTTGAAACCTGGAAAAACACCTCTTCTACAGAGAGAAGCATTATTTTAAATAAAATTGCCGACCGGATCGAGCAAAACCTCGAATATATAGCCACCGTAGAAACCATCGACAACGGTAAAGCGGTAAGGGAAACCTTGGCTGCCGATATTCCGCTGGCGATCGACCATTTCCGGTATTTTGCCTCGGTGATCAGGGCTGAGGAAGGTTCCCATAACGAACTGGATAAAGATACTGTTTCCTTAATCGTTCATGAGCCGCTGGGCGTGATCGCACAGATCATCCCTTGGAATTTCCCGATCTTAATGGCCGTATGGAAACTGGCTCCGGCACTGGCTGCAGGAAACTGCGTGGTCTTAAAGCCTGCAGAAAGCACCCCGATTTCCATCATGGTTTTAATGGAATTAATCGGAGATCTCCTTCCTCCGGGTGTTGTCAATATCGTGAACGGCTTCGGTGCGGAATTGGGACGTGCATTGGTAACGAACCCTAAAGTTAACAAGGCAGCATTTACGGGTTCTACGGCAACCGGGCGTCTGGTAATGCAATACGCTACGGAAAACATTATTCCGGTAACTTTGGAATTGGGAGGGAAATCCCCGAACGTTTTCTTCAGTTCCGTGATGGATGCAGATGACGAATTTTTAGATAAAGCGATCGAGGGAGCCGTTCTCTTTGCCCTGAATCAGGGGGAAATCTGCACCTGCCCTTCAAGGCTGCTCGTTCAGGAAGACATCGCCGATGCTTTCATCGCCAAAGTAATCGAAAGGGTAAAAGCCATAAAAGTCGGGAATCCGCTGGACAAAACCGTCATGATGGGCGCTCAGGCATCCCAGATCCAGAAAGACAAAATCCTTTCTTATATCAAATTAGGAAAAGAAGAAGGTGCGGAAGTGCTTGTTGGAGGTGATGTCAATAAAGTAGGGGAAGGACTGGAAGACGGATATTACATCCAGCCGACGATCTTTAAAGGTTCCAACAGAATGAGGATCTTCCAGGAAGAAATTTTCGGGCCTGTACTTGCTTTCACGACCTTTAAAGATGAAGAAGAAGCCGTGAAAATTGCCAACGATACCATCTACGGGCTTGGTGCAGGGGTTTGGACAAGAGATGCACACCAGCTGTACAACGTTCCGCGTCAGATCCAGGCGGGAAGGGTCTGGGTAAACCAGTACCATTCTTATCCGGCGGGAGCTCCTTTCGGAGGATACAAGCAGTCGGGGATCGGGCGTGAGAACCACAAGATGATGCTCGACCATTACCGTCAGACCAAAAACATGCTGATTTCCTACAACAAGAACAAACTTGGTTTCTTTTAATTTTTAATACATGATGGCGTGCCCGTTTTCCCCGTCTTGCAACGGGGAAACGGTCGGGCTATCCAGGGCTCCACTTCGTTCCGGTGCTCTGCACGCCGCTTTCAGCGGCCCCTTCCTATCCCTCACGCAGACTCCCGTTGGTTGTTAGTTGGATATTTCGGTTTACGGCTTTAACGGAATGAGGAATAATGATTGTAAATTTATCCGTAAAATTAATCCCGCGGATTATTCTGATGATGAATTGCTACTTTGAAAAGGATTTGCAATTCTTTGTTCAAAAATAGGATACTTAAAAACGAGATTATGCAAAATAAAATATCCAGGCTCTCCGCTACTGAAAAAGCATTGGAGGTGATCTGGGAACTTGAGAAAAAATACGGTGACCTCATGTTTTATCAGGCAGGAGGATGCTGTGAAGGCACCCAGCCGCAGTGTTTCGAGAAAGGCGGCTTTTTCCCGAGAATGAACGATGCCATGATCGGAACCATCCACAACCACGAATTCTGGATCGACCGCGATCTCTTCGAATATTGGCAGTATTCCCACTTCACCTTGGACGTCACCGACGGTTTCGGCCCCGGCGGATTTTCACTGGAAACCCCGTTAGGCAAAACATTTAAAGTCATCTACAGGCTGTTCACTCCCGAAGAACTCGAAAACCTGGAACCCGTGAAACGGAGTGAATAATTTATATAATATATTTAAATTGATTGTTTTTCCTCGAAATAAAATACAGCTCCCTTTCAAAATCATACTTATCTTTTTTCAGGCTACGTTTTAATTTAAAATACAGGATCATTGTTATAGTAAGAGGTAAAACAGCAAAAATAAAATTGCTGTTTTCTTTTATAAGATCCACACTGATAAGCGTACCTGTCAGGAATACGAAAAGTAAGGCCAATAAGTGATGAAAGAAAGGTATGAACACTACAGTGACAAGGGTTTCATTATTTTCCTCAGCGATTTTTCCTTTGATGAGAACATGTACAACATGAAAATCAAAAAAATGCAGTCTTCTTTTAATGGTAAAATCATCCTGATTGACCATCCCACGATATTCAAATCTTGTAGGAATTCCATTATCAGGAACCAACGACAAAAAGGTCGGATTGGTTTTATAAGTTATTTTCCTGAGGCTTTCTGTAAAATCAGACGGATTCATTTCGATAATTAACGCAAGGCTTTCGTATAGTCCGATGCTTTTGTAAAAAGAAATCATGGCAGAGAGATGTGAAAATTTAATATAATCAGAGGTTACACCTTCACAAACCGGCTTACAAACATCGAAGCGACCAACTGTCCCACCGCATTTAAGACCGTTGCCAAAGGATCAACCAACGTACCGATGATCATCACGGCCGGAATTGCTTCCTGAGGCAGCTGGTACACCGAAATCATCAGCATTTCCCCGATGTAGCCGCCGTTCGGAATTCCACCGGCGACAATGCTTACGAAAATCGTAATTCCCAAAGCCAGCAACAGGTTCATCGGATCAAAAAAATCCCTTCCGATAATCAGGAACGCGACGTAAATTTTAATGATCGATGACATCGACGAACCGTTTTTATGCAGGGTCGTCCCGATCGGAATCACGATATTTGAAATCTGGTTCGGAATCCCCATGTTTGAAGCTGCCTGTAAGTTAGCGGGCATCGTTGCAAAGCTGCTGCAGGTACTCAAAGCGGTTAAGGTCGGAAACGGAGCGTTGGTCCAGAAACTTTTTACCCCGTTTCTTCCGTTGGCCATAAAAGCATACAGCGAAAAGAACACAAAGAAATAGACCACTCCCGCAATATAATACAAACCAAGCGGTCGGGCATAAAATCCGAACAGCTGAGGACCGAGCGTAGCCACCTGATAAGCGAAATAAGCACCCAGACCGATCGGTGCTGCCTTCATAATCAGAAGGAGCAACTCTTTCATCACTTCATATCCGGAGGCAATAAATGACCGGAAGACCTGGCCTTTTTCTCCTGCTTTCCTGGCAGAAAAACCCGTCATAAAAGAAAAGATCAGTAGGGCCAGCATATTCTGCCGTGAAAAAAGCTGGGTGAACTCCCCGACGGTAAAGAACCCGACAATCCTGTCGCCCCAGCTGTCGTTACCGGCTGCTGCTTCCACAATTTCATTGCTGCCGGAAACGCCGGAAACCGGAAACAGATAGACGGCCCCAATCGTAAAGACGGCTGCTGTCAGAATGAAAAAAAGGAACGTCAGGGCCATTGTAAACATGATTTTCCCGAATTTCGACTGCTGTTCCAGGGAAGCGATTGAATTCGATACGGCGAAAAATACCAGCGGAACAACGCTCACAAACAGCAGGTTCAGGAAAATATCGCCTAAAGGCTTCAGATACTCCACCACATTCGGCGCAACGATTCCGATAATGCTGCCGATGGTGATTCCGAGGAGCAGGAGTAAAATTCCGGAGTAGTTTTTCAGGACTTGGTTCATGGGTTGCTTTTTGATCAAAGATAGCGGTAATTTTTAATATTCCGGCAGCCGTTTTCGGTCTCAAATTTGTTGATTTTAAGAAAAAAATTGTTTCTATGGCTTATATAGATTATTATAAAATTTTAGGCGTAGACAAAAACGCAACCCAGGAAGATATCAAAAAAGCCTATCGTAAACTGGCGAGAAAGCTGCATCCGGACCTGAATCCCAATGATAAGGAAGCGGAACGGAAATTCAAGGAGCTCAACGAAGCCAATGAGGTCCTCAGCAATCCGGAAAACCGGGCCAAATATGATAAATACGGCGAACACTGGAAACACGGTGAAGAATACGAAAGAGCGCAGCAACAGCAACAAAGACAATATCAGAGCCAGGGTCAGGGCGGAAACTTCGGAGGCGGTTTCTCCGGTGCCGATTTTGGTGAAGGTGAAGATTTCTCAGACTTTTTCCAGAGCATGTTCGGCGGAGCAGGCGGCGGTTTCGGGAGAAGTTCCCGCGGAAGTGCCTCCGGAAAGTTCAAAGGACAGGACGTTCATGCAGAACTGAATTTAGGTTTGAGGGATGCTGCGGCCACCCATCCGCAGACTTTCGAGATTAACGGTAAAAAAGTAAGGATTACCATTCCGGCAGGGGTTTATGATGGTCAGCAGATTAAGCTGAAAGGCCACGGTGAACCGGGGTATAACGGTGGCCCGAATGGCGATTTGTACATCACTTTCAATATTCCGGCCGATCCGGATTTTGAAAGAATAGGGGATGATCTGAAAACAAAAGTTACCATCGATCTCTATACCGCCGTTTTGGGGGGTGATGTAAAAGTGAATACCCTCGATGGAAGTGTTAACCTGAAAGTAAAACCCGGAACCCAGAATGGCATGACCGTAAGGCTGAAAGGCAAAGGGTTCCCAGTGTACAAGAAAGAAGGGCAGTCCGGTGATCTGTTCGTAACCTACGAAGTGAAATTGCCGACCAGTCTTACGGATAAGCAGAAAGAACTTTTTGAACAACTTAAAAATTCATAGGTTATGAACGATAGAATATCGCGGGAAGAACTCGTTAAAATATACAATATTGAAATTACCTTTTTCGATGAACTGGTCGATTCCGGCCTACTGAACATACAGACCGAGAATGAAATTCGCTACCTGATGTATGAAGACCTGCCGGTTTTCGAAAGATTCACGAATTGGCATTACGATCTGGACATCAACCTTCCCGGGCTGGAAGTGATCCATGATATGCTTCAGAAAATGGAAGACCTGAGAAACAGGAACCGGGAGCTCATGAACAGGCTTTCGATAATCGGCAACCGATATGAAGAGGAGTAATTTTACTGATGGCTAATGGCTGATAGAGACAAGGAATTGCTTACTTCAAATACAATCCCATCAAATCAGGGATGGATTTCTGAATTTTTGAATTAGCTTTGTATTCTGAATTAATCAATATGAGCGAAGAAAAGGTAATTATTTTAAAACCGAAAAAGCAGGATTTCGAGGAGATCTATTTTAACGGCAATCAGGGAAGCCTGTTTTTCTCATCAACCACCAGGGGAAAAACCATAACAACAATTGTCATCGGTGCCATTCTGTTGATCTTATTGATATTCAGGAACGATTTTACACAGGAAAAGGCCGGGATTCTCTATTTTGTAAGTTTTCTGTTTCTGCTGTGTGCCGTCTTCCTTTCCGTGAGCATCAACAAAGTTTCAAAATGGAAAAAACAGGTCAACCGTTATTTAACCAAGCTTGAGAATTGTAACATCTACGAAATTCGGTTTGATGAAAATTTTTTCACGGTCAATATCGACGGCGAAAAAGAAACCAGCGAATGGAAAGATTTCAGTTATTTCGACAGCAATAACGAATTTATAATCATGGAAGGCAAATACAGTTATATGTTTCCTAGAAAATCCATGAGTGAAAAAGACTATAGCTTTCTAAAGCAGGTTTTGAAGAAAAACATAACCCTATAAAACAAAAAACTCAGAGCATTTGCTCTGAGTTTTATTTTGATCATAAAGCTGATTAATCCAGCCAGCCCATTTCTTTCATCCACTCGTCATTGTAGATCTTTCCGACATACCGGGAACCGTGGTCATGAAGAAGCACCACGATCACGTCATCTTTCGTGAACTGGTCTTTCATCTGAACCATTGAAGCAATGGCGCTTCCGGCTGAATACCCGCAGAAAATCCCTTCTTCTTTTGCCAGTTTTCTGGCGTAGATGGCACCGTCTTTATCCGTTACTTTCTCGAAATGATCGATCACCGACATATCGTAGTTTTCAGGAAGAATATCTTCTCCGATCCCTTCGGTGATATAAGTATATGCGTTTTCTAATTTGATTTCTCCGGTTTCGTGAATTTCTTTCAGGATAGAACCGTAGGTATCAACACCGATGATTTTGATGTTTTCATTTTTCTCCTTGAAAAACTTCCCGCAGCCTGTAATAGTACCTCCCGTTCCGGCACCGACTACAAAATGCGTCAGCTTTCCTTCCGTCTGTTCCCAGATTTCAGGAGCGGTAGACTCATAATGAGCCGCTCTGTTTGATAAATTATCGTATTGGTTGACATACCATCCGTTTTCCGTTTCCTTCGCCAGCCTTTTTGAAACCGAATAGTAAGAACGCGGATCCGTAGGCTTCACATCGGTAGGGCAAACGATTACTTCAGCACCTACGGCACGGAGAATATCACATTTTTCTTTTGACTGTTTCGAGTTGGTTACAAAAATACATTTGTAGCCTTTGATGATCGCGGCCAGCGCCAGCCCCATCCCTGTATTTCCGGATGTTCCCTCAATGATGGTTCCTCCGGGTTTCAATCTTCCATCTTTCTCGGCGTCTTCAATCATTTTCAGGGCCATTCTGTCTTTTACAGAATTTCCCGGGTTGAATGTTTCCACCTTCGCCAAAACCAATGCCGGAAAATCTTCGCCCAAAACCTTATTAAGCTTTACGAGTGGCGTATTTCCGATAGTTTCGAGGATGTTGTTTGCGTATTTCATAAATGTTTTTTAAAGCACGTACAAAGATACGTCTTTCAGCTAATTAATCTTGATTTATCAATCATCAAAAAGATAGATTAACTGTAAACCTTTATGATAGATAGAATGTGGTCGACAGATTATTTATGATAATCTTATTTAACTGGGATGAATTTTAAAAAATTCGTAAATCAATCTTTTTATTTCGATACCGGAATTCGACAGCATCAATCAGTGAGAATAGGAAATGTTTAATTTGCGAGTCAATGGTCAATCTTAGTTATTTAAAATTCACTTGACAGGCAATTTACTATTCACCAGTGTTCATTCACTACCAAAAAACACCCGTCAAAAATTCCTTTAATTTTCGACACCCTTCCGGCTCGGAGGGGAATTGCGGTGAAGGATTTTCTTTAGACTTTTGAAGGTTAAGGTGTTGTTGGGGTGTGCAAAGGCGCAATTTCTTCTTTAAAATAATAACGTTTTAAGGCGCACAGCATTTGATGCTGTCAAATTTTTATACCGCTGATTTTACTTGTTTAATAATTCAGTAGTAGGCGTATTATCAGCAGTCTACAATTTTATTTCTGATAAAATCTTCGCGCTTTACAAAATCAAGCATTCAAAAACTTCTTATGTCCTTGCGTTTTTCCATCCAATCGCAGCATAAAATTTACCATTTACCTAATTGTACTTAATCGCCTTCACCGGAGAAATCTTGCTGATGAGGTAGCTTGGGATAATCAGCGCCAACCCTGAGATAAGCAGGATGCCAAGAGAAATGGAGATGATGGCAATCGGATTAAGATCAACCGGAACGGTGCTTACGTAATAATTTTCCGGATTCAATTTAATGACCCCAAAAATCTTCTGGATGAAAATCAACCCGAGGCCGATGGCATTTCCGTACAATAATCCAGGAATCATAATGATTAAGGTATAATTGATGAAAGTCGCTCTGATCTGGGCATTGCTAGCACCTAAAGTTTTCAGTAAGCCGATCGAATTCGTCCGCTCAATAATCAGGATAAGAAGGACCATGATGATGTTGATCACGACTACAATCAGCATGATAATGATAATCAGGGCGATGTTGGTATCGAAAATACTGATCCAGTCGGTAATCTGCGGGAATTTTTCCGTTGCTTTTTCTGCGTAGTTTTTATAACCGATCAGCTTTTCAATTTCAGGTTGGTTTCGGTCGATATCGTTTACATTTTTAAAGAAAATATCCAGTCCGCCGATCTCATCAGGCTTCATATCCTGGATTTTACGGACATGATTGATTCCGCCGAGCACGAATTGGTCATCGATCATTTTAATATCGGTCCTGTAGATTCCTACGACTTCAAATTTTCTGTAGATAGGTTTCTGGTCTGCTTTGGAGAAAACGGTAACGATGCTGTCTTTTACTTTTAAATGAAGATCGTTAGCAATCTTCTGCGAAATCGTAACACCGTTATAGTATCCTTGTTCAGTTACTTTCGGCGAGGTTCCTGCGATCAGGAATTTCTTAAACCTCAGGCTGTCGAAATCTTTTCCGACGCCTTTGAAGATAATGCCGGCAAAATTATGTTCGTTCCGCATGATCCCGGTTACCGTGGCGTATTTCTGGACACTTGCCACATCCGGCAGTTCCCTGATTTTCTTCAGGTCCAGCCCCTGGTTATCCAGTACTGAAGTATTGTAGGAAGAATTGGACCGGGTCGACCGTACGGTAATATGCCCGCTGAAATCGGCCAGTCTTTCCTTGATCGCCTTTTTGGAACCGAATCCCGTGGAAACGGTAATCAGCGATACGATGATTCCCAAAGCTACGGAAAGCCTGCCAATAAAGATGATCACCCTCGACAGGTTATTTTTGTTATCTTTGGAAAACGCTATTTTTTTGGAAAAATATAAAGGAAAGCTCAAGACGATGAATTTAGATTTCAAAATTAAAAATTTACTTCTTATTTGCCTAATTTTTTTAGGAGTATTCAATCAATATTATTCTCAGGTTCGCCATCAGGATGATTTCAAAACCGGTGCGGATCAGCCTGCCCTGTATTTGCCCCTCCTGAAAGGCAAAACCATTGGGGTCGTAACCAACCAGACCGGACTGATGAGCGACCGGACTTATTTGGTGGATTTTCTGGTAAAGAACGGGATTAAAATCAAATCTATTTTTGCGCCCGAGCACGGTTTCAGGGGAGATGCGGATGCCGGGGAAAAAGTAAAAAACGGGGTCGATGTAAAAACCGGGATTCCTATTGTATCCCTTTATGGCAACAACAAAAAGCCAAGTGCTGAGCAGCTGAAGGGAATTGATGTTATCGTATTTGATATTCAGGATGTTGGTGTCCGTTTCTATACCTATATTTCTACATTAACCTATGTAATGGAAGCAGGAGCCGAAAATAAAGTAGAAGTAATCGTGCTGGACCGCCCGAATCCGCATGACGGCTATACGGACGGACCGGTTTTAAAGAAAAAATGGACCAGCTTTGTCGGGATGCACGAAGTTCCGGTGGTGTATGGCTTAACCATCGGTGAATACGGAAAAATGGTGAATGGCGAAGGTTGGCTTAAAAATAAGGTTCAGGCAAAATATACCCTGATCCCAATGAAAAATTACCATAAAACCAGGCGTTACCCGATGCTGGACAGGCCTTCTCCCAATCTGCCGAATGACCGGTCAATTAATCTGTATCCAAGCCTCTGTTTTTTTGAAGGAGCCCAGGTTTCCGTAGGTCGCGGTACGGATCTGCCGTTTCAGATTTACGGTTCGCCCTGGACCAAAGGCCTGCCTTACCCGTTTACTCCAAAACCGACAGCCGGTGCAAAAGATCCGTTTCTAAATGGAAAATTATGTTATGGTGAAAACCTTTCAGGGTATGGTGAAGATTTAAGAGAACTGAATCTGGAATGGCTGATGAAAGCCTATAAAAATTACAGGAATCCGGATCTGGATTTTTTTCTGAAACCCGCAGCAGGGAAAAATTACTGGTTTGATACGCTGGCCGGAAGTGATGAACTGAGGACGCAGATCGTTGCCGGAAAATCAATCTCCGAGATCAAAGCATCCTGGAAATCCGGTCTGGAAACCTTTGAAAAGATCCGGAAGAAATACATAGTTTACGAAAAATAAAAAGGTGAATGGTCAATTCATAAATGCATGTAAATTGACCATTCACTTTATTATATCAGTCAAAATTCTGTGGCGGGGTCTTGTCGTCTTTTCCTTTGTTCATGATGACCAAACCGATAGACAGCCCGATAACGCCGGCTCCGGCGATCATCAGTGCTCTTTCCAGCTTGTCCGCCTGATCGTTTCCAAGGTAATTCATCAGAAAAAGAATGGCAAACGTAATCGCACAAATAATGATATGGTTCTTTCCGAATAATTTCATGAGTTTATTTTAATTTGTAAGAAATCATTACACCGCCTCTGTATGGAATGATTTCACCGCTTTTGTTATAGCCCGATGCTTTATCATAACGGTCGCCTCTTGAGCGGTCGTATCCTTTGTAAAAATCCTGGGAAGTTCCTACCGTTCCATAAAGATCGATGTTCCAGCGGTCCGAAACTTTAAACTGGTATCCTGCGGTAACCCCGACTATTATTGAATATCCTTTCTGATAGAGATCCGAAGTTTTCCGGGTAATTCCGGTTTCTTCATCGGTAAAAACGCTGTCGCTCCAATAATTCCATTTTTGTACATTAAATTTTGATCCGGCAATATTGGCTCCGACATACCAGTGCTTAAAAGCCTCGTCAAAATAATACCTTCCTTCCAATGAAACGGAATAGTACTGCAGCTCGTGTCCTGCAAAAGATTTCCATGGGGAAATAAACACGTCGCCCTGTACCGTTATCTTTTTGGTCATCTGGTGCTCGAGCGCCAGATTGACAATTCCAATAGGAATAAACAAAGCGTTTCCTTTTACATATACGCTTTTTTCAGAAGGTTGCTGCTGTTCCTGGGCATTTAGGTTTCCTAATAAAAACAGGGTAAGAAATCCTGTAATAAATTTAATTTTTGACATTTGTTATTTCAGTTGTTTCAATAATTCATCAGCTAAAGTGGAATCTCTTTGTGATTGGGTGGCTATATTTTTAGACATTTCGGCATACGTTTTTGCCATCTCTTTATTTCCCGTTAAGAAGTAAAGCCTGGCAAGGATATAGGTGTTTTCGGAGGTTTCGCTTCTCATGACGGATTTTTCGGCCCATTCCGCTGCTTTTTTAAGAGAGGATGGGGTCTTGATGTGCTCGGAAAACAGCCAGGCCGCCTTTAGAAGTTCATTGGGTTCAAAGGCTTCCGGATTTTTATAGTAGGCCAGAGCCGCTTTTTCGTATTCGGGGAAATTGGCGTTCTGTTCGTAATAGCTTAATTTGGTCTGATTGAGCTTTATTTCCGCGTCATGCTTTCCGACTAAAGGTTCGGCATTCTTCATGAAATAATCGTCATTGATTTTTTTGCTTTGCGGATCAATGGACTGCTCCACGATTTTCCCCAATTTGATCTGGTTGTCAAATTCTTTATAGGTTTCCTCAGGTAAAAATTTGATGATGTCCGTTTTCCTTTCAACGAAAGTTTTATAATTTTTATCTTCGGTTGATTTTAAGAAATACAACAGCAATCCCACATCATCTTTTGTAAATTCTTCTGTTTTTTTCCTGTTTTCAAAATACTTTTCGGAAGCCTGTTTGGCAAAAGGGTAATCCGAAGAAGAATTCAGTTTCATAATGTTGATCAGGAATTCCGGATCTTTTTCGCCTTTGGCAAAACGTTCCTTCAATGAACCTTTTTTGTTATTGGGGGAATTAACGTCCTGGGCCATCGTAAGGAACATGCCCGCTTCCATGTATCCGGAGTTCTGCGAGACAAGCTCGCCGTCACCGTTCAGGAACAGGTAAGTAGGATAGGACCGTACCCCGTATTTGGCGGCAATATCCCGGCCTTCTCCCTTTTCCATATCAAATCTCGCGTTTACGAAATTGGCATTGAAATAATCTCCGACCGTTTTTTGGGTAAAAACACTTCTTTCCATCATCTTGCAGGGGCCGCACCATGAAGCATAGGCATCCAGAAAAACAATTTTCTTTTCCTTTTTTGCTTTGGCAATAAGATCTTTAAAAGGCAGGTCCTGAAACTGGATGGCTTCCTGGGCAAAGGCGACTATGGCAGAAAATAAAAATAAACCGGAGACAATCTTCTTCATTCTTAAGTAGAAATTTCAAAAAGCGAAGATACTTATTTTGGATCAGTTACAAAAGTTGGGGAGAAAAAAGATAAAGTCTTAATTTTGTTGAATGTCTGGTGAGAACGAACTTTTAAAATTACTGCTTCCCGAATATTTAATTTCCCATTTCGATATGGTCAGCTTTGAAGAGAAAGATAA
>JAAIGF010087537.1_pt1 | contig 39150 bp, 39 predicted proteins | sample 6487441 | NCBI WGS metagenome assembly JAAIGF01 (sample SAMN13974129, study PRJNA590717) | phyllosphere metagenome | biome: pepper field; feature: multiple bacterial spot infested pepper fields; material: pepper leaves; isolation source: leaves from pepper fields | host: Capsicum annuum ...
ATTACCCGGGCCGAACAGTTCGCCGCGGCTGCAGCGCAACAGATCTTCCTGGGTGAAGGCGTTTTGTTTGGTCATGCGAGCTCCTCAATAATCCCCACGCGCCTCGGCTGGGTAAATCGTCCTGGCCGGCTGCGCATGAGTAATGCGACTGCCAGCAGCCTAGTCATAGACTGTTGCGTTGTGGTGAAAGTCACAGTGTGGTGAGTACAGTTGTACTCTGCAGGCGGCAATGGTGTCACAGAAGCCCCTTTGATGCCCACTTCAACCAGCAAGCGTGCAGTATTTTCGCCTATCTGACTAGAGGTTGCGAGTGTTGCGCGCCTGCGTAAAGCGCTATTCGCTTGCCTGCGGCGCAGCTGGCGTCAGTTCGCTGCGCTGTCAGCCGACAGCCAGCGATCGAGCACGTCCTGCAGTTCCATACGTTTGAACGGCTTGGCGAGGTAATCGTTCATTCCGGCTTGCAGGCAGGCCTCGCGGTCGCCCTGCAGGGCGTTGGCGGTAAGGGCGATGATGGGCAGGCGCCCCTGGGCGCCGAGGTCGCGAATACGCCGGGTTGCTTCGTAGCCATCCATGACCGGCAAGCGGCAGTCCATCAACACGGCGGCGAAGCGCCGCTCCCGGACCGCAGAGACAGCCTGGGCGCCATCGCCGACCAGTTCGACCTGGTATCCCAGGCTGCGCAGCATGGCTTCGATCACCGTCTGGTTGACCGCGTTGTCTTCCACCAGCAATACCGAGCGTACGGCCGCTGCAGAAGGTGCACTGACGGCCGTACGGGCGGGCAGCTGCGGCTGCTGGGCGGAAAATGGCAGGGGGATTTCCAGGGTAAAGCAGGAGCCGCGGCCCGGTTCGCTCTGCGCCTTGAGCGTACCGCCCATGCATTCGGCCAGGGTTCGGGCGATCGGCAGACCCAGGCCGGTGCCGCCGTAGCGCCGGGAGATCGAGTTGTCGGCCTGCTGGAAGGCGTCGAACATGGTGTCCAGGCGCTCGGCGCTGATACCAATCCCGGTATCGTGCACCTTGCAGGTGAACCACAACACCTGATTGTCCAGGGCTTGCCAATGGGCCTCGATACGCACTTCGCCACGTTCGGTGAACTTCAGCGCATTGCCGATCAGGTTGACCAGAATCTGCCGCAGGCGGGTCGGGTCGCCCTGAACCTGCGGCGCCGGCAGGGTGTCGTCCAAGTCCAGGCGCAGCCGCAGGCCGCGCTGCTGGGCACTGTGCTGGAAGGCCTGCTGGGCGGCCTTGAGCAGGGTCGGCAGGTTGAAACTGATCAGTTCGAGTTCCAGCGCCCCGCGTTCGATACGCGAGAAGTCGAGGATGTCATTGATCACCTTCAGCAGGTGCTCGGTGGACTCCATGGCCAGCGCGGCGTATTCGTGCTGCTCCTCGCTCATGTCGGTGGTCTCGAGCAATTGCAGCATGCCGAGTACGCCGTTCATCGGGGTGCGCAGTTCATGGCTCATCATGGCCAGGAAGTCGGATTTGGCCCGGTTGGCCAGGTCGGATTCCTCGCGTGCCTTGATCAGCAGGGTCATGGCCTGCTGCTGTTCCTGGGCGGCATTGTTCAGCCCGTTGGCCAGGTTATTGATATGCCTGGCCAGCGTCGCCAGCTCGCCGCCGCCGACCTCGGGAAGGGTCGCCTGGTAATTGCCCGCCTGGATGGCGGTGACGGCATCGCTCATCGCGCTCAGCGGTCTGGACAGGCGACTGGCCAGGCGCCGCGCAAGCAGGAAGGTCAGTAGCAGGGCGAAGAGCACCAGTGCGGCGACCTTGAGGAGGATTTCCTGTTGGCGGGAATTGAAGGCTTCACTGGACATGCCGACCACCACGCGGCCCAGGTAATCGGCGCCAGGCGGCTCGGCAGCAGGTGGGCGGGCCTCGCCGAAATCGTTGCCCAGGTCGACCTGCTGCTGCTGAATGGGCGCCTGGAAGATGTCCAGATGGGCGTTGCCGGCATGGGGGTGATCGGGTTGCTCGAGATAAGCCAGGATGTTTTCGTCACGGTCGCGCACCTCGACGAAGCGCACGTGGGGCGTTTTCAGGGTGGCCTGCAGCAGCGACTCCAGTACCCGGCGGTTGCCGGAGATGACCCCGTACTCGGTGGCAGGGGCCAGCTGGCTGGCGATCAACTGACCGGTGTGGTTGATCTCCGCGCGCAGGTCCTGCAGGCGATTGAAGGTCAGAAAGCCGGTCAGCAGCAGGGTCAGCAGCAGAGCCGGGCCGACGCTGATCAGCTGGGTGCGGACGTGGATGTTCCAGCCTCGCCACAGTTTCATGGCGTGTCTCCTTGCGCTAGATGCCGGGCCAGTTCCGCGTCGCTGGGCAGGGTGATACCCAGCGTACGCGCCACCTGCGGGTTGCCGAGCACCCCGAAGGTGTTCGAATAGGTACCCACCGGCCACTGCGTCGGCGCCTGGTCGAGCAGCTGGTTCAGGGTGGCGACCCAGTCGTCCTGGTCGGCGTAGGTGCTGGCCAGGCTGCCGGCGCGCACGAAACCCGCACTCGGGCCGATCAGCGCGTGCTGCTGGCCATAGCTGGTCAGCAGCAGGGTCTTGGCGGTCAGCGGGTTGTAGAGATCGTCATCGGCGATGGCGAGCAGTACATCGCTGGCGCCGAGCAAACGAATCACCGACTGGTTGTCACGGGTGTCCGGCCAGCTCTGCGCCACGATCTCGAGACCCAGCTCGTTGGCGGCCTGCCGCAGTTCCTGAAGCAGGAATTCGCTGTGCGGGTCATGCAGCACACCCACGCGTGTGGCCTTTGGCAGCAGATGCTTGAGCAGGCGCAGCTGGCGGCGGGGGGGCGGATCCTGCCAGAGCACGCTGAGGTTCGCCGGCTGGCGCCCGCCCAGGGTTTCGCGAGCCTGGGTCTTGTTGACATGCAGCACCAGCGTGGGTGGACCATTGGGCGATTCCACGCGCCAGGCCAGCGCCGCCTGGCCGAACAGGATCAGGCGCGTATCGCCGGGCATCTGGTCGAGCGGCGGCATTTCGTTCAGGGGCACGATGTGAACGTGATCGGCAGGGCGTGCCGCTGCCAGCGCGTTGCCGAAATGCTCCAGGGTGCTGGTATCGCCGGCCGTGCTCAGCAGCAGCTCAGCCGCCTGTGCCTGGGGGGTAAGCAGGAACAGTAGGAGCAGGGCGCGGCAAATCCATGCGCGGCACGGGCGATTGCGGGTCATCTAGGCGGCGGATCCGGTAGGCGGCATGAGGCTGGGCACGCAGAGGCGAGCGATGTCGCCCGCAATATGGATTGATCAACGACAATGATAGACGTCACGCAACGGCCCTGTTCGCGCAGAGCGCGCATGGTAACCGAGCGGCGTCGCATTGCCAGCCATGCCACGCCAAAAACGCGACTGCCTCACGGAGGCCGGACGAAGCGGCGCCGCACCACAAGGCTGGTCGTGGAAACTGCTAACCGTATAATGCCTGCCACTTGCACAGCATTCACAACGGACTGGTCATGACTCAACAGCAACCTATCGCAGTACTGGGTGGCGGCAGCTTCGGCACCGCCATCGCGAACCTGCTGGCGCAGAATGGGCACCGCGTTCTGCACTGGATGCGCGACCCCGTGCAGGCTGAAGCCATTCGCACCCACCGGGAAAACCCTCGTTATCTAAAGGGTGTCAAGGTGCTCGACGGCGTGGAACCGACCACCGATCTGCCGGCGGCACTGCAGGCGTGCGAGCTGGCGTTCGTGGCGCTGCCCTCGAGCGCGCTGCGTCAAGTGCTGCAGCCGGTGTCCGGGCTGTTGGCCGGCAAACAGCTGGTCAGCACCACCAAAGGCATCGAGGCGCAGACCTTCAAGCTGATGAGCGAGATCATCGAGGAGGTCGCACCCCAGGCGCGCATCGGCGTGCTCTCCGGGCCGAACCTGGCCAAGGAGATCGCCGCCCATACGCTGACCGCCACCGTGGTGGCCAGCGAGGACGAGGCGCTGTGCCGCACGGTGCAGCAAGTGCTGCACGGGCGCACCTTCAGGGTCTACGCCAGTGCCGATCGCTTCGGCGTCGAGCTGGGCGGGGCGTTGAAGAATGTCTACGCGATCATCGCCGGCATGGCCGCGGCGCTGGGCATGGGCGAGAACACCAAGAGCATGTTGATCACCCGGGCCCTGGCGGAAATGACCCGCTTCGCCGTGCACCTGGGCGCCAACCCCATGACGTTCCTGGGCCTCGCCGGGGTGGGCGATCTGATCGTCACCTGTTCGTCGCCGAAAAGCCGCAACTACCAGGTCGGCTTCGCCCTGGGCGAGGGCCTGAGCCTGCAGGAGGCCGTCGAGCGCCTCGGCGAGGTGGCCGAAGGCGTCAACACCATCAAGGTGCTCAAGGCCAAGGCGGAAGAGCTGCAGGTTTACATGCCGCTGGTGGCGGGGCTGCACGCGATCCTGTTCGAAGGGCGTACCCTCGATCAGGTCATCGAGGCGCTGATGCGCGCCGAGCCCAAGACCGATGTCGATTTCATTCCAGCCACCGGCTTCTGAGGACAATCGTTATGAATGACCACCCCAAGGGCGAGCCCATCGGCCTGCGCATCATCTGGATGCTGCTGTTTCTGTTCGTCTGGCAACTGGCGGAACTGCTGCTGGCCGGCGTCGTGCTGCTGCAACTGATCTATCGAGTCATCTATGGCGCGCCGAATGCCGGCCTGCTGGCTTTTGGCGACAGCCTCAGCCAATACCTGGCCGAGATCGGCCGCTTTGGCACCTTCAACACCGAGGCCAAGCCCTGGCCATTCGCTGATAGGCCGGCTCCGCGTCCACCGCAGGGCGAGGCGGCACACAGCGTACCGCCAGCCCCTCACCCTGAGCGCGACGAGGAACCTAAACCATGAGCGACCTAGCATGAAGCTCTGGTTGCTGCGCCACGGGCAAGCTCAGGCCGAGGCGCGTAGCGATGCGCAGCGTGAATTGACGCCCTACGGTCGCGAAGAGGTGCTGCAGTCACTCGAGCATCTGCGTGGTTGCTCCCTCGACGCGATCTTCGTCAGCCCCTACATACGCGCGCAGCAGACGGCTGCATTGATCGTTGCGGGGCTCGCCTTGCGATGCCCGCTACAGACTGTGCCCTGGCTGACGCCTGACAGCGATCCTCGTGACAGCCTGACAAAGCTGCAGCGCCTGGCGGGTGACAACGTGCTGCTGGTATCTCACCAGCCTTTCATCGGCGCGCTGGGTGGTTTGCTGGTGCATGGCCACCGGCAACAGCCACTGGCCATGCATACCGCCAGCCTGGCGCTGCTCGAGGGCGAGGACTTGCTTGCCGGGCTGATGAATTTGCAGCTGTTGGCGCATCCTGACTAGCACTGCTCGCGCCATGGGCGCCGCCATGCTTGGCCCGGCCCAGCCGCTACCTGCCAACCCCCATAACTACAAGGACTGACCATGAGCCTCTGGCGCCAGACACCCAATCTCGATGACCTGAACGCCGCGCAGCGCAACACCATTGGCGAGCTGCTGGATATCCGTTTTGAAGCGTTCGATGATGAGTCCATCACTGCCACCATGGCTGTCGACGCCCGTACGCATCAGCCTTACGGCCTGCTGCATGGCGGTGCCTCGGTGGTGCTGGCGGAAAGCCTGGGCTCTACCGCCAGCTACTTGTGCATCGACACGCAACAGTTCTACTGCGTGGGGCTCGAGGTCAACGCCAACCACCTGCGGGGGCTGCGTTCCGGGCGCGTTACCGCGGTCGCCAGGGCTGTGCACCTGGGCCGCACCACCCACGTATGGGATATCCGCCTCAGCGGTGATGACGGCAAGACCAGCTGCATTTCTCGCCTGACCATGGCCATCGTGCCGCTTCGCAGCCAGCCGCCGCAGTCCTAGTTATGTTTTTACGCGCATGGCGCTGCGCACTTGGCCGGAGCGTCGTCCTTCCTGACCGTTACGGGCGTTGCCGCCTGTCGCGGGCAGGCTGACAATCCCAGCATTGCCGGCCATCAGCGCGACTGCCATGTCCCAGCTCATTTTTTTCGCCCATGCCAACGGATTTCCCTCGGCCACCTACCGCAAGCTGTTCGCGGCGCTGGCGCCTGAGTTTCAGGTGCAGCACCTGGCGCAGCACGCCCACGACCCGCGATTTCCAGTGAATGACAGCTGGAGCAACCTGGTCGATGAGTTGCTGTATCACCTGGAGCGGTGCGACGGTCCGGTGTGGGGGGTGGGCCATTCGCTTGGCGGCCTGTTGCACTACCATGCTGCGCTGCGGCGGCCCGATCTTTATAGGGGCCTGGTGATGCTCGACTCTCCGGTACTGAGTCGTGTCGACCAACTGGTGATTCACGCGGCCAAACGCTTCGGTCTGATTGATCGCCTGACGCCAGCCGGTCGCACGCTGGGGCGTCGTGAGCGTTTTGTCGACAGCCGGGAGGCGCGTCGCTACTTCGCCGAACGCAAGCTGTTCAGCCGCTTCGATCCCGAATGCCTGGATGCCTACGTCGAGCACGGTTTGCAGCCCATGGAGGAGGGGCTGCGCCTGAGTTTCGACCCGGCCACGGAGATCGGCATCTATCGCAGCGTCCCGCATACCAGTCCGGGGCTACCCCAGCAGTTGCAGGTGCCGCTAGCGCTGGTCAAGGGCGCCGAAAGCCGCGTCGTGCTTGCCCACCATGGGCGCATGGCGCGTCGCGCACCGCGCGGCGAATTCCTTATTCTTCCAGGCGGACACATGTTTCCACTCGAACACCCGCACGCCACCGCGCAGCTGATCCGCAGCCTGTTCACGCGCTGGCAGGCGCCTGCCGAGGTACTGCAGTGAGCCTCGTTCCCGACGAAATACGCGTGCGCCTGCCGCATATCGAATTGGCTGCTCAGGCCTACGGCCCGCCAGATGGACGCCCGGTTATCGCCCTGCATGGCTGGCTGGATAACGCCGCGACCTTCGCGCGCCTGGCGCCGAAGCTGCCGGGGCTGCGCATCATCGCCGTGGATCTTGCTGGTCATGGGCACTCAGAGCATCGCCCGCCTGGTGCCGGCTACGCCCTATGGGACTACGTGCATGACGTGCTGCTGGTCGCTGAACAGCTCGATTGGCCGCGCTTCAGCCTGCTGGGACACTCCATGGGGGCCATCGTTTCGGTGTTGCTGGCAGCCACCTTTCCGGAAAAGGTGCAACGCCTGGCGCTTGTCGACGGGCTGATTGCGCCGACTACCGAGGCGGATGGCGCCGTCGCGACGCTCGCCCAGGCGTTGCAGGGGCGGCTGGCGCTGTCGGCCAAGCGAAAACCGGTGTACCCGAGTGTCGAGCGAGCGGCCCAGGTGCGCCAACGTGGCGTCGGCCATGTAAGCTTCGAGGCTGCCCAATTGCTGGCGCATCGCGGGCTGATGCCTGTCGAGGAAGGCTTCACCTGGCGCACCGACAGTCGCCTTACGCTGGCAACGCCATTGCGCTTCACTCAGGCCCACGTCAACGCTTTCGTCCGTGCACTGAGCTGTCCCGCCAAGCTGGTGGTGGCCGAGCAGGGCTTGCTGGCACATCGAGATGGTCTGGAGCAATTGCTGGTAGACACGTCGGTCAGTGTCGAGCGGCTACCTGGCGGTCACCACCTGCATCTGGACGACGAGCAGGGTGCGCAACTCGTAGCAGACTGTTTCAATCCATTCCTGAGTGCGCCTTGACGGCCCGTTGCAACTGGGGAAAGGTGTCGGGCACTGCCATGGAGATCTGCATGACCGACCTGTTTATCACGGCGCTGGACGCGCTGCCTGCGAGCCCTGCCGCTCACCCCCAGCCTGCCTATTCGCTGATGCTTTCCGCCGTTGGGGTAAGAGGGGCTGCATGCGTCTGAGTTACCTGCTTGCACTGATGGTGATCAGCCCATTCGCCAGTGCCGATGTGGCCGGTAGCCGCGATCTCGATGTGCTGCCGCGTTTTCCTGGCAGCGAAATCGTCAATTTCAAGGAACAGGCCGATCAGGAGCGTCTTTACCCGCAAGGCACCATCCGCCGTATCAGCGGGCGCCTGCGCTATGAGCGCGAGGTGCTGGTGCAGGGCGCGCTGACATCTGTCACTTACGAGTTGCCTGCCACCCACACCGCCGACGAAGTGTTCACTGCAGCACGCGAGGCATTGCAGAACCAGGACGCCCAGTTGCTTTACTGGTGCCAGGGACGCGAGTGCGGCTCCAGCAGCCTGTGGGCCAACTCGGTGTTCGGCAACTCCACGCTGTACGGCTCCGATAATCAGCAGGCATACGCGCTGCTGCGTCTGGCCGAGCCTCGCCACGATAGCCTCGTGGCCATCTACAGCATCACCCGCGGCAATCGCCGCGCCTACCTGCACGCAGAGCTGCTGACGGCTGACCAGCCATTGGCCAAGGTGTTGCCCACGCCTGCCACGCTGTCGCGACAGCTGAAAAGCACTGGTGAGCTGCGGCTGCCGGGGCAGGATGAGCCCAAGCCCGAGTGGACGGAACTGCTGGCGCGCAGCCTCAACCTCGATAGCACCCTGCGGGTCAGCTTGTCCGGTGCCAATGCCGAAGCCTGGCGCGAGGCATTGATCGAGCAGCAGGTCAGGGCCGCCCGCCTGGAAGTTGGCGAGAGCAGTGGCGACGGTTTGCGTATCGACGTGCTACGTTGAGCGCGCCCGTTGTAACGGCCCTGTCTGGTTTTCTGGAAACACTGAAAAATGCCGAATAACGACCGCTTGCTGGTGCAGATCCTGCTACTGGGGTTGCTGGGTGCCAGCCTATGGGTGCTGGCGCCATTCTGGTCAGCGCTGTTCTGGGCTGCCGTGCTGTCCTTTGCCAGTTGGCCAGTCATGCGCTGGCTGACGCGCGTACTCAAGGGGCGGCAGTCGGTTGCCGCGGGCTTGCTGACCGGGGTGTGGATCGTGCTGGTGGCGGTGCCGCTGGTGATGCTGGGTTTCAACCTCGCCGACCATATTCGTGATGCCACGGCGATGATCAAGGACGTTCAGGTCGATGGCTTGCCGCCACCGCCAGCCTGGCTGGCCTCGGTGCCTCTGGTTGGAGAACGCCTGGTGAGCATCTGGGAAACCCTGGATCAGCAGGGTTCGGCGCTGTTCGCCACGGTGCAGCCTTATCTCGGTCAGGTCGGCAACTTCCTGCTGGTGCGCAGTGCCAAGATCGGCGGTGGCATTCTGGAGCTCGCGCTGAGCCTGATCCTGGTGTTCTTCTTCTATCGCGATGGTCCGCGCCTGGCGGCCTTTGTCGAAAGCCTGCTCGAGCGACTGATCGGTGAGCGTGCCCAGCACTACCTCGAGCTGGTTGCCGGTACCGTGCAGCGAGTGGTCAATGGCGTGATCGGTACCGCGGTGGCGCAGGCGCTGCTGGCGTACATCGGCTTCATGATTGCCGGCATTCCAGGCGCTTTGCTGCTGGGGTTGCTGACCTTCGCCTGCAGCCTGATCATGGTACCGCCACTGGTCTGGGGCCCGGCCGTGGGCTGGCTGATCTGGCAGGGCGAGATCGGCATGGCGATCTTCCTTGGGGTGTGGGGTTTCTTCATCATCAGCGGCGTCGACAACATCCTCAAGCCCTACCTGATCAGCCGCGGCGGCAACCTGCCGCTGGTGGTAGTGCTGCTCGGCGTGTTCGGCGGCATTCTGGCCTTTGGCTTCATGGGCCTGTTCCTGGGCCCGACTTTGCTGGCAGTGGCCTACAGCCTGCTCAGCGACTGGGTCGCGCACAAGGCGCCAGCCGGGCTGCCACCACGCGAAGAGCGCTCGCCGCCGTTGTGATGCTGCGGCGATCTCAACGGTCGCCGCGTTCGTACTTGTCGAGGGTATCGCGGGCTATCTGCCGGCCCAGCATGATCAGCTCCGGCGCCTTGTAGAACTCGAAAAAGCGGCACACCCGCTTTGGCACGTTGATCAGGATGTCCGGCGGATAGCCGGCGATCTTGTACTGCGAGAGCGAAGTCTGCATCACCTCGAAACTCTGGTTGATCAACTCCAGCAGCGACGCCGGCCCGGCCATGTGGGCGACCCGCGAGCCACTGGCCGATTTGGGCGCGCTGTCGCCCTGGGGCGCGGCCGCCGGTTGCTGGCCATGGGGATCCACCGGCTCCTGCAACCACAGATCGGGTTGCCGCGGCACTGCCGGTTCGGTTACCTCCAGCAGTAGCGGGTCGTCCTCGCCGCCCTTGCGGCGCAGCGATGGCAGGTGCGAACCCAACGAGGTCATGATCTGATCGAAACGCCCCTTAAGGGCGGCAGGGCGTTCGATCACGGGCAACTGGTAGTGCTGTTGATGCGCCGAGTTGAGGTTGACGGCGATGATCAGGTCGCAGTGGCTGGATACCACAGGCACTATCGGCAGTGGATTGAGCAGGCCGCCGTCGACCAGCATGCGCTTGCCCTGAATCACCGGCGTGAACAGGCTGGGAATTGCCGCCGAGGCGCGCATCGCCTGGTGCAGGCAACCTTCCTGAAACCAGATTTCCTGTTGGTTGGTGAGGTCGGTCGCTACCGCGGTGAAGGGAATGTTCAGCGACTCGATATTGATCTCGCCGACGATATCGCGGATTCGCCCAAAGACCTTTTCCCCGCGAATCGCACCCAGGCGAAAACTGACGTCCAGCAGGCGCAACACATCGAGGTAATCCAGGCTCTGGGTCCAGTCGCTGTAATCCTTGAGCTTGCCAGCCGCATAAATGCCGCCGACCACCGCGCCCATGGAGCAGCCGGCGATGCAACCTATCTCGTAGCCGCGAGCTTCCAGCTCTTCTATCACGCCGATGTGGGCATAACCGCGCGCACCACCGGACCCCAGCACCAAGGCTACTTTCTTGCTCATCCAACTCTCCTCGATACACAGTGCCTGCCAGAACGTATTCTGCGTTCTGCAGCACGTCGATAGTGGCACTTTTTCTCTAGCCTATCGTCTTAATCAGCACCGGTGACCTGATTACCGGCCAACCTCTGGAGTATGCGACATGAAAGCCTGGATTCTCTTACCGATTGCGCTGTTGGCGGGCTGCTCAGCGACCACGTCCTACCGTGACAGCTGCGCGTCTCAACTCGATGCCGCCTGGCAGGAACTCGACCTGGCCAAAGCCGAAGGCTTCGCCGGTACGGTCAGCTATTCCAAGGCCGCCTCGCTGATGACGGCAGCGAAAACCCAGCAGCAGTTCGAGGCTTATCGTGGCTGTACCAACAAGTCCGAGAAAGCGCGTTTCTACATTCGTGAGTCCCGAGCAGGCCGCTGAAGGCGCACTCGAGTAAGCTTGCGACAACCTGAATGCCGGAGATCGCAATGCTGCTCGATTTCGCTGACCTGACCCCGCTGGACCGTTACCGCTGGCTCGCTGCAACCGTCACACCCAGGCCTATCGCCTGGGTGTCGAGCATTTCCAGGGAAGGGGTGACCAATCTGGCTCCCTTCAGCTTCTTTCAGGTGATCAGTGATGAGCCAGCCACCCTGATGGTCAACGTCGGCACCCGTGACGACGGCGCACTGAAAGACACCCTGCGCAATGCCCAGGAAACCGGTGAGCTGGTCATTCATCTGGTTGCATTCGCGCAAGCCGAAGCCATGAATGCCAGCGCTGCGCTGCTGCCGCACAGCACCAGCGAATTCGTCCACTGTGGTATCGACTCGATAGCCAGCAGCCGCGTGGCGCCGCCACGGGTAAAGGGCGCCGCCGTGGCCTTCGAGTGCCGGGTTGCGCAGATCATGGGGTACCCGGAGGGCAAGCCCAACCATCACCTGATCTTCGCCGAAGTGCTGCTGGCGCATATCAGTGACGAGGTGCTCAACGAGAAAGGGCGTATCGACCCGCAGCGCCTCGACCTGGTCGGACGTTTGGGTGGCACGGCCTATAGCCGTACCCGTGACACCTTCGACTTGCAACGCCCGCAGTGATCTACCAGTAAAGCTGGATACGCGAGCGCAGGGCCCGCTCTTCAAATCGGCTGTAGTGGTGCGCCCGGCGTTCTGATGACAGAGGCGTTAGCCGTTGCGGCAATCATGGTTGCTCGGCAGCCGGGTTTCCCGCTCGGCGTGCCTGGCAAGCACGGCGTACACGGCAAGCCAACGGCCGCTTTACCGTCCGCCAGCCTGGCAAGACGCCGGCACTTTGCCGCCGGGCCGGCGATTGGCAGTGCGCGGCAGGGTAGTCGGTGATGCCCTGCCAACGTCCTCGTCAGCCCGGATCCAGGGCGATTCTGGCAATGCGTCCATCATGATGGCGGTGCGCAGTCGACTGCCGGCCTTATTCTCCGATGGGCGGCGATATCCTGAAAGCGACATCAGCTTAGCTAAAAGCACCTGCTGGCTCTTTGCTGGCTTGTCGCCATTAGGCGGCTGCATCACTGTGGCTGCTTGGAGGGCTCCTGCCCAGCACGAGAGGGTCGGCAATGGTTTCTCTTCGCGCACTGACCAGCCTGGCAACGGCGGTCAAATTGTCCCTGGGATTCGGTGTGGTACTGGTGCTCACTCTGGTAGTGGCAGCCACCGGGTTTTTCGCCCTGCGTGACGTGGGCGCCAGGTTTTCCCTGCTCGAGCGCTTCAGCGATATCAATGACCGGGTCGCGCAGATGCGCCGTACCGAACAGGCCTTCATCATCACTGGCGATGCGGCGCATACGCAGCGCCTGCACGAACAGGCGCAAGCCATACGCGAGCAGGTGCAGCAACTGAACGATCAGGTTGCCGGTAGCGAGCGTGAGGCGTTGCAGCAGGTCGACGCAGACATTGCCGAATACGTGCAGGTCTTTGATCGTTACGTGGAGCAGAGCGACAACATGCGCCTGTCGCTGGATGCCGCGAAATGGCTGGTGGTCGGCGCCGCCAATAGCCTGGATCTGCTCAAGGACGGGCTCGCCGAAGATGGCGTCTATGCCCTCAAGGAAAGCCAGGGCAAAGAAGGCGGCGAGGCCGTCACCCAGGCCGGCCAGATCGGTAAGGTGCACGTGTTGCTCCTGCAGGCGCTGGAACAGGCGCGGGTTCTCCTTGAGAGCAGCCGCAGCAGCGGCGAAGTGCCGAGCACGAGCATCCAGGAAGCGGTCGACGCGCAGACCCAGGCGGCTCAGCTGCGCGACGCGCTGGGTGATCCGGGGTACCGCTCGGTGCTCGCCGAGGTGGTGGGCAATATCGATTCCTTCAACCAGCGGTTGCAGGAATATACCGGGCTGCTGCAACAGCAACAGCAGGAGCACGCCCAACTGGTCGAGCGTGCTGACAAGGTGGTCGAACTGGTCAGCCAGACCTATGCCCAGCAGAAAGACGCCCTCCACACGCTGGTGCGCAGCAGCGCATTGCTGATTATGTTCGCCGCCGCCGCGGCCTTGCTGGTTGGCCTGCTGGCGACGGTGATCATCACCCGGGTGATCGTGCGGCCGCTCAAACAGGTGACCGCCGTGGCCCAGCGCATCGCCGCCGGTGACCTGAGCGGCGAGATCGCGGTGCAGCGCAGCGATGAAATCGGCCAGCTATTGCTTGCCATGCAAGGCATGTCGCGGGACCTGCGCAGCATGGTCGGGCGCCTGCAGGGCGGCGTGGCGCAGCTTTCCAGCTCGGCGCAGGCGCTGTCGTCGGTCACCGAGCAGGCGCGTCAGGGCGTCAGTGGCCAGAAAGAGGAAACTGACCAGGTGGCCACCGCGATCACCCAGATGGCGGCGACGGTTCATGAAGTGGCGCAGAACGCCGAACAGGCTGCAGCCGCTACCGCCGAGGCCGATTCGCGGGTCGTGGCAGGCAGCCAGGTGGTGCGTGAAACCCTGCAACGAATCGAGCAACTGGTCGCGGCCATGGCAGTGACCCGGCAAGGTATTGAACAGCTCAGCGCCGACACCCGCAATATCGACGCGGTGCTGGACGTGATCAAGAGCGTGGCGCAACAGACCAACCTGCTGGCCCTCAACGCGGCGATCGAGGCGGCGCGGGCAGGCGAGCAGGGCCGTGGGTTCGCGGTGGTCGCCGACGAGGTCCGTGCGCTGGCGCGGCGTACCCAGCAGTCCACCGAGGAAATCGAAGGGTTGCTGGGCACCTTGCGTGGGGGCGCTACCCGCTCCGTTGCCGACATGCGCCAGAGCGACGAACTGGTCGAGCAGGTGGTGCAGGACGCCCGGCATACCCAGCAGGCCTTGGCCGGTATCACCGATGCAGTTGCCGTGATCCATGGCATGAATCAGCAGATCGCCGCCGCCGCCGAGCAGCAGACCGCCGTGGCCGAGGACATCAACCGCAGCGTCACGTCGATTCGCGATCTGGGCGAGCAGTCCGCCGCTGCCATGGAAGAAAACGCCGGCTCCAGCCAGCAACTGGCGACGCTGGGTCGTGAATTGCAGGGCATGGCCGCCCATTTTCGCCTTTAGATTGCGCTGCGCTGCGGCTTGCGCCGTTTCGCTGCCAGGCTTGGGCCTGGTGCACAGTTTCGTCAGCAAACATTACGTAACGCTTTGCCCGCCGCGCTCCGGTCAGTAGCATCGAACCACTTGCATGAGGAGTGGACGATGCACACGAAACTGGACGCCTGCCTGGATACCATCAACCAGGTGCTGCTCGGCAAGGAGGCGCAGGTGCGCCTGGCACTGACCTGTCTGCTGGCCCGCGGTCATCTGTTGATCGAGGATCTGCCCGGCATGGGCAAGACCACCCTCAGCCATGCCCTGGCCAAGGTACTGGGGCTGAGCTTCCAGCGCATCCAGTTCACCTCCGACCTGCTGCCGGGCGATATTCTCGGCACCTCGGTGTTCGACAAGGACAGCGGACAGTTCCTGTTCCACCCCGGCCCGGTGTTCGCCGAGCTGGTACTGGCGGACGAGATCAACCGCGCCACGCCGAAAAGCCAGAGCGCGTTGCTCGAGGCCATGGAGGAGGGCCAGGTGACCATCGAGGGCGCGACCCGGCCGCTGCCGGATCCCTTCTTCGTCATCGCGACCCAGAACCCGATCAGCCAGAGCGGTACCTTCGCGCTGCCGGAGTCGCAGCTGGATCGTTTCCTGATGCGCCTGTCGCTGGGTTACCCGGCCCGGGCTGCCGAGAAAGCCCTGCTGCTGGGCGAGCCCCGCCGCTCGGTGCTGCCGACGCTGGAGGCGGTACTCAATCACGCGGAGCTGGCGAAGCTGCAGGCCGAAGTGCCCAAGGTGCGCGTCAGTGATGCCCTGGTCGACTACGTGCTGCGCCTGGTCGAAGCCACGCGCACCCAACCACAGTTCGCCTGGGGCCTGTCGCCACGCGGCAGCCTGGCGCTGCTGGCGGCAGCGCGCGCCTGGGCGCTGCTGGCCGAGCGTGATTACGTCATCCCCGAGGATGTGCAGGCCGTCCTGCCGTCAGTGGCCGGGCACCGCTTGCGTGATCAGGCAGACCCTGCCGGCCACGGCGGTGGCGCCCTGGTGCAGTGGCTGCTGCGCGAGGTGCCGGTACTTTGACCGGTGCTTTCAGGCAGCACTGGAATCGCTGGTTGGCCAGGCGAATTCCGGCGGCCTCCAGCGTTCAGCTCAATCAGCGGCGGATCTTCATCCTGCCGACCCGTGTGGGTGTGGCGTTTCTCTGTGCCTTGCTGGTGATGCTGCTGGCCGCCATCAACTACCAGAACAGCCTGGCTTATGGGCTGACCTTTCTGCTCGGCTCGGTATTCGTGGTGACCATCCTGCACACCTACCGCAACCTGGCCGGGCTGGTGCTGCATGCCGGTGGCGTCGGTGCGGTGTTCGCAGGCGAGGCAGCGCGTTTGCGGGTGCGTCTGGAAAGCCGCGGCCGTGCCCACGAGGCCATCGCGCTGGGCTGGCCACCGGCCGACCTGCTGCAGCAGGATGTTGTGGCGCATGGTTCGGTGGAGTGCGAACTGGGCGTGCAAACCCTGCGCCGCGGCTGGCTTCATCCCGGCCGTTTGCGGGTGGAAAGCCGCTTCCCCCTGGGCCTGTTGGTCGCCTGGAGCCACGTCGATCTTGACCAGGCGGTGCTGGTCTACCCACGGCCACTGGAGGGCGAGCTGCCGCTGGCGGCTGCTGGCCGTGAGGATGACGAGCAGGCCGGGCTGGTCACTCAGGGCCAGGGCAGCGACGACTTCCAGGGCCTGCGTACCTATCAGCCGGGAGATTCGCGCAAGCGTTTGCACTGGAAGGCTTATTCGCGGGGGCAGGGATTGCTGGTCAAGGATTTTGCCGCTCAGACGGGCCGTGACCTGCTGCTGGATTTCGACGTGCTCAGCGGTGATCTGGAGAGCCGCCTGTCGCTGCTCTGCCACTGGGTGCTGGTGCTCTCCGAACGCCAGCAACCCTTCGCCCTGCAACTGCCGAACGAGTCACTGCCGGTGGCCATCGGCGAGCGCCACCGTGAGCAGTGCCTACGTGCGCTGGCGCTGCATGGCGGTGGTGCATGAGCAGCGTTGCGGGCATCCCGCGCATCAGTCTGACCTGGCTGTTGGTCGCCCAGGCGCTGGTCATTCTGCCCCACGCCTTGCACCTGCCGTTATGGGCGATCGGTCTGTGGTTGGGCTGTGCGCTGTGGCGCATCCAGATCTTCCGTATGCGCGCCGGCTACCCCAGCCTCGTCGTGCGCATCGGCCTGATCGCCCTGGCTGCGGCAGGGGTGTTTCTGTCCCGCGGCACCCTGGTCGGCCTGGATGGCGGGGTGCTGCTGCTGGTGGCGGCGTTTACCCTCAAGTTGCTGGAGATGCGCAGCCGCCGCGATGCGCTGGTGGTGATCTTTCTCGGCTTCTTCGTGGTGGTCACGGCCTATCTGTTCGATGACAGCATGCTCGTCGCGCTGTTCAGCCTGTTGCCGGTGTGTGCCTTGCTGGCCGCGTTGATCGGCTTGCAGCAGAGCGGCACGGCGACCCGCCCCTGGCGCACGCTGCGTCTGTCGGCCAGCCTGCTGCTGCAGGCGCTGCCGCTGATGCTCCTGCTGTTCCTGTTCTTCCCGCGCCTCGGGCCACTGTGGTCGTTGCCGGTGCCCAACGAACGCGGCGCGGTCACCGGGCTGGCCGATAGCATGGCGCCCGGCGATATCGCCGAGCTGACCCGTTCCAGCGAGCTGGCCTTTCGCGCCAGTTTCGAGGGCCGGGTGCCGGCACGCAACGAGCTGTACTGGCGAGCGCTGACGCTCGATCATTTCGACGGCCGGCGCTGGTCGCAGTCGGCGGGTGAGCAGTTTTCGCCGGCGCCGCAATGGCAACCGCGCGGCGAGGCGCTGCATTACAGTGTGGTGATGCAGCCGACCACGCGGCCATGGCTGTTCGCCCTCGACGTCGCCCGCAGCGACTTGCAGGGCACGCGGCAAATGGGTGATTTCCGTCTGCAGCGCAATCGCCCGGTGGATCGAGCGCTGCTTTACGACGTCAGCTCCTGGCCTGACGCGCTACGCGAGCCGCAGCTGCCGCCCGACAGGATGCAGGCGTTGCTGCGCCTGCCCCGTGAGGGCGATGCGCGCAGCCGCGCCTGGGCCCAGGAACTGCGCAGCCGGTATCGGCAGGATGAGCAGTTGGTCGAGGCGCTGCTCACCCATTTCAATCGCCAGCCCTACGTCTATACCCTGACGCCGACGCCCTTGGGTGACGACTCCATCGACCAGTTCCTGTTCGATACCCGCAGCGGCTTTTGCGCCCACTACGCCGGCGCCATGACCTTCGTGCTGCGCGCGGCCGGCATCCCCAGTCGCGTGGTGGCCGGTTACCAGGGCGGCGAACTCAGCGGCAATGGCAGCTACGTGCAGGTTCGTCAGTTCGACGCCCATGCCTGGGTCGAGTACTGGCAGCCGGGCAAGGGCTGGACGAGCGTGGATCCGACCTTCCAGGTCGCCCCCGAGCGTATCGAGCAAGGGCTCGAACAAGCACTGGCAGGTGAGCAGAGTTTTCTTGCCGACTCGCCTTTTTCACCGTTGCGCTATCGCAATCTGACCTGGCTCAACGAGCTGCGTCTGGCCTGGGATGATCTCAATTACGGCTGGCAGCGCTGGGTGCTGGGCTATCAGGGCGCGCAACAGTTCGAGCTCCTGCAGCGCTGGTTCGGCCAGGTCGACGCGGGTCGGCTGGTGCTCGCCCTGGTGGGCGGCGGCGGTGTGTTACTGGGTTTGCTTGCGCTGTGGCTGTTCAAGCCCTGGCGGGGCGAGCGTGACCCCTTGCTGCGCGTCTTTCAACGCTTCGAGCGGCTGTTGGCCCAGCATGGCGTGCGGCGCCATGCTGGCGAGGGCCCGCGGGTCTTCGCACAGCGTGCCGGCGAAGCACTGCCGGCCCAGGCACCGACCATTCTGGCCTTCGTGCAGGCCTTCGAAGCGCAGCGTTACGCGGGGCAGAACATTTCCCCCCAGGCGTTGCTCCAACAGCTGAACGCGCTGCGCCGCCAATTACCCTGGCGCTGGAGCAGATCCCCTTGAACGGTTATTCAGGAGTTCCGTGATGAGTGGTTTTGTCGGTACATTGCGCAGCGAAGTGCTGCGCCTAGAAGTTGCGCTCTATGCTTGCCGCGAGCGTCTGCAGGCGCAGACCGATGACGAGGCGCTGCATGATCTGCGGGTCTGTCTGCGCCGTTTGCGGAGCCTGCTCAAGCCGCTCAAGGGCGCTGCCGAGAGTGATCCGTTGCAGAACCGAGCAGCCGAGCTCGGGCGCCTGACGGGCCCATTGCGGGATCTGGAAGTGCTGATCGGTACCTTGCGCGCCAGCGGTGAGCATGCCGCTGCGCAGCGACGCCTGGCGCAGCGCCGCAAGGGTGATGCACTGGTACTGAATAGCCGCGCGTTGCCTGCCCTGTTCCGCGCCCTGGACGAGTGGCCTCGGGAACTGGCTGCTCAGCAGGCGAGTGGCGAGCTCGAAGATTTGCACAAGAAGGTACGGCGCTACCTGCGCAAGCAGCTTGCCAAGCTGGTCGAGGCCCTGGGCGATGCCGAGCATGATCGCCACCGCGTGCGCCTGCTGATCAAGCGTGTGCGTTACACCGCCGAGGCTTATCCGCAGCTTTCACCGCTGTCGGCTGTGCAGTTGAAGCTGCTCAAGAAAGGTCAGGCGTTGCTCGGTGATTGGCACGACCACTTGCAGTGGCTGGCGACCGCGGAGCGCGAGCCCGATCTGCGCGGCTTCATCCCCGCCTGGCGCGACTCGATGGAGGCCGCCGAGCGCTCGGCGCAGGCCGTCCAGGCACGTCTGTTGGCAGCGCTCGAGCCCCAACAATGACCGATCTGCCGCATGCGCCGGGCTCGCAGTAGCGCGGCTCGTCTCTTACCATCCATACGATGACAAGAGAGGTGACCATGGATTTCTTCGAGCTACTGGAGCAGGTGCAGCGCACACCCGAGGCGCTGTCGATTCCGGCTGACTGGGGGCAGGGCCGCGCCAGCTTCGGCGGCGTGGTGGCGGCGCTGGTCTATGCCGTGATGCGTGGCAAGGTACCGGCCGATCGCCCACCGCGGTCGTTGGCGATTACCTTCGTGGCGCCGGTGACGCCCGGCATCGCCACCAGCTTCGAGGCCGAGGTGTTGCGCGCGGGCTCGGCGGTCAGCCAGGTGCTGGGGCGTGCCGTGCAAAATGGCCAGGTGGTGGCGTTGATACAGGGCAGTTTCGGTACGCCGCGTAGCTCTTCGATCAGCGTGCCGGCGCTGCCGGCACCCGTGATAAAGGCGCCCGAGCAAAGTCAGGAGTTGCCCTACATCCCCCAGGTCACCCCGGAGTTCACCCGTCATCTGGTGCTGCGCTGGGGCTTGGGCGGCCTGCCGTTCAGTGGTAATCAGTCACGGGAAATGGGCGGTTGGGTACGGTTCCGCGATCAGCAGCGCGTCGAAACCCTCGACGAAGCCCACCTGCTCGGGCTGGTCGATGCATGGCCACCGGCGGTGTTGTCGCTGCTCGACAAGCCGGCGCCCGGCAGTTCGCTGACCTGGGCCATCGAGTTCATTCAGCCCTTGAGCCCGGTCACCTCTGATCAGTGGTGCCTGTACCGCGCCGAGATCGAGCATGCCCGGGATGGCTATGGGCATGTGGCCGCGGCGCTATGGACGGCTGATGGGCAGTTGCTGGCCATCAGCCGTCAGACGGTGACGGTGTTCGATTAACCATTGCCCAGGAGTGCCTGCCTTGCCAGGGCATAGGCGGCAATGGCACCCAGGCCGGACAACACCAGCGAGAGGGCGCCGGAGTCGCTGCCCGCCAGCGCCAGGGATACCAGCAAGAGCGGCAGGGCAATGGCCAGCATCGGCATGTCCAGCGACTCGGTGTGACGGGCAAGGGTAGCGGTTTGCGTGCTCATGATCGGTCTCCTGCATCAGATGGAGCCAGTCTATGGCGCAGGCGCAAGGGCTGCGAATTGATCCGCCCTATGCGCCAGATAGGGTTTCTACTATCTGCTCTAGCGGACATGCCCCGGTGCTCAGGGTTTCAACTGGCGGATGGCCCTCGACAGTTCGCCTGCCAGGTCAGCCAGCTGGCTGCTGGTGGTGGCGGACTCCAGGGTCTGCTGGACGGTCTGCTCGGTGACATCACGGATGCCGATCACCGAGCGGGTCATCTCTTCGGCCACCAGGCTCTGCTGCTCGGCCGCGACGGCGATCTGCGTGTTGCTCTCGCGCATCTGCGCCACCGCGCCGGTGATTGCCGCCAGCGCGTCACCGGCCTCATGGGCGGCGCGTACGCAGTCGTCGGCCTTCAACGAGCTTTCCTGCATGAACTCCACGGCATCACGGGTGCCGGCCTGCAGCGTACCGATCATGCTGGTAATCTCGTCGGTGGAGTCCTGCACGCGCTTGGCCAGGTTGCGCACCTCATCGGCCACCACGGCGAAACCGCGGCCCATTTCGCCGGCCCGCGCCGCCTCGATGGCGGCGTTGAGGGCCAGCAGGTTGGTCTGTTCGGCAATGCCATGAATGACGTTCACCACGCTGCTGATCTTCTGGCTGTCGGCGGCCACCTGCTCGATCATGGTCGCCGTCTGCTGCACGCCGCTGGATAGGCCGGTGATGGAGTCGACCACACGGGTGACCACGGTCTGCCCGGCCCCCGCGAGCTGGTCGGCGGCCTGTGACTGATCACGGGTGGTGGCTGCGTGTTCGGCGATGTGGTGGCCGGTGGTCGACATTTCGTTGATGGCGGTGGCGGCCTGATCGGTTTCGCTCTGCTGGCCGAGCATGCCCCGACGCACGTCCTTCATGCCTTGCGCCAGGCGCCCGGTACCCTCGTCGAGCCGTGAGGCGGCCTGGATGACCGCGCCGACCACCCGCTGATAACCGTCCTGCATGGCGTTGAAGGCGCCTGCCATCTGCCCGACCTCGTCGCGGCTCTGCAACGGCACGCGGGCGGCCAGATCACCGCTCTTCTCGACATGCAGCATCACGTCCTTGAGGGTATTGAGGTGGGTGAGCAGGAAACGGATCAGCAACTGCGAGGCGGCGAGCAGGGCAAGCATCAGCACCGCTACCGCCACGGCGTAGCGTGCGGCGCGCTCGCCGAACACCTGGGCCAGACTGCGGCCAGTGGCAAGCACGGCGATGCGCTGCTCGACGCCATGCTCGACGATGTGCGCGCCGAGCAGCGGGTCGCTGCCGAACAGCGCCTCGTGCCCGAGGGCGACCCAGCCGCGCCCGTTGCGCAGTGGCGTGGCATCCGCGTCGCCGGGCAGTCCTGGCGTTTCGCCGGCCCTGAAGGCGATCAGTCCGGCGCTGGCCGGCAGCGCCTGGTCGACGGGCCAGGCCGCGACCAGTTGCGCCCGCTGCTGCGCATCGGCCTTGGCCGCCTGGGTAAAGGTGTCCTGTTCCTGCAGCATGGCGAACAGCACCAGCAACAGGGTGGTGATGAGGGCGACGGCATTCACCGCCCAGAACTTGTGTTTCAGGGATAGATCGCGAATCCACACGGGCATGTTCTTTTGCTCTCGACATGAATGAGGTGCTGGCAAGGCGCCATTATTCTTTCACGGGCAAAATAACCATCCGTTGATATGGGTCAACGGCAGCCGACGTCTCGGCTTGTGAGGCTTCTAGGAGCAGCGTCTGCCTCCAGGTCAGCGCCGCCGCCCCGACTGGTCTTAGGACTCCCGATCATCTTCCTGATCATCGACCGGTTCGACCAAGGTCGGCAGGGCGAAGAAGGCCCGTGCGCAGGCCGTCGTGTGCCTGGCCACTTCTTCAGCGGGCTCCTGGCGGTGCAGGGCCACTTCGCGCAGTACTTCGGGTAGAAACGCCGGCTCGTTGCGACCTCCCTTGGGTTTCGGACGCAGGCTGCGCGGCAGCAGGTAGGGCGCGTCGCTTTCCAGCATCAGGCGGCCGGCGGGAATTTCCTTCACCAGCGGATGCAGGTGCGCGCCACGGCGCTCATCGCAAATCCAGCCGGTGATACCGATGTGCAGATCCAGATCCAGGTAGTCGAACAGCGCCCGCTGCTCGCCGGTAAAGCAGTGCACCACGGCTGCTGGCAAGCGATCACGGTACTCGCGCAGGATCTGTACGAAGCGGGGGTGGGCGTCGCGCTCATGCAGGAACACCGGCATCTGCAAGTCGGCGGCCAGGCTCAGTTGCTCCTCCAGCGCCTTTTCCTGCTGCGGGCGTGGTGAAAAATCGCGGTTGAAGTCCAGCCCGCATTCGCCCACCGCCCTGACCTGGGGTTCGGCGAGCAGGGCGCGCAGGCGTTTGCTGTCGTCACTGGCCCAGTGCTTGGCATCGTGGGGGTGCACGCCTGCGGTACTGAACAGCCGCTCGGCGCGCTCGTCGAGTTTCCTGCACAGGCTCAGCGCATGGTCACTTTCGCCCAGGCTGGTGCCGGTCAACACCAACTGGCAGACGCCTGCGTCGAAGGCGCGTTCGAGCACTGCCGCGTGCTGGTCGTCGAAGCTTGCGTGGGTCAGATTGACGCCGATGTCGATGAGTTGCATGGTGTGACCCTGGAAAACGAGAGGGCGCAGCATAACAGAGCTTTTTGCAGCCAATAAAAAGCTAACGATTACAAAAACTTGTGGTCGATTCGTGACGTAAATACAGAGCTGATGTTGTCCGAGTGCCGGCCGTGCCACGCTTGGCGATGCATCTGCGAATCACCACCCCTGGCTGTCGGCCGGTTTTCCCGCTATCGGAGCATCGATATTGCGCCTCCTGTTCATCATTTGCCTGCTGCTCTGGCTGCCCATACCGGCCATGGCGCGTATCGCCGGGCCGCTGGAAGTCACCGGTACGGCCGCGCCGCGTGACCTGCCAGGCATTCGCAAGAGTGGCGAGCTGCGGGTGCTGGTCAACCAGAGCCGTAACAGCTCGGGCGAGGTCAAGGGGCAGAGCATCGGCGTCGAGTACCAGCGCCTGCGCGCCCTGGAGCAGTACCTCAATCGCAATGCCCGAGATGGCCGCAACCTGCGCTTGAAGCTGATTCCCAAGGCCAAGGACCAGTTGCTCGCGGCCCTGCAGCGCGGCGAGGGCGATCTGGTTGCGCCTGGCGAGTTGCTCAGCAGCAAGGGTGGCAATGTGCTGGCCAGCGAAGCCATACGCCGTGACGTGCCGGTGGTGATCGTCGCCCGGCAGGGCAACCGGCGCTATCAGCGGCTCGAGCAACTGGCCGGGCGCAGCTTGTCGCTGCCGGTCGGCAGCGTGGCCAAGGAGGCGTTGCACGACATCAACCGCCGGCTCGCGGCGCGCAAGCTGCCGCCCATCATCGTCGAGTGGGTGGATCCGACCCTGGCCGTCGAGGACGTGCTGGAAATGGTCCAGGCCGGTATCTTCGATTTCACCGCCGTGGAACTGCACATCGCCGAGCGCTGGGCCAAGGTAATGCCCAAGCTGCGCGTCGACCGCCATCTGGTGCTCGACAATAAGGGCGTGATGCGCTGGTACATGCGCCGCGACGCGCCGATGCTCAGTGCCAGCGTCGACCGCTTCCTGGAAGGCTACCGGGTGCCCGATGATCAGGATGCTGCCTTTCAGCGCGTGTACCGACGGCTCTATAAAGTGCATTCGCCCATGGGGCGTACCGAGCGCCAACGCCTGGAACGGGTGCGGCCAGTGCTGCAGCGCTACGCCGAACAGCATGACTTCGACTGGCTGGCCCTCGCGGCCCTGGCGTTCAAGGAGTCGACGCTCAACCCGACGGCCCGCGGCAGCAGCGGCGCGACAGGGCTGATGCAGATCACTCCGGCGGCGGCGCGCAGCGTTGGCGTCAGCGATATCTCGCGGGTCGAGAACAACGTGCAAGCCAGTGCCAAGTACCTCGCCAAGATTCGCCGCGGCTTCTTCAACAGCCCGCGGCTCAATGAGCGCGAGCGCATGGCCTTCGTGCTCGCCGGTTACAACCTCGGGCCACAGCGGGTGCAGAGCCTGCGGGCAGAAGCGCGGCGGCGCGGCCTCAACCCCGATCAGTGGTTCTTCCAGGTCGAGCGGGTGGCGATGGAGGAGCTGGGCATGGGCGTGGTCAGCTACGTCAACGCGGTGAACAAGTACTACCTGGCTTACGCCCGCGAGCGCTATTCCCTGGAGCCCGTGCAGAAAGTGAGCATGCGAAAATAATCGATTTATTGGATTATTTTTAGCGGTTTTATTCGGTATTAATATTGGTTATTTGAATTAATATGCCGCCATCTCACTCGCATAGCACAGGATTCGCCCCATGAACGCACTCATCAAATCCCTGGCAACCACGCGCGCCGGCTTTGGCCTGACCATCCTGCGCGTGCTGGTCGGCATCACCTTCATGGCCCATGGCTCGCAGAAGCTGTTTGGCTGGTTCGGCGGCTACGGGCTGGCAGGTGTTGCCCAGTGGATGGAGAGCATCGGTCTGGCGCCCGGCTACCTGATGGCGTTGATGGCCGGCAGCGCGGAATTCTTCGGCGGCCTGGCCCTGGTCATCGGTCTGCTGGTGCGGCCTGCTTCGGCAGTGCTGGCAATCACCATGCTGGTGGCGATCTTCTCGGTGCATATCGGCAATGGTTTTTTCATGGCCAACAATGGTTACGAGTTCGCCCTGGCGCTGCTGGCGGCCACGCTGGCTCTGCTGGTCGAAGGTGCAGGGCGGCTGTCGCTGGACCAGCGCATCGCCGGCTAACCACCGCGCCTCTTGCGAAAGCCCGCCCATGCGGGCTTTCCTGGTTGTTGACAGGCTGATCGGCAACTCTCTAGGATTGTGTCCTGCGCCGATTTAGACAGCTACTTGCGGGGCGCCTCAGGGACTTGTCATTGAGTCTCGAAATTCCGCTAAAGCGCTGGTTCGGTGTTGCCTCTCACCGCTGCCCAGCGGGATTTCCGAGGCGGAGACAAACACCATGACCTGTTCCCAGGCTGCGCAAATTCGTATCGTCCCCATTACCACCCGGCTGGTTCGTCGCAACCCGCGGATACTGCTGGGCGGTACTCATCAGCCAACCTTGCTGCGTTATCTGGACGGTTGGCCCGCCCGCCGCGAAGGCCAGCGCGCCTTTCTCGTGCAGTTCGCGGAACCGGGCGACTCGCTGCAGCGCTTCGCCGATGACAGTTTCGACTTTGCCGTGCTGCAACGCCCCAGCGCCGAAGCGCTCGGCCAGCTGACGCGTATCGCTCGGCAGGGGCTGATCACCCTGCGCTGAACCTTTTACGGATAGTCGATGGCGACGATGTACCAGTACTTGTCGCCGGTTGGCGTCTGTACCCGCACCTCGGCATCCAGGCCCTTGCCAACAAGGGCGCGGGCCAAGGGTGAGTCGATGCTGATCAGGTTCAGCTTGAGGTCGAGTTCGTCGGGGCCGACGATGCGATAGCGCGCCTCTACGCCGTCTTCGTCTTCAACCGTGACCCAGGCACCGAAGTACACCTTGCCGGGATCGCTGGGGCGAGTATCGACCACCTTCAGCTTTTCCAGGCGTTTGGTCAGAAAGCGCACGCGACTGTCGATCTCGCGCAGCATTTTCTTGCCGTAGGTGTACTCCGCGTTCTCCGAGCGGTCGCCCTGGGCCGCCGCCTCGCTGACCGAACGGGTCACCTCGGGCCTGCGCACGTGCCAGAGCTCGTGCAGTTCGGCGCGCAGGCGCGCCTCGCCTTGCGGGGTGATCAGGGGCGTACCCGCGGCGCGGGGAGGGCGGTATCGGCTCATGCTCGGCTCTGTCTGTTGCGGACGCGCAGTTTATCAACCCTCGCGCAGAACGGTGAGCGGGCTGGCGTTGAGTGCGCGGCGGGTACCCAATATGCCGGCAACGCCGACCAGCAGCGCGCCGATCAGCGGCAGCACCAGCAGCCACGGGTGCGGTTGCCAGGCCATCTGAAAGGCGTAGCGGTAGATCAGCAAGCTGACCAGTTCGCAGCCCAATGCCGCCAACAGGCCGCTGGCGGCGCCCAGCAGGCCGAATTCGGCACGCCTGGCCTGCACCAGCAGTTTGCGTTCGGCGCCCAGGGCACGCAGCAGGGCACCCTGATGGATACGCTCGTCCAGCGTCGACTGCAGGCCGGCGAACAGCACCGCCAGGCCCGCGGCCAGCACGAACAGCAGCACGAACTCGATGGCGATGGTGACCTGGGCAAGGATGCTGCGCAGTTGGTTGAGCAGCGCCTCGACCTGCAGCAGCGACACCGCCGGGAAGGCGCGGGACAGTTCCACCAGTTGCTGCTCGTGCTGCGGCGGCAGGTAGAAACTGGTCAGGTAGGTCACCGGCAGGTCCTTGAGGGTGCCGGGCTCGAAGATCATGAAAAAATTGGGCTGGAAGTTGTTCCAGTCCACCTTGCGCAGGTTGGTCACCACGGCATCGCGATCGACGCCGCCAACGCTGAAGGTCAGGCGGTCGCCGAGCTCGATGTGCAGGCTCTGCGCCAGTTCGTCCTCTATCGACACACCAGGCAGCTCATGCTGCTTATCGCCGGTCCACCACTGGCCGGCCGTCAGGGTGTTGCCGTCGGGCAGGTCGGCGCTCCAGGTCAGGCTCAGGTCGCGGCGCACCGCCCGCTCGCCGCGCGAATCCTCGGTGACGTACTGGCGAACCGGCTCGCCATTGACCTGGGTCAGGCGCCCCGGCACCACGGGATACAGCGGTGCGGGATGGGGGGAAAGCTGCGCGAGGCGTTCGGCGAAGGCGTCGCGCTCGGCAGGCAGAACGTTGAGGGCGAAATGATTCGGCGCATCGGCCGGCAGCTGCTCCTGCCAGTTGTCCAGCAATTCGCCGCGCAGCAGGGCGATCAGTGCCATGGCCAGGAGGATGAGGCCGAAGGCCAGGGATTGCCCAGCCGCCGCGAGCGGACGACGCAGCAACTGACCAAGCCCCAGGCGCCAGGGCAAGGCGGCACGTGCCAGCAGGCGGCGCAGGCTCTGCAGGCCAAGCAGCAGCAGGCCGCCCAGCAGCAGGGCGGTGATCAGCCCGCCACCGAGCAGGGCCAGGGTTAGTGTCAGGTCAAGGCTCAGGCGCCACATGATCAGGCCCAGGGCGAGCAGGGCGGTGCCGTAGACCAGCCAGGAGCTGGCGGGGACCGGCAGCATGTCGCGGCGCAACACCCGTAGCGGTGGAACGCGGCCAAGGGCAGCCAGTGGCGGCAATGCGAAACCGGCGAGTGCCACCAGCCCAGTGGCGATGCCGGCCAAAGCGGGCCAGACGCCGCCTGGGGGAACCTGCGCGGGCAGCAGGCCTTGCAGCAGATGAAACAGCGTCTGCTGCGCGAGCCAGCCGAGCAGCGCGCCGGCCAGACTGGCGAGCAGCCCGAGCATCGCCAGTTGCAGGCCGAACAGGCTCAGCGCCTGGCGGCGTGACAGGCCCAGGCAGCGCAACAGTGCGCTGGCGTCGAAGCGCCGGCTGGCGAAGCGCGACGCCGACAGGGCGACCGCCACGCCAGCCAGCAGGACGGCGGCCAGGCTGGCGAGATTCAGGTAGCGCTCGGCGCGATCCAGGGCGCCGCCGACGCGACGGCTGCCATCGCGGGCGTCATCGAAGCGCTGGTGGGCGGCCAGCCCCGGCTCGGCGGCCTGCCGATAGCTGGCCAGGGCATCGCTCGTCCCGTTCCACTGTTCGATGTAGCGCACCCGGCTGCCCGGCTGCACCACGCGGGTGGCCGGCAGGTCGTCGAGGTGCATCAGCACGTGGGGCGTCAGGCTGTAGAAGTCACCGGCTTCATCCGGCAGGTAGGTCAGCACCCGGGTGAGGCGCAGCTGCTTGGCGCCGACTTCGATCTGGTCACCGGTTTTCAGGCCCAGCGCCACCAGAAGGCGGGATTCCGCCCACACCTCGCCAGGCCCTGGCCCCGGGCTGACGGTTTCTTCGGCGTAGGGCGCGGCAGCGCTCTTGAGCTGGCCGCGTAGCGGGTAGCCGTTGCCGGCGGCCTTGACGCTGGCCAGCTGGATGCCGGCATCGCTGGCGATCACGCTGGAAAACTCGACCACCTGGGCGTGCTGCAGCCCGCGCCCGGTGCCGGCCTCGATCTGCTCGGGGCTGGCCGGGGCGCTGCCCCTGAGAATCAGATCGGCGCCGAGAAACTCGGTGGCGCGCAGGCTCATGCCCTCGTTGAGCCGGGCGCCGAAATAGCCGATGGCGGTGCTGGAGGCGACAGCGATCAGCAGGGCGAAGAACAGCACGCGCAGCTCGCCGGAGCGCGCATCGCGCAGCAGTTGGCGGCCTGCCAATGACAGCAGGGCGAAGAAGGACAGGGCGCGCATCAGGCGTTCACCGCTGCCACCAGGTGGCCGGCCTCCAGGCGGATGATGCGCTGGCAGCGCGCGGCAAGGCGCTCGTCATGGGTGACCAGCACCAGGGTCGCGCCGCGTTCCTGGTTGAGTTCGAACAACAGGTCACTGATGCGCTCCCCGGTGTGGGTGTCCAGGTTGCCGGTGGGTTCATCGGCGAACAGCACGTCCGGCTCCGCCGCAAAGGCGCGGGCAATGGCCACGCGCTGCTGTTCGCCACCAGAAAGCTGGCGCGGCGAGTGGCTCAGGCGCGCGCCCAGGCCGACGCGCTCGAGCAGTTCACTGGCGCGCTGGCGGGCATCGCTGCGGCCCTCGAGCTCCAGGGGCAGCATGACGTTCTCCAGGGCATTGAGGCTGTCGAGCAGCTGGAACGACTGGAACACGAAGCCCACGTGCTCGGCGCGCACCCTGGCGCGCGCGTCTTCATCCAGGCTGCCCAGGTCGTTGCCGGCCAGCAGGATGCGCCCGGAACTGGGCAGGTCGAGGCCGGCCAACAGGCCGAGCAGGGTGGACTTACCGGATCCCGAGCTGCCGACGATGGCCAGGCTGCCACCTTTTTCCAGCTCCAGCGACAGGTCATGCAGGATGGTCAACTCGCCTTCCGCGCTGGAGACCACTTTGTTAAGGTTCTGCGCAGACAGAATGCTTGAGCTCATGAGGAATCCGATGCGTGCAATAGTGAAGGGGGCCATTCTGGGCCTGCTGCTGATAGGGCAGATGGCGCAGGCGGGGACCGTGCTGGTCGTCGGCGATAGTATCAGCGCCGCTTTTGGCATGGATACCCAGCAGGGCTGGGTTCATCTGCTCGATGAGCGCATGCGCCAGGAGGGTTTCGAGCACCGGGTGGTGAACGCCTCGATCAGCGGCGATACCAGCGCTGGTGGGGCGGCGCGGCTGCCGGCGCTGCTCACCGAGCACCAGCCGCAACTGGTGATCGTCGAGCTCGGTGGCAACGATGGCCTGCGTGGTTTGCCACCGGGCCAATTGCAACAGAATCTTGCGTCGATGATCGATGCCTCGCGCGGCGCTGGTGCCAAGGTGCTGCTGTTGGGCATGCGCATTCCGCCCAATTACGGCGAGCGCTACACCACGGCGTTCGCCAAAGTGTTCGACGACGTGGCTGCTGACAAGAATGTGCCACTGGTGCCCTTTCTTCTCGAGGGCGTGGGTGGCGTCGACAAGTTGATGCAGGACGACGGCGTGCATCCTGCCGTGGAGGCCCAGCCTCAATTGCTCGAGAATGTCTGGCCAACGCTCAAACCATTATTGTGACGGGCTTTTCCGCTGACGGTGTTTCGGCTAATGTGGCGCCCCCGTTCTGGAGCCCCCAATGTTGCGACCCGTCTGGTCTCTGTATGCCTACCAACTGATCGAGCCGGACGAGCAGCTGGATCTGTTCGCCTGCCGTGAAGTGAAGGTGCATCTGGTGGCTCGTCAGCTGGAACTTGGCGGCTACGCCGATCGTACCCTGTGCGGTGGCCTGCTGCCCGCGCAGCCGCTGTGGCGCGACCTGGAACGGCCCATGCTGCAGGACCGGCGCCTGTGCCGCGCCTGCCTGGCGACGCTGGAGGCCCAGCGCCGCGGTGAACGGCCTGCATGGCCGGGGCGCTGAGGGGCGCCACGGTATACAATCAACTCCCACCACCATCATCACCTCGAAGGTTTTCTGCATGTCGCCGCGCGTTTCAGCTCTTGCCCGCTGTCTGTCGTTGGGTGCTGTCTGTCTGGCAGGTTCCGCTGCCGCACTGGAATTGCCGTTGCCGCCGCCCGGCGAGGACATCGTCGGCGAGATTCAGGTGATCAAGGCGCGCTACGAGGACACCTTCGCCGATATCGGTACGGCGAACGATCTGGGCTATCTGGAAATGGTCGCTGCCAACCCGGGCGTGGACGCCTGGTTGCCGGGCGAGGGCACCGATATCGTGCTGCCGACGCGCTTCATCCTGCCGCCCGGGCCGCGCGAAGGCATCGTGATCAATCTGGCCGAATACCGGTTGTACTACTTCCCGAAAGGAGAGAACGTCGTCCACACCTATCCGCTGGGCATCGGTCGTGAGGGCTGGAGCTCGCCGGTAACCCAGGCCCGCATCACGGCCAAGACGCCGAATCCGGGCTGGTACCCACCGCAGTCGATTCGTGATGAGCATGCGGCTGACGGCGACCCGCTGCCGAGTTACGTTCCGCCAGGCCCGGACAATCCGCTGGGGCCCTACAAGATGACACTGTCGGTTCCGGGTTACCTGATTCACGGCTCGAACAAGAAATTCGGCATCGGCATGCGGGTGAGCCATGGCTGCTTCCGCATGCTCAACAACAACGTGCTCGAGCTGGCCGACATGGTGCCGGTCGGCACGCCGGTGCGGATCATCAACGAGCCGTACAAGTTCGGGGTGAGTGGTGGCAAGGTCTACCTGGAGGCACATACGCCGCTGGGCGAGGAGGATGCCCCGGCGGTCGATCACCATACCGAGGTGGTCAACGCCCTGATCCGGCGTAACGACCTCAGCGCCGATACCCTGGACTGGGACGTGGTGCGTGAGGTGGTGGCTGCCCATGACGGCCTGCCGGTGGAAATCGCCTCGCCACGTGACGCGCTCATCCAGGCGCAGTCGCCCGCGCTCTGAAGGCGGCGCGCACGGCGCTCTGCAGAGTGCCCGTGCAGCTTTCAGGCATAGAAAAGCCGGCTCGAGAGCCGGCTTTTTATTGCCCGCAGGCTATTACTTGCGGCTGGCTTTTTCCAGCATACGCAGAGCGCGCTCATTGGCTTCGTCAGCAGTTTGCTGAGCCTTCTGAGCGGCAGCCAGTGCTTCGTCAGCCTTGCGGTAGGCTTCGTCGGCACGAGCTTGAGCGCGAGCTGCTGCGTCTTCGGTTGCAGTCAGGCGAGCTTCGGTTTCTTTGGTGACGCTGCTGCAACCGGTAGCCAGAACTGCGGCCAGAGCCAGAGCAGAGAATTTCAGAACGTTGTTCATCGTGTTCCCCTTAGGGTCAGTTTTTTGCTTATTGAAGCCCTTTCCCGAACCCGGAAAATGACCGGCGTACATACTACCTGTAACTTCTAGTAAGTAAACGGACGAAGGGCAAGGGTTCCGAATTTTTTCTCTGAAATTAGTACGCTAGCGTCGAATACCTCTACAGGTCTCAGCGATACAGGCTGCCGAGAGCCGCGATTTTCCCACGAAGCATTTCTGTCAGACCGGCAATTTCCCGGTGAAAGGATTTTGCCTTGCCCTTTACATCCGACAATGGCTTTATATCCTATTGTTACCGGATGTACGCAGGCCCTGCCGGGGTGTCGTGCCTGGCCCAATCGAGAGGAGTAGTAATGAGCGAGCCACTGTCCATTCATCATGACCTTGCCGGTCACCAGTTCGAGACCACAGTGGATGGGGATCGCGCTTATCTTTCCTATATGGATCTGGGCAAGCAGACTCTGGATATCTATCGCACCTTCGTGCCGAACTCGCTGCGCGGCCGTGGCATCGCCGCGGCCCTCACCAAGACCGCGCTGGATTACGCTGACAGCATGGGCTACACGGTGATCGCTTCGTGCTCCTATGTGGAGCGCTACATGGCGCGTACCGAAGGCGCTGCCGAGCAGGACTGAAATACACGCCGCCTACAAAAACGCCGAGCAGAAGCTCGGCGTTTTTCATGGTGGCGGTGTTAACCGCGCTGGCGCTTGGGCAGCACGTCCTTGAGCTTGGCGTGCATGCTGCGCAGGGTCATCTCGGTGCTCTCCCAATCGATGCAGGCGTCGGTGATCGACACACCATACTTGAGCTGCTGCAGATCCTTGGGAATCGACTGGCTGCCCCAGCCCAGGTGGCTCTCGACCATCAGGCCGACAATCGACTGGTTGCCTTCGAGGATCTGGTTGGCGACGTTGTCCATCACCAGGGGTTGCAGCGCCGGGTCCTTGTTGGAGTTGGCGTGGCTGCAGTCGACCATGATGTTCGGCTTGATCGAGGCCTTCTTCAGGTCCTGCTCGCAAATCGCCACGCTGACCGAGTCGTAGTTCGGCTTGCCGTTGCCGCCACGCAGCACCACGTGACCGTAGCCATTGCCCTTGGTCGTGACGATGGATACGCCGCCTTGCTGGTTGATCCCCAGGAAGCGGTGCGGGCTGGAAACCGACTGCAGGGCGTTGATGGCCACCGTGAGGCCGCCATCGGTGCCGTTCTTGAAGCCGACTGCCGAGGACAGGCCCGAGGCCATTTCCCGGTGGGTCTGCGACTCGGTGGTGCGGGCACCGATCGCTGACCAGCTGATCAGGTCCTGCAGGTACTGCGGAGAAATCGGGTCCAGTGCTTCGGTCGCGGTGGGCAGGCCCATTTCCGCGAGATCCAGCAGGAGCTTGCGGCCGATGTGCAGGCCGTCCTGGATCTTGAAGGAGTCGTCGAGGTAGGGGTCGTTGATCAGCCCTTTCCAGCCAACGGTGGTGCGCGGCTTCTCGAAGTACACACGCATGACCAGGTACAAGGTGTCGCAGACTTCCTCGGCGAGCACTTTCAGGCGTTCGGCGTATTCGTGGGCGGCTTTGATGTCGTGGATGGAGCAGGGGCCAACCACCACGAACAGGCGGTGATCCTTGCCATCGAGGATGTCACGCACCACCTGCCGGCCGGCTGATACGGTGCGCTGCGCGCGCTCGGTCAGCGGAATCTCGAGCTTGATCTGTTCCGGGGTGATCAGGGTTTCGTTGGAGGCGACGTTCAGGTCGTTGATCGGTAATTCAGCTGTCGTGCTTTTCATCGGGTGGGTCATCGGGTCACGGGAGCCGGCCGCCAGCGATCCCCGTGCAGCGGGCACAGCAGTATGGGCACAGCGGGGAAGCCGAACCTTAGCGCGTTAGCGCCCGTCGAGACAATGGTATTTAGGACTTGGGCGGGTGAAAGATGCCCAGGCGCTGCTTGCGCCATTCCTCGGCAATGAGCTCCAGGGGCAGTGGCTGGCCAGCCTGCTGTTCACGATGCTTGCGATAACGTTCCAGGTTGCAGATTTCCTCGACCATTCGCGCACGCAGCTCGGGTGCGTGCTCGCTGAAGGCAACGCCAAGCAGATAATGCTCCGATTGTTTCGTGCACCAGGCGACCTGACCGGGGTAGGCTAGCTGCTCGTCCAGCAGCGGGAAGTGCAGGATGACGGGCGTGCCCTGCGGCAAGGCATGGCTGGAATGGCAGGCCGCGCCGCCCAGGCTGATGTTGTCCAGGCGTTGGTTGGCGCTGGGCGAGTGGCGGCGTAGCCTCAACTCCACAGGCAGGTTACTGCTATGACGAAGAAAGCGACGCATGAACGAGCACTCCGGTTGCCATCAGAATGATATTGCCTTGCCGAATGTAGCCACGCAATTGGAATTGACCGACTACGATGCCGATCGACGATTGCTCGACCTGCCAGGTACGTCATTGGTGATCTTTACCGCCCAGGGTTGTGCAGCCTGCCGCTATGCGCGCCAGCGCCTTCCAGGGATGGAGTTGCCGATCGAGCGGCTGGTGTGGATCGATGCGCAGGAGAACTTCGGCCTGGTGCAGCGCTATGAAGTGTTGCGGCTGCCGGCGCTTTTCGTGGTGCGCGATGGCGAATTCTTCGCTGCGCTGCACGCCAGCCTGTCGCCGGCCGAACTGCGCCGAGCGCTGGCCGAGGCCCTTGCCAGAGCGCCTGAAGACCTGCCCTGAGGGCTACTCGCTCCAGCAGCCTAAGCGGCCAGGCCGGGCATGGACTAGCCTTTTACGGTGGATTTTCCAGGGCGCTGCTAAGCTCATGCCAGGCCCCGCCGTGCCGGCAGTCGAGGAGGCCGTATGATTCGTTCGATTCTCTACGCCACCGATCTTGGTCTGTATGCGCCTTATGTGCTGCAGCACGCGCTGGCATTGGCACGCACGTTCAAGGCGCGCCTGCACGTCGTACACGTGGTGGAACCCATGGGCCTGTTCGCTGAATCCGTTCTGCAGACCTATGTCGACGAAGCCCGCCTGAAAGAGCTGCGCAGCACCGGCCTGGAGACCGTGATGAGCAATATCGAGCTGCGCGTGCTCGAGGGCTTCCGTGACGAACTGGGCGACAATCCCGAGGACGTCGATCTGATCGGTTCGGTCAGCGTTCTGCGCGGTGATCCACCGATCTTCATTCTCGAGCACGCCCAGAAACTCGCGGTGGATCTGCTGGTCGTAGGCAGTCACAGCCACGGTGCAGCGCTCGAGGTGCCGATGGGCCGCACGGCTGCCAGGCTCCTGCAGCTGTGCGACGTGCCGGTGTATCTGGTGCCCATGCTGCAGCATCGTTCCCGCCACGAGTGAACGGCGCGACCCAGATAAAAAATCTAGATATACCGCCTCTACCATTAATATGGTTATATAGCTGATCGACGATCAGGCGGCGGCCTATCCGCTTTGAGGGATTTATATGAAGCTTCAGCAACTGCGCTACATCTGGGAAGTCGCGCACCATGACCTCAACGTTTCCGCCACAGCGCAGAGCCTGTACACCTCGCAGCCTGGTATCAGCAAGCAGATCCGCCTGCTCGAAGACGAGCTCGGTGTCGAAGTCTTCGCCCGTAGCGGCAAGCACCTGACCCGCGTGACTCCGGCGGGTGAGCGGATCATCACCACCGCCGGAGAAATCCTGCGCAAGGTCGAGAGCATCAAGCAGATCGCCCAGGAGTTCTCCAACGAGAAGAAGGGCACGCTGTCCATCGCCACCACCCACACGCAGGCGCGCTATGCGTTGCCGCCGGTGATCAGCAGCTTCATCAAGCAATACCCGGAAGTCGCCCTGCACATGCACCAGGGTACGCCAACGCAGATCGCCGAAATGGCTGCCGACGGCACCGTGGACTTCGCCATCGCCACCGAAGGCCTGGAGCTCTACAACGACCTGGTGATGATGCCGTGCTACCGCTGGAACCGCTGCGTGATCGTGCCCCAGGGGCATCCGCTGAGCAAACTGCCGAAGCTGACCCTCGAGGCCTTGGCCGAACACGAAATCGTGACCTACACCTTCGGCTTCACCGGCCGCTCGAAGCTCGATGAAGCCTTCAGCCATCGCGGGCTGACGCCCAAGGTGGTATTCACCGCTGTCGATGCCGACGTGATCAAGACCTACGTGCGCCTGGGGCTGGGCGTTGGCATCGTGGCCGGCATGGCGGTCGATCCGAAGCTGGATCCGGATCTGGTGGTGCTCGATGCCAGCGAGCTGTTCGAGTCCAGCGTGACGCGCATCGGTTTCCGCCGTGGCACCTTCCTGCGCGGTTTCATGTGCGATTTCATCGAAACCTTCGCCCCACACCTGACCCGCGACATGCTGGCCAAGGCCGTGCAGTGCCACAACAAGGTCGAGCTCGAAGAGCTGTTCAAGGACGTCAAGCTGCCGCTGCACTAAGCGGCACGGCAGAAACGAAAAATGGCGCCCTGAGGCGCCATTTTTTTCGAGCCCGGATCAGTGGCTCAGGTGCAGGCCGCATTCGCGGTTGTCTTCACCCTTGGTGGGGTCGAAGTAATCGAAGTTGTTCGGCAGGCCGTGGGCGGTCAGGTACTGGTACAGATCCTTGGAGGACCAGTGCAGCAGCGGGGCCACCTTGATCAGGCCGTCCGGGTTGATGCTCACCGGTTGCATCTGCGCGCGTACCGCGGTGTCGGTGGCGCGCAGGGCGGTGAACCAGACGCCTGGTGCGGTTTCGCGCAGGGCGCGGGCGAAGGGCTCGAGCTTCACTTCTTCGGTGAACGCGGCGTGGCGTGGATCGTCCAGTCCTGGCGTCGGACCATCGATGGCCTCACGGTGCGCGCGGCTGCGCTTGGGCAGGTAGGTGATCAGGTTGAGGCCCAGCTGTTGGGTGACCTCGTCAGCGAACTTGTAGGTGGCCTCGGTGCTGTAACCGCTGTCCATCCACACGATCGGGATATCGGCCTTGACCTGGCTGACCATGTGCAGGATCACCGCTTCGAACGGGCGGAAGTTGGTGGTGCAGATCGCGGGTTTGCCCAGGCCGATCGCCCACTCGATCAGCTTTTGCGGCTGATTGGCGAATTCGGCGTTGAGGCTGTCCAGATCGAGATCCATTGCGGGCTCCGAGGCGTGTGGGTGAGAAGGGCGATGGTAGCAAATCTGCGCGACGCCCGTGGCGCTGTAGCAGCGCCACGGCGCGCGGTCCAGCAGGCCCGCTACCGAGAGACGGTAGCGAACCGCGGGATCAGATTTCTGCGGGCGGAATGTGGCCGAACAGTTCCTGGGAGAAGCGCGTGCGCTCCTCGGCGTTTTCCTGGATGCCCTTGGCAGCCAGTTCTTCGAGACGCGCTTCCACGGCGTGAGCGCGATGGGTCAGGCCGCAGTCGTTGGCGATCTGGATGTTCAGGCCGGGGCGGGCGTTGAGCTCGAGAATCAGCGGGCCCTTGTCCTGGTCCAGTACCATGTCCACACCGATGTAGCCCAGGCCGCACAGCTCGTAGCAGCCGGCGGCGAGCTTCATGAAACCATCCCAGTTGGGCAACTGCACGCCGTCCACCGCGTTGGTGGTGTCGGGGTGTTTGCTGATCTTGTTGTTCAGCCAGGTACCACGCAGGGTCACCCCGGTGGCCAGGTCCACACCGACGCCGATGGCGCCCTGGTGCAGGTTGGCCTTGCCGCCTGACTGGCGGGTCGGCAGGCGCAGCATGGCCATTACCGGATAGCCCATCAGCACGATGATGCGGATGTCCGGCACGCCTTCGTAGCTGATGCTCTTGAAGATGCTGTCCGGGGTCACCCGGTACTCGATCAGTGCGCGGTCACGGTGGCCGCCCAGGGAGTAAAGGCCCGAGAGGATGCTGGAGATCTGCTGCTCGATTTCCGAGTGGCTGACGATCTTGCCCGACACCGTCTTGAAGCGATCCTCGAAACGGTCGGCGATTACCAGAATGCCGTCGCCACCGGCGCCCTGGGCCGGCTTGACGACGAAATCGCTGCGCTCGCCAATGATCTTGTCGAGGTTGTCGATTTCTTTCTCGGTGGAGATCACCCCGTACATTTCCGGTACGTGGATGCCCGCCTCGATGGCCCGCTGCTTGGTGATGATCTTGTCATCGACGATCGGGTACAGGTGGCGCTTGTTGTACTTGAGCACGTAGTCCGCGTTGCGGCGGTTGATGCCCATGATGCCCTTGGCTTCAAGGGCCTTCCAGGTTTTCCAGAGACCTAGCATTGGCTCAATCCTTCAGGAAGGCTTTGAAGCGGAACAGTTCGGTCAGGCGGTAGCCGCGATAGCGACCCATGGCCAGCATGAAACCCACCAGGATCAGCAGGATCGCCGGGAAGGTGAACACGAAGTAAACCAGCTCCGGCACGGTCATCAGCAGATGCGCGATGGTTGCCGCGAACAGGGTGCCGATGGCGACCTTGAAGGCGTGGCTGCCGCCGCGTTCTTCCCAGGTGATCGACAGGCGTTCGATGGTCATGGTCAGAATCACCATCGGGAACAGGGCGACGGACAAGCCGCGCTCCAGGCCCAGCTTGTGGCTGAACAGGCTGATGGTGGCGATCAGGACCACCACGAAGGTCAGTACCACCGATAGCCTTGGCAGCATCTGTAGCTTGAGGTGCTCGAGATAGGAGCGCAGCGACAGGCCCAGCGCGGTGATCACCGTGAACAGGAATATCCCGAAGCCCAGCTGGGTTTCACGGAAGGCCAGGGCGATCAGCACCGGGGTGAAGGTACCCAGGGTCTGCAGGCCGCCGAGGTTGCGCAGGATCAGGATCACCAGGACGCCGATGGGGATCATCACCATGATCATGAAGGTCTGCTGGGTCTGCAGCGGCAGGCCGTACAGCGAGTACTCCAGGAAGTCGGCGTCGGTGTTTTCGTCGGTCAGTTGCGCGAGGCGAATGGCGTTCATCTCGCTGTTGTTGAGGGTGAAGGTGGTGGTGGCCTGACGACCGCCATCGAGGGTGATCAGCGGCTCGTCACCGGTCCACCAGACCAGGCGATCGGCCGGCAGGCCCTGCTCGCCGGTTTCCGGGTTGAAGTACAGCCAGCGGTCGCCGTTGAAGCTGCGCAGCCACAGCTCCGGGCTCTGCTGGATGTCGGCAGCCAGGCGGATGGTGTGTACGCGCTCCATCGGCACATGGGCGATGGACAGCAGCAGCTCTACGGCCTGGGCCTTCTTGATGGTCGAGGCATCGCCGCCGAGCAGCAGCTTGGCGTTGTCGTCGTTGGTGTTGTTGACGCGCTTGATGGTCTCGCTGATGAAGGTCTCGACGTCGGCCGAGTGCTGGCGAATCGGCGCGAGCAGCGCCTCGGCGGCGATCTTCTCGGGGCCTTCGACCGGAATGCTGTCACGGAAGATCGGGCCCTTGGCCTTGGCCTGCTCACCGCTGTAGCGCTTGGTCAGCACCAGGCGGTAGTAGAGGGTCTGTTTGCCACTGGCACGGCGCGCCGACCAGGTGACCTTGCGGTTGCCATCGGCACGGTTGACGCTCACCCCGTAGTTGTTGGAGATGAAGCTCTCGTTGAGGCTGACATAGTCCTGGTTCAGCGGCGGCACGAACATCTGCAGCTTGATCGGGTCGCGGCCATTGGCCTGGAATTCGACCCGGGTGTCGATGTTCCAGAGGTCGTCGGTTTCGTCACTGCTGACCGGAATGCCGAGAATGAAAATCTGATAGGCCGTAATCAGAACGCCC
>JAAIGF010190178.1_pt1 | contig 38975 bp, 31 predicted proteins | sample 6487441 | NCBI WGS metagenome assembly JAAIGF01 (sample SAMN13974129, study PRJNA590717) | phyllosphere metagenome | biome: pepper field; feature: multiple bacterial spot infested pepper fields; material: pepper leaves; isolation source: leaves from pepper fields | host: Capsicum annuum ...
CCCTTCGCGGCGGGCCCTCGGAACAATGATGGAGCGAGGGAACCCCAGCGCAGCTGGGGCCGTATGCCGGGGCTAGACCTTTTGGTTTCTTTTGGGGCGATGCCAAAAGAAACCCGCTCGACAGAGCGGAACCGAACGTATCCACAACGCGATAAAGCTGGCAAACCACAGCTCACGCATAGCGTGTGGGACGTAAAGAGCTCGCGGCTAAAGCCCCTCCCACGAGTTCCGCGAACGGCTGCTTTTGCCTTGTAGCTGCCGCTTCATGCTCATAAAGATCGTGAACAGGTTCCAAGGGTTTTCAGCCCGCAAAAACAAGCGCCACCCTGCGGTGGCGCTTGTTTTTCATTAGGATTACCGGCCTTTACAGCATGCGTTTCAGTACATCGTTGCGCTTGTCCTTGTCGAAGAAGCGGTGCTTCAGCGAGCCGACCAGGTGCACCACGATCAGGGCGAGCAGGGTGTAGGCCAGCACCTTGTGCAGCCACTGGAAGACCACGAACCAGTCGTCGTTCTTGGCCAGCAGCTCCGGCAGGTTGACGCCGAAGAAGTACACGCCATCGCTCATGGTGTAGGTGCTCGACATCGAGTAACCCATCAGCGGTACCAGCACCAGCAGCACGTACATCGAGCGCTGCACCAGCTGCGCGAGAACACGCTCGTGGCTGGCCAGGCTCAGCGGTGGTTTCGGCAGCACCGGGGTCTTCAGGCGAATGGCGATCTGAATCAGCACCACCAGAAAGGCCAGCACACCGAAGGATTTGTGCCAGGGGTAATAGAGTACGAACTTGCTTTCCTCGTCGTCGCTCATCCCGGTCATGTGCCAGCCGGCCCAAAGCAGGCCTATGATCAGCACCGCGCGTACCCAGTGCAGCGCAATCAGTGACCTGGGATAGCGGTCAGTGGGTTGTTTTCCAATCGTATTCATGACGGTCTCTTTTATTCTCATCAGGGAACTGCCAGTGCGCTCGCCGCCCTCCAGCTGAAGGGGGCGATCACACCTGCGGTGGGGTCAGCTGGGCAGCAATACGGTGACCACCTTCTCCTCGGTATAGGCGAGCGCGCCGCCAAAGCCGCCCTCACGCCCGATACCGCTGGTCTTCACGCCGCCCCAGGGCAGGTTGGCATCCAGCGGGCTCCAGCAGTTGACGCCCACAGCGCCGGTTTTCAGGGCCGCCGCCACGCGGTGCGCGCGGGCCAGGTTGGTGGTCCAGACGGTGGCCGCCAGGCCGTAGCTGGAATCGTTGGCCAGGGCGATGGCTTCTTCTTCAGTGTCGAAGGTGATCACCGTGCCGACCGGGCCGAAGATTTCGTCGCGGGCGATGGCCATGTCATTGCGGGCGTTGGCGAAAATGGTCGGGCGCACGAAGAAGCCCTTGTCGGGGTTCGACACGCCGCCGGCCAGCAGCGTCGCGCCCTGGTCGATGCCCAGCTGGATGTAACGGTTGACGCGGTCGAACTGCGCCTTCTTGGCCACCGGGCCCATCTGGGTGTCGGGCTGGCGCGGGTCGCCGACCTTCACCGCACTGGCCGCCTGTGCCAATGCCGCGGCGAAACGCTCGGCCACGCCGCGCTGCACCAGAATCCGCGAGCCAGCTGCGCAAACCTGGCCCTGGTTGGCGAACAGGCCGAGCGAGCAGCCGAACAGGGCGTCTTCGAAAGACGCATCATCGAAGACGATCTGCGGGCTCTTGCCGCCCAGCTCCAGGGCTACGCGCTTGAACAGCACGCCGGCGGTGCGCTGGATCTCGCGACCCGCTTCGGGGCTGCCGGTGAAGCTGATCTTGGCGATGTCCGGGTGCTCGCACAGGGCGCGGCCCACCTCGGCGCCAAAACCGGTGACGATGTTGATCACGCCGTCGGGGAAGCCCGCTTCCTTGGCCAGGGCGGCCAGGTGCAGGGCCGACTGCGGGGTTTCTTCGGACGGTTTGACCACCACGGTGCAGCCAGCGGCCAGCAGGGCGGCCAGTTTCCACACGGTGATCATCAGCGGCGAGTTCCACGGCACGATGGCGCCGACCACGCCGATCGGTTCACGCACCGTGTACGAGAGGGTCTTGGTGCCGAAATAGCCGCCGCTTGGAATGGTGCGGCCTTCGAGCTGGTTGGCCCAGCCAGCGGCGGCGCGCAGGTTGGCGAGGACATTGGGCAAATCCATGCGCCGCGGCTCCATCGGCGAGCGGCCGATGGCGTTGGCGTCCATGTCGGCGAGCTGTTCGCTGTCGCGTTCAATGAGGTCGGCCAGCTTGATCAGCAGGCGAGCGCGCTGGGAACCGGAAAGCTGGCTCCAGGCGCCGCCTTCGAGTTGGCTGCGCGCCGCTTCCACGGCACGGTTGACGTCCTCGGGGGTGCCGCGGGCGGAGCTGCCGTAGACCTTTTCGGTCACCGGGTCTACGAGGTCGAAGCGGCGGCCGTCGGACGAGTCCGCGGCGGCGCCGGCGATGAAGTGCTGCAGATGCTGAGTCATGTGCGTATCCACGAATGAGGGAGTCGGTTAAGCCTTGAGCGACGCCAGGGCGTCACCGAAGATGTCCAGTGCCTTGAAGAACAGCGCGCGGGAGATGGTCAGCGATGGCATCACACGCATCACGTTGCTGTAGCGCCCGCAGGGAATCATCAGCACGCCGTGGTTCATCAGGTAGCCCATCAGCTGGCCGATCTTGTCGCGCGACAGCGGCTCCTTGGTGGCCGGGTCCTCGACCAGTTCGATGCCGATCATCAGGCCGCGGCCGCGCACCTCGCCCACCAACGGGCTGTTGAAGCCGCGGATGCGTTCCTGGGCTTCCAGGCCCAGCACCTGGGCGCGGTTGAGCAGGTCGAGTTCCGGGTCCTGGAGGATGGCGATATTGGTCAGCGCCACAACGGCGGACAGCGAGTTGGCGGCGAAGGTGTTGGGCATCGAGCCGTCGGGGATCTGCGCCGCCAGGTCCGAGCGCATCATCAGACCGGCCATCGGCAGGTCGCTGCCGATGCCCTTGCCGAAGGTCAGCATGTCCGGCTTGACGCCCGAGTGCTCGACGGCCCACATCTTGCCGGTGCGCCCGGCGCCGGCCTGCACTTCGTCGACGATCAGCAGGGCGCCGCTGCGGTCGCAGGCCTTGCGCAGCAGCTGCAGGAACTCGGGCGAGGGCGGCACGTAGCCGCCTTCACCCTGCACCGGCTCGACGATCACCGCTGCCACGTCGTCGGCGGCGGTATAGGGCGTGTTGAGCAGGTAATCCACGTACTCGCCGGCGATCTGCTCGGCGCTCTTGTGGGTGGTGTCGAACGGGAAACGGTAGGCGTAGGGGTAGGGCGCATGAATCACGCCGCCCATCTGCGCGCCGTAGCCCTTGCGATAGGCGTTGCCGGTGGTCAGCGCACCCGAGGCGTTCCATACCCCGTGGTAGCCGCCGTGGAAGGCGATGATCTGGTGGCGGCCAGTGACACGTTTGGCGAACTTGATCGCCGCTTCCAGCGCGTCGCTGCCACTTTGCGTGAAGAAGGTCACGCAGTCGCCGCGCAGGCCGGGTGGCGCAACGTCGGAGAGCTTGGCCGCCAGCTCGGTACGCCGGGTGCTGTTGATCTCCAGCGCATGCATCAGCACTTCGGACTGCTCACGAATGGCCGCCACCACCTTGGGGTGACAACGACCGACGCTGCTGACGCCTACGCCAGCGGAAAGGTCGATGTAGGTGTTGCCGTCCGGATCCTTGAAGGTCGCGCCGAAGGCACGGTCCATGGCGATAGGCATGCGGCCGCCACCCCGGGCCATCGATTCGGTGCGTGCCGACAGGGCCAGGGCTTCACTGGTCTTGGGGCCGGGCAGGGTGCTGGAGACGATTTGCGGCGCATCCGCAAAGTGCAAGGATTCGAGTTTGGCTTCGCTCATGACGGCCTCTACGGGATGTCGGTTCAGGTAGGTCGATCATCTCCGCACTGCGTATACAGCCGGTATCCCAAATCGGCACTTGGCGCGTTCACCCCAGGTGCGCCAGCCCGTTCCCGCGCGAGGCGCCGTGTGCGATTATCCGTGCTGAGGGCCGCCTGAAAACACGCGGAACAAGAGCGCTAAAGGCCATGAAAACCCAGACCATCAGCCATTTCCGGGACATCCACGTGCATGCCGCCACGGTGCAGCAGTGGAGCCAGGACTACAGCCAGCTGAGTGCCGGCTCGAGCGAAAGCTCGCTCATGCAGCTCACCACAGAACGTTGCCATATATTTCTCGAGCAGATTAATCAGCGCGTGGTACAGAACGGCGTGGCACCGCGTGAGCGCATGTGTTTCGCCGTGCCGATCAACGTGCCGGGCTCGATACGCATGCAGGGCCGCGATGTCGACGACAGCAGCCTGTTCTTTCTCAACGGCGGCGAGGAATTCATGTTCCACATGCCGACCGGCATGCAACTGCTGTCCGTCACCTTCGAGCGCGAACTGTTCGAGCAAGCTCTGGCGCAGACGGCAGAGGCGAAGGAAATCGCTGCGCTGCTGCGTCAGCCGGTGATTCGGGTGTCCCCCAAGGGGTTCGCCGAAACCCGTCATCGCCTGCTGTCGATGTTCGCCCAGGCGTTGACCAGCGAGGCGCCTGCCGGTGCCTGGGAGCACGCCCTGGAGCAGGCGATGCTCGATGAACTGCTGCAGTTGATGACAGACCCGGCGTGTGACAAGCAGCAACGCTCGCAGAGCTCCACACGCAGCTTTATCGTCGAGAAATGCCACCGGCTGCTGGCCGCGCAAATGACCAGTGCCCCGAGTGTGAGCGACATGTGCGAACAGCTACAGGTCAGCCGGCGCACCTTGCAGAACAGCTTCCATGCAGTCGCTGAAACCACGCCGCTCAATTACCTGCGCTCGGTGCGCCTCAATGGTGTGCGGCGAACCCTGATGAGTACCCGGGCAGCGCAGCTGTCGATCGGCGACGCGGCCGCGCAATGGGGCTTCTATCACCTCAGCCATTTTGCCGCCGAGTACTTCGAACTGTTCGCCGAGCTGCCGTCGCACACCACGCGCGCCGCCATTGCCGGTCATGCCCCGGCCTGAGCGGGCGCTGCCACCCATCATTCTCCAGCATCGATAGCCCCGCGGACCGGTCATAACCTGAACACATCGTTCTGGGAGCCGCCGATGAAGCGCCTGCGCATCGCCACCTTCAATATCAATGGCATCAACGCCCGACTGCCCAACCTGCTGAGCTGGCTGGAGCGCGAGCAGCCGGACGTGGTGTGCCTGCAGGAGCTCAAGACGCCCGACAAGTCGTTCCCGGCCAGCGATATCGAGGCCGCTGGCTATGGGGTGGTGTACCAGGGGCAGACCTCGTGGAACGGCGTGGCGATTCTTGGCCGCGATACCCAGCCGCTGGAGATTCGTCGCGGCCTGCCCGGCGCCGAATGGGACAGCCAGGCGCGTTACATCGAGGCGGCGGTGCTCGGGGTGGTGGTGGCCTGCCTGTACCTGCCCAACGGCAATCCGCAGCCCGGCCCGAAATTCGATTACAAGCTCAAGTGGTTCGAGCACCTGATCGAGCACGCGCAAACGCTGCAGGCCAGTGAACACCCGGTGGTGCTGGCCGGCGATTTCAACGTGGTGCCGACCGACTTCGATATCTACAACACCCGTTCCTGGCTCAAGGATGCCCTGCTGCAACCCGAGAGCCGCGCGTGTTTCCAGCGTCTGCTGGGTCAGGGCTGGGTGGACGCATTGCGCACCCTGCACCCGGATGAGCAACTGTTCACCTTCTGGGATTATTTCCGCCGCCACTGGCAGAGCAACTCCGGGCTGCGTATCGACCATCTGCTGCTCAACCCGGTGCTGGCGCCTTATCTGCAATCGGCGGGTGTAGATACCTGGGTGCGCGGGGAGGCTCATCCCAGCGACCATGCGCCAACCTGGATCCAGCTGAGCAGCCGCAAACGGCGAAGTAAATAGCGTAGCGCTAACCAATGCGCTGGTTATTTCATTTAGTAATAAGCAAAGACTTTTTTCATATTGGCAGCCATCAGGGGTGACAAGGAAAATGCCCTGCTACTGAAATTTATTGATACAGGTCAAGGCCTTACTTTAAAGGTGCCTTTTTGAACACTTCTCTCAGCGGCCAGCTGGCCAGAACGCTCCTCGACAGCCAGCCAGGGCCTGACGAACGTCAGCGCGCCCGTGAGGGCCTGATCGATTACTTCGCCTGCCTGCTGCCCGTGCAGCTCGGCCTGGTCCAGGACTCGGGGCTGGCGCCAGTACGGGCGGTGTTTCCCGCCGCGCGCAGCACGGAGAATCATGCCCTGCAGCTGGGTTACATGAGCCACGCGCTGGATTTCGACGACTACCATGCGACCTTTCGCGGCCATCCGACCACCGTGGTGCTGTCGACGCTGTTGGCCTTGCTCGAGAGTCGGACGCACCTGGCGGTCGAGGATTTTCTCGATGCCTATGTCGTCGGTGTCGAGCTGGCAGGGCGCCTGGGCAAGGCCATCGGCACGCGCCATTACGCCGCCGGGCTGCACAGCACCGCGACGCTGGGCGTGATTGCGGCAACGGGCGCCGCGTGCCGGTTGCTGCGTCTGACGCCTGGGCAAAGCGAAATCGCCCTTGGCCTGGCCGCGACCCAGGCTTCGGGCCTGCGCGCCCAGTTTGGCTCCGCGGCCAAGGCACTGCACGCCGGGCTGGCCGCACGCAGTGCCGTCAACAGCGTCGAGTTGGCCCGTGCCGGTTTCGCCGCGCAGCGCCACGGCGTGCTGGAGGCGTTTCTGGCCACCCTGGGTTACGGCGTCGAACGCCCTGATGATCTGCTGGCCGAGTGGGGCACACCCTGGCGGATCACCTGGCCGGGCCTGGAGTTCAAGCGCTATCCCACCTGCGGTGGTACCCACAGTGCGGCGGAAGCCGCGTTCGTGCTGCGCGAGCGGCTGGGTGCCGACCTGAACGCCGTGCAGCATATCGAGGTGAGCTTCCCGCCAGGCGCCGACACCGCGGCCAATATCACCGCGCCGGTGAATGGCGTGCAGGCGCGCTTCAGCCTCGAATACGTGATCGCCGACGCGCTGCTCAACGGCGCGATTTCCCTTGAGCGTTATGGCGAAGAACCGGTCGATAACCAGATCGCCGCGCTGGCAGCACGGGTAAGGCGCGTACCGGATCCGAGTGCGCCGGCCGATGAGCTCGATCCGGATCGCCGCTTTCACCGCGTCACGCTGTTCATGGCCGAAGGCACGTCCCACAGCCATTGCGTGACCCGCATGGAAACCGCCGCGGCGCCCACCGATGTGCTGGCCAAGCTGCACAACAACCTTCGATCCCTGGCCGAGGCGCGGCTGGCCGCGATCAGCGCGGATCTAGAACTCGCTGACGATGCCGCGCTGCATCGTCTGGCTTCACTCGTTAGCTGTCAGTAAGGATTCGTTATGTCCGTGCAACCTGCTTCACCCCGTCAATTGCGCCTCGGCCTGTTCGTGCAGGCGCTGGGGCACCACGTGGGCGGCTGGCGTGCCGAGGGCGCGAAAGGCTCGCCCACCGATATCGACTGGTTCACCTGGATCGCCAGGAAGGCAGAAGAGGGCAAGTTCGACATGTTCTTCGTCGGCGACGCCCTGGCCACCAGCGTGCACCGGCTGCCATCGACCATGTCGCGCCTGGAACCGCTGACGCTGCTCTCGGCCCTGGCCGTGCAGACCAAACACATCGGCCTGGCCGCCACCGCGTCCACCACCTTCGACGAGCCGTTCCACCTGGCGCGTGCGCTGTGTTCGGTGGACCACATCAGCCGCGGCCGTGGCGCCTGGAACGTGGTCACCTCGTTCTCCCTCGACGCAGCGCGCAACTTCAGTCGTGAAGACCTGCCGTCCCACGCCGACCGCTACGAAATGGCCCGCGAGTTCCTCGATGTCGCCTTCAAGCTGTGGGATGGCTGGGAAGAGGGCGCCATCGTCCGCGAAAAGGACACCGGCCGTTACTCGGACGAAAGCAAGATCCACCCGGCCAACCACAAGGGCAAGCATTTCCAGGTGCAGGGGCCGTTGAACATCGCACGCTCGCCCCAGGGTCGCCCGGTGATCATCGAGGCCGGTTCGTCGCCGGCCGGTCAGCAGCTCGCTGCGCAAACCGCCGAAGTGGTGTTCACCGCAGCGTCGTCGCTGGAAGAGGGCCAGGCCTTTTACCAGAGCCAGAAGCAATTCGTGCGCGACGCCGGTCGCCAGCCCGACCACCTGCTGATTCTGCCGGGGGTGATGCCCATCGTCGGCCGTACCCGGGAAGAGGCCCAGGCAGTCTGGAACCAGCTCAACGAGCTGGTGGACATCGATAACGGCATCGAGCAGTTGTCGGCGCGTTTCGGCGTGGACATGACCGCCTACCCGCTGGACGGCCCGGTGCCCGAAATTCCCGCGACCGAAGGCAGCCAGAGCCGCGTCAAGCTGCTCACCGAACTGGCCGCCCGCGAAAACCTGACCCTGCGCCAGTTGGCTGCGGTGGCTGCAGGCTCGCGTGGTCACCGCGTGGTGGTCGGCACTGCCGAGGATATCGCCGATGACTTCCAGCACTGGCTGGAGCAGGGCGGCGCCGATGGTTTCAACATCATGCCGGCCGTACTGCCCGACCAGCTCGAGCTGTTCGTCGAGCTGGTGATCCCCGAGCTGCAGCGCCGCGGCCTGTTCCGCACCGATTACCAATACAGCACGCTGCGTGAAAACCTCGGCCTGCCTTCCGTTGACGAAAACTTTGCCGCCGTTGCCCCGCTGGCAACCGAGAAGGAATAAGCCATGAAACGTTCTGTTCTGACCGCTGCCGCCTTCGCGCTGCTGCCCTTGACCAGCGCCATTGCCGCCGACAAGGGCGTGCCATTCAACGCCACCGCCAAACCTGCGGCCGACGCCGCCCTGCACGATACGCTGCCCGAGGCGATCAAGAAGCGTGGCAGCATCATCGCCGGTACCAACCCGAACACACCGCCGACCACCTTCTACCAGGCCGACAACAAGACCCTGGCCGGGCGCGAGATCGACATCATCAGTGCGGTTGCCGATCGCCTCGGCGTCAGGCTGGACCTGCGCGACACCGGCGGCTTCGACAACATCATTCCGGGGCTGAAATCCGGTCGTTACGACGCGGCGATCTCGAATATCGACGCCAATGCCAAGCGCCTGGAGCAGGTCGACTTCGTCGGCTACTACAATGCCTCCAAGCTGGCCCTGATCGGCCGCGCGGACGCCGACAAGGGGCCGTTCAACGGCTTTGCCGAACTGTGCGGCCAGACCGTCGGCGCCGGCGCCGGCACCTCCCAGGTGACCCGCCTGCAGCAGGCCAGCGAAGCCTGCGTGGCCGATGGCAAGCCGGCCATCAAGGTGCCGATCTTCCCGGATCGGCCGGCCGGCGTGCAGGCGGTGATCAGCGGTCGCGTGCCGATGTTCTTCGGCCCGTACGAGGGGCTGCGCTACCAGGCCAGCCAGGTGAAAGCGCTGAAACTGGCTGGTGAGATCACCATTGAGGACACCATCGTGTCCATCGCCCTGGCCAAGGATTCGCCGCTGGGCAAACCGATCCAGGCAGCGCTCAATTCGCTGATCAAGGACGGTACCTACCAGCAGATTCTCGACAAGTGGGAAATCGGCTTCGGCGCCGTCGAGTCCGCCGGCCTCAACGCAGAAAACCTCAAATGAGCCAACGGCCTGACGACGACATCGCCGGGCTGCGCATCGTCAAGCACCGCCACTGGGGGCGCTGGTTCAGCGCCCTGATCGTGCTGTTGCTGCTGTCGCTGGTGGTCACCTCGATGGTCAACAACCCGCGTTTCGAATGGGGTGTGGTCGCGCAGAACCTGACGGAGGAGTCGATCCTCGCCGGCGTGCTGATGACCATCGAACTGACGGTCATCTCGGTGGTGTTCGGCTTTGCCGGCGGCACGCTGCTGGCGTTGATGCGCCTGTCTTCCAACCCGGTGCTGGTCAGCGTGAGCTGGGCCTACACCTGGTTCTTCCGCGCCGTGCCGATGCTGGTGCAGCTGTTTCTCTGGTACAACATCGCAGCGCTGTATCCACAGTTGTCGCTGAGCCTGCCGCTGGTGGGCGAGGTGTGGAGTGCGGAAACCAACGAGATCATCAGCCCGTTCAGCGCGGCGGTACTGGCCCTGGTGATTCACCAGTCCGCGTACGCCGCGGAGATCATCCGTGCCGGCATCCAGAGCGTCGGCCAGGGCCAGCTCGAAGCGGCCAAGGCGCTCGGCTACCGGCCTGGACAGATCTTCCGTCAGACCGTGCTGCCCCAGGCCATGCGCACAATCCTGCCGCCCGCCGGCAACGAGGTGATCGGCCAGCTGAAAACCACTGCGGTGGTGTCGGTGATCGCCCTGCAGGACGTGCTCTACTCAGCGCAGATCATCTACCAGCGCACCTATGAAGTCATCCCGCTGCTGCTGGTCGCCACCCTCTGGTACCTGGTGATGACCTCGGTGCTGTCGGTGCTCCAGCATTACATCGAGGTGCGGTTCAGCCGCGGTAATGGCCCGGTGCGCAGCAGTTGGTTGCGCCGTAACAAGGTCACGCAGGAGGCCGAATCATGAGCGAGTCCGTCCGCCTGCGTGGCGTACACAAGCAGTTCTCCGGCAACAGGGTGCTGCACGGTATCGACCTGGACATCGCCGCCGGCTCGGTGACGGTGATTCTCGGGCCCTCCGGCTCGGGCAAGTCGACCTTGCTGCGCTGTATCAACCACCTGGAAAAACTCGACGGCGGCACCATCCACGTTGGCGACGCCCTGATCGGTTACTGCCGCAAGGGCCAGGCGCTCTATGAACTGCCGGAAAAGGCGGTCGCCCGGCAGCGTCAGCGCATCGGCATGGTGTTCCAGCAGTTCAACCTGTTCCCGCACCGCACGGTGTTGCAGAACATCGCCGATGCACCGATCCGTATCCTCGGCCAGAAACGCGCCGAGGTGGAGGCGCGCGCCATGCAGCTGCTCGAGCAGGTCGGCCTGGCGCACCGCGCACAAGCCTGGCCGCGCGAGCTGTCCGGTGGGCAGCAGCAGCGCGTGGCGATCGCCAGGGCGCTGGCCATGCAGCCTGACGTGATGCTGTTCGACGAGCCGACCTCAGCCCTGGACCCCGAACTGGTTGGCGAAGTGCTGCAGGTCATGAAGCAGTTGGCGCACTCGGGCATCACCATGCTGGTGGTCACCCATGAAATCGGCTTTGCCCGCGAAGTGGCGGACAACATCGTGTTCATGGACAACGGCAAGGTGGTGGAGGCGGGCGACGCCCGGCAATTGCTGGACAATCCTCAGCACCCACGGCTGCGCGAGTTCCTGGCCAGCGTGCTGTGAGGCCCTTTTTACTGAAGGCTCTGGTGAGCTTCTCTCCAGCGTGTCCAGTGGGGGGATTGGACATATTGGCGGAAGAGGGGAGCAGTAGCCTTCTGCCCTGATCGTTTGCAGCCAGTGCGAAGGGCGGCACAACGATGATCAAAAGGCGCCGCAACGTGCTCAGCAGCACATCTGTACTATTGAGCACGGCCTGGGCGGCTGATAGTTTTTTTCAGGTTTGTCTTTAGCCGCCGCAGCTGGTTGATTGCGCCGCGAATACCAGGCGAAGGGCGTTCATTGCTATCGGATTAAGAGGCGCCTCGTGGAAGAAATCAGTTTGCAACGTCTTTACCTTAAACGAATGACGCGCGTTACCACCGTGATGGTCGTAGCGTGGAGCGGGGCATTTGCGGGTTCATCGGCTGCTAGTGACAGGTCATCGGGTGACTGCATTGCCGAGGCCGACTTCCGTCAGGGCAGTACGGTCGAAACCCAGGCGCGAGTCAGCAATGCGCCGGGCATGATAGGCCACACCAAAACCGAAACCCTGGAGCGTCGGTCATTTGCGGATGCCAATCCCCTGGTTCAGGCACAAACGACGCTGATCGATAATGCTCCGTTCTTTACGGGTTACTCCTTCGTCGATCTGGTGGATGGCAAGATCATCAGATATGGCAACCAACACGGCAGCGGTGCCTCACTGGTCACCACGTACAATATCCCGCCACCGGCTGTACCGGTCGATTTCCAGCCGGGACAGACAGTCACGGTCAGTTACCTCAGCAAGACCGTCACCGCCGGCCCGGGCGCAGAGACCGAGATCACCGAGAAACATACCTACATCGGTCGAGAGACCATCACCACCTCGCTGGGCACTTTCGATACGTGCAAGTTCACCAACGAGATTTCCTCTGGGGGCGCATCCAGTGGGGATGGGAAAAATCTGGCTGTCATCGAGAGCTGGTTCGCATCCGAAGGGCCTTATAAAGGCCGCGTCATAAAAACCTTCGTTCCGGCACGTGGGGGACTACCGGACGTCACCACCGAAACGGTGAAGATCACCGCCGGTTCGAAGTAATTCACTCCAGGGTAAGGATGCTGGTCACGGGCGCGAATCCTGTTGCGCACCTGTGACCGACTACCCCGCACATCTTTTGAAGGAAAGGCGGGCAGGTGGGTCGGAATTATGCACCTGATGCTTTAAACTTGCCGGTTGCCGAAAGAACCGTCATGGCCATAGCCATGAAGGGCTTCAATCCTTCAAATATGTGTGGTGAAGATGAACAAGCCTTTCATTTCGCTGTGCCCTGAAATTACCAGGGCACATGCGCTGAAGCTGATGGACTGGCTGGAAGATGACCGCGTTACCTGCTACCTGAGCGATTCGCGCGATGTTTCCCGCTCCATCGAACAGGCTATCGATCGGGCGCAATCGCCGATCGTGAGTCATCTGTTCAACCAGGGCGGCCGATTTTTCATGGCCTATGACCGCCATGATGACCCCGTGGGCTTCGTGCGGCTGATCAAGACCGGCTCGGAGTGCGAGATAGTTCTGGCCATCGGCGACAGCAACAAATGGGGCCGAAATCTCGGCGCCTGTGCAATCCGCGAAGGCATGAAGCTGGCGTTCCTCGACATGCGGGCCAAGAAGCTGATCGCCAAGATCCACCCGGACAACCTGCGTTCGCAGAAAGCCTTTCTGCGCAGCGGCTTCGTGTTCGAGAGCGAAACGCCGACATTGAAGTCATTTTCCATGACTACAGAGCGCTATCTGCAATTCTTGCGCGAAGATACGGTTGGTGACGCCCCAGGGATCTACATCACCGAATTCGACAAGGCCAGGCTCGACAGCCTGGTCATGCTCGAGGAAGGCCCGGCCGTCGTAGAGCTCGAACATGAGCTTGAACGGGCCGTTGTGGTAGAGCCACAGCAGGTACCCAGCAATGTCGTGACGATGAATTCCAGGGCATTGGTGCAACTGGACGACGAAGAGATCGAAGTGGCCCTGGTTTATCCCGAGGACGCCAACAGCAGCGTCGGCAAGCATTCCGTTTGCTCAGACCTAGGCGCAGCCATCCTGGGCTACCAGGAAGGCGACGCCATCGACTGGCGCATCGCTGGCCGCACACGACAGATCGAGATCAGGAAGGTGCTTTACCAGCCGGAAGCGGCTGGGGATTTCCATCTGTAGCGCAGTGCTCGTCGATCAAGCGCGAAATTTCCCCAGGGACGGGGTAGCGCTTTTCGGCCTGATACAAACGGAGCACAGCTTGAGTCAGCAGCTAACAGAGCCCTATACGTAATTTAACATAATATACATTATGCGAATATTAGGATTTGCTTTTGCCACATGGCCTCGGTGCATTTCAAGCGTCTTTCGCCAGCCATCTCTTGCAAGGCCTCACTTTGCGGACTGGCTGCAGCCATCTCTGCGCCAAGCGACCTACGGCTCCCGGCGAAAATGCTTGGTCAGTTCGAGCAAGGTTGCTCGCAACTCGGGTGGACGTACCGGTTTGGAGAGTATCGAGATGTTCATGTGCGTCAGCGTGCTGCGAATGCGCTCGATTTCGTGGCCTGTCATGATCATCGCTGGTACTTCCCAGCCACGCCGCTCGCGAATGGCGGCGATGCATTCAGAACCCGAAATCTTGGTACCCAGGTCGAAGTCGGCAATGATGATGTCGCACTCGGTGATCACGTTCAGCCCATCACTGTGAGTTTCCACCTCGCATCCCCATTTTTCCAACAAGGCCGATGTCGCCATCAGCACGTTGTCGTCGTCTTCAACAAGGCATATTCGCAATCCCTGCAGACCGCTTTGAGCAATGGCTGGTCGACTGCGCTGGGCTCCTGGCGCGATGGTTTGCAGCCCATCAATGGTCGCCCAGGTACCGCGCCCGACCTGAGAATCCAGGCGCACGTCTAGGTTGAGCAACTGGCTGATCCGCTTGACGATGGATAGCCCCAGACCCAGGCCTTCGACGTCCTTGTCGCGCACATGGCGTACCCGGTAAAACTCGCGGAACACGTTCGGCAAGTGCTCCTCGGCAATGCCGCGTCCCTTGTCGTAAACGACGATAGCCAAACCGTCAGCTCCTCGGCGGCGCACACCGATCAGTACGGGATTTCCGGCCGCATATTTGAGGGCGTTGGACACCAGGTTCTGCACCATCGTGGTCAACAGCCCGGCATTGACGTTGGCCCAGTGCCGACAAGGCCGCAAGCGCAGCTCGACGCCCGCCCAGCGCGCCGCTTCGGTGTTTTGCTTGACCACATCCTGCAGCAGCGCGCCCAGGTTCACGGGCTCCGATTGTGGCTGCAATTGCCCATTATCGAGGGTATAGATGTCCAGAATCGAGCGGAACAGCTGCGAGACGGTGTGCAGCGAACGGTCGATGTTGTCCACCAACCGCAGCTCTTCATGGCCTAGCTTCGCGTCGCGCAGGCACGCGGTGAACAAGCCAATCGAATGGATGGGCTGGCGCAGGTCATGGCTGGCCTGAGCCAAAAAACGAGATTTTTCCTGGTTGGCAGCAATCGCCTCCTGCGAGGCGATACGGGTGCGTTTGAGCAGAATATGCGCATAGGCCGGCACCACGATCGTGGTTACCACCAGCATCAGGAATATGTAGGGTTGCCCACGCCAGAACGGTGTTAGCAAAAAGATCATCACCAGCATGCTCAAGGCGATGAGAGTCGCCGCGGCGAGGTAACGCGAACCGAAGCGCATGCCGTTGCCGAGCGTGACCCAGAGCAAGGCGGCGTAAACCGGTAATGCGCCCTCCCCGCCGACGATCATGGCAAAGGAGATACCCATATAGTCATGGGCCATGGCAAACAAGCGCCGCCAGAAGAAGTGCCCTGGCCATCGTTTGATTGCCATGCGCAACGGTATCGCCACGCTGATGAAAAACGCCATGTACCAGAGGATCGGAACGTAGGTGGCGAAGTCGCTGGAAGGAAGGCAGGCCACTACCAGGATATAGAGTGATGCGCAGGTACTGACTGTCAATCGCAATGTTGCCTGGTCGAGCTCGCTGTTCTTTTCGGTCGTAGTCATTGCTGTTTACCAGGGTGAAGGGTCGCTTCAGATATGAAACTGGTCGCGCCCCTTTGAGTTACGATGCGTCGACCGGAAAGTCGCATGGGACTTGAGCATGACGTGCAGAATCATAGTGGCAGATGACCACCCTCTGTTTCGTGAAGGAATGCTGAGAACCCTCGAACGCCTTCTACCCGCCGCGCTGATCGAACAGGCTGGCAGCCTGGATGAGGTGCTGAGCCTGGCGCGAGCCGGCGCCGAGATTGACTCACTGATTCTCGATCTGCGCTTTCCAGGCATCCGATCCGTGCAGGCCATCGGCCAGTTGCGCAGCGAGTTGAAACGCACTTCTATCATTGTGGTGTCGATGGTCGATGATCTGGAGGTCATTTCCCAGGTGATCGACCAGGGCGCGGATGGTTTTATCGGCAAGAATATCGATCCGGACAGTATCGCGCAGGCCATCATGGCGATTCGCGCTGGTGAACTGGTGGTCAAGTATCAGCCTGATAACTCGGTCCAGGACACCAGGCTTTCCTCGCTTACGGCACGGCAAAAGGAAGTGTTGGGTTTGATAGCAGCAGGCAAGACCAACAAGGAAATAGCTAAACTGCTCGGCATCTCGCCGTTCACCGTGCGCATCCATGTTTCCACGCTGCTCAAGTCACTGGGAGTACCTACCCGTGCAGCGGCAGTGGCTCAATTCAGCAACTTTCCCGGAACCGCGGAATGGCCCGGCCAAGATTGAGAGCTTAAACGCGCCACTGCGCGTTTTTGGCTGAAGTGCTGGATTGCCAACGGTCGATCATGCGATCAGTTGTGCTGGCAGGCGTTTCCGGGGGGGATAGTCGCTGTTCATCCTGGGCAGCGCCAAGCCGCTGCCCAGGATATCGCGTGAAAATGCTCGAGGTCGCGCCGGTGCAGCGAAAATCATTCCGCCTCGCCAGCCCGGCGCTTTCAGCTAGAGAATCAGGCTGCCAATCACCGCCAGGATGAAAGCGATGCCGCCGAGCAGCGTTTCCATCACCGTCCAGGTTTTCAGCGTGGTCTTCTCGTCCATTTCCAGGAAACGGCTGACCAGCCAGAAGCCCGAGTCGTTGACGTGGGACAGTACCGTTGCGCCACCGGCGATGGCGACCACGATAAAGCACAGATCGAACTCGCTGAGGCCTGCGGTGGCCGCAACCATCGGCGCCACCAAGGCTGCCGTGGTGGTCAGGGCGACGGTTGCCGATCCCTGCGCTACGCGCAGCGCCGCGGAGATCACGAAGGCTGCGACAATGACCGGCATACCGGTATCCGAGAGTGTGTCCGCCAGGGCGTCACCAATGCCGCTGGTGCGCAGCACACCGCCGAACATGCCCCCTGCCCCGGTAACCAGAATGATCGAGCAGATCGGGCCGAGCGCACCATCACAGACTTTCTCGAGGTGCTTGCCGCTGTGCCTGCCGCTGAAGGCGATCAGCGCGAACAGTACGGTAATCAGCAGCGCCACCGGGGTTTTACCGAGCATGCGCAGGAACTGCACCCAATTGCTGCCGCCATCCACCGCGCCCATGACGGTCAGCGTGTTGAGGCCGGTATCCAGGAAAATCAGCGCCAGCGGCAGCAGGAGAATGGTCAACACCAGTGAGAACCGCGGCGGTGTCACGTTTTCGTCGCGCGGTACATCGGTCAGGAAGCTGGCCGGCAGCTTGAGGTCGAAGCGTTTGCCGGCCCACTTGCCGAACACATAGCCGCCAAAGTACCAGGTAGGCAAGGCAATCACGGCGCCGACCAGCACCAGCAGGCCAATGTTGGCCCCCAGCAATTCTGCTGCCGCAACCGGGCCGGGATGTGGCGGAACCAGCGCATGCATGGCGGCGAAGGCGCCTGCGGCAGGCAGTGCGTAGGTCAGCGTCGAGCCGCCAAAACGTTTGGCCACGCTGAAGATGATCGGCAGCATGACCACCAGGCCAGCGTCGAAGAAGATCGGAAAGCCGAACAGCAACGAGGCCACGCCCAATGCGAATGGCGCCCGCTGTTCACCGAACTTGTTGATCAGGGTGTCGGCCAGCACCTGGGCGCCGCCGGTGATTTCCAGCAGGCGGCCGATCATCGCGCCAAGGCCAACCAGCAAGGCCACCGCCGCGAGCGTGGTGCCGAAGCCGCCGAGCAGTGTCGGCACGATCTTGTCGAAGGGGATCTGCGTCGCCAGTGCCGTGAAGATGCTCACCAGCACCAGGGCCAGAAAGGCATGCAGGCGGAAGCGGATGATCATCAGCAACAGCAGCAGGACGGCGCCGGCAGCGATGGACAGCAGTGGCCCGGCGCCAAGGGTGGTGGTCACCTCATTCATGGTGAGCGCCCTCCTCTATGCCTGCTGCCGGGTGATCAAAGGGGGTGCGGTACAGCTCAGCCCGATGTTTGGTATTCATGTCGCCTCCACTTGTCTTTGTTATGGGAGATGCATGGGGTGCACGGTTAACGAGCGTCGTTGGCCCGCCACCAGTCAGCGGCCTTGCGGCCAAGGGTATCGATGGGTTGCGTGGCATCCAGCGCCAGCGTGGAAGGCTCGCCATGGGGCGGTTCCAGAGTGGCGAACTGGCTGTCGATAAGGCTGGCCGGCATGAAGTGCCCGGGGCGATTGCCGACGCGTTGCGCCGCCTCTTCGCGGGACAGCTCGAGAAACACGAAGCCCAGGCCGGGCACGGCTTCGCGCAGCCGGTCGCGGTATTTGCGTTTGAGCGACGAGCAGGTCAGTACCGGGTGGGCGTGGGTTTCCAGCGCACTGACCAGCTCCTGACCCAGACGGGCCAGCCAATCGGCACGGTCGTCGTCATTGAGGGGAATCCCGGCGCTCATCTTCTCGATGTTGGCGGGCGGATGAAACTGGTCACCTTCGATCAGGTAACCGCCGACATGATTGGCGATAGATTCTCCGACGCAGCTCTTGCCACACCCGGACACGCCCATGACGACCACTGCGGTTATCGGTTTACTCATCGTGCAACTCCAGCAGAAGACAGCGCTATCTTTGACGGATAAGATCTGTGCAAGACAGCGGCTTCGAATGTTGTAACTGTTATATCGCCGGTTACTGCTGCTCCAGGCTTGAGAGCGCAAGGCGCTCAATTGCCAAGCCTTCGAGACAGCGCTACCTTACCCAGCAATTCCGGCCGATGACAACCCCCTGGCGATGAAATCTCCGACGCAAAGCAACTCCCGTACCCTAGGCATGCCGACCCTGGCAGAGGTCGCCGAGCGCGCAGGGGTATCGACCATCACGGCTTCGCGGGCACTGCGCGGCGTGGCCACGGTAGGCGCCGATCTCGCCGAGCGCGTGCGCAGGGCTGCCGATGAGCTGGGTTATGTGGCCAACCCGGCGGCCCGCATGCTGGCCTCGGCCCGTAGCACCTCGGTAGTGGTGTTGATTCCGTCGCTGTCCAACCAGTTGTTCATCGAGCCGCTGGACGCCATCCACGAGGTGATGCGGCCACGCGGTATCGAGGTATTGATCGGCGATTACCACTATTGCCGCGACGAGGAAGAGCGACTGGTACGCAACTACCTGCCGTACCGGCCAATGGGCATGCTGCTGACCGGTTTCGACCGTACCGAAGGCACGCGACACCTGCTCAACGCCAGCCGTATTCCCTGCGTGCACATGATGGAGTTGAGCGACGCGCCGGGTATTGCCAGCGTTGGGTTTTCCCAGCAGGCCGCAGGCGAAGCTGCCGCCGCACACCTGTTGCAGCAAGGGCGCAAGCGGCTGGCCTATGTCGCGGCCCAGCTGGATCCACGGGTGATGCAGCGCGGCGAAGGGTTTCGCCGCGCCTTGCAGGCAGCGGGCGTTTATGACCCGGCCCTGGAGCTGCTGCACCCCCTGCCCTCGTCAATCGGCCTGGGTTGCCAGCTGTTTCGCGAGCTGATGCAGCGCCATCCGGATGTCGATGGCATCTTCTTCTGTAACGACGACCTGGCCCAGGGCGCGCTTTTCGAGGCGCAGCGCACTGACCTCGCGGTGCCGGGCCGCGTGGCGATGGTCGGCTTCAATGATCTGCCAGCCTCGGCGCACACCGTGCCGCGGCTGTCGTCGATCCACACGCCGCGCACGGAAGTGGGCCGCGAGGCCGCCAACCTGTTGCTGAAGATGCTCGATGGCCGCCCCGCTGCGCCCAGTATCGACCTGGGTTTCGAGCTGCGGGTGCGCGAAAGCAGTTAGGCGCCATTGTTCATCAAACCGCAACGCAGTGGCGCGATGCTGAAAGCCTGACACAGGGAAGTGTCGCCCCAGAAAAAAGCCCGGTAAATACCGGGCTTTTCTCGTTCAGGTTCGATCATTCGAGCGTCAGGGCGACGCGTCCACGATCCGGGCAGGCTTCCATGTAGCGATGCGACTCGGCGAACTCCTCGAATGGGAACGTCTTGTCGATACGCGGCTTGAGCAGGCCATCGGCGGTAAGCATGTTGATGTGGTCCAGCGCGCGCTGCACGGCGGCGTGATCCTGCTCGATCCCCAGTTCCGAGTGCCCGGTGAAGTCCAGCACGCAATGACGGAAGAACTGCAGGTGCTTCTTGAACGCGGCGCAGGCGGGGAACGCGGTGTCGTTGCCACCGTTGAGCCCATAGAGGATCAGCTTGCCACGGGTCGCGGCCACGTCACCGAGCAGCTTGAGCTGCTGGCCGGCGCAGTGGTCGAGAATCACCTCGGCGCCCTTGCCTTCGGTGTAGCGCTCGACCTCGAGCACCAGGTCCTGTTCTTCGGTGAAGATGATCTTGTCGGCGCCCAGTTCACGCAGGAACTCGCGACTGCCCGAAACACTGGTCGAAACGATCACATTGGCACCCAGTGCCTTGGCCAGTTGCACCGACTGTGGCGCCAGGCAGTGGCAGGCTTCGGTGATCAGCACGTGCTGACCAGCCTTGAGCTTGGCCAGGTCGACCATGGCGAAATAGGCGAACAGCAGGCCGGTGTAATGGATGCTCGCTTCGACCGGGCTGAGCACGTCCGGGTAGCGGGTCAGCGCATAGCGTGGCACCACCACCACATCGCCCCAGGTCGGGTAACGGTTGGGTGTGTTGGCCGGGAAGGCGGCCACCGGCGTGCCGACCGCGAGATCGTCAACGCCCTCACCCACGGCTTCAACGATACCGGCCAGCTCGGAGCCGACGCCGGAGGGTAATTTGGCTTCTTCGGAAGCCAGGTTCTGGCGCCACAGCACGTCGCCCCAACTGACGCCGAGCGCCTGGACACGTACCAGCACCTCCCCGGCATTCGGAGTGGGTGTCGGCACTTCTTCGCACTGCAATACGCTGGCGTCGCCGAACTTGTGGAAACGGATCATGCGGGACATCGTCAACCTCAACTGATCGCGGATTGGGTCATTCACTGGATTGGACTTTATCTGCAGACCAGGGTGCACACCACCCGACACGAGTAATAGTCGTCATGCCTGGCAGTGATATAGGCCGGCGGAACGTGTGGATATGCCAATGATACCGGTGTCTTTCCCAATGCGCTCAAGTGCTCGTACTATTGGCGGACAAGGCTCTCACTAGCGTCCCGCTCTGGCAAGCCCGCACATTTGGAACCCGGATGAACCGCAACGACCTGCGCCGTCTCGATCTCAACCTGCTGATCGTGTTCGAAACACTGATGCATGAACGCAGCGTGACCCGTGCGGCAGAGAAGCTGTTTCTTGGCCAGCCGGCGATCAGCGCGGCGTTGTCGCGCCTGCGCAACCTGTTCGACGACCCGTTGTTCGTGCGCACCGGCCGCAGCATGGAACCGACCGCCCGGGCCCAGGAAATCTTCGCCCTGCTCTCGCCGGCGCTGGATTCGATCTCCACCGCGGTCAGCCGCGCATCGGAGTTCGACCCGGCCACCAGCACCGCGGTGTTTCGCGTTGGTCTCTCGGACGACGTCGAGTTCGCCCTGCTCCCTGCCCTGCTACGCCGCCTGCGCTCCGAGGCGCCCAACGTGGTGCTGGTGGTGCGCCGCGCCAATTACCTGCTGATGCCCAACCTGCTCGCTTCCGGTGAAATCTCGGTAGGCGTCAGTTACACCGAGGAGCTGCCGGCCAACGCCAAGCGCAAGACCCTGCGGCGCAGCAAGCCCAAGCTGCTGCGCGCCGACGCCATTCCGGGCAAGCTCAGTCTCGACGAATACTGCGCCCGCCCCCATGCGATGGTGTCGTTTGCCGGCGACCTCAATGGCTTCATCGATGACCAGTTGGCGCGTTTCGAGCGCACCCGCAAGGTGGTGCTTGCCGTGCCGCAGTTCAATGGCCTGGGCACGCTGCTCGCCGGTACCGATCTGATCGCCGTGGTGCCCGACTACACGGCCGCCACCCTCACCGCCGCAGGGGGATTACGGGCCGAGGACCTGCCGTTCGAAAGCACCACCTTCGAAATGTCCATGGCCTGGCGTGGTGCTCAGGACAATGACCCCGCCGAGCGCTGGCTGCGCTCGCGCATCCAGATGTTCTTTGGTGATCCCGACAGCCTGGAATGACAACGCGGCGATGGTTGCCGAGGCTAGACCCAATAGATAGGTAGCTTTCTATTTATATTCCAATGGGTAATATCATCATTCACGATGATATCTATCTTCGTGGCGTTCGATTCGTTCCCGGATGTTGCTGCGACCAAAATCCGCCTCCATCACTCCCTCTTGGCGGATCGCAATCATGGAACAGCCCAATCCAAGGCTCTGGCAATTTCCTCTGGCACTTACCGCGGCACTGATGCTGGCGGCCTGTGGCAAGACCGAGGAAAGCGCACAGCAGATGCCTACTCCCAAGGTCAGTGTGGCCGAAGTCATCGAGCAGCCCCTCAACGAGTGGGACGAATTCACCGGTCGCCTCGAAGCGCCCGAGTCGGTGCAGATTCGCCCTCGCGTGTCCGGCTTCATCGACAAGGTGAGCTTCAACGAAGGCGCCCTGGTGAAGAAAGGCGACCTGCTGTTCCAGATCGATCCACGCCCGTTCCAGGCCGAGGTCAAACGCCTAGAGGCACAGTTGCAGCAAGCCCGCGCCAATCAGGCACGGGCCAGCAGCGAAGCCCAGCGTGGTGAGCGCCTGCGCGAAGGCAACGCGATCTCCACCGAATTGGCCGATGCGCGCAAGACCGCGGCCCAGGAAGCCCAGGCGGCAGTGGCCGGCATTCAGGCCGAGCTGGACAATGCCCGCCTGAACCTCAGTTTCACCCGGGTGACGGCGCCCATCGATGGTCGCGTCAGCCGCGCCGAAGTGACTGCCGGCAACCTGGTGACCGCCAGTCAATCGCTGCTCACCTCGCTGGTGTCGACCGACAAGGTGTATGCCTACTTCGATGCCGACGAGCGCGCCTTCCTGAAGTACACCGAGCTGGCTCGCCGTGCCGGCCATGACAGCCGTGGCAAGAGCCCGGTGTACCTAGGCCTGTCCAATGAACAAGGCAACCCGCACCTGGGCCAGCTGGACTTTCTCGACAACCAGGTCAACCCGCGCACCGGCACCATCCGCGGTCGCGCCGTGTTCGACAACCGTGACGGCCAGTTCACCCCGGGCCTGTATGCCCGCCTGAAGCTGGTTGGCAGCGACACCTACGATGCCATGCTCATTCAGGACGTCGCCGTCGGCACCGACCTGGGCAAGAAGTTCGTGCTGGTGCTCGGCGCCGACAACAAGGTCGCCTACCGCTCTGTCGAGCTGGGACCGAAGCTCGAAGGCTTGCGCATCGTGCGCAGCGGCCTGGCCAAGGGTGATCGCGTGGTGGTCAACGGCCTGCAGCGCGCCATTCCGGGCAGCACCGTGGATCCGCAAGCCGTGCCGATGGCCGACGAGAAAACCCTGGCGACCCTGGAAAAGCAGCGCAAGGCAGTGGCCTCGGCGCGCAATGACGAACCCCTGAAGGTCAGCATCAAGTAACACCGGGCCTCGCCCTACACCTTCCTACCCGAGAACCTGCTCGCGCCGCCTATGGCGTGGGCAGGCTGGGCTGTGCCCGCATCACAAGGACATTAACGATGAACTTCTCACAGTTCTTCATCCAGCGGCCTATCTTCGCCGCCGTGCTGTCGCTGATCATCCTGATCGGCGGTGCCATCTCGCTGTTCCAGCTGCCGATCAGCGAATACCCGGAAGTGGTACCGCCCACCGTGGTGGTGACCGCCAACTTCCCCGGCGCCAACCCCAAGGTCATCGGTGAAACCGTGGCCTCGCCACTGGAACAGGCCATCGTCGGCGTGGAGGGCATGCTCTACATGTCCTCCCAGGCCAACAACGACGGGCGCATGACGCTGACCATCACCTTCGCCCTGGGTACCAACCTGGATACCGCCCAGGTGCAGGTGCAGAACCGCGTGACGCGCACCATGCCGACCCTGCCCACCGAGGTGCAGCGCCTCGGCGTGACGGTCGACAAGGCCTCACCGGACATGACCATGGTGGTGCACCTGACGTCGCCGGATAACACCTACGACATGCTCTACCTGTCCAACTACGCCGCCCTGAACATCAAGGACGAGCTGTCGCGTCTGGATGGCGTCGGTGACGTGCGCCTGTTCGGCCTCGGTGACTACTCGATGCGCGTGTGGCTGGACCCGGACAAGGTCGCCTCGCGCGGTTTGACGGCCACCGACGTGGTCAACGCCATTCGCGAGCAGAACCGTCAGGTCGCCGCCGGCTCCCTGGGCGCGCCGCCCGCTGCCAGTGACACCAGCTTCCAGCTGTCGATCAACACCCAGGGCCGCCTGGTCAGCGAGGAAGAGTTCGAGAACATCGTCATCCGTGCCGGCGAAAACGGTGAAATCACCCGGCTCAAGGACATCGCCCGAATCGAACTGGGCTCCGAGCAGTACGCCCTGCGCTCGCTGCTCAACAACCAGCCCGCCGTGGCCATGCCGATCTTCCAGCGCCCGGGCTCCAACGCCATCGCCATTTCCGATGCGGTGCGTGAGCGCATGGCCGAGCTGAAGCAGAGCTTCCCCCAGGGTGTGGACTACGAAATCGTCTACGACCCGACCATCTTCGTGCGCGGTTCCATCGAGGCGGTGGTGCACACCCTGCTCGAAGCCATCGTGCTGGTGGTGCTGGTGGTGATCCTGTTCCTGCAGACCTGGCGCGCGTCGATCATCCCCCTGGCCGCGGTACCGGTGTCGCTGATCGGCACCTTCGCGGTAATGCACATGTTCGGCTTCTCGCTCAACGCGCTGTCGCTGTTCGGCCTTGTGCTGGCCATCGGCATCGTGGTCGACGACGCCATCGTCGTGGTGGAAAACGTCGAGCGCAACATCGGGCTCGGCAAAACGCCCGTGGAAGCCACCAAGCAGGCGATGAAGGAAGTTACCGGCCCTATCGTCGCCACGGCGCTGGTGCTCTGTGCGGTGTTCATCCCTACCGCGTTCATCTCCGGGCTTACCGGGCAGTTCTACCAGCAGTTCGCGCTGACCATCGCCATCTCCACGGTGATCTCGGCGTTCAACTCCCTGACCCTGTCGCCAGCTCTGGCCGCGGTACTGCTCAAGGGCCATCACGAGCCCAAGGATCGCTTCTCCCGTGGCCTGGACCGGCTGTTCGGCGGCTGGCTGTTCGCACCGTTCAACCGTGTGTTCGAGCGGGCCAGCAATGGTTACGTCGGCACGGTGCGCCGCGTATTGCGCGGTAGCGGCATTGCCCTGATCGTCTATGCCGGTCTGATGGGGCTGACCTACCTGGGCTTCGCCAGCACACCGACCGGCTTCGTGCCGCCCCAGGACAAGCAGTACCTGGTCGCCTTCGCCCAGCTGCCGGATGCCGCCAGCCTGGATCGCAGTGAAGCGGTGATCAAGCGCATGTCCGATATCGCTGCCAAGCACCCCGGCGTGGCCAACACCGTGGCCTTCCCCGGGTTGTCGATCAACGGGTTCACCAACAGCCCGAACAGCGGCATCGTGTTCGTCACCCTGAAGGACTTCGACGAGCGCAAGGACCCATCGCTGAGCGCCAACGCCATCGCCGCGGAGCTCAACGGCCAGTTCGCCGGGATTCAGGAAGCCTATATCGCCATCTTCCCGCCACCACCGGTGATGGGCCTGGGCACCATCGGCGGCTTCCGTGTGCAGATTCAGGATCGCGCCAACCTGGGTTATGACGAGCTGTACAAGGAAACCCAGAACATCATCGCCAAGAGCCGACAAGTGCCGGAACTGGCCGGGTTGTTCACCAGCTACCAGGTCAACGTGCCCCAGGTCGAAGCCAATATCGACCGTGAAAAGGCCAAGACCCACGGCGTGGCCATCGATGAGATCTTCGACACCATGCAGGTCTACCTCGGTTCGCTGTATGCCAACGACTTCAACCGCTTTGGCCGCACCTACCAGGTCAACGTGCAGGCCGATCAGCAGTTCCGCCTGGAAGCCGAGCAGATTGGTCAGCTGAAGGTGCGCAACAACCGCGGCGAGATGATCCCGCTGTCGACCTTCGTCAAGGTCAGCGACACCTCGGGCCCGGATCGGGTGATGCACTACAACGGCTTCATCACCGCGGAAATCAACGGCGCGGCAGCCCCCGGCTACAGCTCCGGCCAGGCCGAAGCGGCAATGGCCAAGTTGTTGAAGGAAGAGCTGCCCAACGGCATGAGCTTCGAGTGGACCGAGCTGACCTATCAGCAGATCCTTGCCGGCAACACAGCGCTGTTCGTGTTCCCGCTCTGCGTGCTGCTGGCCTTCCTGGTGCTGGCTGCCCAGTACGAAAGCTGGAGCCTGCCGCTGGCGGTGATCCTGATCGTGCCGATGACCCTGCTGTCGGCCATCGCCGGGGTGATCCTGGCAGGCGGTGACAACAACATCTTCACCCAGATCGGCTTGATCGTACTGGTCGGGCTGGCGTGCAAGAACGCGATTCTCATCGTCGAGTTCGCCAAGGAGCAGCAGGAACACGGCCTGGATCGCGTCGCCGCGGTGCTGGAAGCCTGCCGCCTGCGCCTGCGGCCGATTCTGATGACCAGCTTCGCCTTCATCATGGGCGTGGTGCCGCTGGTGCTGTCCAGCGGTGCCGGTGCGGAAATGCGCCATGCCATGGGTGTCGCGGTGTTCAGCGGCATGCTCGGGGTGACCTTCTTCGGTCTGCTGCTCACGCCAGTGTTCTACGTGCTGATCCGCGCCTTCGTGGAAAAACGCCAGGCGCGCAAACAGGCTCGTCTGCAGGAGGTTCAGGCATGAATTCGATGATCAATCTTTTGCCGCGCACCCTGTTGGTCTCGGCTCTGGCATTGGCCGTCAGTGCCTGTGCCGTCGGCCCTGACTATAAAGCGCCCCAGGACGCCGCTGTGGTCTCGGCGCAAGCGGCCCAGAGCAGCTACGACACCGCACGCTTCGAAGCACAGTGGTGGCAGCAGTTCGACGACCCGACCCTCAATCAGCTGGTCGAGCAATCGCTGCAGGACAACCGCGAGCTGCGCGTGGCCTATGCCCGTCTGCGCGCCGCCCGCTCGATCCGCGATGATGTGGCCAACGATCGCCTGCCCACCGTCACCAGCCGGGCCAGCAGCGAGATCGGCAAGGCCCAGCAGCCCGGCGTCACCGAGCAGCGGGTCAACAGTGAACGCTATGACCTGGGCCTCGACATGGCCTGGGAGCTCGACCTGTTCGGGCGCATTCAGCGGCAACTGGAGGCCAGCGAAGCGCAGATCGAAGTGGCCCAGGCCGACTTCCAGCAGCTGCAGGTCAGCCTGATCGCCGAATTGGTCGATGCCTACGGCACCTTGCGCGGCGCTCAGCTACGCGAAGGCATCGCCCGTTCCGACCTGCAGAACCAGCAGTCTTCGCGGGACATCATCGAGCGTCGCCGCGAAGTGGGCCTGGGCAGCGAGCTGGATGTGCTGCGCTCCGATGCTCGCCTGGCCGCTACCGAGGCGACCCTGCCGCAGCTGCAGGCGCAGCAGGTACGGGCGCGCAACCGCATCGCCACCCTGCTCGGCCAGCGGCCGGATGCGCTCAGCGTTGACCTGTCGCCGCGCCCTTTGCCAGCCATCGCCAAGGCCTTGCCGATCGGTGATCCGGGCGAGCTGCTGCGCCGCCGGCCGGATGTGCGCGCCGCGGAGCGTGAATTGGCAGCGGCCACTGCCCAGGTTGGCGTGGCCACCGCGGATCTGTTTCCGCGGGTCAGCCTGTCCGGCTTCCTCGGCTTTACTGCCGGGCGCGGCTCGCAACTGGGTTCCTCGGCGGCGCGTGCCTGGGGTGTGGCGCCGACCATCAGTTGGGCTGCGTTCGACCTGGGTAGCGTCAGGGCTCGCCTGCGTGGTGCCGAGGCCGATGCCGACGGCGCCCTGGCCAGTTACGAGCAGCAGGTCCTGCTGGCCCTGGAAGAGTCTGAGAACGCCTTCAGCGACTACGGCAAACGCCAGCAACGCCTGCTGTCGCTGGTACGCCAGTCGGAGGCCAGTCGTGCCGCCGCAGCCCAGGCCGCCCTGCAATACCGTGAAGGCAGCGCCGACTTTCTGGTGCTGCTCGATGCCGAGCGTGAACGCCTGGCCGCCGAAGACAGCCAGGCCCAGGCCGAGGTGGAGCTGTATCAGGGCATCGTCGCCATCTACAAGGCACTGGGTGGTGGCTGGAGCCCAACCTCCTGAGTTCCCTTTTCCCTCCCGGCCGCTTCGTCGGCCTTTGCATCCCCACGCAGATACCCCTCTGCGTGGGGATTTTTTCGCCGTACAAAAGCGCCTGCGCTGTTGTTGTGGGAACGGGCCATGCCCGTGACGTCGCGCGCGTGGACTGGGCGTCCCCGCACGCACCCACAGAGAGTGGTCAAGCACGACCACCATCCCACCCGCAAGAATGATGGATTCCATCGGAATCCTCGATTGCCCGACAGCTCGCCTTCCGGTACAAACGGCAGCTTGTCGCCCTAGGCCCTATTTTTCCCGGAGAGTTGCATGTCCCGCCCTGCCCCGCTGTTACTGCTGATCGCCCTGGCCAGCGCCCTGATGCTTGCCGGCGCGCTGGTCGCCCAGCATGTATTCGGTTGGGAGCCTTGCACCCTGTGTGTACAGATCCGCCTGTGGTTGTGCCTGACTGCCTTCATCGCCCTGCTGCTCAGCGCGGCCTCGGCGGCCCGCCAGACCTGGCTGGCGGTGCTGCTGTGGCCATTGCTGCTGGCCGCCAGCGGCATGGCACTGGTCGACAACGCCCATGTCACGCTGATCGAGCTGGGCGTCATGGAGAGCTTCAGCTGCTCGCCCTTCCCGTTCTATTACCAGGTGCTGCCACTGCATGAGTACTGGCCTGGCGTGTTCATGAGCGGCGGCGTGTGCGGGATGAACGACTACAAGATTCTCGGCCTGCCCTTCACCCTGTGGACGCTGGCCAGCATCGCTGGATTGTTCGCGCTGGTGCTGTTCACCCTGTGGCGCAGCATCCGCGGCACGCGCTGAGCCCATATGCGCAAGGTCTTGGTAATCGGCTACGTGTGGCCGGAGCCGCGCTCGTCTGCAGCGGGCAGCCGTATGCTGGAACTGCTCGGGGTTTTTCGCAGCCAGGGCTGGCAGGTGACCTTCGCCAGCGCCGCGGCGCTTTCCAGCCATCGCGCCGACCTGGCCGAGCTGGAGATCGAGGAGGTCGCCGTCAGCCTGAACTGCGACAGCTTCGATACCTACGTCGCGGCCCTGCAGCCGGACCTGGTGTTGTTCGACCGCTTCTTCACCGAGGAACAGTTCGCCTGGCGAGTCGAGCGGGCGTGGCCGGCGGCCCTGCGGGTGCTCGACACCAGTGACCTGCACTGCCTGCGCGATGCCCGCCATGCCCTGCTCAAGGCCAGCCAACAGGCTTGCGGCAGTGAGGCGCAGCGGCAACAGGTCGGGCCGGTGCAAGCCTGCGCGCAGCAGTTGTACGCGGCCATGGCCGGTGGCGACATGGCCCAGCGCGAAGTGGCGTCGATCTACCGCTGCGACCTGACGTTGATGATCTCGGCGTTCGAAATGCAGTTGCTGCAGGAGCAGTTCGGGGTGCCGCCAAGCCTGCTGCACGATTGTGCGCTGATGCTGATTCCGCCAACCCTGGACGATGTGCCCTTCGCTGACCGTCGACACTTCCTGAGTATCGGCAATTTCCGTCATGCGCCCAACTGGGACGCCGTGCTGTGGCTCAAGCATGCCTTGTGGCCGCTGATTCGCACGCGGCTGCCGCATGCCCAGTTGCATGTCTATGGCGCCTACCCGCCGCCCAAGGCCACGGCGCTGCATAACCCCAGGCAGGGCTTTCATGTGCTGGGCTGGGTGGACGATGCACACCGGGTGATGGCCCAGGCCCGGGTTTGCCTGGCGCCGCTGCGTTTCGGTGCCGGTATCAAGGGCAAATTGGCCGATGCCATGGCCTGCGGTACGCCCAGCGTGACCACGTCCATCGGCAGTGAGGGCATGCACGGTGAACTGCCCTGGCCGGGCCGCGTGGCCGACGACGCACAGGCGTTCGCCGAGGCTGCCGTGCAGCTCCACGAGGACTCAGCCGCCTGGTCACACGCCCAGGCCCATGGTGCTCCACTGCTGAGGCAGCGTTTCGATCGCCCGCATCTGGCCGCCGAGCTGCTCGCCCGGCTCGAGCACCTGCTGGCCACGCGTGATGAGCATCGCCAGCGCAACTTCGTGGGCAGCATGCTGCGCCATCACCAGCACAAGAGCACCCAGTACATGTCCCAGTGGATCGCCGCCAAGAACGCCCGCGGCAACTGAACCCGGCAAGCTGGCATTTTGCCGCGCGACCTGGCGCAGCTAGACGGCTGTCACATATATGGCGCCATGATTACAGTAGACTTCGCCTACAATCCTAAGCGGTACTGCGGGTGCCACTGCCAACCGGCGCCCGACCGTAAAAACAGCCGACAAGAATAAGGTCATCCACATGCTGAAAAAGATCGCCGTCGCGGCCGTCTATGCCCTGACGCTCACCTCCTATGCCGCCGTTGCCCAAGAAGGCACGTTGGTCATCAAACTTTCCCATGTGGTTGCCGACGACACGCCCAAGGGCCAGGGTGCCCTGATGTTCCAGCGCCTGGTCGACCAGCGCCTGGAAGGCAAGGTACGGGTCGAGGTCTACCCCAACTCCTCGCTGTACGGTGATGCCAACGAGCTGGAAGCGCTGCGCAACAACGAGGTGCAGATGCTCGCCCCGTCCCTGGCCAAGTTCGACCAGTACACCAAGCAGCTGCAGGTCTTCGACCTGCCCTTCATGTTCGATGACCTGGAGGCTGTGAATCGCTTCCAGAAACGCGCCAAAGGCCGCCAGCTGCTGCGCTCGATGGAAGACAAGAACATCGTCGGCCTGGCCTATTGGCACAACGGCATGAAACAGATGTCGGCGACCAAGGCCCTGCGCGCGCCAGGCGACGCCGCCGGCCTGAGCTTCCGTATTCAGAACTCCAAGGTGCTCGATGCCCAGTTCGCCCAGCTGGGCGCGACCTCGGTGAAGATGCCGTTCGCCGAGGTCTACAAGGGCCTGCAAAGCGGCCAGGTGCAGGGTGCGGAAAACCCCTGGTCGAACCTCTACAGCCAGCGTTTGCACGAGGTTCAGCCGTTCATCACGGAAACCAATCACGGCGTGCTCGACTACATGCTGATCAGCAATGCACGCTTCTGGTACGGCATTCCCCACCAGATCCGCACCGAGCTGGAAGCGATCATCGACGAGGTCACCTACGCGGTGAATCGTCAGGCAGAGGAAGCCAACCAGGCCGATCGTCGGCGCATCGAAGCCTCCGGCAAGAGCCAGATCATCACCCTCACCGCGGAGCAGCGCCAAGCCTGGCGTGAGGCCATGCGTCCGGTATGGCAGCAGTTCGAGGGCGAGATCGGCAGCGACGTGATCAAGGCTGCGCAGATCGTCAACCGCAAGCGCAACGACTGATCGCTGCAAACGAAAGAGGCCCGCATAACGCGGGCCTCTTTCGTTTTGGTCGCTTTGGTCCCTGGGCGTTCGAAGCGCTATCGGCAGTAGCCGCTCCCGGATATCGCTGCGCTCAACGCCGGGCTAGAAAAACACGACTATTGGGACGCGTGCTGAGCCCCTTCGAACCACGCCAGCTTCTCGCGCAACAGCACCACTTCCCCGACGATCACCAGCGTCGGTGCATGCACCTCATGCCGTGCCACGAGGTCGGGAAGGTTGGCCAGCGTGCCGGTGAATACCCGCTGATTCTCCGTAGTGCCCTGCTGTATCAGTGCCGCCGGTGTGCTGGCGGCACGGCCGTGGGCGACCAACTGTTGGCAGATGGTCGGCAGGCCGACCAGGCCCATGTAGAACACCAGCGTCTGGCTGGAGGCGACCAGTTCCGACCAGGGCAGATCGGCGCTGCCGTCCTTCAGATGGCCGGTGACGAAGCGCACCGACTGCGCATGGTCGCGGTGCGTCAGCGGAATGCCGGCATAGGCCGAACAGCCACTGGCGGCGGTGATACCCGGCACCACCTGGAAGGGAATACCGTGGGCCGCCAGCTGCTCGATCTCCTCACCGCCACGGCCAAAGATGAAGGGATCGCCGCCCTTGAGGCGCAGCACCCGCTTGCCGGACTTGGCCAGGTCGATCAGGCGCTGGTTGATCTGCTCCTGGGGCACGGCATGATCGGCGCGGCGCTTGCCGACGTAGATGCGCTCGGCATCGCGACGGCACAGTTCGACGATGGCCGGCGCTACCAGTCGGTCGTAGAGCACCACGTCGGCCTGCTGCATCAGGCGCAACGCGCGAAAGGTCAGCAGATCGGGGTCGCCGGGGCCAGCACCGACCAGATACACCTCGCCGAGGGCCTGGGGCGCGGCGCCATTGATCTTGTCTTCCAGCAGCCGACGGGCTTCACCGAGCTTGCCGGCAAAGGCGCTCTCGGCGACCGGCCCCTGGAACACGTCCTCCCAGAACACGCGGCGTTGCTGCACGTCCGGAAACAGGTTCTTGACCTGGGCGCGGAAGATCTTCGCCAATCCGGCCAGCTGCCCGTAAGTGGCGGGAATCCAGGTTTCGATCTTGGCGCGAATCAGGCGGGCCAGCACCGGTGCATCACCGCCGCTGCTGACTGCCACGATCAGCGGCGAACGGTCGACGATGGCCGGGAAGATCACACTGCACAGCGCCGGTGCGTCGACCACATTGACGGGAATGCCGATGGCCTGGGCCTGCTCGGAAATCTGCGCATTGAGCGGCACGTCATCCGTGGCAGCGATGACCAGTGATACACCGTTGAGGTCGTCAGCCTGATAACCGCGCAGTATCAGCTCCCCTGCTCCGTGCTCGACCAGTTCGCACAGCTCGCGGCCCACGTCAGGCGATACCACGCGCAAGGTGGCACCGGCATCTGCCAGCAGCCTCGCCTTGCGCAGGGCGATTTCGCCACCGCCCACCACCAGCACGCGGCGGTTCTGCAATTTGTGGAACAGGGGAAGGAAGTCCATAACGATGCCCGCTTCAGTCGCTCACGGCAGCGACAGTAAAAAAATAGCGGCCCCGAGACGAAGCTCGGGGCCTATTGGTCGGGTGGACCGGGGCGCGTAGCCGACGCTCTATGCGTCCACCATTGCAACGGCCGGGTCTCAGTAGCGTGCCCCGCCTCAGATGACCTCGATGCCACCCATATACGGCTTGAGCACTTCGGGCACGCGGATGCTGCCGTCGGCCTGCTGGTAGTTCTCCAGCACGGCGACCAGGGTACGGCCCACCGCCAGGCCGGAGCCGTTGAGGGTGTGCAGCAGCTCGGGTTTGCCGGTTTCCGGGTTACGGTAACGGGCCTGCATGCGGCGCGCCTGGAAGTCGCCACAGTTGGAGCACGAGGAAATCTCGCGATACTTGTCCTGGCTCGGCACCCAGACTTCCAGGTCGTAGGTCTTGGTGGCGCTGAAGCCCATGTCGCCGGTGCACAGGGCCAGCACGCGGTAGGGCAGTTCGAGCAGTTGCAGCACCTTCTCGGCGTGGCCGGTCAGCTCTTCCAGAGCCTCGAAGGATTTGCCCGGCTCGACCACGTGCACCATCTCGACCTTGTCGAACTGGTGCTGGCGGATCATGCCGCGGGTATCACGGCCCGACGCACCGGCCTCGCTGCGGAAGCACGGCGTGTGGGCGACGAACTTCAACGGCAGTTGCTTGGCATCGATGATTTCACCGGCAACGATATTGGTCAGCGACACTTCGGCGGTTGGAATCAGGTAGAAGTCGGCCTCGCCTTCGCGGCTGATCTTGAACAGGTCTTCCTCGAACTTCGGCAACTGACCGGTGCCCTGCAGTGCCGGCGCCTGTACCAGGTACGGCGTGTAGGCTTCTTCGTAACCGTGCTCGGCGATGTGCAGGTTGATCATGAACTGCGCCAGGGCGCGGTGCAGGCGGGCGATCGGGCCGCGCAGCAGGGCAAAGCGCGCACCGGACAGTTTGGCGGCGGTTTCGAAATCCAGCCAGCCGTGCTGCTCGCCGAGGCTGACGTGATCCTGAACAGGGAAGTCGAAGGTCTTCGGGGTGCCCCAGCGACGCACTTCGACGTTATGGTCTTCATCGGCCCCCACCGGCACCGATTCATCCGGCAGGTTGGGAATGCTCAGCAGCAGGTTGTCGAGCTCGACCTGGATGGCGTCCAGTTCGCGCTTGCCCTCTTCCAGTTCGCTGCCCATGCGGTCGACATCGGCCAGCAGCGGCGCGATGTCTTCACCGCGCTGCTTGGCCTGGCCGATGGACTTGGATCGACTGTTGCGCTCGGCCTGCAGTTGCTCGGTGCGGGTCTGAACGGACTTGCGCTGGGCCTCGAGGGCTTCGACGCGGGTCACGTCCAGTTCATAGCCACGGGTGGCCAGACGCTGGGCAATATCGTGCAGTTGGCTGCGCACCAGTTTGGAATCGAGCATTTCAGGTTCTCGTCGATCAGAGTTTGGTTAGCGAAAGGCCTGCCCAGGTTGCAAGCAGGCCACCCAGCACACTTATCGCCAGATAGCCGATGGCCAATGGCGCCTGGCTGCCTTCCAGCAGGCGCAGGGTGTCCAGGGAAAACGAAGAAAATGTGGTGAAGCCGCCCAGTACGCCGACGATCAAACCGGCCCTAACGGGCAGCGGCACCTCGGGGCGCACCAGGAACAGGCCGTAGAGTACCCCGATCAGCAGGCAACCGACGAGGTTGACGAGCAAGGTGGCGCCATAAAAGTGCTGCGGCCAGTTGGCGGTGATCCAGTTGCCCGTGAAAAACCGCGCCAGGGTGCCCAGCGCCCCCCCTACGGCAACTGCCGCAATGGTGACGATCATGGCTTTCTCCGCTGCCGGGGGCTGTTGGCGTCCTGGCTGGCCAGGTGGGCCAGCTTGTCGCGAATCTTCAGCTCCAGGCCGCGCGGCACCGGCTCGTAGTAGCGCCGCGGCTCGAGGTCTTCGGGAAAGTAGTCTTCGCCGGCCGCATAGGCATCGGGCTCGTCGTGGGCGTAGCGGTATTCGTCGCCGTAACCGAGCTCTTTCATCAGCTTGGTCGGGGCGTTGCGCAGGTGCAGCGGCACCTCTCGGGAACCATTCTCCGCGACATCGCGCTTGGCGGCCTTGAAGGCGTTGTAGACGGCGTTGCTCTTCGGCGCGCAGGCCAGGTACACGATGGCCTGGGCCACGGCCAGCTCACCTTCGGGGCTGCCGAGGCGCTCCTGCACGTCCCAGGCATTCAGGCACAGGGTCAGGGCACGCGGGTCGGCATTGCCGATATCCTCGCTGGCCATACGCACCACGCGGCGGGCGATATACAGCGGGTCGCAACCACCATCGAGCATACGCGCGAACCAGTACAGCGCACCGTCCGGGCTGGAGCCGCGCACCGACTTGTGCAATGCGGAAATCTGGTCGTAGAAGGCCTCGCCGCCCTTGTCGAAGCGCCGCCGGGTATCGCCGAGCAGGTCGAGCAGCAACTCGGTGCTGATCTCGCCACCGTCATCGGCCAGGTCGGCGGCATTTTCGAGAAAGTTGAGAAAGCGCCGGCCGTCACCATCCGCCGCGCTCTTGAGTATCTCGAAGCTCTCATCCGGCACCGTCAGGCGGCGTTCGCCCAACCCTTTGGCTTCGCCCAGGGCGCGGTCGACCAGCTTGCGCAGGGCCGCGTCATCCAGGCTTTTCAGCACGTAGACGCGAGCACGGGACAGCAAGGCGTTGTTGAGTTCGAACGACGGGTTTTCGGTGGTCGCGCCAATGAAGATCAGCGTGCCGTCTTCCACATAAGGCAGAAAGGCATCCTGCTGCGACTTGTTGAAGCGATGCACTTCGTCGACGAACAGGATGGTCCGGCGGCCGTACTGGGCGGCGTGCTGCTGGGCCTTTTCAACGGCCTGGCGGATTTCCTTTACCCCGGACAGTACGGCGGAAATGGTCTCGAAATGGGCATCGGTGACCTGGGCCAGTAGCCGGGCCAGGGTGGTCTTGCCGACCCCGGGCGGGCCCCAGAAGATCATCGAATGCAGGGCGCCCTGCTCCAGGGCCTCGCGCAACGGTTTGCCACGGGCCAGCAGGTGCTCCTGGCCCACGTATTCGTCCAGCGTGGTCGCCCGCAAACGGGCGGCCAGGGGCTGGGCGACGGGTGCGCTGCGAAACAGATCCACGACTTACCTACTCTTGAATGACGTCCGCACCCTCGGGGATTTCGAAGCTGAACTGCTTGTTATCCAGAGGCTCGTTCATCTTCACGTTCATGAACAGAATGTTGGTGCGCTGGCCGATGCTGTCGATCAGTTGCATGTCGTTCAACACACCGTTGCGAAACGACAGGCGCAGGCTGTCGAACAGGGTGTCCTTGGACTTCGGCTTGAGGATGAAGTCCACCACGCTGCCGCCTTCCTTGAAGGTGATCTCGAAGTTCTCGCGAATCTGCGACACGTCGCCGGACAGCAGCAGGGCCGGGGTATGGGTCAGGCGCTGATCGAGGGACTGGATGGTCACCTGCTCCAGATCCGGGTCATACAGCCACACCTGCTTGCCATCGGATACCAGCAGTTGCTCCATGGGCTCGTCGGTGTGCCAACGGAACAGGCCGGGGCGCTTGAGGGCCAGCTCGCCGGCGGTTTCCTGCAGCTGGGTGCCACTGCCGTCGAGCGACAACTGGGAAAAGCGTGCAGAAATGGTCTGCGCCTGGTTGAGCAGCTCGGTCAGGCGCTTGACCGCCGCCTCGTCGTCAGCATGGGCGAACAGGCTGGCCGTGGTAAGAACGGCGAGCAGCATCAGGCGAATCAGGCGCATGGGGATCCTCTTTCAGATTAATCGCGGTTCTGCCCGGGTGCGATGACCTCGCGCGAGCCGTTGGTATTCATTGGCGTGACCACGCCGGCCATTTCCATGGCTTCGATCATGCGTGCGGCGCGGTTGTAGCCGATCTTCAGCTTGCGCTGCACCGAGGAGATCGAGGCACGGCGGCTTTCCAGCACGAAGTTGACCGCTTCGTCGTACAAAGGATCACTTTCACTGTCTTCGCCGCCTTCACCGCCGCTGCCGCCATCGAAGCCACCGCCGCCGCCTTCTTCGGAGCCGGCAAGGATGTCCTCGTTGTAATCCGGCGCGCCGCGCAGCTTCCAGGCCTCGACCACGCGGTGCACTTCGTCATCGGACACGAAAGCACCGTGTACGCGGATCGGCAGGCTGGTGCCCGGTGGCATGTAGAGCATGTCACCGTGACCGAGCAGCTGTTCGGCGCCGCCCTGGTCGATGATGGTGCGCGAATCGATCTTGCTCGACACCTGGAAGGCCATCCGGGTCGGGATGTTGGCCTTGATCAGGCCGGTGATCACGTCCACCGATGGGCGCTGCGTGGCGAGAATCAGGTGAATACCGGCCGCACGGGCTTTCTGGGCGATACGGGCGATCAGCTCTTCGACCTTCTTGCCAACGATCATCATCATGTCGGCGAATTCGTCGACCACCACGACGATGGTCGGCAGGGTTTTCAGCAGCGGCGCTTCGTCTTCCATGCTTTCGCGGCGATACAGCGGATCGGACAGCGGCTCGCCAGCCTCGATGGCGTCCTTCACCTTGCGGTTGAAACCCGCCAGGTTACGCACGCCCATCTTCGACATCAGCTTGTAGCGGCGCTCCATCTCGGCAACGCTCCAGCGCAGTGCGTTGGCCGCCTCCTTCATGTCGGTGACCACCGGGCAGAGCAAATGCGGAATGCCCTCGTAGATCGACAGCTCGAGCATTTTCGGGTCGATCATGATCATCTTGGCGTCTTCAGGGCCCGACTTGAACAGGATCGACAGGATCATCGCGTTGACACCCACCGACTTACCGGAACCGGTGGTACCGGCGACCAGCAGGTGCGGCATCTTGGCCAGGTCGGTGATCACCGGCTTGCCGCCGATGTCGTGGCCCAGGGCCAGCGTTACCGGCGACTTGGCGTCGTCGTATTCAGGGGTCGACAGCACTTCGGAGAAGCGCACGATCTGGCGGTTCTCGTTGGGAATTTCGATACCCACGGTAGTCTTGCCGGGGATCACTTCCACCACCCGCACGCTGGTCACCGCTAGCGAGCGCGCCAGGTCCTTGGCCAGGTTGGCGATACGGCTGACCTTGACGCCGGCGGCGGGCTGGATTTCGTAGCGGGTGATCACCGGGCCGGGGTGAATGGAATCAACCGAGACTTCGACGCCGAATTCCTTGAGTTTGATTTCCAGCAGATGGCCGACGCCCGCCAAGGACTCCGGCGAATATTCGATCTTCTTGGCTTCGGCCGGGTCGAGCAGCGAGATCGGCGGCAGCGTGCCTTCCACGGCGCTGTCGACGAACAGCGGCGCCTGTTTTTCCTTCTGCACGCGCTTGCTCGGCTCAGGCGCCTTGGGCGCGGCCGGCGCAGAGATGACCGGTGCCGGGCGGCTCTCACGCTCGCTCATGTGTTTGTTGAGCGACTCTTCGCGCTCGATCAGGCGTTCCTTGACCTTGGCCTGCTCACGACGATCCTTGACCACCGGGGCGGCGACGTCATGCACACGCTCGTCCACTTCGCGCAGCTGGGCGACCAGTTGCTTGCGATCCTGGCGCGAACTCCACCAGCGATTGATCACGCTCTGTACCAGCTCCAGCAGGTCAAGGGTGATCTTGCCGGTCAGGTCCATGACCTTGAACCAGGACAGGTCGGTGAAAACGGTCAGGCCGAACAGGAACAGGGCGATGAACAGCAGCGTGCTGCCCTGCACGTTGAGCGCCGCCACGGTCAGCTGCCCCAGGCTTTCACCCAGCGCGCCACCCGCCGAGGCCGGCATGCTGGCCCCGCTCTGGAAATGGATGTAGGCCAGCGCCGCACCGGACAGCACCAGGAATACCAGGCCGATCAGCCGCCAGGAGAACAGCCAGCCGCTCCAGTGCCATGGCTCATGCCGGGCACGGAACACCTGCAGGGCCTTGATGCCCAGCAGCAGCGGAAACAGGTAGGCGAAATAGCCCAGGGCCATGAACAGCACGTCGGCGAACCAGGCGCCGGCGCGGCCCGCGGCATTGTGCACCTGCTCGACGTTGCTGGTATGGGTCCAGCCCGGATCAGCCGGGTCATAGGTGAGCAGCGCCATCCACACGTAGAGACACAGCGCCCCGAGGGCGATCAGGGCGCCTTCTTTGAGGCGATATGGCAATTGCTGACGCCAGGCTGGCGCCGGTGCTGTAGAGCTAGAGTTCTTCAAAACGCACCAACAGATCGCCGGTCTTGACGGGCTGGTTGGGCTTGATCAGAAATTCGGCAATCACCCCATCCAGCGGCGCAGCCACCACACGACC
>JAAIGF010336126.1_pt1 | contig 38965 bp, 34 predicted proteins | sample 6487441 | NCBI WGS metagenome assembly JAAIGF01 (sample SAMN13974129, study PRJNA590717) | phyllosphere metagenome | biome: pepper field; feature: multiple bacterial spot infested pepper fields; material: pepper leaves; isolation source: leaves from pepper fields | host: Capsicum annuum ...
CCGGTGGCGCTGTGCTTACCGGGGCTACGGATCCGACACGGGGCTACGTCCCTGTGGCCGGACAAAGTGCGCAGCACCGCCTTTATTGCTTCGCAAAATAGCGTGACGAATGCTTGTGGCATGGTCAACCGGATAGTGAATTTACCGGATGATACAAGTCGGAAAATAATTATCAGCAGCTACGATTAATATTATCTCTTTATTTCAGCGCCATTATATTGTGCCCCGGTAAAATAATGATGCGGCCTCTTCCTCCCACAAAATAACGCGTTTACGCTTCAGAAAAAATATTTCCGTGACTGGATACTTCGCTTCCGGATGTATTGTGGCGAACGGTATGCTTCTTCCCTGTTTTTGTCTAAATGAGCTTTATCATTAACACTTTGTTAACTTGATCTGGTTTATATGGCAGCAAATTTGATATACAAAGGGGATGATTGCCTGTATGGATACTGCCCGAAATACCTTGCGAGACATATGCTGGTTCTCGGCTGGCAAATGAGAATAGAAATGAAAATCCTGCTTAACTGGTCGCCATTGCGCCAGCTCTTCACTTACATTCAGGAGCGCTTTACCTTTCTGGTGCTGCTCTGCTGGCCAGCGATTATCTGGTTGTTCTGTCGGGTCGGCGTGTGGCTCACCGATAACGTTTATGAACTGCTGGGAAAATCACCCGCCCAGTCCTTCACCGTGTATCTGCAGCCGTTTATGACCCCCGGCACGCTGCTGCGCATCTCCATCAGCTGGGTGGTGTTGCTGTTCATTCTCTTCAGTATGGCGATGGCCTTCACCTGGGGTTTACGTCGCTTTATGAATCGCCATAAATAAACCATTCGGCCGCCGTAAGTCGACGGCCCTTCTTAAGCCTTTATGCCATCTCACCGATAGTCTTACGAAAACGCAACAACGCGATAGTAAAGAACACTCCGCCGATAGCCAGCAAGGTTAAGAACTGCGGCCAGACGATGGCGAAGCTGGCGCCTCGATACAATATCGCCTGCGCCAGGCTGACGAAGTGGGTGGTCGGCATGGTCAACATAATATCCTGTACCAGCTGCGGCATACTTTCTCGAGGCGTGGATCCGCCGGAGAGCATCTGCAGCGGCAGTAAGACCAGGATCATCAGCAGCCCCAGCTGCGGCATCGATCGGGCGAGGGTGCCCATAAAAATGCCGATTGAGGTCGTGGCGAACAGGCTGAGCGCCACCCCCAGCATAAACAGGGTAATCGACCCTTCAATGGGCACCTGCAAAATCCCCTGCACCATCAGCACCAGCGACAGCCCGGAGACCACCAGCACCACCAGACCCATCGACCAGATCTTGGCCAGCATAATTTCAAACGGCGTTACTGGCATCACCAACAAGTGCTCTATGGTGCCATGTTCCCGCTCGCGGATCAGCGCCGAACCGGTGAGGACAATGGCCAGCATGGTGATATTGTTGATGATCGCCATCACCGCGCCAAAGCGCTCCTGCTCAAGGTTAGGATTAAAACGCATCCTTACCGCCAGCTCTATCGGCAGCACGCTGTTATCCCGATAGCGGGCGATAAAACTGTTTACTTCGCCGGTGATAATATTCTGGATGTAACCGTTGCCGGTAAAGGCCTGACTCATGCGCGTGGCGTCGACGTTGACCTGGATTTCCGGCTGCCGACCGGCCAGTACATCGCGCTGGAAGTTAGGCGGGATGTTGATGGCGAACGTGTAGCGCCCGGCATCCAGCCCGGCGTCCATCTCATCAGCGGTGATCAGCTCCGGCTCAAGAAACCAGGGACGGTAAAAAGCGTTAATGATGCGTGAAGAGAGCTGGGATTTATCCATATCAGCAACCGCGATCGGCGCCAGGTGCAGCGAACCGGGCATCACCGTGGCCGAGGAGTACACCGACACGGTAAACGCAAACACGATCAGCGCCAGCATCGCTTTATCACCGAGCAGGCTGCGCAGCTCTTTGACGCCAAGATTATAAATATTGCGTAATCCGCGCATCATCCCTCCTGTTTCTTCAGCAGCAGCACGCTCAACCCGAGCACCAGCGGCACCGCAATCAGTAGCGGAATGAATGAGCCCCACAAATCGCTAATATTCAGCGCTTTGGAAAAGGTCCCGCGGGCGATAGTCAGGAAGTGGCTGGTCGGGTAGATTTGCCCAATCCAGCGTCCGGGACCTTCCAGCGAGGCCACCGGATCGATCATTCCGGAAAACTGGGTTGCCGGGATCAGCGTAATAATCGCGGTACCGAAAATAGCGGCGATTTGGCTCTTCATAAAGGTTGAGATCAGCAGCCCCAGACCAGTGGCGATGGTGACATACAGCAGCGCCGCCAGGGTCAGCGTCAGGAAACTCCCCTTATGCGCGACGCCAAAGACAAAGACCGACAGCGCGCACAGCAGGAAGAAGTTAAACATCCCCAGTACGATGTAAGGCAGCTGCTTGCCGAGCAGGAACTCGCTACGGGTGGTCGGCGTCACGTACAAGTTGATAATCGACCCGAGCTCTTTCTCACGTACTACGCTCAGGGCGCTGAGCATCGCCGGGATCATCATCAGCAGCAGCGGGATCACCGCCGGGACGATGGCCGGCAGGCTCTTCACGTCTGGATTGTAGCGATAGCGGGTCTCGATGGAGATGAGCGAGGTATCGCGCTGCGGGCTGCTCTGCCGGCCGGCCATCTCCTGCAGCCAGGCCAGATGCATCGCCTGTACGTAGCCGCGCACGGTTTCCGCGCGGTTGGGCATCGCGCCGTCCACCCACACGCCGATTTGCACCGGCGTGCCGCGGGCGATATCGCGACCAAAGTTCGGCGGGATCTCTATCGCCACCGCCAGCTCGCCGTCGCGCATCCGGCGGTCCAGTTCGTCATAGCTGTGCAGCGGCGCCTGTTCGATAAAGTAGCGTGAGCCAGCGAGATTCTGCGACCAGCCCTGGCTGCTGAGGGTTTGATCGCGGTCGAGGACGGCAAAGCGCAGATCCTCAACGTCCATGCTGATCCCATACCCCATGATAAACATCAGGATCACCGTCCCCAGCAGCGCCAGCGTCGATCGTACCGGATCGCGGCGCAGCTCCAGCGCCTCGCGGCGGCTATAGCTAAACAGCCGGCGAAGACTGAAGGCCTGCCGTGGAGCCGTATGTCCGGAATGCGATGCCACAGCAGACGTGGGTTCTTCTGGTACTGGAGAGGACGGCTGGGCCTCTTTAAGCCAGGCGATAAACGCCTCTTCCAGGCTGTTTGAACCGCGCTGCTCGACCAGCGCCTGCGGCGTATCGCTGGCCAGCACTTTGCCGGCGTGCATCAGGGAGATACGATCGCAGCGTTCCGCCTCATTCATAAAGTGGGTGGAGATAAAAATGGTCACCTGATCCTGCCGCGCGAGGTCTACCATCAGCTGCCAGAACATATCCCGCGCCACCGGGTCGACGCCGGAGGTCGGCTCGTCGAGGATCAGCATCTCCGGGCGATGGATGACCGCCACCGCTAACGACAGGCGCTGACGGATCCCCAGCGGCAGATCGGCGGGAAGCGCGTCTTCAACCTCGGTCAGCATAAAGCGCTCGCACATTTCCGCCACCCGGCCGGGGATTTCGCCGTCCGGAATATGGAACAGGCGGGCGTGCAGCTCGAGGTTTTGCCGGACGGTCAGTTCGCTATAGAGCGAGAAGGCCTGCGACATATAGCCCACCCGCTGGCGGGTGGCGATATCCTTCGGGTCGACCGGCTGGCCGAACAGCCAGGCTTCACCTTCGCTGGCGGGCAGCAGGCCGGTGAGCATCTTCATGGTGGTGGATTTGCCGCAGCCGTTGGAGCCGAGGAAGCCGAAGATTTCACCGCGGGCGATGCGGAAATTAACGTGGTCGACGGCAACAAAGTTGCCAAAGCGCATGGTCAGGCCGCGCGCTTCGATGGCGATCTCTTCCTCACGGCTGTCGCGCGGTGGGATAACTACCGCCCTATGCGCCTGACGCTGTGCTTCTGGCAGCAGGGCGATAAACGCCTGCTCCAGGGTCTGGCTGCCGGTCTGGGCTTTGAGCTCTGCGGCGCTGCCGGTCGCCAGCACCTCGCCGGCGTTCATCGCCACCAGCCAGTCAAATCGCTCGGCCTCTTCCATGTAGGCGGTGGCCACCAGCACGCTCATCGCCGGCTGGCGCTGGCGAATACTGTCGATAAGCTCCCAGAACTGCGCCCGGGAGAGGGGATCGACGCCGGTGGTCGGTTCATCAAGGATCAGCAGCTGCGGATCGTGGATCAGCGCGCAGCACAGGCCGAGCTTTTGCTTCATCCCACCGGAGAGTTTTCCGGCGGGGCGATCGCGAAACGGCGCCAGCCCGGTACTCTGCAGCAGCTCGTTGATGCGCAGTTCGCGCTCGGCTTTATCGTGGCCGAACAGGCGGGCGAAGAAGTCGACGTTTTCATACACCGAGAGAGTGTGATAGAGGTTTTTCCCCAGTCCCTGCGGCATCCACGCGATTTTCGGACACACCTCGCGGCGGTGATGCACATCGCGCATATCGCCGCCAAGCACCATCACGTTCCCCTGCTCGATGGTCCGCGCCCCGGCGATCAGCGAAAGCAGGCTCGATTTGCCGACGCCGTCCGGGCCAATCAGGCCAACCATACGCCGTGCCGGGATCGCCAGACTGATATCGCGCAGCGCGATGGTGGCGCCAAACTGCTGACCAACATGTTCCAGCAGGGCGACGGGGGGCGAGGTATCCTGCGGCGTCAGTTTCATTGCGGCAACCTCACCGCCAGGGCTTCAGGCCAGGGTTGTTGTTTATCCAGCCGTACGTAAGCCATACCGGGCAGGCCGGTTTTGACATACTCCAGGTGTTGCGCCAGCAGCTCCGGCGGGATACGCGCTTTGACGCGGAACATTAGCTTCAGGCGCTCGTCGCTGGTCTCGACCGTTTTCGGCGTGAACTGGGCGACGCTGGCGACAAAGCTGATATTGGCCGGGATCACCAGATCCGGCGCGGCATCAAGGACCAAGCGCGCTTCGCTGCCGAGCGCCAGCAGACCTGCCTGTTCGGTGGGCAGAAAGAAGGTCATATAGACATCGGCGAGATCGACCATGTTCAGTACCCGGCCACCGGCGGCCAGGACTTCGCCTGGCTCAGCGACGCGATACTGAATGCGGCCGTCGCGAGGGGCTTTCAGCTCGCTATCGTCAATATCGGCGAGGATCCGCCGCTCGGTCGCCTGGGCGGCTTCGACGCGGGTTTGCGCCTGAATAATGCTGGTGCGGGCAGCTTCGATGGCGGCGCGGGCGGCGGAGACCTGGGCTTTCGCCGATTCCAGCGCCGCGCGGGCGCTCTCTGCGGCCGCGCGATCGTCATCCAGCTGCTGGGCGGAGACGGCGCCACGCTGGGAGAGGGTGTTGGAGCGAACATGGCGTTTCGCCGTGGAATCCAGCTCCGCCTGACGCTGCTTCACTACCGCTTCGCTGGCGCGCATTTCACTTTGTCGCTGATTGAGCAAGGCTCTGGCGGCCAGGACCGCGCTTTCCGCCTCCTTGATTTGTGCGGCGGCTTCAAGACGCTGCTCGTTCAGTACCCGGGTATCCATTCTCGCCAGCACCTCTCCCTGGTGCACGAACTGACCCTCTTTGACCAGAATGGTGTCGATACGCCCGGCGATTTTACTGGCAATATCGACTTCGGTGGCTTCGATTCGGCCGTTGCTGCTGGCAAACCCCGCCGGGAGTCCCGGCGGGCGCAGCAGCCACCATGCGGCGGCGGCGAGCACCACCAGTAAGCCGACAAAATACCCTGCCCAACGTTTCTTTATTTTGTCCATACGCGACTCGCTTGATTCCCTGTGCTGAGTGGTGCGCGTGTTTCCTCCGGCGGGCGGAGCGTCCTTCTTGCGAAGGACGAAAAAGTGGAGGGAGGGCCGCTGACGCCGCGCTCTGCCGCGCCGATGCGCAGCCGCTCGCTGGGCTACTTATGTGGTCATCATCAGCGATCCTGGCCTTAATGAAACACGCATAGTGAGAGCTACCGTTAACGCGATAGTAACAGCCGGGGCGATATTGTCCATACGAAAGACAGGGTCTTGTCGGCGTGTTAACAAAATTATCCGCACAGGGAGTATTTCACCATCTCAGAACAGCACAGGCAGACCCAGCCCACGCTTCACCTCATGCAGCGTCTGCTGTGTGAGGTGGTGGGCGCGTTCGCTGCCCTGGCGCAGCAGCTCCAGCAGCATCCCTTTATCCTGAATAAAAGTGGCCCTGCGTTCGCGGATCGGCGCCAGTAGCGTCTGCAAGCAGGTCTCCAGCTCATTCTTACACTGGCGATCGCCCAGCCCGCCGCGCTGATAGTGGGCTTTCATCTCTGCCACCCGCGCCTTATCGCTGTGGAATGCATCGAGATAGGTAAACACCACGTTGCCCTCGACATGCCCCGGATCGCTGACTCTCAGGTGCGTCGGGTCGGTATACATCGCGCTGACCGCGTGGTGGATCTCCTCCTCTGTGGCCGATAACGTCAGCGTATTGCCCAGCGATTTCGACATTTTGGCGTTGCCATCGACGCCCGGCAGGCGACTCACTTCGCTGAGTAGCGCCTTGCAGTGGCGCAGCACCGGCTCGCCGGTGAGGCTATTCATCTTGTGGACGATCTCGTTGGTCTGCTCAATCATCGGTAGCTGATCGTCACCCACCGGCACCAGTTCGGCCTTGAACGCGGTGATATCGGCCGCCTGGCTAATCGGATAGGCGAGAAAACCCACCGGCAGCGAGCGGGCGAATCCCTTCTGGGCAATCTCATTTTTGACCGTCGGATTACGTTCTACGCGGGCGACGGTGACGATATTCATATACAGCGCGCTGAGCTCCGCCAGCGACGGCAGGGCGGACTGCAGGCAAATAGTGGTGAGCCTGGTGTCGATGCCGACGGCCAGATAATCGGCCATGACTTCGAGGATATGGTGGCTGATTTTTTGCGGATTGCTGCCGTTGTCCGTGAGCCCTTGCAGGTCGGCGATCAGGATAAATTGCTGGTGGTTATGCTGCAGCGCGACGCGCTGGCGCAGCGAGCCGACGTAGTGGCCAAGATGAAGTTGGCCGGTCGGGCGGTCGCCGGTGAGGATGGTTTGTGGATGGTTCATCAGGGACTCCTTATCAGACTGTTCAGCCGAAAGACGTCCTGAAAACACCAAAGCCGCCTTCCGGCGGCTTTGAACATGGAAACGTGTATCGTGCCGCCTGTTATGCAGGCAGCCACCAACGGCGGGGATAGGTAACGATAACGTTTCTGTTCATAGGGAGTATCCTGCCACGGAAGGGGCTGGAGGCGCAATCAAAAATCACATACTTTTCCTGATGTTATTTATGTGATTGTTTTTCGGTAAATAACGAAGCGGGAAAAATATATTTTCTCTGCGACCCGATCATTATTCTGGAACAACAAACTATGTTGCATTTTTTTTGTGAAAAAGCTCACGCCACAGGATTATAGTATTATTATCCATATTTATAGCTGAATATTACCTGTCTGCTGTTACAGCTTGTGTTTATTCTCTTCTAAATTATTAACATTATTACAATTTCTATCTATTTTTCCGCTTTGCGTCATACCCCTGTCTGACTACAACGTATTGAGGCTAATTATTATGCATAAACGTCTGGTCGTTAATATTTTTTCATCATTGCTGTTGGGGGCTGCGCTTATTTCCGCGCCGGTATATGCGGCGGAAAAAACCGTAGTCAATATTTCAAAAGTGGACGGCATGCCATGGTTTAACCGGATGGGTGAAGGGGTAGTCCAGGCCGGGAAAGAGTTTAACCTCAACGCCTCCCAGGTAGGGCCGTCCAGCACCGATGCGCCGCAGCAGGTGAAAATTATTGAGGACCTGATTGCACGTAAAGTGGATGCCATCACTATCGTGCCTAACGATGCCAACGTGCTGGAGCCGGTATTCAAAAAAGCCCGTGACGCCGGCATCGTGGTGCTGACCAACGAATCGCCCGGGCAGCCGAGCGCCAACTGGGATGTGGAGATAATCGATAACGAGAAGTTCGCTGCTGAATACGTGGAGCATATGGCCAAGCGGATGGGTGGCAAAGGCGGCTACGTTATCTATGTCGGTAGCCTTACGGTACCGCAGCACAACCTGTGGGCCGATCTGCTGGTGAAATACCAAAAAGAACATTACCCGGACATGCATGAAGTCACCCGCCGAATGCCGGTGGCGGAAAGTGTTGATGATTCCCGCCGTACCACGCTCGATCTGATGAAAACTTACCCGGATCTGAAAGCGGTGGTCTCTTTTGGTTCGAATGGCCCGATTGGCGCGGGGCGCGCGGTGAAAGAGAAGCGTGCGAAAAATAAAGTCGCGGTCTACGGGATGATGATCCCCTCGCAGGCGGCCTCTCTTATTAAGAGCGGCGATATTACCGAAGGGATCACCTACGATCCGGCGACAGCCGGCTATGCTCTCGCGGCCGTCGCCAGCACCCTGCTGAACGGCAAAACCATTGAGCCGGGATTTGAACTGAAAGAGCTCGGTAAAGCGGAAGTCGATAGCGACAAGCATATTATCCGCTTCCATAAAGTGCTGCTGGTAAATAAAGACAATATTGATTCGCTCTACTAATCCACCTTCCGGGGCGCCTGCCGCCCCGGCTTAACCAGCCAGGGGATGCTATGGAACCTTTCCTTTCCCTTCGACACGTCAGCAAAACCTTCCACGCGAACCGCGCGCTCAATGATATCAGCATCGACTTTATGCCCGGAGAAGTGCACTGCCTGGCCGGGCAGAACGGTTGCGGGAAGTCGACGTTAATCAAAATTATCTCTGGCGTCTATCGCCCGGATGAGGGCGCAGCGATGACGCTGGGCGGCAAGACGTGGCCAAAACTGACGCCAGCGGCCTCTGTCGCCCATGGGATCCAGGTGATTTATCAGGATCTGTCGCTGTTTCCCAATCTCAGCGTGTGGGAGAACATTGCTATAAACCACTATCATCGCGGCGTGCTGGTGAGGCGCAGCGAACTGCGACGCAGTGCGGAGCAGGCGATGCGCAGTATTAACGTCTCGCTGCCGCTGGATGCCGCCGTGGAATCGCTCTCCATCGCTCGCTGTCAGCTGGTGGCTATCTGCCGCGCGCTGGCGCAGGATGCCCGGCTTATCATTATGGATGAACCCACGGCCTCATTGACCCATCAGGAAGTGGAGGGACTATTGCATGTGGTGCGCCAGCTGCGTGAGAGGGGGATCTGCATCGTCTTCGTAAGCCACCGTCTGGAAGAGGTCATGGCCGTATCGGACCGCATCAGCGTGCTGAAGGATGGCAATCTGGTCGGCACCTTGCCGGCGGCAGAGGTAACCACCCGCCGGCTCGGTTTTCTGATGACGGGCCAGGAGTTTGACTTTCAGGTGCGCGATCTGTGGCAGGGGCAGGGCAGTACGCCGGTGCTGGAGGTGCGCAATCTCAGCCGCAAGGGGGAATATCATAACGTCTCCCTGAAGGTCGAAGCCGGAGAAGTGGTGTCGATAGTCGGCCTGTTGGGCGCCGGGCGAACAGAGCTGTGCCTGAGCCTTTTCGGCATGACCCGCCCTGACAGCGGCGAGATCCTGATAAATGGCCAGCCGGTGCGGTTGCGTAGCAATCAGGACGCTATCCGCCACGGTATCGGCTATGTCTCCGAGGACCGTATGTCGCGCGGCCTGGTGATGAGTCAGTCGATTGAAAACAACATTATCAGCACCGTGTTTCATAAAGTGAAAGGCGCTTGCGGACTATTGAGTGATAGTAAAGCTCAGCAGCTGGTCGCAAGAATGGTCAACGCGTTGACCATTAAGGCGCCGGATACGCATCTGCCGGTGAATACCCTCTCCGGTGGTAATGCCCAGCGCGTTTCTATTGCCAAATGGCTGGCGATCTCTCCTAAGCTGCTGATCCTCGATAGCCCAACCGTGGGGGTGGATATCGCAAACAAAGCCGGGATCTATCATATCATCAGCGATTTGGCTGCCCATGGTATCGCCGTGCTGATGATTTGCGACGAGATTGAAGAGGCGTGGTACCAGAGTCATCGCATCCTGGTGATGAAGCAGGGCGAGTTGACCCATAGCTTCCTGCCGGACAGCAGTACCCAGCAGCAGATAGCGGAGGTGGTCAATGGCTAATCTGTTGAAACGACATGAATTCTGGTTAGGCATGTTCATTATTGCGCTGTGCCTGCTGCTGGGCTGGCGCAGTGAGGAATTTTTCACTTTCGGCAATATTTACGACCTCGCTAATAACTATGCGATGCTGACCATTCTCGCCTGTGGTCTGTTCGTGGTGCTGATCGCCGGCGGGATTGATATCTCCTTCCCGGCTATGACCATTATCGCCCAGTACGGCATGGTGGTGATGCTGCAAAAAGTAGGCGGCAACTTCGCGGTGGCTTTTGTGCTTGCCGGCGGCATCGGCGTGCTGCTGGGGCTGGTGAACGCGCTGTTGGTTAATCGTCTGCGGGTGCCCTCGATCATTATCACCATTTCTACGCTCAACATTTTCTACGGTTTGCTGCTGTGGTTAAGCAAAGGTGTCTGGCTCTACGACTTCCCTCCGTGGTTTGAAAAGGGGGTTATGCTGTTCAAATATACCGATGCCGATGGTTACGATTATGGCCTGGGGCTGCCGCTGCTGACGATGATCGTCGTGGTGCTGTTGACCGCGTTTATCATGAATTTCACCACCGTTGGCCGCAAGATCTATGCCATGGGGGGCAACCGGGAATCCGCCAGCCGCGTCGGCTTCAGCGTGCTCCGCCTGCAGCTGTTCGTTTATGGCTATATGGGGCTAATGTCGGGGGCCGCAGGTGTCGTGCAGGCGTGGACAGTGATGACCGTTGCGCCGGATTCACTGCTGGGCTATGAGCTGACGGTGCTGGCGGCGGTGGTGCTGGGCGGCACCAGCCTGATTGGCGGGCGCGGAACTCTCACCGGTACGCTGCTGGGGGTGATTTTACTGGCGGTGATGCAGAACGGCCTGAACCTGCTAGGGGTCTCCTCCTACTGGCAGACCCTGATCACTGGGGCGATCATCGTCGTCAGCATCAGCGTAACGGCATGGAGTCAGCATCAGAACCGGAGCTTGTTATGAAAAAATCGTGGCGCAACAACGTTGAGTTTTACCTGATCGGCCTGCTGCTGCTGATGGTTATCGCCTTTAGCATCGCCATGCCAAACATCTTCTGGTCTGTCAGCAATTTCCAGTCGATTGCCTCGCAAATGCCGGTGCTGGGGATCCTGGCGCTGGCGATGGCCATGACTATGCTTTGCGGCGGCATTAATTTGTCAATTATCGCGACGGCTAACGCCTGCTCGCTGGTGATGGCCTGGGTGGCGACGAGCTATCCGCCTGGGGGCGCTACCGCGCTGGCGACGCTGCTGGCCGGCGGAGGGGCGGCGATGATCATTGGCCTGTGCAACGGGATACTGATCGCCGGGATCCGCGTTTCGCCGATCCTGGCTACCCTTGGCATGATGACCCTGCTCAAAGGGATAAATATTCTGCTCACCGGCGGCAGCGCCATCGCTAACTATCCGCAGTGGGTGCTGTGGCTGAATCACGCCCAGTGGTTCGGTATTCCGCTGCCAATGTGGCTTTTTGCGGTGGTGGCGGCCGGGCTGTGGGTGCTGCTGGAGAAAAGCCCGCTGGGTCGGGCGATCATGTTGATCGGATCCAACGAACGGGCGACCCATTATTCCGGGATCAATACCCGGCGGGTGTTGATGTGGGTATATGTCATCTCGGCCCTGCTCTGCGCGGTGGCTGCGTTTCTGATGATGTCGAAGCTGAACTCAGCCAAAGCATCTTATGGGGAATCGTATTTGCTGGTGTCGATCCTCGCGGCGGTGCTTGGTGGCGTGAATCCGGATGGCGGTAGCGGGCGCATCGTTGGGATGGTGCTCGCGCTGTTCCTGCTGCAGATTATTGAGAGTGGGTTCAATATCCTCGGTATCAGCCCCTATCTGACGATGGCGCTGTGGGGCGCATTGCTGCTGTGCTTTATCCAGGCGCGAGGCATGCTGGGACTGGAGAGAGCCGGGTAAATGACCCGTCCTCGGGGGCGAAGACGGGATAGCCAGTTATTCGCTACGTAAATGCACCGCCAGGCCGCTTTGCCCCGGCGCCAGCTCCGGGCGCAGCGTCAGCGACGGGATCAGATAATCGCCATGATTCTGCCGGCGGAATGGAATGGGCTCGGTTTGCCACAGCGTGTTCAGCCGCTCGGCCAGGGCGGCGCACTGATCGGCGAACTGCCCGGCATCGGTTTTATCCGTGCGGTAGAACACCAGCGGCGGAAGCACCTCAAAGCCGGGATAGAACAGCATACCGTGCTGAATGGGGAACAGGATGTCGTCGATGGGGCCATTGATCCCGCGCGGTGAATAGTGTTCCGCCCAGCCGCCGGCGGTGACGATCAGCATCGCCCGTTTGCCGACGAAAGTGCCTTCCCCGTAGCGATCGCCCCAGTGGCGGTCGCTGTGCTCGCCGACGCCATAGGCAAAGCCCCAAGCGTACACCCTGTCGATCCAGCCCTTCATGATGGCGGGCATCGAGAACCACCATAGCGGGAACTGGAAAATCACCGTATCGGCCCACAGCAGCTTTTCCTGCTCGGCTACGATATCCGCACTTTGGGTGCCCTGGGCAAAGGCCTGTTTGGAATCGAGGGTCGGCCGCCAGAACTCGCCGACCGGCGGCGCGCCGCTGTCGTCGGCGTCATACCCGGCCTTCCAGCGCATGGCATAGAGATCGGAAACCTGCACTTCATGCCCGGCCTGCTGCAGATGGCGGATGGCGAAATTTTTCAGCGCGCCATTGAGCGAGCGCGGTTCCGGATGGGCGTAAATCAGCAGTACTTTCATAATATCACCTCTGGCGTATGGAGAGCTGCAGAGTAGGAAAGCTGACGCTATAGTAGAAATTAATTACTTAAATTCCCGGTATAGTCGTGATTAATTTACAGCGTCTGGATCTCAATCTGTTGCGCACCCTGGATGTGCTGCTTAGCGAAAACAACGTTACCCGGGCGGCGCAGCGGCTGAATCTGTCGCAGCCCTCGGTGAGTATTCAGCTCGCCAGGCTGCGGGAGATTTTCGCCGATCCGCTGCTGATGCCGGGCCCGCGCGGCATGCAGCCCACCGCCCGCGCCGATGAGCTTCGCCAGCCGCTGCGCGCCGCATTAGCCGCGCTGGAGCAGGCGGTGGCGCCGGTCAGCCCTTTTGATCCGGCCACGGCGGCGGAGACCTGGCGGGTGGCGGCGACGGACTATATGGCCTCGGCGATCCTCCTGCCGATGCTGGCTGGGTTACGCCAGGCCTCTCCCGGCAGTCGGCTGGCGGTATTCGAGCTGCAGCCTGCGCGGCTGGAGCAGCAGGCGGCCAACGATACAGTAGATCTTTTCTTTCATACCCGCGAGGGCGCGCCGCCGGGGCTGCATCAGCGCCTGCTGTTTCGCGAACGCTACGTGCTGGCTGGCCGGGCGGAACATTCGGCGCTGCGGCCTGGGCTTAGCCTGGAAACGTTCTGTCAGCTGGAGCACGTGATCGTCTCCCCGGACGGGGGCGGCTTCAGCGCGGCGACCGATATCGCGCTGGCGAACCTCGGACTGATGCGGCGGGTTGTCCTTTCCGTGCCACATTTCCTGTTTATGCTGGAGACCCTGCGCAATAGCGATCTGGTGGCGGTCCTGCCGGAGCGGCTGGTGCGCGGGCAGAGCGGGCTGGTGGTCGTCGAGCCGCCGCTGGCGGTCGCCGGCTTTGAGATGCTGATGCTGTGGCACGAGCGCTGGCACCGCGACCCGGCGCATCAATGGCTGCGTCAGTTCATTGTGAATTCACTGGAGGAACAGACATGCTGAGTGGACTGAATCACCTGACCCTGGCAGTCAGCCAGCTGGCGCCGAGCGTGGCGTTTTATCAGCAGCTGCTGGGCATGACGCTGCATGCCCGCTGGGACAGCGGGGCTTATCTCTCCTGCGGCGATTTGTGGCTGTGCCTGTCGCTGGATCCGCAGCGGCGCGTTACCCCGCCGGAGGAGAGCGACTACACCCATTATGCGTTTAGCATTAGCGAAGCCGATTTTGCTAGCTTCGCCGCCCGCCTTGAGGCTGCCGGCGTGGCGATCTGGAAGCTGAACCGTAGCGAAGGTGCCTCGCACTACTTTCTCGACCCCGACGGCCACAAGCTGGAGCTGCACGTCGGCAGTCTTGCCCAGCGGCTGGCCGCCTGCCGCGAACAGCCGTATAAGGGGATGGTGTTTTTTGAGGATGAGTAAGTGGTAACTGGGAACCTGTAGCCCCGGTAAGCGCAGCGCCACCGGGGAGAATAAACTATGCCAGCTTCTGCTTTTGCCCGGCGATGGCGTCGATTAACGCCTGCACCTGTTTTTGCTTACGCGCCGACAGCTTATGCAGCTGGCGCAGAGACTCCACCAGTTCCGGCTCCGGCTGCTTCGCGGTAATCACGATACAGCCTTCCATTACTTTGATATCAATTTTAGCGCCGGTGGCAAAACCAGCAGCTTCCAGCTACTGGCCTTTCATGATAATTGCCGGGATACGTTGGCGATCTTCAAAGCGGCTCGCATAACTGACGGTGCCTTTACGGTTATTTTCCGGGGAGACTTCTGGATCGGTGAATTCTGCAATAGAATGCGGGGTGGTCATGATCTCTATTCCTATTCCAATAGTGGTTGTGATTAGCAAGGCGCTCGTGTTGCAGCACGGGTGCCTTGCGATAAATACCTGTACATATCATCAGGGAATAGAAAGAAAATCCAGCTGAAAATCAATGAAAATAACGGTGTGGATGAAGAGAAATATTATTTTTAATGATGAGAATAAAGCGGCTATTTAGCCGCTTTATTGGTTTCTGGGGGCGGGTTAATTTATGGCGGCGTCGGTGAGGGCGTCGGCGAGGTGGAGCTGGGTTTGTTGGGCGGAATTGAATGCTAAAGTTAATGTTTCAAGCATTCCCATGAATATATTAACAGTTTTAACGATTCTTCTTTGCTCATTTAATGGAGGTGCCGGGAATAGAAACTTGCTTATTTCGCCAAGATACAAACAAGGTTGTGCTCCACCGCGTTTGTGCGAGTGAATCATAGATTGCAATAACTGCGAGTCCATGGCTATTTTTAAGAAGTTTGGTTCAATAATTAATGGCTTTATTATTGCAACACTACGCACGAGTGCAAATTCAGAGTTGCCAGTAATTAATGATGATCTTCCTATTGTTCCACCAACTGAAACGATTAATAGGTCACCTTTTTCAGGTAAACATCTTTCACGGGATTTTATATAGCTAGACTCCGAAATATAGTCACAGTTTTCATAGTCTAAAAAACCATCGCGAATGTTTTTGGCTGAAAGTAATTTATAACCTTCAGCAATGCGTGGTGGAGTTTTATGATCACCATCGGTAATCTTTGATGCAACATGACCTAATCTACACCATTCCCACCCCTCCGGCAGTTCAAACGGTTTTTCTTCATCACTAATCGGCGGCAGCGGTTTTTGCTTTTTCATTTTCCCGTCTTTTACCAATTGCGCTTTTTCCTGCGCAATACGTCTGAGCAGCTCAGAAGCCGGTTCATCGTTCGGGTCCTGCGGCACCAGTTTACCCATCACCGCCAGCTGTAGAATGGTCTGTTTTAAGGCGTCAATGCTGGCTTCGGTAGTAAACAGAGTGTCGAAATGCTTGCTGATACGCGCCCAGTTTTCGGCCAGTTCATCGGCGTTCTGGCTGTCGGTTAGCGTGGTTAGCAGGGTTTCAACCAGCTGTTGATGGGCGTCCAGACTGGTCAGGGAGTGCTGCTCCAGGTGGTCGCAGAGGATCATTAATTGAGTAAAGTTGTTTACTATTCGCTCTTGCTCTTGTAATGGAGGGTATGGTAGCGGGTAGTTTTCAAAGAAATTTCTAGGCACACGCTTCTGGCCTGCGGAGCCTGTCATCTGAGATTCACCAGTTTTAAGGAAACTTGGTGATTTAAAGTTTAAAAGAAGGTATTGCTGATTAACAGCTTGGCTGTATGGGCGCGCAACATGCAATTCTGTTGTTCCAACACCGACATTATTTTTCAATCCAGAAAATATTGCTGCTTTGCTATTTTCAAAGCAGGGTGTAATTTTTGCAATGGCTATATCACCATTGGCAAAGTGGGTATAACCTTTTTTTACCTCTTTCCATTTTCTGACTTCAAAATCATGAGACCCATCAAATTTTGTTGATATGAGAGGCATCGGAACAAAAGATATGTCCTGCTCATCATTAGACACATCTATTTTGGGATTTATTTCTGCAAGCGTATTGAGTGTTGTCCACTCCCACCCCTCCGGCAGCTCAAACGGTTTCTCCTCCTCGCTAATCTCCGGCAGCGGCTTCTGCTTTTTAATCTTCCCCTGCTTCACCAGCTCGGCTTTTTCCGCTGCGATACGCTCCAGCAGCACCGACGCCGGTTCATCGTTCGGATCCTGCGGCACCAGCTTGCCGCGCACCGCCAGTTCCAGAATCAGCTCGCGCAGCTTCTTAATGCCGTACAGGTCAATCTTGCCCGAGCTGCCGCGCCCGGCCGTGGAGCGGGTTTGCAGCGCCGTGGTCCAGGTGTCGATATGGTCGACAATCAGTTTTTCCACCGCCATCAGTTGGCCTCCTTACCGGAGAGCGCCGCGCCGAGAATATCGCGCAGCTGGTGGCGCAGGGTCTGAATTTCTTCCTGCTGTTTGGCATATTGCGCCAGCAGTTCGTCCGGATCGTGGCTGACGGTTTCCGCCTGGTGCGGGTTTTTGATATCGAGGTTAAAGTTGCGGACAATTACCTCGTCGATGCTGACTTTCCACGCCTGCTCGTTCTCAACGCGGCTGGCGAAGCCGTCGGCCTCGTTGCCCCACCAGTCGATCTCGGCCTGGAATTCTTCAAACTTCATTGGTTTGGTTTTGCTGTAGTTCTTCACGCCCGCCGGGTACGGGTGCTCGTAGAACCAGATCTCTTTGGTCGGCTGACCTTTGGTAAAGAACAGCAGGTTAGTTTTGATCCCGGTGTATGGGTTAAACACGCCGTTCGGCAGACGCACGATGGTGTGCAGGTTGCACTCCTCGGTGAGCAGCTTTTTGATCTTGGTTTTCACGCCTTCGCCAAACAGCGTGCCATCCGGCAGTACCACCGCCGCACGACCGTTCTTCACCAGCACTTCAATAATCAATTGCAGGAACAGATCCGCCGTTTCGCGGGTCTGCATCTCCGCCGGGAAGTTCTTCTCGATGCCGTCTTCTTCGGTGCCGCCGAATGGCGGGTTGGTGACGATCACATCCAGCTGTTCATCCCACGACGACAGCGGCTTGTTGAGGGTGTTGTCGTGACGAATTTGCACTGGCACTTCGATGCCGTGCAGCAGCATATTGGTGGTCGCCAGTAGGTGCGGAAGTTGTTTTTTCTCCACGCCGTGGATCTGCTGTTGCAGCGTCTGGTGATCGGCCACGCTCTTCACGTAGTTGTTTTTTACGTGATCGAACGCGCAGGCGAGGAAGCCGCCGGTGCCGCAGGCTGGGTCCATAATCGACTCGCCGAGCTTCGGATCGACGCGATCGACCATAAAGCGGGTGACGGCGCGCGGCGTATAAAACTCACCGGCATTGCCCGCCGATTGCAGATCTTTGAGGATCTGTTCGTAGATGTCGCCGAACAGGTGGCGCTCGCTGGCGCTGGTAAAGTCGATTTCGTTGAGCTTATTGATCACCTGACGCAGCAGGGTGCCGTTTTTCATGTAGTTATAGGCATCGCTGAACGCCTGTCTGACCACAAAGCCGCGCGGGTTTTTATCAATGGGGGCGGTGAGGTTTTTCAGCGTTGGGAACAGGTCGTCATTGACGAACTCCAGCAGGGCGTCGCCGGTAATTCCCTCGGCGTTCGCCGCCCAGGTGCGCCACAGGTAGCGCTGCGGAATAGGGTATTGGTAGTTTTCCTGTTCCAGTTCCAGCGCCTCTTCCTGGGCGTCAAAGATTTTCAGAAACAGCAGCCAGGAGAGCTGGCCGAGGCGCTGCGCATCGCCGTCCACGCCGGCGTCCTTGCGCATAATGTCCTGTAATGATTTGATTACTGAGCTGATTGACATGATGTGTTCCATGTTTCATTAACAATAAGGCCTTCTGCTACGCGGTGGCAGCAGAAGGCGCAAAAGGGGAGTGGTTACGCGGAGCGGGGCGGTTGGTGGTAGATTTCGCTCTCCAGCTCGCTGATGGCCTGATTATACCCGTTACGGTCGCCGAATCCGCTTTTAATGATCTCCGGCAGCGTACCCATGCTGTCGAACGGCTTGAGCTTCAGCACCTGAATACTCTCTATTTCCTGCACGCCCGCGTCGGCGTATTTATCCAGCAGCGTATTCAGCACCGCCTGCGCGGCGTCGGAGTATTTGGTGAAGTAGTTGCGCTTGCGCACGTTCTCCGCCCGCTCTTTGCGGGTTAACGGCGGCTGACCATACACCACGTGGCACAGCATGTCGAACGGGTCGAGCTCTTTACCGACCTCTTCCGCCAGCACTTCCCAGATAATCCCCTGCTGCTCCAGTTCCTTGATGATGGCCTCTTTGCGCTCGGCGTCCTGCCACTTGCGGGTGAAATCATCCAGCGAGGCGTACTCTTTGAGCAGCGTTTTGCGGGTGTAGTCTTTGAAGGATTCGGTGACCAGCTTGCCGTCGGCGTCGTAATACTGCACGCGCTGGGCAATCACGCCAACGGCGACGCCGTTGACGTGAAACTTGCGCACTTTGTTTTCGTCCTCTTCCGGTAGTGGGCCGACATCGTCTGAACCGGTGACGGTATACGGCGCGGGATCTTCATCGGCACCGATAACATCGTCTTCAGTCTCTTCTTCGTGCTCGTCGAACTGCTCTTCAAAATCGGACTCCGGGTCGGCGATATCTTCCGGCGTGGTATCCATCACCTTTTCCGGGATGCCGTCGAAGCGTTCGTCGGCGAACAGTTCGGTAGCCTTTTTGAAGTCGAGGATGGTGAACCATAGCTTGCCGTAGCGTTCATCGATGCGGGTGCCGCGACCGATGATCTGCTTGAACTTGGTCATCGACTGAATGTTTTGGTCCAACACCACCAGTTTGCAGGTTTTGGCATCCACGCCGGTGGTCATCAGTTCGGAGGTAGTGGCGATAACCGGATAGGCCTTTTTGGGGTTAATAAAGTTATCCAGTTGGGCTTTGCCGATGTCGTCATCACCGGTGATTTTCATCACATACTTGTCGTTCTTCTTGACCTGCTCTGGGTTGAGATTGACCAGCGCGCGGCGCATGCGCTCCGCGTGATCGATGTCGTTACAGAAAATGATGGTTTTATCCATCGGGTTGGTGCGCTTGAGGTAATCGGTAATGGTTTTCGCCACCAGTTCGGTGCGTTCATCAATCACCATCGTGCGGTCAAAATCTTTCTGATTGTAGATACGGTCGTCGATCAGCTCGCCGTTTTTATCCGTCTGCCCTTTGGTTGGGCGCCAGCCCTGAAGATCAACGTCGATGTCGACGCGCACCACTTTATAAGGGGCAAGGAAGCCATCCTCGATGCCTTCTTTCAGCGAGTAGATATATACCGGGTCGCCGAAGTAATCGGTGCTGGAGACTTCATGAGTCTCTTTCGGCGTGGCGGTTAAGCCAATCTGCGTGGCGGCGCTGAAATAGTCGAGGATTTCGCGCCACGCGCTGTCTTCCGAAGCGCTGCCACGATGGCATTCGTCGATAACAATCAGGTCAAAGAAATCCGGCGCCACCTGTTTAAAGGCTTTTTGATCTTCTTCCGGGCCGGTAATGGCTTGATACAGCGCGAGATGGATTTCAAAGGCCGGGTCGATGGTGCGCCCGGTGACCTTGGTCATAGCCGTGCCAAATGGCAGGAAGTCGTTGTTTTTGGTCTGATCGACCAGAATATTGCGATCGGCGAGGAACAGGATCCGCTTCTTACTTTTCGCTTTCCATAAGCGCCAGATGATCTGGAAGGCGGTATAGGTTTTGCCGGTGCCGGTTGCCATCACCAGCAGAACGCGGTTCTGCCCGGCGGAAACGGCTTCAATGGTTTTATTGATAGCCTGTAGCTGGTAATAACGCGGCGCTTTGCCGCTGCCGTCGTCGTAGTAGTCCTGGGTAATTACCGGAAGTTGGGCTTCGGTGTAGCCTTTTGATAAGCACAATTTTTGCCACAGTTCTGAGGGAGAAGGGAATTCGCCGAGGGTAATCGGTTTTTCCATTAGTTCGCCGTCAGCAACTGTGGCATCGTGGAAGATAAATCCATCGCCGTTGGTGGCGAAGACAAAAGGAACGTCCAGCAGGCGTGCGTATTCAATTCCCTGCTGCATCCCTTTACCAATTTCATGTTTATTGGCTTTGGCTTCAATCACTGCCAGCGGAATGCCCGGCTTGTAATACAGCACGATATCGGCGGATTTCACCGTTCTACGCGCCGCGATTTTGCCGCGCACGATGACCTTACCGTCCCGGAGTTTGACCTCCTGTCGGATTTGCGTTGTGTCGCTCCAGCCGGCATCAAGGATGGCGGGCATAACGCGTTTGGTGATGATGTCTGCTTCCGTCAGGGTACTCAGGTTCAGGTCAGCCATTGGGGATTCTCATCAAATAGCGATGGACAAATTCTACACAGAAAATTAGGAGAAATCATTACAGTCTGTGTGCATTATTAGTGTTAACTCACTGTTTTAGATACATTCGTGAATGTTATGTTCAAATAAATGAGGTTTAATATGGAAATTATTCAAGTATGGAGGAAGTTTTTTCAGCATTTTAAACGGAAAGAATTGGATGCTGCGGTGGTTGTTTACGGCATAATCGCAATCTATTTAATTCCCTATAAGTTTCCTTTAAAAAGTTACTTGGTTGCATTTCTTTTTATATCTATTTTAATATTCTCTTGCACTCAAGAAATTCGAATTAGGGAATATATCAGTTTCTTTGTACGCACAGGCAATGATCACTTATTGACTCGATGTGCTGGCATTCTATCGCTATCTGCATGGTCAATTTTCTTGCTCTTATTGTTGTCTGCTAATGTGTTTGCCAACGCCATAACATTTTGGCTAGCAATTTTATATTCGATCTTTATCCTCATTAGCAGTATTTTGACAGTTTTAGATATTGCCAGAAATAATACAGTAAAAACCCTCAAAATAATCGGGCTGGCTGTTACCGTTTTTTCAGGTGTTTTTGCATTTACCAGTAGCTATTCAGCAAGTGTTTTCTGGCAAATCAGTAATCTAGCGCTATCTTCTTCACCATGGTTAGAATATTTCTGGAAAGCTACGGCGTTCCTTATGTTGCTCTTATGGCTCTCACAACCAATTTGTTATGGATTGTTTCTGGTTTATGGTGATAAAGCAAAGGGGTATCGAATTTTTACATTGACTGGCGCTTTTATTATGTCAATTTTCTTGTTTTTACTTGTTCCTAAATTGATCGGCGATGCCGCTTACTATGTGTTAAAAATCGCCATCAATTATGAATGGCGTGACGAAGCAAAGTGTGGCGATCTAAAAATCAATAATAAAAATGAAAAATACTTTGGCTTTAATACTGACAAATATACTGTTTTTTATTCGGATAAAAATGATAAATGGGGTTTCTATGAGCTTACTTGCCAAAAGGGCAGTAACAGGAAAGATTTTTATGCAGTCGAGTATTTACCTGAATATAATATTCCCGCATGGTTAAAATAATAGAAACGTTTTCCCCGGAGGCGGTGCTTGCGTACCTGTCCGGGCTACCGGCCGCAGACGGCCGGGAAGCTGTAGCCCCGGTAAGCGCAGCGCCACCGGGGAGAACAGGTTAAATTCACTCCATCGCCACCTTCACCGCTTCTCCCAGCTTCACCATCACCGCTTTATGTTTCTCGGTCGGCGGCAGGGCGCAGTTGATCCTGACGCAGTTGCGATACTTGCCCGCTGCCGAAAACAGCGAGCCCGGCGCGACCTGGATCTTCAGCCGGCACAGCTGCTTGGCGACGCAGACCATATCTACCTGCTCCGGGAGCTCAACCCACAGCATAAAACCGCCCTTCGGCCGGGTGACGCAGATCCCGCAGGGGAAAAATTCCCGCAGCCAGCAGGTGTAGATCTCGATATTGCGCTGATAGATCTGCCGCATCCGCCGCACGTGGCGGTGGTAGTGGCCTTCGCGAATAAAATTGCAGGCCGCCAGCTGAGTGGAGGGGACGTTGGTCCCGCTGGCGGCGTACTTCATCTGTAGCAGCTTGTCGTAGTAGCGCCCGGGGGCGATCCAGCCGATACGCAGCCCGGGGGCGATGGTTTTGGTAAAGGAGCTGCAGAGCATCACCCGGCCGTCGATATCCCAGGAGTGGATCGTGCGCGGGCGCGGGTATTCGGTGGCCAGCTCGCCGTAAATATCATCCTCGAAAATAACGATATCGTAGCGTTGGGCAAGGTTCAGCACCGCGCGCTTGCGGGCGTCCGGCATGATAAAGCCCAGCGGGTTATTGCAGTTTGGCACGAGGATCACCCCTTTGATCGGCCACTGATCCAGCGCCAGCTCCAGGGCCTCGATGCTGATCCCGGTTTCCGGATCGGTGGGGATCTCAATGGTCTTTAATCCCAGCCCGCGCAGCATCTGCATGGTGCCGTAGTAGCAGGGGGATTCCACGGCGATGATGTCCCCTGGCTGGCACACCGACAGCAGGGCCAGCGACAGCGCGCTGTGGCAGCCGCTGGTGAGCACCAGATCGTCGGCAGTTACCACCGATCCGCCGTCGAGCATCAGGCGGGCGATCTGCTCCCGTAGCTCGCGACGCCCGGCCAGCTCGTCATAGTTCAACACCTCAGTGAGGTTGTGCTGGATAGCCCGGCTCAGTTCACGCCAGATGGGCTTCAGGCTTGGCTGCGTCACGTCCGGCGAGCCACCCCCAAAGGGGATGATCGATTTATCGTAGCGGGCGTCAAGCATGGTCAGCACCTGATCCCACTGGGTGATCTCCACCGGGCGCTGGACCGGACGCGACATCGGCGGCACCGGCGGCTGGGCTTTGCGCGGGGCGACGAAATAGCCCGATCGCGGCTGCGGCACAATCATCTGCTGCTGCTCAAGCAGCTGATAGGCCTGCTGGACGGTGCTGATGCTGACGCCGTGCTCCTGGCTCAGGCTGCGCACCGACGGCAGCTTTTCGCCATGGCGATACAGGCCCTGTTCGATGCGTTCGGCCAGCAGCGTAGCGAGATGTTGGTAGCGGGTCATGCTGTATCCTTAATTGCCGCCATACAGATGGAATAACCAGTACAGATGGGCGTAAAAATTGGGCTCTGGTGTACGTTTTAGCTAATCTGTATGTTAAAGAAAAGCGTTTTGTGAATCTGTATTCCTTACCCCCAAATCCGTGAAGATAAAGCCTCTGGCAAGGTGAGGAGGTAGAGGATGGAATTTCACGAGAACAGGGCAAGACAGCCATTTATCGGTTTCGTACTGCTGGTGCGGTTTATCAAAAAATGGTGGCTTCAGGAGCAAACGCGCAGAGTTTTGCAGCAAATGAGCGACGAACAGCTGAAAGATATCGGCCTGCGTCGGGACCAGATCAATTAAAACGTGCGGTTTTTTACAGGCAAACCTTCTTCATTATCCCGGTGAGCGCAAAGTGCCGCCGGGATACATTCACGAAATTTATCAATTGATGCGGCACGAGCTTCCGTTTCTTGATACTTACCCTGATAAGTATTATTTTCTTCTCAATAATGAGAGGAAGACCCGTGACTGAAGACGAACTGTTTGCCCGCCGCCCGCTGGGGATGCGGATGGCTATGGTGGTGCGCCAGTGGCGCGCCATTATTGACTCCGCTATCACCGATACCGGACTCACCCAGTCCAGCTGGACGGTGCTGATGCAACTGCATCAGCTGGGAGACAACGTCTCGGTCAGCGAACTGGCGGAGGTGCAGGGCATTGAACTGCCGCCGCTAATGCGCACCCTCTCATTACTGGAAAAGCAGGGCTATCTGGTGCGTTCCACATCGCCATATGACAAACGCATTCGCCTGCTGACGCTGACCGCTGAGGGGCGGGCTATTCTGGAAAAACTGAGCTGCGTGATCGAGACCTATCAGGAGCGCGTAACCCAGACCATCCCGGAGGCCGATCTCGCCACCTTCAGCGCCACGTTAAATCAAATCGCCTGCCGTTTGCGGAATATCCGCGAAGAAGATAACAAGATCTAACACACTATGATGACGCCTGAACAAAAATTTGCCCGCTGGGTACGGGTGAGTATTGCCGCTTTTCTGGGAATATTCGCCTGGTTTATCGTTGCCGATATCTGGATCCCGCTGACGCCGGACTCCACCGTCATGCGCGTGGTGACCCCGGTTTCGTCGCGGGTCTCCGGCTATGTCTCGCACGTCTACGTGCACAACAACAGCCAGGTGAAAAAGGGCGACCTGCTGTATGAGCTCGACCCAACGCCATTCATTAATAAAGTTGAAGCGGCGCAGATCGCCCTCGAGCAGGCGAAACTGAGCAACCAGCAGCTGGACGCGCAAATCGCCGCCGCCCGCGCCAACCTGCGCACCGCGCAGTACACCGCGCGTAACGATAAGGTCACGCTCGATCGCTACCAGCGCTTGAGTACGATGCAGAACGTCTCGCAGTCCGACCTCGATAAGGTGCGGACCACCTGGCAGACCAGCGAGCAGTCGGTCTCGGCGCTGAACGCGCAGATCCAGAACCTGCTGATCCAGCGCGGCGAGCGCGACGATAAGCGCAACGTCACCCTGCAGAAATACCGCAACGCGCTGGAGGAGGCGCAGCTGAACCTGGCCTGGACCAAAGTGCGTGCGGAAACTGACGGCATGGTCAGCAACCTGCAGCTGAACCCGGGGATCTACGCCACCGCGGCGACGGCTGTGCTGGCGCTGGTTAACAACAACACTGACATCGTCGCCGACTTCCGCGAAAAAAGCCTGCGCCACACCGCGGTGAATACCGATGCGGCGGTGGTCTTTGACGCCCTGCCGGGTCAAGTCTTCCCGGCGCACGTGACCAGCAGCGACGCCGGGATTCTGGCGGGACAGGAGGCGGTGAACGGCCAGCTGTCGCAGCCGGAGCAGTCCACCCGCTGGGTGCGCGACGCCCAGCGGATGCGCATTCACGTCGCGCTGGATCAGCCGCTGGACAAACCGCTGCCGACCGGCGCCCGCGCTACGGTGCAGCTGTACAATAGCGAGGGACCTTTCGCCCGCACCTTCGCCGGCCTGCAGATCCACCTGGTGAGCTGGTTGCACTATGTCTATTAATACCCTGGCGCATGTCTTTACCCCGCACGGCAATATCGTCTACACGGCGAATGATTTTCGCCAGACGGTGCGTATCGCCGTGGCCGGGACCATTGCGCTCAGCATCTCCACCTTCTACGACGTACAGTACGGCGTATTTTTCGTCGTTTATCCGCTGATGCTGATGTCGCTGGTACCGATGTTCAACCTGCACGTCGCCCGCCAGTTTATATTTAGCGCGGCGGTAAACTGTGTCGAAATGGTGCTAATTGTCGGCTATTTGTCGCAGTGGCCGGTGATCATGACCCTGGTGGTGTTTGCCCTGTACGTGATGCGTTTCCGCTTTATGAGCCAGGGACCGCTGTTCCTGTTGGGATCGATGGGGGTGGTGTGCCAGAGCACGATGCTCAACTTTATGAGCTATCCCACCAGCAACTGGCACACCCTGATGTTCTCCAATATGGAAGCCTGCGTGATGGCCGTGGCGCTGAGCGCGCTGCTGCATTACCTGATCCCGGACGTCGAACCGCGCAAGCCGCCGCCGCGGATTGAGAAAGACGCCGCCCGCATCCGTCATGAGTCGCTGCTCTCCGGTACGGTAGCGACGATCATCTTTGTGGTGTTTCAGATCTGCGATCTCAGCGACTCGCTGTCGGCGCTGATGGCCGGGATCCTGATCCTGTTCCCGATGCACTATCGTGGGGCGGTGATCAGCTCGATCTGGCGCGTCGTCGGGGTGGTGCTGGCCTGTCTCTATATACTGGTGGTGCAGCTGATTATCTATGATTTCAGCAACCACATGATCCTGATGATGCCGCTGATTGGTCTCGGGCTGGCCTTCAGCGCCCGCCTCCACGTGATGGAGAAAGTGGGCGCCGGGGTGGGCTTCGCCAGCATCACTACCATCGGCATTATGTTCGGCCAGAATTTGCATCCGTATCAGGATCTGGTGTTCAGCGATCTGTACCGCATCACCTCGGTGACGGTCTCGCTGGTGGTGACGCTGACCCTGGTTTTTCTCATGCACCGCCTGCTGAACTGTTTCGCGGCGACGCGTTTTGTGGTGAGCGATTAACCTGCAGGTGGGAAGGTGGCGAGACAGCGCCATGCTTCCCCGTTCTGCTGATACAGCGCCGCCGTCTGTTCCGGGACGATCCAGCCTCGCGCATCGGCTTCCGTCCCCTCCAGCAGGATGCACAGCCCGCAGCCGCTGCGCAGCTGGCGGGGTATATCTTTGACCTCGAAGGCCACTCCCGCCGCCTGCAGGGCTTTGCGCATCCGCACCACCCCCACCGTGGAGTGAAATAAAAACAGAAACGTTGTCATCCGCGCCTCCGCTGGCGCTGGCCGATCAGCGCCGCGCCGATCGCCCCGGCAAACTGGGCGTCGGGATGGGTTGTCACCGCCATGCCGACATGGCTTTCCAGCATCCGGGCAAAGGCGGCGCAGTGGCTGACGCCGCCGGTAAACAGCAGCGGCCCCTGCGCCGATAAGCGGCCAATAAAGTTCGCGCTGCGCCGGGCCATGGCGTTAATCACCCCGGCCAGAATCGCCTCCGGCGCGACACCGGCCGACCGCAGGCTAATGACCTCCGATTCGGCAAACACCGTGCACATACTGGTAATGGCGTGCGGTTCCACGCCGTCGGTAATGGCGTCCAGTTGTTCGACGCTGGCGCCGAGGGTGCGTGAAATGACTTCCAGAAAGCGGCCGGTGCCGGCGGCGCATTTGTCATTCATCAGGAAGTCGCTGAGGTTGCCCCCGGCGTCCAGCTGGATGACTTTGCTGTCCTGGCCGCCGATATCAATCACCGTGCGGGTGTCCGGCGCCAGCAGGCGGGCGCCGAGGCCGTGACAAGAGATCTCCGTCACCTGCTTATCGGCGAAATCCACCAGCTGGCGGCCATAGCCGGTGAGGGTTAAAAAAGGCGTCTCCATGAGGCCAGCGCGCAGTGTCTCCCAGGCCTCGTGGATGGCGTCGGCGGGGCGAAAGGGGGTGGGGCAGAGGAAGCGGCGCACGATGACGCCGTCCGCCAACAGGATGCCTTTTGTGGCGGTGGAGCCGGAATCAATGCCAACCGTATAGTTCACGCCAGCTCCTTAAAGCATTTCGATAAAGGCGGCGACGCGGGTGCTGAGCTGGCCGAGGTCCGCTGTCGAATAGTCGGTTTCAATCGCCATGTAAGGAAGATCGTGCTGTTGGCGCAGATGGCGTTTAATCGCCAGCGATTCCACGGCATAGGTATGGCAGGCCTGCAAAATGACGTCGATCACCCCGTCGGCCTGATACTCCTCCACCATCTGGCTCAGCAGCTGCAGACGCTGGTCGTTGGGGGAGATACAGGAGCAGCCGATGGCGAGATATTTATCGGTTAAGGCGTCGTAGACGTCACCCTCTTCCGCCACGCAGCGCTCGGTCGCTTTCGCGCCGGTGCAGTTCTCATAGCCGACCACCCAGCCGCCGTTTTCCTCGATGGCGCGGACCACTTTTTCCGCCGCGCCGCCGATCGGGCAGCCGGTGATCAGGATCCGCGGACGAGGTTCCAGCCGTTTACCCTGCTGCCACTCCTGATGGATGCGCTCCGCCATGGCATGCAGTTCATCAATCAGGGCGGTTTTGTCGAAACGAAAAGTGGCGCCGTACACCACTTTCAGGATGTCGCCGCCGCTGAGCGCCGGCGGATTGAGCTGCCCGAGACGATAAAAGTGGGCCAGCGCCCGGCGCTCGCGATTTTTCAACACGATGGCTTCGCGCAGCGCCGCCTCGCTAATCGGCGTGCCAAACCGGGCCTCAATCACCTGCTGCAGGCGCAGGATCTCCGTTTTCCACAGTGCGCGCGAGGCGGCATCGCTGGCGCTGTTCGGCAACTGCATGACGTGGACCGCCTTGAACTCGGCCATGTACTCATACATTTTCTTTTTGCCGTCGCAGGTGGTTTCCCCAACCACCAGGTCAGAGAAATAGAAGTAGGGACATTTATCGGTTTTGCCGAAGCCGTAGCTGCTTTTGATAAGCGGGCAGAGGTTGCGCGGGAGATCTTTTTCCGCTTCCTCGATGGTTTCATCGGAGGTTGAGCACAGCGAGACGACAACGGCGCCCGCCGCCATGGCGATCTCCTGGGGCATAAAGGTGCAGTAAGTGCCCACCAGCGGTACGTTCTGCTCTTTAAGATCCATGACGGTGAGAAAGCCCTTCTGGCGAGCTTCTGAGAACTGGTCAAAAATGGCGGGTAGATCGGTGATAAGCGACATGGTTTTCCTTCCCCGTACACGGGAGATGCTGAAAGAGTCGCCATTATAGCCATGGTGTATGCAGGGTTTTATTGATCTCCTGCGTCTGTACGCGGTGTTAATAGACCTTTTTCAAATCCATCTCTTCCTGGATACGCTCGCTCCATGCCTGATGGGTGCGGATGGCCTCTTCGATACCGGCGTTGTAAAACAGCGGCCCCAGCTCTTTGGCGATAAAGTCGACGAAAAATTCGGCGTCAAACTGCTCCAGTTCGAGGTCGAAGGTCTCTGCGCAGTACTTGCTGAGCCTGTCGCGCAGCAGGTCGCGCTGCGCCTGGCTGAGTTCAATGTCATTCATGATGGGGCTTTCTCCGTAAAAGGGCTCACGACTGCCGGGCTTCGATCACCGCTTGTCCGCGCTGGTAGCGTAACAGTCCGGCCAGGCAGCAGGCGGCGACAATCCCGGCGGCCACCGCCAACAGGTGGAAGGGGAGTCTGCCGCCATGGAACCACAGCCAGCGCGCGCCTTCAATTGATAACGCGCTGACGCTGAGGATCACGATATTCAGCGAGGCGGAGACCGTGCCTTTCGGCAGGTCGTTGGAAAAGAGGGTAAAGCGAAACAGCGTCGGGAAAATCAGCCCGATGCCGAAGGCGTAGAAGCAGGTGCCGAGCACCGACCACAGCCAGACGTGGGGCCATACCAGATTGCCAACGATCAGGATGGCCAGGCCGAGCATCTGTACCGGCACCGCGCTGAGGACAAAGCGCGGGCGGGTAGGGTCTTTTACCCAGCGCGCCACCGACAGGTTGGCGATGATAACGGCGCTGAAGACCGGCACCTGGCTCCAGGCGAACTCGCTGGTGGTCAGTCCGCCGGCGTCCATTAAAATCACTGGCGATACCGCCACCCAGCTCATCAGCGGAATATAGCTCAGCGACAGCGTGGCGGCGCCGAGTAAAAAGATGCGGTTGCGAAAGACGTTGCGAAAATCGCGCAGCACGCCCAGGGGGCTGAACGGCACATCGCCGCGGCGCACCGTCTCCGGCATGGTCAACAGCAGGCCGAGCCAGGCCACCAATCCCATGGCGGCGATAATGCCGAACAGCGCTTTCCAGTGAATGAAATGCATCAGCGCCGCGCCGGAGAGCGGGCCGACGATCGGCGCCACCAGCACGACGGAGGTGATCACCGCCATCAGTCTGATCGATCTTTTTTCCTCAAAGGCCTCCTGTACGGTGACGTAGCCGACGGTGGCGATAAAGCAGATGCTGGTGCCCTGCACGAAGCGGGCAATCAGGAACTGCGTCATGGAGGTGGTGAACAGGGTCGCCAGGCATGCGAGGGTGAAAATCAGCGCGCCGGTGAGCAGCACCGGACGCCGTCCTATCCGGTCAGAGAGCGGCCCCAGCAGCCACTGTAGCGCCATGCCGCCGGCCATATACAGGCTCACCGAGGCCGGAGCCAGCGCCACATCAGCATTGAAATCCCGCACCACGTGCAGGATCCCCGGCTGGATCAGATCGGTAGTGAGATAAGCGGAAAAATCATACAGAATTAACGCCGCCGGGAAGAACAGCGCGGCGGCGTGTCGGCTCAGCCAGTGGGAAATCCTGTGCATCATCTCGCCCTCCCTGTGGAATATTTATCAGCGCTATTGTTCGGATAGTATCATTGCTAACCAATATGCAGATGCAGCAGCGAGGGGATCTGCGAGAGCAGCCACAACAACAGGCCGATGGTTCCCCCCACCAGGGTACCGTTGATGCGGATGAACTGCAGATCTTTACCGATATTGAGCTCGATCTGCCGCGACATATCGCGGGCGTCCCAGCTCTTCACTGTGTCGCTGATATGGCGGGTGAGGAAGGCGGCGAACTCCGGCGCCACCCGGTGCGCCGCCTGCTCCAGGTGTTCGTTAAGCGATTCGCGCAGCGCGTCGTCGCGGAGTAAGGTTTCACCGAACCACTGCCCCGCCTCGGCGATACGCTGCTTAATACGTGAGTCGTCGCTGCTGATATCGTTTTTTACCCAGCCGCGCAGGTCGCCCCATACTTCGCCAAGATAGTGGTTAAAGGTCTCATCATTTTTTAGCCAGGCTTTGATGTTATCGGCCTTCTGCGCCATATCCGGGTCGGATTTCAGGTTATCGATAAGCTTTTGCACGGCGCGGTCAAAAGTCTGACGGATCTGATGCGTACGGTCGTGAGTCACCTCGTCCAGCAGGGTATTCACCGCGTCGGTGACCATCTCAGCGCTGTGCTCGCCGAGCCACTCGGTGGGTAGGAGTTTGGCCTTCAGCGGGTGTTCGGTCTCCAGCCAGTGTACGATGCCGCGGGCGATAAAGGCGCGGGAGCTGTCGCGCTGCAGCAGGGCGATCAGTTGGTTTATCAGCGAATCGAGCAGCTTTTGATGGCGATTGTCGCGGGTCAGTCCCTCCAGCATCATGGCGCTGGTCTGCGTCAGGTCGACCTTATCGATAGCCTTATGCACCGCGCGTCGCAGCAGACGTTGAATGCGCGCGTCATCGGTCAGTTCGAGAAAACCGCTCATCACCTGCAGCAGGTGCTGGCCGACCCGTCGGGCGTTCTCCGGCTGGCTGAACCAGTTGCCGAGCATCAGGGCTGGCTGATAGCGGCGGATCAGCGCGACCAGCGACGGGGTATCAAGGAACTTTTCCTCGACAAAGCGGCCGAGGTTGTCGGCGATGCGGTCTTTATTGCGCGGAATAATCGCCGTATGGCGGGCGACAAAGGGCAGCGGAATACGGCGAAACAGAGCCACGACCGCAAACCAGTCGGCCAGCGCCCCGACCATCGCCGCTTCGGAAATAGCTTTTAGCGCACCGACCCAGGGCGACGGTGGTAGCGCGAGGGTAGTGATAAAAAGGGCGGCTGCAATCAGCAGCAGCGACAGCGCCAGCAGTTTGGCGCGTTTCAGTTCAGCGAGTTTTTCCATATGCTTAAGCATATAGCCTGACGGCGAGGTCGTGCAAAAATCGCCAGATAATCCCCAGGCCGAAGAGCATCAGGATCGCCCCCGCCGCCCGCTCGACTCGCCAGACGATGGCGCCCAGGCGGCGCTGTATCTGCGGCAGCGCAATCGCGCTCACCAGCAGTAAATCCCAGAAGAACACCACGCTGACCATCCATAGCCCGCTCACCGTTTGCTGAAGCAGGGTCACAGCCGGCCCGAGCAGGGAAGTCATCAGCGCCAGATAAAACAGGGCGTTTTTGGGGTTGAGCAGCGATGACCCCAGCCCCAGCAGCAGCTGCCTGCCGAACCCCGGACGCGCTGCGCGAACGCTCTCCATCGCCAGCGTCGCGGGACGGCTTCGTATCAGCAGGCTGCCAATCCACAATAAATAGCCCGCCCCCAGCAGTTCGATGAGCAAAAAAAGCAGCGGCGCCTGGCGCAGAAGCCCCCAGCCGACGATGGCGAGCACAATATACAGCGCATTGCCTGCGGCGATGCCGAGACACAATCCGATGCTGCCGCGGATCCGGTAGCGCACGGCGTAGCCGACCAGCAGAAAAAAATCAGGGCCCGGACTGAGCAGAGCGACAAAGTGGGACAGGGCTAACGCCGGGAAGGCGGCGGGAAAGAGCGTCGATAAGGTATGCATAGTGGCCTCGATAATGGTGCAGAGGCCACCCTACGCCAGGTGGCGTATTACTTATTGTCAGATATTGATCTGCTTTGCGCATACTGCCGCGGCGTGGCGGCGGTATAGCTGACAAAGGTTTTATGGAAATGGCTCTGATCGGCAAAGCCGGCCTGATAGCCGACGTCGGCGATAGGATCCCCGGCGCGTAAGCGCGTTTTCGCATATTCGATGCGCGCCATGTTGATCAAACTGGCAGGCGTCAGGCCGGTATCTTGTTTCACGGCGCGGATAACGGTCTCTTTACGAAGCGCGCTGTCGTGGGCCAGCTTATCCAGCGACGGCGACGCCGGCAGATCCATCGCCAGGCGCTGAAACAGCAGGGCGCTGGCGTGATGTGGCGCCTGCGGCGCGGCGGCGCACAGCGGCAGCGCGTGCAGGAGTTGCGCCAGCCGGGCGGGCAGTTGTTCAAGGCTCCCGCGGCTCATCAGGGCGACAACCTGCTGGAAACTGGCAAAGAGAGGGCTGTCGCGCAGCAGCGGCTGCGGCGAGGTGATACTGGCGCCAGGGGGAATATCCGGGCGCTGCGCGTGGCACCATGTCGCGTCCAGGTAAAGCATGTGATAGCTGCGCGGCCTGCCATGCAGCGGATTACAGCTATGCGGCGCGTGCGGCGGGATCACGATCAGATCCCCGGGCTGCAGCAGGTACTCCTGGCCAGCGCACAGGCAGCGCGTTTCCCCCTCGATAATCGCCCCTACGGAAAGCTGGGGGTGGCTGTGGCGCTTATAGGCCTGGCGGCTGCGCCAGGTGCTGCGCAGCTCCAGCCACGGCAGACGATCGTCTCGCCAGAAGGTTTGGGGAATATCTCGGGTATGGTTCACTGCTTTGGCCTTTGCTGCGGGGATAAGCCGTTTATAGCATGCTGCGCCGAGGCTGTCGCCCGCCTGGATTTGCGTACCGCGTCGAAAAAGGATGTCACGCTTGCAGTCCGGGGAAATATGTTTTCGTAGCGGAATGTAAAATCCCGGTTTCCGGGGTGCCAGAGACATTCATGGGATGTAGAGTCCCTGCAGGATAAGCAGGCAGGGATGAGCCGATGGCAAAGGGCACCACCTCGACGCCGCATGATGCGGTGTTTAAACAGTTCCTCACTCAGGCCGACACCGCGCGCGATTTTCTGGCGATCCATCTACCGCCTGCGCTGCGTCAGCGCTGCGACCTCGATACCTTACAGCTGGAGTCGGCAAGCTTTATCGAGGAGAGCCTGCGGGCCTGGTACTCCGATGTGCTGTGGTCACTCAAAACCGCGTCTGGCGAGGGCTACATTTATGTGGTTATCGAACATCAGAGCTCGCCGGATGCGCAGATGGCCTTCCGCCTGATGCGCTACGCCATCGCCGCGATGCAGCGCCATCTTGATGGCGGTCATACAAAACTGCCGCTGGTGGTGCCGATGCTGTTCTATCACGGAGCGACCACGCCATACCCGTGGTCACTCAACTGGCTGGACTGTTTTGCCGATCCACAGCTGGCGAGTGAGCTTTATATCTCGCCCTTTCCGCTGGTGGATGTCACGGTGATCCCCGACGATGAGATCGTTCGCCACCGGCGCGTGGCATTACTCGAGCTGATACAGAAGCATATTCGCCAGCGCGATTTAATGGGCATTGTTGAGCAACTGACGACGATTTTACTTAGCGGGGACGCTAATGACAGACAGCTAAAAACGCTGTTTAATTATCTGCTGCAGACTGGCAACGCGCGCCGCTTTGGCCGGTTTATCCACGAAGTGGCGCAACGGGTTCCTCAGCACAGGGAGAGATTGATGACTATTGCTGAAAGATTACAGGAAGTGGGCCGCAGAAAAGGCAAGCGTGAAGGACAGCATGCCGAGGCGCTGCGCATTGCCCAGAGGATGCTGGCCGACGGCATTGCCCGCGAGACGGTGGTGAAAATCACCGGCCTGACCGCCGACGAGATCGCCGCGCTGGCGCATTGATAACGCCGGGGCGGACTGACGGTCGCCCCGGTTAGCCTCTTTATGGAATATTCCGGATATACCTAACTTTACCCGCATCGCCAGCCATCTCGACTACCCTTAATATCCTTAACGGCATTTTTGACTGCCTTAGTAGCGATAACAAGGAGACATGCGATATGGCCTATCAGACGGTGAATCCTGCGAACAATCAGCTTATTAAAACGTACCCGGCGCACAGCGATGCGGATGTGGAGGCGGCGCTGCAGCAGGCGGATGCGCTCTACCATTCTGCCTGGGCAAAAGGCGATATTGAACCGCGGCTGGCGGTACTGCATAAGCTGGCGGATCTGATCGATAGCCGGGCGGAGGAGCTGGCAAAAATCGCTAGCCAGGAGATGGGGAAACTCATTAAGCAGAGCCGCGGCGAAGTGAAACTTTGCGCGCAGATCGCCCGCTATTACGCCGATAACGCCAAATCGTTCCTGGCGCCGGTGAAGTATCCCTCCGAACTGGGTGAAGCCTGGGTTGAGCACCATCCCATTGGCGTCTTACTGGCGGTGGAGCCGTGGAACTTCCCCTATTACCAGCTGATGCGCGTCCTGGCGCCAAACCTGGCGGCCGGTAACCCGGTTATCGCCAAACACGCCAGCATTGTGCCGCACTGCGCGGAGACCTTTGCCCATCTGGTGCGTGAGGCCGGCGCTCCGGAGGGGGCGTGGACTAACCTGTTTATCTCCCAGGATCAGGTGGCGAAGATTATCGCTGACGATCGCGTGCAGGGCGCGGCGCTAACGGGGTCGGAGAAAGCCGGCAGCGTGGTGGCGGCGCAGGCGGCGAAGCATATTAAGAAATCAACGCTGGAACTGGGCGGCAATGATGTGTTTGTCGTGCTGGACGATGCCGACCTGGAGCGCGCGGTGAAAATCGGCGTCCAGGCGCGGCTGAACAACGCCGGCCAGGTGTGTACCGCTGCCAAGCGCTTTATCCTGCACGAAAATATCGCGGATGCGTTCCTGACAAAATTTAGCGAGGCGTTTCGCCAGGTGAAAATCGGCGATCCGCTGGATGAAAGCACCACGCTGGGGCCGCTCTCTTCCAAAGATGCGCTGGATACCCTAAGCAAACAGGTGGACGAGGCGGTGAAAAATGGCGCTAAGCTGCATCTGGGCGGCAAAGCGGTGGCTCGAGAAGGCAATTTCTTTGAACCCACCATTTTGACCGGTATCACCCGTGATAATCCGGCGTACTTCGAAGAGTTCTTTGGCCCGGTGGCGCAGATCTACGTGGTGAAAAACGATGAGGAGGCAATCCAGCTGGCCAATGATTCCCACTATGGTCTGGGCGGCGCGGTGTTCAGTCAGGATATCGAACGCGCCAAACGGATGGCCTCCGCCATTGAAACCGGAATGGTTTATATCAACTGGCTCACCGATACCGCGCCGGAGCTGCCGTTTGGCGGCGTGAAGCGTTCCGGTTACGGACGGGAGCTCTCCGATCTCGGCATCAAAGAGTTTGTGAACCAGAAGCTGGTGGTGGTGCGCCGCTAAGCCTATGACCCGGCCATAAAAAAACCTGCCATTCGGCAGGTTTTTTTATGGCTAATGCTCAGCGCACCTTAACTTTATCGCGGGGCGTTGACCATAATCAGAAGGTGACCCCGCCGCCCACATAGGCGCCATCAATCAGGGTGTGGTTCGGGCGACCCTCTTTACCGTCAACGCTCACATGGCGGTAACCCACTTTCAACGTCACTGGACCAATCGGAGACCAGCTCACGCCGCCGTTCGCTTCAACATAGTTTTTCACGCTGTTGTTCAGACCATCCGGCGCGACATACCCTTCGCCAAACACGTGGATGCTGTCGGTCAGGGCCACGTTCACCCCGCCGCCGACCGGAAACGCGACGCCGTTATCGCCTTTTTTCGGCCCGAGGTAGATGGCTTTCGCGCCGGCGTTGAGCATCACCGGGCCCACTTCCAGGTTGTAACCCGCGCCCACGCCGCCGGTCTGGCTACCATCATCGGTATTCTTCAGCCAGTGGCTTTCGGCGTACAGGCCAGAAGAGGATTTACCCATTTCCATATTCAGATTAGTGAAGTTTTTACCCTGTTCAACGGTAAACCCCACCGCCATGGCGGAACCAGAGACCGCGGTCAGGGCTGCAAGAATAAGGATGTTAAGCTTTCTCATGGTTTACTCCTCGTCAATAAAGTTGTCTGAGGGCACCTTAACAAGCGATGTTTACCTCTGCAAATGTGACTTGCGTCGATTTTTTATGCTGGTTTTGTCAGGAAGGTGTTTTGAAAATGTTGTAATGACGTTTGGTTACGGCGAGGTCAATCATCAAATTTAGCCTGTTTAGCCGTGGTTTAATTGGTGGGCTAAACAGAAACTGAACAGAGCAGTCATTAATTATTAAGGGGCCTATTCATTAAGTTTCTTATAATTTCCAAAAATGTTTCTACTGTTACTTATTAAAACGTTGCTTTACATTTTTCGACGCGCTGCCGACGTTTGGTCCCTGTTTTTGACGAGGTCTCAGAGAGAAGGGGGCCTGCGCCTTAGGGCGCAGGCGGGCAGGTTAGCGTCGTAACCCGGCAAACGCCGCGCGAATTTCCTCTTCCGGCAACTGAATGCCGATAAACACCAGCGTGCTGTGCGGCGTTTCATCGCCCCACGGGCGATCCCAGTCGGCGCTGTAGAGGCGCTGCACGCCCTGGAACAGCAGGCGATTTGGCTCGCAGTCGATCCACAGCATGCCTTTATAACGCATCAATTGCTCGGCGAAGGAGAGCAGCAGATTTTCCATTACCCGTGAAACTTCACTGATATCCACCGGATAGTCGAGCTCGACCACAATCGACGAGACGTCATTCTGTTTTTCTGCCACAAAATGAAAGCGCGGTGTGGCGCTGACAACCTTCTCTTCCAGCATAAAACCGCTGGTGTTAAACAACTGGCTTAAATCGATATCGCCGTGAATGACGGTATAAATCGGCGCCCGCGCGTTAATGCGCGCCAGCCGTTCACGCAGCTTTTCGGTGTCGCCGGCGACGTCGGTTTTGGTTAACAGGATCCGGTCCGCGTAGCCGACCTGCGACTGGGCGATGGTGAACTGATCCATCTGCTGGTCGGCATGGACGGCGTCAACCAGGGCGATCACGCCGTCCAGCAGATAGCGCTCGCAGAGCACCTGATGGGAGAAAAAGGTCTGGATAATCGGCCCCGGGTCGGCCATGCCGGTGCATTCAATCACCAGCCGGTCAAACTCGATTTCGCCGCGATCGCGACTGTCGAGGAGATCGAGCAGGGCGTCTTCCAGTTCGTTGGAGCGTGTACAGCAGATACAGCCGTTGGTCAGGGTTTTAATCTGCGTGGCGCGGTCGCCGATGAGCTGATCGTCAACGGAGACTTCGCCGAATTCGTTTTCAATTACGGCGATTTTGAAACCGTGCTGCTCATTGAGGATATGGCGCAGGAGGGTGGTTTTTCCTGCGCCGAGAAAACCGGTGAGTAGGGTGACTGCAATCGGTGCCATTATTGCCTCCATTAACAGCAGCGTACGCCGCCTTTGCCGTCGCCGCCGTAGCGGGCCTGCTGGCGTTCGCGGAAGAATTCTTCATAAGTCATGTACGGCTGATCCGGATGGTTGGTTTGCATATGCGTGACGTAGTTGTCGTAATCCGGAATGCCAATCAGCATTTTTGCCGCCTGACCGAGATACTTTTTTGCCTGACCTAAGTTACCAAACATTATAAGTTCCAGATAACGAATAAAGCCGGATGGCGGCTAGCGCCATATCCGGCCTACGTTAATGCGCTTTTGGTAGGCCGGATACGCGTAGCGCTATCCGGCATCAGGGTTAATGATGTGACGAGGTCTTCACGCCGCCTTCCGGTACCGGCACATACGGAGTCTCTTTGTCGGTACGCACCTTATTGTTGCGGACATTGAGCCAGGTTTTGATGCCGTAGAAGATGATGCTATACACCACCACCAGGAACAGAATACTCAGGCCGGCGTTGGTGTAGTTGTTGACCACGATATGGTTCATGTTGGCGATCTGCTGCGCGGTCAGCTCGCCGCCGGCGGCAATCTTCTCTTTATACTGCTGAGCCATAAAGAAGAAGCCTTCCATCTGCGGGTTGCTGCTGAACAGCTTCAGGCCCAGCGCCCAGGTGGTGCACAGCAGCAGCCATGCCGCCGGGATAACGGTGACCCAGATATATTTGGTGCGCTGCATCTTGACCAGCACCACGGTGCCAAGCACCAGCGCCACGGCGGCCAGCATCTGGTTAGAGATCCCGAACAGCGGCCACAGGCTCTTCACGCCGCCCAGCGGGTCGACCACGCCCTGATACAGCAGATAGCCCCACAGCCCGACGCAGCCGGCGGTACCGATAATCCCGGCGACCAGCGAGTCGGTTTTTTTCAGGAACGGCACGAAGTTACCCAACAGATCCTGCAGCATAAAGCGGCCTGCGCGGGTACCCGCATCCAGCGCGGTGAGGATAAACAGCGCTTCAAACAGGATACCGAAGTGGTACCAGAAGCCCATATCCGCCATCGGGATGATTTTATGGAATACGTGGGCGATACCGACGGCCAGCGTCGGCGCGCCGCCAGCGCGGTTCAGTACCGAAGGTTCGCCGATATCTTTCGCCGTCTGCAGGATCTGCTCAGGTGAAATCACAAAGCCCCAGGAGCTGACGGTCGCCGCCGCGTGGACGGTGACTTCTTTCAACTGCGCTGCGATCATCGCCGCGTTTTCACCGCCCATTTCATGCAGGTTCGGCATGACGATGCCCAGGCCCGCCGGCGGGGTGTTCATCGCGAAGTAGAGACCCGGTTCGATAATCGA
>JAAIGF010240602.1_pt1 | contig 38887 bp, 59 predicted proteins | sample 6487441 | NCBI WGS metagenome assembly JAAIGF01 (sample SAMN13974129, study PRJNA590717) | phyllosphere metagenome | biome: pepper field; feature: multiple bacterial spot infested pepper fields; material: pepper leaves; isolation source: leaves from pepper fields | host: Capsicum annuum ...
AAGCCCTTCCGCACAATACGGAAGGGCTTCGTCCTTAGAGGCGGCAACGCCTCGAACGGCTCTGTAGCTCAGTTGGTAGAGCGCACGACTGAAAATCGTGAGGTCACGGGATCGACGCCCGTCGGAGCCACTGAACCCCCGCGTAGCTTCTACATCGCGGGGGTTCTTTTATGCCCGGTCAGACCCGGTTTCGCTCGTGGCCCGAATGCGTCTCAAAGCGTCACGGGTGATCGGTGTTGGAGCGCTCGGCGGCGAGGTGTCCTCATTGGTGTCCTCGATCGCCTCAAAGCGCGTTCGCAGCTTCGGCGAGCGCCGCGACTTCTTGATGCCGCCGTAGGATGAGCGCAATTCATCAGGGGGGGGAACCATGCGACGATCATCACTACTCGCGAGCAGCGCTCTCTTTGTGGGCCTGCTGCTCACCGGTTGCTCGAGCGCATCGCTCACGGAGGCTCCCGCACAGAGCGCCGCAGCCGATGCCGCGCTCGCTCCCGTCCCCGAGGTCGTAGGCATGTCCGGTGACGACGCTCGCGACGCGCTCGAGGCAGCTGGGTTCGAAGTCGAGTGGGATGCTGGCGAAGAGACGGTCATCCTCGCGGGCAATTGGACCGTGGATGTGCAGTCGGCCACCGGCGAGGCCGAAGCGGGTTCCACTGTGACGCTCATGGTCTCGAAGCCAGAGGTCGAGAGCGAGCCCGCCACTCGAGAGGCCACGACCGGCGGCCTGGATGCCGTCCACGCTCAGGTCGCGTGCGATGCTCGCGCCGAGCAGGAGTTCCCCTACGGTTACGACCCGCACTGGGTTCTCGGGCGTCTCGCCGATGAGTACCGCGCCGATACTGACGACTGGTTCTTGAAGGTCGAAGCCGAGGTCGGCAACGCGTTCGGGGCGGAGCAGAGCGTCGAGGTCGAGTGCAGGGTCACTGGGTCGAACGACGCTCCGAGCGTGACGTTCTTCGCCGCCTACTGACCCTACGAGGCCCTGCAGGTCGGCGTGTTTCAGCGGCCGAGGATGCGGCGGTTGCGTGAGGCGGTGCGCTGTGCGCGGAGGCGCATGAGGCGATTGACGAGCATGGGTCGCTCTGCGATGACCTCGGGCAGCTCGATGAGGTTGTCGCACCGCTGGTAGTAGCGCGCGGGGCCGGTTCCGGTGAGCTCGCGGATCGCGCGTTCTTTCGCGCCGCTGTGGGCGGGCATGCGTTCTTCGAGATCGAGGATGGCCCGGTCGGTGTCGCTCAGCACTCTCCCATCGTCGGCGGGGCCACCGACAGCGCACATGATTCGAACATGTCTTCGACTCCGGGTAGCATGACGACCGCTCGGATCGGAGGTCGGCATGGGAGCGAACAAGCGCTACGCGGCGCACTACGACCGCCTCATGGACGCCCGCATCCTCGAGCAGGCCATCGCCCGCGCCGACGGCCCGCTGCAGTCGCTCGATCCCGCCGAGCTGGACCTCGAGCACGAGCCCGTGACGCGCACCCCGAAGCCGTCGACGGCGCGCGTGTGGGTGCGGTTCGGGTCCGAGGCGTTCCTCATCCCCTCCGCCGAGCTCGTCGCCTGGACGAACTACGCCTACGCCATCCGGTTCGATGTGCGCGGCACCGAGTACAAGACCTGGGTGTGGTCGTCCGCGGTCGAGGCGGCGACGAAGCGCGCCCGGTGAACGACGAGAGCGCCCCGCCACCCTCCGGAGAGGGTGACGGGGCGCGGGCGTGCAGGCGGTTCAGTGCTGCTCGGTGTCGCGGCGCGCGAGGTCTGCGCTGAGCGTCGAGAGCGGCTCCGGCTTCGCGGTGCTCGGTGGGTCCGGGGTGTAGCCGTTCGGGGTGCGGGCGAGGCCGAGCAGCCAGCCGAGCTTGGGCGTCACGTACGTCTCGAGGACGCGCACGCCGGCGTAGTAGACGCCGGTGAGCACGAGGCCGAGGAACACGGTGAGGGCCGGCTCGAGCTGGTCGTCGACGGGCAGGCCGGTCGCGGCCCAGAGGCCGAGTAGCTGGCCGACGATCGCGGGCACGAGCGTGCGCGCAATCGACGCCCAGACGGCGGCTGCGGCGGTGGAGAGGTTCATGATGCGGGTGCCTCCTCGGCGGTTGTGGAACGACGAAGCCCCCGCCAGGTGGCGAGGGCTTCGGGTCGAGCGGGTGGTGGTCAGGCGGCTCCGGCGAGGAAGCCGGCGAGGATGTAGGACGGGTGCCGGTCGAGGTTCATCCGGGCCCGGTCGTACCTCGTGGTGATGCGCGGGTCGGAGTGGCGGGCGAAGACCTGCGCGTCGCGCAGCGGCACGCCGGCGTCGAGCACCGCGGTGATGGAGGCGTGGCGGATCGCGTGCGGGTGCACGCGGCCCTGGATGCCCGCGTCGCGGGCGATCTGCTTCACCCAGGCGTAGGCTCCCATCCGGTCCTGCTGCGCGCCGGAGGCGCGGGTCACGATGAATCCGGCCGTGCGGCCCTCTGCGGCGCGCTCGAGGGTGCGCAGCACGGGGACGGGCAGCGGGATCGTGGCGGGCTTGGAGCCCTTGCCCCAGACGCGCAGCACCCGGTGGCCGCGTTCCTCGTCGGCGAAGCCCTCGATCGTCGCCGAGCACGCCTCGCTCACGCGCAGGCCGAGCATCCCCATGAGGACGATGAGCGCTTCCTTCGCCGGCGACGCGCGGCGGGCGGTCTGGATCATGGCACCGAGCTGCATCCGGTCGAGGTACAGCACCCGCGACTCGTCGAAGCGCACCTTCGGCATTCGCAACATCACGGTCGGGTCGACGGCGATGCGGCCGTCGGCAGCGGAGACGCGGTAGAAGCCGCGCAGCGTGTTCAGACGGCGGGCGACGGAGGAGGGCATGTTCCCCCGGTCCTCTTCGAGGTGGCGGGCGAAGAACTCGAGGTGCGCCCGCTCGACCTCCATCGGCGGGACGTTGACGTCGCGGCACCACTGGAAGAACAGGCGCAGGTCGCCGGTGTAGAGCTTCCGGGTCGCGCCCTTGTAGCGGGAGAGGAACGCCGCTGCGGCGATCTCCTCCGGCGTGATGGTCGAGAAATCTGGCAGGGCTGAGATAGCGTCGCGCATGGCGACCTCCACTAGTACTGGATGTCGTCAGCCCCCGTTCGGTGTTCCAGCACCGGCGGGGGCGCTCTCGTTTTCCGAGAGGCCCCCGACGGTAGCCGTCATCCCTGTGCCCGCGCTCCCAACTATTGCGTTCCCAATAGCTGCGCACGTTGGGTGAGCTGGGGGGCGACGGCGGTTAGCGCGCTCGAAGTCACGGGTAGGATCGCGAGCCATGGGGGAAGAGCGGAATGCTATCTATCAACTCGCGGAGCGCACGAGCGACCGGCTACCCGTCGGGCAAGCTGCTGAGCCGGTCCTCCTTTTGGTGACCTCACGCTGACATGTCGATCTCGCTTCTTGGAATCATCTTCATCGGCCTGGGCCTTACCGGATGGCTGTTCTCCGAACGTCTCTTCGTAGCGACGCTTGCTGCTTCGGCTGTCTTCTCCACCTCTGCAGCGGTGACGATTGCGAACAACGGCATTCCGCCGTTCCACGTCCTCGCGACGATGGCCCTCGTGTCGGCGTTCGTGTCCAAAGTCCGCGGCACGAAGTTGCTTCACCCTGCGGTACCGATCCTCGGCGTCCTGGTCGCCTGGGTGATTCTCGTCACCGCTTGGGCTCCGGCTCTCTTCCAAGGACTTCCCATCCTCGACCCGCGAGCTGGCATCGATCGGCAGGTCTACGACCCGACGCCACTGCAGTACACCCCTTCGATGGCCGCCCAGGTTGGCTACCTCATCGTCGGCATCGGCGTCGCGATCTACCTCGGACAGCGAGAGCGACTCTCACCTGCATTCCTGACTGTGCCGATGTTTCTTGGCTCGGCGCTGAGCGCCCTGCGTCTCGTGCCCGGCTTTGGAGCGCCGATGGACGAGATCTTCCGAAACTCAGCCTCAGCGGGATACCTCGGCTTCGTTGAGCGCCACTACGGGGTATTCGCGGAGCCGTCCTACCTCGCTGTCTTTTCGATCGCTGCGCTCGCTTTCGCGGTCTACCGCCTGCGCCCCTCCCGAGGATTCGAGCGGGCGGCGCTCATCGCAACCCTCGTCCTCGGCCTGGTCAACCTCTTCGGCACGTCGTCGGGTACCGGTGCACTCGGCTTCGTGATCTTGGCCGTGATCGCAGTGGGGTATTACGCCTTCCGATTCCTATTCGCTGGGATGCGGCTCAACTCCATCTGGCTGCTTGTTCCGTTCGTGATCGGCATCGGGTTGCTCACCCCGAACCCGTTGACCGCCTCGATCACGGAGATTCTCGACGACAAGTCCGGGAGCGCCTCATTCCGTAACCGCTTCGCGTCCGACCTCTTCTCCCTCGATCTCACGTGGAACACGTTCGGCCTCGGCGTCGGGCTCGGGGCCAGCCGCCCCTCCAGCTTCGCGTCGCTCGTGCTCAGCAATATCGGTGTCCTGGGTTTCCTGCTACTCGCGGTAGCGCTCTGGATCGTCATCGCCCGAGTGCGATTGCTCCCTGCGTGGGCGCCAGCGGCAGTCTCGCTCTTTGCGCTCATCCTCGCGAAGGTCATCTCCGAACCCGCGCTCAGCACGCCGCTGCTGTGGCTCCTGGTTGGGGCGTGCATGTATGCCGGCCGTCAGCGGGTAGGCACTCGCACCCGCGGCGAGAATCCCGGGAGGGCGTCTGTATTGAACGCCCCTCCGGGCTCGCGCGTATAGCCGCTCAGTCGGCGAGGAACGCGGCGTACAAGTCCGCGTGGCCGGCAGCCGACAATAGGGTCGGTATCTGGAACACGTCGGAGAACTGCCCCGTCATCCCCTGCTCGATCCCGCTGGGCGTGTCTCGGCCGAGCGCGTGGAGATTCGCGGTGCTGTTCCGGTTGAACGCTCCCTCCCACCGCGCGACGAGAACGCCATCGAGATAGAAACTCACACCTCCCGGATCGGCCGTCAAGGTGAGCAGGTGCGGCTGACCGACCGTCACTGTCCGGGTCGACGGGCCGACCTGTTGGAGTGTGAAGGTGGTGTCGTAGGCGAGAAGATGGATGGTGCCATCCGTTCGCACCTGCAGCGACCAAGCAACGCCACCGTTCTGCTGACCCAGGCGAGCAAAGTTCCGCCCCACGACACTCACCTCTGCTCCGGGATTGCCGCTCATTTGCAGCACGCAGCACGCGGAGAAGTACCCCTGAATCCAGCTCTGGTTGTACGAGTTCTGCATAATCAGCGTGCCGCCGCCCACCTGCATCGACTTGTCGTCGGGCTGGGACGGAACGATCGACCCGGCACGGTAGGTCGGTGCCGTGCCGGAGATTGTGGCGGTGTGGCCGGCTCCCGAGGCGTCCGCGATGTCTGTCCCCGACACCTCGTCGAGCTTCCACCAGACGAGCGGGTCGAGGGAGGCGATCGCCGAATCGAGATTGGTCCGATCGATGACGGGCTCGTGTGTGAATCGGGCAGGCGAGGCGGTGATGGTGAGCAGTCCGTGCGCGAGGTTCGCGGCGACGACCATCTCCGCACCGACGCTGCCGTTCTCCCCGGTGGAGTAGGTCTGCCCGGTCGTGGATCGTGCCTGCAGCTCAAGCTGCCGGTTGAGGTGCTGAATCGCCCAGTATCCGGCCCCGGGGTTCTGCCCGCGGTCCCACCCGTACACGTACGCGCAGGCGTCGTAGATCGCCTTGTCCTCGACGCGCGGGAGCTGATGGTCGGTGGCCTGGGGGTAGTAGATGTCGGCCGTCCCCGGCCAAGGGTAGATCGTTCCTCCCGGCGCAAGGATGCGCCCGCCTGCGGGGAACGGGTGCGGCCCGAACGTGCCGACCTTGAAATCGAAGTTCAGCAATGCGTCGTAGATCAACTCGGCGTGACGCGTGAGCGCATGCGGCAGCGCAAGCGCGGCGTCCCACGCGAACGCGAAACTGCTGTACAGGCTCGACGCGGGCGACACCATGTAATTCGGGTGGATGCGGTTGTGGTTGACGACCGTGCCGTCGGGGTTGACGTTGGTCCCGTTGAGGAACGTGGCCGGAACCACCCCGTTGACGGGCACGTTATCCGCGAGGTCGGCGGGGATCGCGTTGTACGAGATGCCCATGTTGATCAGCGACCGCCACCACTCGCCGTAGTTCGCGTGGCTCGGCTGCATCATCATCGCCATGATGACGACGGGAGCGTGCCAGGCCGTCTCCTCCGACTTCGAGTCGCCCGGCGCTACCTCGGCACCGGTGCGGTCCTTCCAGTACGGAATGACCGTCGGGCCCCAGATCGCCGGGCGCATCCGGTTCGCCTCCCAGACGATCATCGCAGAGATCGCGTCCTTGCCGGACTGCGAGAGCTCGTCCCACACCATCCACGCCGCCGAACCGATGAGGTAGGCCCACAGGGTGTACTGCTGGTTGCAGGCCGAACCGGGACCGATGTTCTGCGGACCTCCCCATCCCGTGCCGCCGTTGTTCGCGAAGTGCTTGGCGGTGAGCGATGTGACCAGACGAACGATCTGCAGGCGGGCCGCGGCAACCGTGCCCCCGACCTCGGCTTCGTCGAACTTGCCGCGCTTGAGCAGCGCGGCGAGGGTGAACGCGGCGTTCGCGGGGATGCGTATGTTCATCTCCGTCAGCCCACCAAAGTCGGTGATGGGTGCCGTACCGGGGTAGGTGGTGGTGATCCAGGACCACGCATACTTCGCGGCGTTGTTCGTCGCCTCGACAAGCAGCGCTTCGATCCGCGTGGCGACGTCGCGCTGCGCGACCGGATCGCGCAGGACCGCGCCGAGCGGGCTCGAAGGGTCTTCTGCCTGCTGAACAATCGTGGCCCATAGTGCGGCCTCGGCGAGACGCTCCGGCAGCTCGGCCTCGGGCACGCGTCCGGCGGCGTCGAGGGACGCGATGCCCTGCGGGGTGCCCTTGCGCGCGTCGATGAGGGTCTCGACCTGTGCATCCGTCGGCAGCTCGATCTCGCCGAAGCTCACCCATCCGCTCATGCGGCCACGCTCCTGTTCTTGAAGACCCACTTCGTCGGGTCGCTGTTGTCGATCCAGATGCCCGCCTCCGGCGGCACCTCCGCCTCGTCGGGGCCGAGCCACGCCGGGCCAAGCGGCAGTGCCACCCAGCCCTGCACGGGGCGGGTGTCGAGGTCGATCCCGGTCGCCGCATCCGCCTCGAGGGGCTGCAGCGTCTTGTGCACCGCAGGCTGCTCCACGCGGCGACCAGCGGTCGGTGCGACGCCGAGGACGCCCTCCCACGGCTCGATGTGGGACGCGACGATCTCGAAGTCGTACGCCCACATCGTGACCGGCAGACCGTCCGGGCCGAGGAAGCCCGGCTGGTCGACCGCGGGCAGCAGCACCGTGCCGGCATGGCCGTCCTGGATGGTGAGGGTCTCCGTGATCGCGGAGAGGATCGTGCCCGTTGCCGCGTGCGTGATCGTCGCCGGCGTGCGACGCCCGTCCGCGTCGATGAAGACGGGGCGGATGGTGAGGGTCAGGCGGATGCCGGTGCCGGTGTGGGTGAGCGCGGCACCGGCCTGCACGGGCACGGTGGTGATGCCGTCGGGGAGGGCCATCGGTTCTCCTACTCGGGGTCGGGCACGTCCGCGGCGATCGCGGCGCGCTCCTGGTCGGTGAGCGCGGCGGAGTCCTCGCCGTGCCGTTCGGTCATGCGGCGCGCGTAGCCCTTGAACGCCGAGCGCAGCACGCGGTACAGCTGCACCACGGCCCACTCGCGCGAGCGAGCTCGCTCGGTCTCGCGCCACAGCTGCTCGACCGTCGGCGTCTTGGACGCGTCGCCGTTGCGGCGGGAGACGACGATGCTGGCGATCGCGGTGACAGCGGCACCGAGGAGCAGGAAGATGCCAGTGAACGTCGGTGCGACCCAGTCGGTGCCCATCAGCCTGCCTTCTGCCGTCGAGGAACCGTCTTCGCGTCGATGACGACCTTGACGATGAGGAAAAGCATCCGGCCGGCGAAGTGGGATGCGAAGCCCGCGAGCGCCGCGCCGGAGACGACGCGCATGTGATCGCCCACCTCGTAGGCGAGGAAGAGCACCGTGCCGGCGTAGGCCGTCATCGCGGTGGCGATGATGATCGCTGGCACGATCTCGATGCGGCGGAACCGCGGCGAGTCGCGCGCCAGGCCGACAAGCGCGACCGGGGCGGCAGCGAGGATCGCCCATGCCCAGACCGGCGTCCACCCCTCGGGCGCCGCCTCGCGGAACGCCGGCACACCGGCGAACACCGCACTGATGGCGACGTACACCGCGAAGGCGTAGCCGAGGAGCAGACTGAGGCGGTAGGCGGGGACCTCGAAGAACAGCCACCGCTCGAGCCACGACGGGCGCCGCGGCGGGCGCACCACGGGCGGACGGCGACGGCGGGCAGTGTGCTGTTCGGTGTCCTCGAGGATGGGGTCCATCACCCCTCCGCCGGCTTCGGGTCCAGCGACTCCGCTTCGGCTCGCAGCCGCTCGGCGAGCGCCTCGACGAGGGAGCGCAGCGAGTCGAGCTCGGAGCGCTCCTGCGCCGACAGCGCGATCGCGGCGGCGTTCGCCTCGAGGTCGGCGTGCGTCGGCAGGTTCGCCGCCTCCACGGCCCGCGCGGCGCCCTCCTGCGCGGTCGCGAGGATCGCGTCGAGATTGATGATCTTGTCGCCGTTGAGCGAGCGCACAGCCTCGAGCAGGGTCGCGTCGCGGGCGGCGTCCTTCGCGTCGTTCTCGGCGATGCTGCGCCGGATGGCGGGCAGCAGCGTCGCGACGGTACCGCCGCCGGGCAGGATCATATTGAAGAGCGTCTTCCACGGCAGCGGCTCGATCTGCAGATTGATCGTGTCGAGGTAGTCGAAGACGCTGCGGCCCTTGTGGGTCATCTGGAACAGCGTCTTGTACGGCAGCTCCTCGCTGACCGCCTTGCGGATGAGCGTGATCTCGGCCTGAGTGACCATGGTGTCCTCCAAGGGTGTGCCGGAGTTGCCGGCAAGAGCGGGTTGTGCAGCGGTGATGCGCGCCCACGCCGCGGAAGCGACAGGGCCGCGCGGGTCGACGGCAGTCGAGATGGAGACGCCAGTACGGCACTCCTCGTGGCAGTGCGGCCCCGTCGATTGGTCCGAGCCGGACCAGACCAGCCAGGAAGCGCGCTGCGCCCACGGCAGGTGCAGCAGCGGGTCGCCGACGTAGCCGAGTAGCGCGCCCGACTGGAACCGGGTGCCGACGTCGGGGCGGCCGCGGTCCTGCAGCTGGTGCAGGTGGTGGCGCATCGGGTCGCCGTCGTATACCACGGCGATGTAGAAGCCGAACGTGTTTGTTCGGGACTTGAGCACGACACGGCCGGCGGCCTTCGCGATGTGCTTGCGGCCGGTGGCGGGCGACTGATCGGAGCCGTAGTGGAACGACGGCGACCCCTTGAAGATGCGATGTCCGAACGCGGAGCGCTCGGGCAGGTCGTTGAAGCGGAGCGGCCAGCTCATGAGCGCCTCCTCATCACGTGCGCGGGGTCACGTACTGGATCTGCAGGTAGCGGGCCGTCGACTCGATGATCCCGTCGGCGCTGCCGCCGCCGACGCGGCGAGCGATGAGCCGCCACGTGAGCGCCCCGGAGAGCCGCCCGGTGCGGGCGCTCGCGATCGGCCGCCAGCGCAGCCCCGTCTCGCCCATCGTCGGGACGACGACGATCTCGCGGCCGAGCGGCCCGTCGAAGCTGGCGCCGCCGTAGCCGATCGCGAAGTCGAGGCGCTGCGATTCGACCGTGTCGCCGGCGGCGAATCCGGCGGTGATGATGGCCTCGAAGTCGCACCCCGGGTCCGGGATGGAGAACTGGACCAGGCCCGCGCTGCCGCCGTTGCCGTCGGGCTGTACCCGGAACGTGCCGGAGTGGGCGTCGCCCGGACCCCACGGAACTGACCACGTGCCGATCTCCTCGCCGCCGCCCGCACGCGGGCGGTTCGGCGAGAACCGGCGCAGGTCCCAGAGACGCACCTCGTTCGTCTGACTGACCACGGCGTAGTGCAGCGGCACGAGGTACCGCTGTCCGGGCAGGCGCACGAAGCCCGTGGCCGGGTCGGTCGACACGAGCGAGCGCCAGTCGGGCAGAGCAGACGGGAACGCGGAGAAGTCGCCGGCGTCGAGGACCACGAACCGGGACTCGCCGGGCGGGGACTGCTCGATTCCGTACCAGAGCAGCTCGCGGCAGATCAGCCGGCCGGCGTGCGTCATCACCGCGGGCGCTGCGAGCGGCACGATCTGCGCTTCCGTCTTCGCGCCAACGATCTCCGGCATCGTGATCTGCGCCGCCTGCCCCTGACCAGGCGCGATTGTGACCGCGCGCTGGCCGGGTACCGGCGTCGCCGCCCAGTCGCCCGGCTCGGACACGACGTCGGCCGTCGCGAGCGCCCAGCGGAGGGCGTCGTCGTCGCGGCCGATCTCGGTGCCGAATCCTGCATCCGCCATCGCGGTCTCCTCTATTTCTCGGTCGCTCGGCGGCGATCGCGCGCTGCCAGCTGGGATACGGCCGACCACAGCAGGTCAGCTTCGGACTGCTCGGCACCGCCGACGACCGGTGTGACGGTCTCGTCACCGCCGTTCGGCTTCTCGATGCGCACCGACGTGATGCGGTCGTCGAACACCGGCCCGTCCGGCTGCCCGTTGACGAGGCGCTCGGTCATGCGGAGTCGCTCACCGAGGCGAAAGCCGCCGGGGGTGTTGAACTGGAACGCGCCGTCCTCCGCCAGCGTGACGCTGAGCGTCGACGTCGGGACGGTGTCGGCGAGCGCGGCGCGGCCGGCCTGCTGCAGGTACGCGGCGAAGCGCTCCTTCTCCGCAGTCGGCACCTCGGAGGCGGGCCGGTTGGCGTAGTGCTTCGGCACCCGGAACGGGTCCGAGAGCGAGTCCGGCCACTCGAACGTGAAGCCGGTTGCATCGCGGGGCCGCTCGATGCGGCGATCGAAACGGGCCCGCATGGCATCGTCGGGCGTGTGCGCCCATGCGCGGGCTGCTTCCTCGCCGGGGCCGCCCGGGTAGGCGTCCGTGGCGGCTACCCGCGACTGCTTCCACCGGCCGGGTCGCAGCGGGCCGTCGAGGGTCAGCAGGGCCGGGTACTCGGCGGGCTCGATGATGTCGAGCACGTACTCGCCGCCCTCGCGCCACACGTCGATGCCGAGCCCGGCAGGCTCGAGCACCGGCAGGATGGCCTCGGCGAGGGTCAGCATCCGCACCGGCGGGAAGGCAGGGCTGGCGCCGCGGTGCTGGTTCTCCGAAGCCCACCGGAAGACGTAGCCGGCGCGGGTGAGGTTGCGGGACACGATGTCACGCACCGCGGACTCCGCATCCGCGCCCTGCCACTGGAAGTAGCCCGACTGGTTCGTGACCGTGCCGGCCGTCGTCGGGCCCGTCGCGACGGCCTGGCCGAGCTGTGCGAGCGTCGCCGGTGCGATCGGTGCCTCCGGGGCGACGAACGCGAGCGTGTCGTCGAGGATGCACCAATGGTCCCGCACCGCGAACACGCGCGTCGGGTCCTCGGCGTCGCCGAACGGGCCCTCGGTCTCCTCGATGAAGGCGGTGAAGAGGCGGCCATCGCGGTGCTCGATCTCGACCCAGGCGGCGTCGTTGTCGAGGTACCCGTACCGGATCGCGTCATGAGCGCGGTCGACGCCGAAGGTGCCGACGCCCGCCCCGTTATAGACCGCAGTGAGGTCGTGCTCGGTGAGGTCCGCGGGGAGGATGCCCTGCATCCGCTCATTGCCGATGCACACGGTGATGCTCGTCACAGGGCCTCCCTCCGCTTCGGCCGGAACGTCAGCGACGGGATGCCGGCGCCCTGGTTCGTGATCTGCACCTCGGATGCCGTGCCCGGCTGCAGCTGCGCCCAGTCGAACGACTCGAGCTGCCCCCACGGGATGTGCGTGCGGGTGCCTCCGCGCACCAGGTACGCGGCGGTCGCCTTCGAGTCGAGCTCGAGGAACGAACCCTCCGGCACCGGGATCGTGCCCGCGACGCGGTGGCCGTCGATCGTGAGCGCGAAGCCCGCCGACGGGGACGGGAACCGGGCCACCCACGGCACCGGCTCAGTGCCGGGGTTGTCGACGCGCACCCGCCCGGCCTGACGCCCCGCGGTACGGCGGAACGGGTAGCCGGGGTAGTACGACACCGGAGCAGCGGATGCGCTGGCGAACTCGAGCGAGACCGTCGGCAGGTACCAGTACGGGTCGTGCGCGACCAGCTCCCACAGCCCCTCGAAGACCTGCGCGCCGAGCGGATCGATGCTCGCTCGCTGGGGCGCCCCCGTGAGGCGGCACCGCAGCGCGAGCAGGTCATCCCCCGCGAGCGTGAGGAGCTCACAGTCGGCATCCGGCGAGAACGCCCGCGACAACGCGCCGTAGAGGGCCCGGAACTCGTCCGGGCCCCCATCGGCGGCCAGCACCAGCGGCAGCATCACATCGCGCTCAAGCACGTTCGAACCGGTCGCGACCGATCCGTCCCGACCCGCCGTGCGACGCGCGCGCACCTCGTAGGCCGGCGAGAACGGGCCCTCGAGTCCTGCATCGGTCAACACCGCGGGCCCGTTGATGATGTCCCACGTGCTGCCGTCGACGCCGCGGAGCCAGTAGGGCTTGCCGGCGTTGCCACTGCGGTTCACCCGGTCACCAGCCTTCCGCCGGCGCCCATGCGAGCGCGGGTCATGCTCTTCTCTTGCTCGCGCACGAGCTCGCGCTCGTCACGAACGATGACCGGGCCGTTGAAGACGACGCCGCCTCCAGGCGTGGAGCCGACCTCGCTGGCGAAGGCCGTTGCGAGGCGCTTGAACTGCGGACCAGCGAGCGGCGTGACTGCCTCCGGGTAGCGGCCCTCTCCGATGTTCGCGAGCACACCGCCGGGTACGTTGCGCACGATGGCGCCGGTCGCCAAGCGAGGGATCGTCGGGATGCTCAGGTTGATCGAGCCTCCGGTGAGATCAGAGAGCCCTCCGGCGAGCCCATTGATTCCCTCGATGGCGCCGTTGACGAGGTCGATGATGCCGTTGATTGCGCCTCGCGCGATCGACTGCACCCCGTTCCATATCCCCGAGAAGATGTCCTGAATCCCCTGCCATGCCATCTTCCAGTTGCCGGTGAAGACGCCCGTAATGAAGGTCACAAGCCCGGCGAGCACGTCGGTGATGGTCTTGATGACCGGCTGTAGGTAGGTCGACAGCGCGTTGACTACCCCCGTAATCACCGGGATCAGCACTGCTATAGCGAGCTGCAGCGGCACGAGTGCCGCCTGGATCAGGAACCCGATGATCTGAGCGAGGGGCGGGAGGATGACCATCACCAGATCGAGCAGCGGGGTGATGAGCGCGAGGATCGGAGTGAGCAGGGGCAGGAACGCGGCCACCAGCTGCAGCACGATCGGGGCGAGCGCCTGGAACAGCGACGCGAGGATCGGAAGAACGGCCTGCACGATGGGTGCGAGAGCCGCCAACAGCGTTCCGATGACCGGCACCAGGGCGCTGATGATCGGCACGAGCGCCCCGGCAATCGCGGGCACGAGCACCGGGAGTATCTCCGCTGCGAGCTGGGCGAACATCGTGACGAGCTGCAGCAGCACCGGCACCACCATCGGCAGCACCGTGGCGAGTGCTCCACCGATCACACTGGCCAGCTGCTGCAGCGCCGGCAGGATCACCGGCAGCAGCGGGGCGAGCGTCTGAAAGACCAGCATCAGCGGCGAAAAGGACGTGACCGCCTCAAGGATGCCGCCGAAGTCGATGCCACTGTTGAGCGCATCCGTGAGCCACTGGATGCCCGGCGCGAGGAACGAGCCGATCTTCTCGCCGACGGAGCCCGCGACCACCTCGAGGGGGCCGAGTGCTGTCGTGAAGGCCTGCAGCAGCGGCGCGATCTGGGGGAAGATGCCGCCGAAAATCCCAGCGCCGATACGGCCGAGCGAGGCACCGACGTTGGCGAGGGCGCCGCGGAAGGTGTCGCCCGAGGAGAGCGCCGCGCCGCCGAGGGTGTTCTGCATGACGGAGGCGAAGTCCTCGAACGAGACCTTGCCCTGCGAGACCATCTTCTGGGCCTCTTCGTTGGTGACGCCGTACATCGACGCGAGCTTCGGCAGGATGCCGATGTTGCGCTCGAGCAGCTGCTGCAGCACCTCGCCGTCGAGCTTGCCGCGGGCGGCGACCTTGCCGAAGATCGAGCCCATGTCGGTCATGTCGGTGCCCGCGATGGTCGCCGAGTCGGCGACGAGCTTGAGCACCCGCTCGAGCTCCATGCCCGGGGCGATGCCGGAGGCGACCAGCGTGCCGGCCACGCCGGCCGCCGCGTCGAGGCCGAAGGCCGTGCCGCGCACCGAGGCGAGCGCGTTCTGCATGATGCCGTCGATCGACTGGGCGGAGTGGCCGAGGCCGTCGAGCTTCGCGGTCGCCTGGTCGAGCGCGTCGAGCCTGGCGAAGCCCTTTACGAGCGCCGCGCCGACGCCGGCGGCGATGGTCGCGCCGACGGCGATCGCGCCGGCGGCCGCTGCCTTGCCGGCGGCGCCCATGAGGCGGCCGCCGAGCCCGCGACCCGACTTGTCGGCGGCGCCCTGCACCTCCGAGCCGCCGAGCGACTTCTCGATGTCGCCCTTGACGCCGGGCATCTTCGTGTACAGCGCCAGGTAGGCGGAGGCGATCTCGGTCGACACCCGGGGCCTCCTTCCGTGAGGTGGCCCCGGGCGGGGCGTCAGGTGCGGTTCCGGGCGCGCCAGGCGGCGGCGCGGGATGCGTACCGCTGCTCATCCGCTCGCTTCTCGTGCGCGAAGGCGGGTGGCTGGTGCGGCTCGGGACGGTTGCGGTTCTTACGGCTGTCCTCGGTCTGCATCCACGCAAGCACCTGCAGCCGGTAGTCGAGCGCGTGCAAAACGGTGGCCTCGGTGGTCCACGCGAGCGGGCCGCCGATCGACCGCCAGAGTGCGCATCCGGGCGGCAGCTCGGCGGTGTACTCGGCGAGCGCTGTGGCGCCGCATCCGGGGTGGTCGAGGTCGATGCCGTATTCGGCGCGGAGCGATGCCCGCAGAGGCCCTCGGTGGTGTTCGAGGGCGTCTGCGAGCATCAGGAGTTTGGGTTGAGGGCCTCGAAGATGTCGCCTACGAACTGGACGCCGTCGGTGATGGAGACGCGGCCGTTGGGGCCGCGGAGCTTGTCGAGCACGCCGCGGTACGCCTGTTCGCCGACGAGGCGGCGGAGGAGGTCGGGGAAGCGGACGGCGTTGTCGTCGCGTTGGGCGGCTCGGAGGTCGTCGAGGAGTTCGAAGTCGTCGAGGGCCTCGTCGGGGACCTCGACGGTGATGCCGCGGAGGGTGACGCGCTTGCCGTTGTCGATGGTCTCGACCTTGGGCTTGTCGGTCTTGGGCTTGTGGTCAGCGGGCTTCTTCGCGTTGGCGGGGCGGGGCTTGGTGCTCATGGGGCGGGCTCCTTGGGTTGGGGGGGGCGTGGCTGGTGGGTGGGGCAGCGGGAGGGAGCGAGCCATCGCCCCGATGCGTCTCCCTCCCGCTGGTCTGTTACTCCGCGGCGGCGGCGGGGTCGACGTCGGTGCTGGCACTGATCTGCATGGCGCCGGCGCCTTCCTCCTCGCCGGCGACGGCGGGGTCGTTGGTGAGGAGGATGTAGTCGCCGATGATCTCGACGGGGAAGGTGTAGCCGGTGATGTCGGCGTTGGTGTGCGCGACCTCCTGGCGCTCGCCGATCTCGCCGACCTCGATGATGTAGCGGTAGTGAACGGCCTCGTCGTCGATGTCGTAGAGGTCGATGACGAAGACGCGCTTCTCGACCTTGCGTCCGGCGGAGGCTCGGAGACGGGCGACGCCAGCGGTGACGGTGCGCTCGCGGACGTTGTGCTGCAGGCCGAGGGTGAGGGCGGTGGTCTCGAGCGCCTGGAACTGGAAGCTCAGGCCGGACTCGTTGATGACGGAGCGGACGACGCGGCCGCCCTGGTGCCCGCGGTGGCGGGTGACGGAGTCGGAGGGAGTGAAGGGGATGCCGTCGGTGTGCAGCCATCCGGTGTCGGTGAAGGCTGCGATCGCGGAGAGGTCGGTGTCGAGCTCGATGGCGCTGATGTCGGTGCCGTGCGGGGCGGTCCAGACGGCGTCGAGGTCGGAGCCGAAGATGCGGGCGTTGTTGGCGTTGGCGGCCATGGGGTTCTCCTTGCGGTGAGGGTTAGCCGGTCATGGCCGGCAGGGGGTGGTCAGGCGCGGCGGGCTCGGATGGTGAGCTCGTGCGTGAACGTGTAGCGGGGCGACCCCGTCGCGGGGTCCGGGTCGGCGTAGACGCCGCTGGTCTCGGTCACTCCCCGCACGAGCGGCATCCCGCCCGCCGCTTCGAGGGAGAGGTGGCGGGCTCGGTTCGCGAGGCCGGACGCGGCGACAGTGCTTTCCGCCCACACCTGGACGGTGATTTGCGCGCGATCGACCACGCGGTTCATCGCGGTTCCGCCGGTGCGCCAAGCGCGGATGAACTCGGCGGGCCTCGGGTTAGGCACGAGCGTCGCCACGCGTACCCCTTCCAGCGCGTCGGCAAGGTACTTGCGGTAGAGCGCTTCGGCGTCGGGGAAGACGGGCTGCATCGTCACCTCGCTGCGTCGAGCGAGCGCGTGAGGGACTTCTCCTCGGCCTCGCGCTTCGCGGCTTCCTCGTTCTCCGTCTGCACGAAGACGCGAGCGGTGTACTTGTGCGTCTTCACCACGAGCTTGTTGCCAGGCCCCGCAGCACGAGCGGCGCGGGCGCCGCGGCGCGCGAGCTCGTCGATGACGGGCTGCGACTTGAGCACCTCGCGGATGCCCTTGATGTTGAGCTTGACGCGGGGGTTCGTCATCCGTCGACCCTCCTCAGCGTCGCGACGTTACCGCGGACGCGACCGTTCGGGTGGCGCCACTCGCGGGTGCCTCCCTCGACCTCGTAGAGGTCTCCGCGGGCCGTCACGCGGTCGCGCGGGCCGAGGACGGATCGCGCCGGCAGGTAGACCGTCGGCTCGACCACGACGCGGTCGTGGCCCGGCTCGCGCGGCTCTGAGACCGAGCCCGGGTCGAAGGCGTAGATGCCAACGGATGCCGGGGCGGTCCAGGACGGCTTAATGTTTCCGTGCGCGTCCTCCTGCTCCCCTTCGAACGTCTGATGCTCGATGTGCTCGCTGATGCGGCGGCTCACAGCACGGCTCCCGGGTCGCGGTAGAACGGCGAGTGCTTGGGGATGAGGTCGATCTCGAAGGCGCCGCTCGTCGATACGCCCTGCAGCTTCGCGAGTTCGTCGTCCGTGAGGCCGAGGCCTCCGGGGACGTCGCCGCCGTAGGTCGCCGACTCGCTGTAGGGGCCGGTGGTGGTGTTGCGCTGCCGGATGCCCTCCGGGTTGCGGAAGACGCGGGTGACCATGTCGACCGTGACGTCGCGCGCCAGGTCGAGGAGGTCGGTCGTCGGCGGTAGGAGTTCCTGCTCGGCGTCGATTCGAGCCTGCAGGTCGGGCACGCGGCGGCGGATCTCGCGCTCGGCCTTGCCGATCCACAGCGCGAGCTGCGCTTCATCCTCGGGCTTGTCCTCGCCGATCCAGGAGTCGGAGACGTCCTTCGGCTCGGTCCACGCGGCCATGCGCACCTCCCGGGTGGTGGGGACGGGGGCGAGCACGTGCTCGCCCCCGTCCGCTTCTCAGTCGGACGCGGTGGCGTCCGTGGCCGCCTCGACGGGCGGCTCGGTCTCCTTCGGCTTCGACGCGCGGCGCTTGGCCGCGGGCTTCGGCGCGTCGGGGTTCTCCCAGCTCGAGTCGAGCGTGGCCGCGGTGGCCTCGTCGACGCGGATGACGACCTTGGTCGCCTTGTTAATCAGTCGGATGAGATCCCTCATCAGCCCTCCTCGGGGGTCTCGATGACCGCGAAGCGGTCGGCGAAGACGTACCAGGCGAAGACGACCTCCATGCGGAGCGCGACCTCGTTGTGGCCCTTGAGGTCACGACCGGTGTTGTCCGGGTCGCCGTAGGGGATGACCTCGAACGGCAGCTCCTTCTGCAGGCCCCAGCGGATGCCCTCGTCGAAGTCGCCCAGGATCGCGCGCACGCCGTTGTCGGCGGCCTCCGGCCGCGACGAGACGGTGTTCGACACCGACGCGCGGAGGCCCTCGAAGGTGCTGACGTTCACGCCGAGACCGAGCTCCGGGAACTTCTTGCGGCCGTCGGCGTACCGAGCGGTGGCCAGCGTCCACGCGTAGGCGGGGTCCAGCGCGAGGCCCGTCGGGACCACGTCGCCACCGATGACGAGTCCCGCAGCGGTCTCGATGTCGAGGTCGGCGTTGGCGCCGATCTCGACCCGCTTCGTGGTCGTGTTCAGGTAGTTGGTCCAGCCAGGGATCTCGGTGCCGCTGCGCGGGTTGATCCGGTAGTACGCGCCGAGGTCCAGGGCTCGCGCGATGGCACGCGAGCCCTTCGTGGTCATCTTCTCGAGGACACCGAGCTGGTAGTCCTCATCGGCCCACATGAACTCGTTCGAGGTCCGGTAGGTGACGACCGCCTTGCGCGGGACTGCGGTCACCGAGGAGGGCGTCGCCTTCGTGTTCGACTTCGGCGCGGACTCCTCGACGAACTCCGCCTTGGGGTCGTCGTCGAAGGTGACGATGGTCGCGGGGCCGAACTTCATCGGCTCGGCGTTGGAGAGCGCGGCGATGGTCGAGCCGTACTTGACCTTCTCGACCATGCCGTCGAGGATCTGGGTGGGCAGGATGCCGGTGAGGTCACCGGAGTTGTAGGTGGGCAATTCGATGCTCCTTGCTCAGTTGGCCTTGCTCACGCCGAGCGAGCGGAGGAAGCCCCGCTCGGGCGACTCGGGCACGGCCGGCGGGATTTCGGCGATGTTGGGGATGACGTGCGTCGGCGCCTGGCCGGCGGACACGGCGGCGGCGAGGGCCGTCGCGGACTCCTCGAGCTCCTCCTGCGTCGTGCCGGTGAGGTAGGCGGCGAGGGTCGGGATGTTCTTGCCAGCGGCAACCGTCTCGCGGAGGCGCTCGAGCTGCAGCGACTGGGTCTCGCCGCGGCTCGTCGCGAGCTCGGCGTCCTTGGTCGTGATGGTCTCGTTCGCGGTAGCGAGCTGCGTGCGCAGATCCGCAGCCTCGCGCTCAGCCGCCGCGCGAGCCTCGCGCTCGGCGGCGATCGCGCGCTTGCCGGCGTCGCCGAGCTCCGGCGGGTCGACGGGCGGGTCGCCAGCGCCCGTGTCCGGGGCCGCCTCGGCGGCCATGAAGCGGATGCCCATGAGCTCGAGACGGGTCGGTGCGGTCGGGCCGTAGACGCGGGTGCGGTTGGACATCGTTCATCCCTTGGGATCGAGAGGCATCGCGCCTCGTTGGAACCGAGCGGCCGTCGCGGCCGTCGGGGTCATCGGGTGCCGTGCTCGGCACGCCACGCTGCGAGCGTGGCTTTCATCGACCGCGCGCCGAACTGCGCGTTGGTCGGACTGCGGCGGGAGTACTCGGACATCTGGTCCGTCGCCGCCTGCTGGTACAGCTCGGTGTACTGGTCGGCGACCTCGCTCGCGAAGGTGTCGCCGGTGAATACCGGGGCGACGACGCATCGGCAGAGGCCGTGGAAGCCGTCGCCGAGGTTCTGCGAGCCGCGGGCGCGTACGCCGAGCGCGAGGCCACCGCGGCGGCGCGAGCCGTCGGCATTGAAGCTGACGCTCTCGTCCGCACCGCGGCCGACAACGCCGCCGGCGGTTGCGCTCGAGGAGTAGACTGCGCCGCGCGAGGCGAGCATGCCGCAGAACGCGCAGCAGCCCGGGCGTGGGATGCGCGCCCAGCCGACCCGCGTGCGCTCGCGCAGCACGTTCTCCTCGATCGTGCCGCGCGAGGTGTTCGCGATCATCTTCTGCGTGCCGCCGGCGAGTAGCGACAGGACCGTCGAGTCGGACTCGTCGAAGAGCGGATGCACCGCCCATCGGATCAGCGCCTCCGTCTGCTGGGTGTTCACGGCGGCCGCGGTGGTCGCGTAGAACGACCCGCCGAGGGCCTCGCGGCGCAGCTCTTCGTACCAGCCTCCCGCGAGCTCCCCGGACGCCGTGACGAACGGCTCGAGCGCCTCGGGGAGTGCGGCGATGAGAGCGTTGCGCACCTCGACCGGGTCCCTGCCCTCGAGCGCATCGAGCAGCGCGGCCAGCTCGGCGAACCACAGCGTGGAGAGGTCGTCCACCTCGATGCGGTGCCGGTCGACCTGAGCGAGCGTCGTCATGCGCGCTCCCTCCCGTGCGGATCAGTCGAAGGCGTTGCGGAGCGTGAGGGCGAGGCCTGCCGAGGTGGAGAGGTGCTGCCCCTCCTTGGCGATGGCGACGCGGAGACCGGCCTCTTCGCGCTCGAGCTCGATGGAGGTGATCTCCATCGCCCCCGCCCAGGCGACGACGATCGGCGCTGCCACGTCCTCGTCATCGGTGAGACGGAGTTCGGCCCACCGCTGCATCAGCACGCCGATCTCGCCTTGCACCTCTCGGATCTTCGCTTTCGTTTCGTCGGAGAGTTCGTGCCAATCGATCATGCGTCCGCCTTCCAGCGTCATCGGTCTTCGAGCGAGCTCGCCTCTGCCTCGGGCTGGCGCAGCGACACCGGCACCGCGCCGGTGAACTTGATGCCAGACAGTCCGACGCGGGTCGCTGCGTCCGCGGGATCGACGCCGGCGCGGATGCCGACGCCAAGAGCGTCGAACTTCGCCTTCATCGCAACGGGGTCCTCACCGGGGGGGGTGACCTGCTCGGCCGGCTCGTCGGTTCGGGCGCCGGCGAGCGCGGCCACGCGCGGGTCCTGCTGCGCCGCGGCCGCCTGCTCACGCAGGCCGCCCGCCAGGGTGCCGACGCGCTGTCGGCGCAGGTCAGCCTGCAGCCGCAGGATCTGCTCTCGGGACAGGCCGGCGTACTCCATGCCGACCTGCGTCTCCGCGAAGCCGGGGATGTTGCTGGCGAGCTTCGAGAACGCATCCGCTCGCGCCTGCGGCGAGGCGATCGCCGGGTCGGTGAACTGCGCCGAGAGGCGGCGCAGGTCGCCGTCGACGGCGTCGAGGCCGTCGCGGAGCCGGACCGCGAGCTGGGCTGCCTTCACGGCGCCCTGGCCCCAGGTGCGGTTCGCGTTCCGGGCGGTCATGATGAGGTCTTCCTTGGCCGCGTAGATCGCGTCCGCCGAGGAGGGGTTGTCCTGCACGATGCCCAGCGAGGAGAGCGCGAGGCCCATCTCGCCGGCGAACAGCGTCGCGTGCATCCGCAGCTGCTCGATGTGCGGCTGCGGGCTGGCCCCGTTGAAGCGGTGCAGGTCGGGCTTGTCGTCGCCGTCGGGGATGTCGAGGGCCTTGAGGCGGCCCATGACCGCCGACCACTTGTCGCTGCCAACGAAGCTCGACACGTCCGCGCCGAACAGCCAGTACTCGACCGAGGAGTAGAACTCGCTCGACACCTCGCTGCGGACGATGGTGCGCAGAGCCGAGTCGACGTGCGCCATCGCGGCGCGCGAAATGCGCGAGTGACCGAAGGGGCGGTTCAGCTCGGGGTCGATGACGAGCGGCGCGACGCTGACCTCGCCGAGCGGGTTGGGCTGCACGATCGTCGCCCAGCCGCCCTGACGCTTCATGAAGGTGTAGGTGCGCTCGGGCGTGAGCATCACCATCTCGGTCGGCCGCGCCTCCTGGTCGACGTTCGAGACGGCGAGGAATCCGCGAATGCGGCGACGGCGCGAGTCCCACACCGCAGCCGAGGCGTCGGCGGCGCGCGGCAGCATCAGCACGGCCGGCTCGCCCGACTGCACGTCGCCGCGGGTGACCGTCATGAACGAGCACGCGTGCACGGCCGACGAGAGCTGCGCCTGCGGGAACTCGACCATGAAGTTGTTCTCGTCGAGGATCTGCTCAAGCGCGAACGGGTCATCCTCACCAGCCGGCGCGACGAACGCCTCGAACAGCGACCGATCGGTGAGGGCGCGCACGCCCTTGCCGACCCAGCCGAGCGCCGCCTCGATGCGCGACATGGCCGGCGGGATCGAGATGCCGAAGTCCTTGAGCGAGTTCTTCGTGTCGTAGTAGACCGACCGGATGAGGTTGCGGCGGCGCTTCTGCGCGAAGGTGTTCAGCAGCTCGCGCAGCAGGTTCTCGTCGCCGGTCGGAATGTCGACGCTCGGCATCTCAACGAGGGTGCTCACGGGCGCGGTGCTCACAGGATGACCGCCTTCCGGGTGGTTGCCGCCGCGGTGGACGATCGGGTGCGCTTCTCGAGGCCGGCCAGCGCGACCGTGCCGGCGACGAGTGAGGTGATGTCGCTGTCGCTGTTGCGGCGCGACCAGTACCAGGACGCGTTGTCGGTGGTCCACTGCTGCTTGGCGCCCTCGACGGCGGCGTTCAGCGCCTCGTCGTCACCGAGGTGCGCGAGCTTGCCCTGATCGACGAGGTCGAAGAAGCGCCCGCAGGCCTTCTTGTAGTCGGTGAACTTGATGAGGCGTACGCGGGCGCCGTCCTGCTTCTTCCAGGTCGCGACGAGCGACTCCGTCGCGGAGCCGGCGATCGCGACGACCGCCAGCGGGTTCCACTTCCGCTCGAGCTCGCGCAGCCGGTGTCCGATCCAGGACGTGCCGGTGCGGTTCGGCTCGATCACCTCGAGGTGCGCGGTGCCGTCCTCGCGGTAGGAAATCATCGCGATCGACGCGGAGTCACGTTTCGGCGATACGTCGACGGCGAAGACGATCTGCTCGCCGGGCTCGCTCTCCGGGTCGGCGCAGTCCTTCCAGGCCGGCCCGAAGACGCTCTCGCCGCCGAGCTTCGCCCAGATGCCGAGTCGCTCGCGGTCGAACTCCTCCGGGCCCATGCTGCCCAGCTCGGTCTCGGTCACGAACTCCGGGTCGAGGCGGATGTTGTAGCCGGGGTTCGCGCGACGGTGCACCTCAGGGTCGCGGCGGTACTCGTCGGCGTCCTTCCAGCGCTTGCGCTCGTCGTCGGGCAGCTCGTCCCAGCGCGGGACGGACCACTCGACGTAGACGAGACGCTTCGCGGTGCGGCTCAGCGCGCGCTGGCGGATCTCTTCCTGCACCTCGGAGTCGGCCTCGCCGGCGCTGGATGCGTAGATCATCTGGGCGCGGCCCGACAGCGACAGCGCCGACATCGTCGGCAGCAGCGCGGCGACCATGCGGCGCTTGAGCCGCATCGCCTCGTCGAGGTACAGGATCGGCGCGGTGAAGCCACGGCCCGACGAGTTCGACCGGGCCATGAACTTGAGGCGGCAACCCGACTTCGTCAGGATGCCTTCCTCGCCGTCGGCCTGGCTGACCTTCTTGACCATTCGGTCGAGGGTCGGTGTCGCCTCGATGAGCTGCCGGATGCGCAGGAACATCTCCTGCGCGGTCTTGAACTCGTGCGCCGTGTAGACCTGCAGCCGCTCCTCCCAGGCGAAGAGCCCGGCGAGCTGGCGCGACTCGATGATCGTGCCCTTGCCCTGCTGCCGATTCGCGGCGACGAACGCCTCGAACGCGGCCCAGCGGCCGTCCGTTCGGGTCAAGGTCAGCGACTCGGACGCGATCCGCTGCCACGGGTCCTGCACGATGCCGGCGAGCTCGGCGATGTCGATCATGTCTGCGGCGCGCTCGGCGGAGAGCCGACGGTCGAAGTCGGTCGGGAGGATGTGGAGCCTAGGCTCCTGCACGCCTCGCTCGGAGATCAGCGAGTTCGTCAGCAACGGATCGCTCCTTCTTGCCGCCGAGCTCGGCGATCAGCGCCACGAGCTCCTGCCGGCGCTTCGACAGCGCGGCGACCTGGCGGGGGTGCGCCCCGGCCAGGGCCTCCTTGACGATGCGAAGGTTGTCCTTCGCGTCGGTCAGCGGGTCGTACTCGTCATCGCTCGGCGCCTCGACGTTGGCGTCGTCCGGCTCGGTGATCTCGGGGACTGCGGCGAGCGCCGCGACGGCGCGGGCGGCGTCCTCGCGCTCAACCTTCGCGATCGCATGGGCGACGCGGCACGCCTCGCAGGGGGCCTCCTTCTTGCGGAGGTGCCGGCGGTACGCCGCTGGGGTGCCACAGGGCTGCAGTTTGCGCGGCATCGGTCACCTCGGCTGGGGTCCGGCGTGCGTTACTCGCGCACGATCTCGATGGGCTCATCGCTGACGATTGCGCCGACAGCGCCGATGACCTTGGCCGCGCCGTCCCACGACTTGGTGAGTCGCGTGCGCACGGTATCGCCGCCGACGTTGGCGACGGTTTCGCCCTCGACCCCGTCGACGATAAGCGCGAAGGGCGTCTCGACGAACTCTCCGACGACGCGGGTCGGGAGTTCCAGGATTTGGATGCGGGCCATGGTGTCTCCGTGCTTCGTCAGGGGTGATGTCCCACTTCGAAAAAATGCTGATGTCACACCGTTTTGGGCCGCGCACACAGATGCGCCTATGCCGAGGGAGGCGCAGGGGTGAGGGGGAGGGGGTCCTCCCCCGTAAGCCCCGTAGCGTGATGGCGGATAGGAGATCTCGTATCCGTCGGTCACCACTTGCGGGTGGTGCGCGGCGTCGGCGCTGCGCTCGGCTCGAGCTTCTTCTTCCCGCGTCGCGAGTTGCATGAGCGGTGCGCGGGCTCGAGTGCACCGAGCATGTGGCCGCCGGTGCCGACTGCGTCGACGTGGTCGGCGGTGAACGCCATCGGGTGCTTCCAGTGCAGCGTCCAGTCGAACGGCTTCTTGCAGAGGTGGCAGACACCGCCGTTGCGCTTGGTCTTGCGGCGGAGGGCGTCGCGGCGGCGGACGTAGTCGCGGTCGTTGCGGTGGGTCTTGGGCATCAACACCTCCCCGGGTAGGGGCGATGAGGCGGAAGGGCGGAGGCTTCGACGGTGGGTGGACGCGAAGCGAGGACCGGAGCCTCCGGGCATGAGGGGGGTGGGGTGTTGGCGAGCACCTCCCCCGGGGGGTGTGTTCGCGAGGTGACACCCGGGGCCAACGACGGAAGCGCCCGGCCTGTTGGCCTGGGCGCTTCCGGTGTACGACGCCTCCCGGCGGGAGGGTGCGAGCTGTCGTAGAGATCTTAACCCATGGATGACGGAGGGTGGTAGCTATCCGCGCGCGAACTTCGGCAGGTCAACGGACTGCGCATGCTTGCGTGCGTCGTCTCGCTTCCGCTTCGCACGGAACATCTCGAGCAGCTCGCTCTTGAGCACGTACTTCTTGCGCAGCACGGTGTAGCTCGGCAGCCCGTCGGCGAGGTATGCGGTGATGGTGTCGCGGTGCACACCGATGCGCTCGCGCGCTTCGGTGCGGGTGAGGTACTCGGCGCGGTTCGCGTAGAAGTGCGCGAGCGTCCCCGGCTCAGCCACGGCTCCTCCTTCCGATGACGTGGGCGACCGCGCAGATCACGGTGATGATGACGGCGGCGTCGATGATGTTCCCGATGGCTTCGAGCACCTGCTCGCCGCTCATCACTGCGCATCCCGCTCGATGCGCTCGGCCTCGGTTCGGGCCGCGAGGTCGATGACGCGACCGATGGCGCCGGTGGCTGCTTGGCGGGCCCCGAACTCCCGCAGCACTCGCGCGTCCCGCTGCGCGAGGATGAGCGCTGAGTCCACGGAAGCGAGGACGGATCGGAGCGCCATCCGATGCGCGAACGACGCGACGCCATGCTCGTCTACGAAGTCGGGTTCGCTCTTGATGCGAGCCGCTTCTGCCACTTGCGCGGCCAGAGCATCACGCTCGGCGGTCACGATTTCGAGGGCACCCGTGACGCGGATGAGCAGCGCGAGTCGCTCGTCGGCTCCTTCTCCGCGAGCGGTCGGTTCGCGCATCGATTCGGGCAGCGAGTCGACGACGTGCTCGATGTGCTCCAACGCTTCGGTCAGCAGCTCGGCGGGGGTCGGGGTGTTCGCGGTCATCGGATCTGCTCCTTCGTCTCGGTCATCCATCGGTCGATCTCGGCAGCCAGCACCGCATCGCAGCGCTCGCACCAGCCCGGCGCTCTCGGCACCGGCACGTCGACGAGCGGCACAACGTGCGAGCACGCCGCCTCGCCGAGGGTCCGCTCGATCTGCGAGCGGCGAGCGACGAACACCACCTCGCACGTGGCGCACGCGATCTGCACGTCGAGGACTCCGCCGGGACCCCACGAGGCGCCGACGGCGAACTCGTCGCACTCCGGGCAGCGGCGCGGCTCGACGAGCTTCTGCCGCTTCGGGTCCATCGGGTACCGAGCCGACAGCTGCCACACCTCCTCCGCGATGTGCTCGAGGAAGTCGTGGCCCTCGACGCCGTGCGCGGCGATGCGGTCGAGACGCAGGTCCAGCCACCGGGTCAGGTAGCCGACGAGCTCGGCAGCCTCATCCGCCTCGATACCGGGACGGAACCCGAGGTGCTGTCCGGCGGACGACAGCCAGGCGACGGCCCCCTGGATCGGAGGGTTGTCGTTCAGGCGCTTCGCCCACTCGATCGTCCAGGCCACGAGCATCGCGTAGACCCGGTCGGCGTCATCGGCAGCGGTCACCCGCATCGGGGCCGACATCGGCCGGTACGTCTCGCCGGGCTCCCCACGCCCATCGGTCGGGAGCGCGAGCGCTCGAACATGACCGAGCAGCTCAGGGGCCTCCACGAGACGATGGTGCGCTCGAGCCAGTCGGATGCGCGCCTGCGTCTCCGGGTCGATGGTGGACAGGTCGGTGATCTCGGGCATCGCTGCTCCTCTGGTCGAAGGGGCGGAACGGGAAGGGGTGCCGGGCGACGGTGAGCGCTCGAGCACGGTGTCGGGGTGGGAGGTCAGAGCTGGTCCCCCTCCTCCTCGAAGACGGGACCGGTGGCGGGGCGGCGGGCAGCGCGGCGCGTCTCCCGCCAGTGGGTGTTCGCCATGCGGCAGTCCGCGCACTCCCGGCAGTCCTCCCCGCGGGACCCGCCAGGCATGTGCAGCTTGCAGAACGGAGGCGGAGGCAGGTCCCGCAGGCCGCCCGCGGGCTCCCTCACGCCCGCACCCTCGCCCTCCCCCTCTCTCCCCCAGGCCGAGAAGTCCTCTAGAGGATTTCCAGCGAATCGGTCGAACAGCTCTGCAGGCGGGTCGGGGTACTTCGACGGGGCCGGATGCGACTGCTTCGGGAACCGCCGCACCTGGAAGTACGCCCCCGCCGCGTCGTGATACACGCCGATGAAGCCGATCCGGTCGAGCTCCATCAGGTGCGCCCTGATCGTCTCCGTCGTCACGTCCGGCCGGTGCGGCCACAGCGCCCCCTTGAGGCGCCACTCCGTCACCGTCTCCCGACCGTGATCGTCTGCCCGGAAGTACAGGCCCATCGCCGTGCGGAACAGCAGCGGGTCCATCTCGATCAGCTGCTCGTCCTCGAACAGGTCCGGCGGGATCGAGCGGTTCTTCATGCGTGTCAATACCTCGCAGCAGGATGTCGAGCGCGGCAGGCACCGCGTTGGGATGAACTCGGAAGCACTCGGTGAACCCACGGCCCCGCGGCAGCAACCGCTCACCGTCGAGCTCCGTGGCGAACGCCCTCGGATACACCGCGGCGAGCGCCGCCAGCGCTGCGCGCTCGGCCCAGACGGGCTCGTCGCGCATCACGAGCAGCGGGACGCCACCGGACTCGGTCAGGTCATGGATGCGGCGGGCCTCGTCACGGGTGCGCCCGACCTTGAGGACGCCGTAGCGGGGCCAGTAGATGACGTAGACCGTCGTGGACGCAGCGAGCGCCACAGGACGCCCAGCGGGGCGTCCAGGGGCGGTAGCGGCGGCGCTCGCCGCATTGCGGGTCATGCCGCCACCTCATCTGTGGCTTCGGCGGTGAGCAGCGCGGCCACGGCGAGCGCCGCCTGCTGCGGGACGACGCCGTTGCCGAGCGCCTTGAGCTGCTGCGCTCGAGTGAGGCCGAGGGAGGGGTCGGTGACGTGTCCTGCGGGGAGGCCCATCATCCACTCGACGAACTGCGGGGCGAGGCGGTGGGTGCCGCCCTTGCCGTCGGGATTCGTGGGCGCGGGCGCTACGCGGCCGAGGGCGGACTCCCAGCGCTCGACGGCGGGGGCGTACTCGCCCCAGGAGCGAGCAGCTGCGCCGCGATCGTCAGCGGCATGCCCTTCCCGTTCCCGTTCACCCCGGTCGCCTTCACTCGCTCGCGGCGGGCCGACCATGTCTCCGGGCTCTCCCCGTCGTTCACGACCGCCGCCGAGGGCGTCGGCAGCAGCGCCTCCGTGGCTCGAAGCTGCGGCGAGCGCCGTGCCAAGTCGGCTGGCGCCGCGCTCTTCGAGTCCGAGGTCATCGGCGTCGGCAGCAGCGCGAGCTGCTCCGCCACCCCCGGCAGCAGCAGCTCGTTCGACCTCGAGCCCGACCGGCTCTTGTGCCCGCCCGTGACGTCCGCGACCTGCGGCGTCGGCAGCAGCGCGTCCGTGAGCGTCGTGCCCGGATGCGACCTGCCCGTGGTTGTCGTATGCCTGCGGCTGCCCTCCGAGTCCGTGGTCACCGGCGTCGGCAGGACGGGCGATGACGAAGACTCGGTAGCGGAGATGGGGAGCGCCGGCGTCGGCAGCTCGTACGCCACACCAGCGCGCGTCATACCCGAGCTCGGCCAGGTCGCCGAGTACGGCTCCGAGTGCTCGGAGAGTAGGTCCGCCCGATCCGTCTCCCAGAGACCACGGGTCGCGCTCCACGAACCGATCCGTCTGCGGGTCCCAGTCGTAGTCATATGCCGGCTCTTCCTGTTCTCCAGCGGCTGCCGAGAGCAGGCCGCGCACGTTCTCGATGACGACGAGGCCCGGTCGAACTACGTCGATGCCGCGGGCGAACTCCGACCACAGGCCGGAGCGGGTGCCGTCGCGGAGGCCGCGACGCAGCCCCGCGAGGCTGACGTCCTGGCAGGGGAAGCCGCCCGTCATCACGTCGACACGGCCAACCCACTCCGACCAGTCGACGGCGGAGACGTCGCCGAGGTTAGGGATGCCGGGGTGGTGCTGCGCGAGCAGCGACACCATCGCGGGCTCGATCTCCGCGTACGCTACGAGGTCGCCGCCGAGCACGGACTGGACACCCATGGTCAGGCCGCCGTACCCCTCGAACAGACCGAGGATGCGCGGGGCGCTCATACTGCACCGCCCTCGGCGAGGAGGTCGTCAAAGAGCGCGTTCGGGTCGGGCTGCGCCGCCTGGCGGGCGACGTGCTCGTCGAGGTCGACGGCGACGATCTCTACCTTGGGCGAGACGCCGTGCCATTGGTCCTGCCAGAGGGTCGTGTCGACGCCGTAACCCGCGTCGAGGTGCAGGCCGGTCTGCTTCGCGAACTGCCGGTAGGCGGTCTCCTCGGCTCGCTCGTAGTGCGGGGCTCCGCTGTACCGGAAGCCAGCGGACATCTGCGGGATGATGAACATCCCGTAGTCGGCGAGCCCGGCGGCGACGTCGATGGTGTGGTACTCGAACTTCGCGCCCTTGTAGGTGCCTCCGTCGCCGTCGCGCTTGATGTTGCCGAACGGCGGGTTCGACATCGCCGCGTCGAAGTGGCCTAGGTCGGGCAGGTCGAAGATGCTGCCGACGATCCACTGCGCCTCGGGCACCATCTTCCGACCGATGGCGGCGTACTCCGGGTTCAGCTCGACGCACACCAGTTCGAGCTGCCCACCGTCCCACCATCCGCGACGCAGCTGCAACGCGAGGGACAGTGAGCCGATGCCGGCGCACAGGTCGATGACCCGCCCGCGGGTCGGCATCTCGAGCACGGCGTGGTCGGCGAGCTCGGGCGGGGTGAAGAACGCACCGGCGCTCGTGTTCACGTGGTTCGCGGACTCCTGCCAGTGCTGCTGCACGAACGCCTTGTCGTCGTCGCTGAGCCGGTCCTGCGCCAGGATGCGGACGGCCTCGTCGTGCGCCTTCGCCTCAGCCTTCGAGAGCTTCGCCATGTCGCACCCCCTCTCGTCTCCTGGTGGCGTCGTCGCGCTCGATGACGCGGTTGGCGGTGATGGCGTCGGTCGCGAGGCCCTCGTGCGTGCGAGCGGCCGCGACGAGCCACTCGAGGTACTGGTCACCGGTCACCCGGAACGCCTCCGCGATCGCGTCGGTGATGTCTAGGGCGTGCAGGCGCAGCGACGCCGACGTCTTCCGCTCGAACTCGACCAGCAGCGCAGGCGCCGGCGCGGCCCGGCGGGCGCCGAGCACCGTGAGGACCATGTGCGGGGTGCGGTCCTCGACGTGCGCCGGGATGTAGACGATCTGCGGCATGAGCTTCGTCATGAGGTCGGGGGTGTCGTCGGGAACGACGAGCGCGTCGACGAGGCCGTCGCAGAGCGCCTTGAGGGTCGGCACCACGTTGTCGACGTCGCGTCGGATGCGGTCGCTCACGTGCCACGCCAGGTGCACTTCCGCGTGCGCGAGGGCGGGGATCGCGAGGTTCTCCGCCTCGGTGCGGCCGCGGCGGCGCACGCGCTTCGTGATCTTGGCCTTCTTCGACCAGTGGAGCCGCTGGTTCGCGGTCAGCGGCGGCGTCTCCCAGTCGATCTCGGCGGTGTACAGCTGCGGCCCGCCAGCGGTGGTCTGCTCAGGCATCCGGCACCTCATCTCCGTTCGCGAGGTCGAGGTACACGTCTCCGTGGCACTGGGCGAAGCTGACGTCGTCGATCCGCACCGGCCCGAGAGGGCACCAGCACGCCACGTCCTTGTCGGCCAGCTCGTGCAGGTTCTCAAGCAGCCACGTGCGGCGCTCCTCGAACTCCGGCACCGTGAACTCGCCCTGCAACCAGTTGAAGAACGCTCCGGCCGCCTCGACACGCGACCGGATCGCGAGGATGCCGAGCTCGCTGCCGCCGAAGCCGACCGTCACGTACTCGCCGCCGACCGCGAAGGGGTTGCCCCACTTCGTCGGCCGGGCCACGACCACTGCGCCTTCCGGCTTCCGCCAGCCCTTCTTCCGGGACAGCTTGATCCGCTCAGGCATCGGGCACCTCCTTCGGTGAGCGCCGCGAGATGCGTGTGTCGGCTGCGTTGGCGGCGTCGGCGAGGATGCGCATGGCTGCTGCGGTTTCGTTGGCGGTGGCGCCGAGGCGGTCGAGGGCTTCGCGGAAGCGGGTGGTGTCGGCGATGCCGCGGATGGTGAGGGTGGCGATGCTGGGTTTCGGGCGCCAGGCGCGTTCGATGGCGGCGCGGCGTTGGATGCGGGTCTTGGCGATGCCGTCGGCGATGACGCCGGCCATGGCCGCGCTGGCGACGGCGAGGAAGCCGAGGAGGTAGAGGGTCTCGGTCATCGCCGCACCGCCTTGCGGGTGGGGTCGGCGGCGGTGAGCTCGTCGAGGACGGCGTCGATCTCGGCGACCTGTTCGGCGGTGGCCGGGGGCAGGAAGGTGACCTGGGGGATGGTGCCGCCGCGGGCGGGTGCGGTGGCGGCGAGGTGGAGGGTGCGGGCGATGGCCTCGGCGGCGATGCGGAGGGCGTCGTGCGGGGTGTGGTTGGTGCGGGTGGTGACGAGGCGGGTGAACTCGCGGGCGGCTTCGCGGGTGCCGGGGATGTTGTCGGCGGTGATGCCGGCGCGGGTGAGGGCCTCGTCGATCTCGGTGTCGATGTGGGTGTCGTGGTTCATGCGCATGGGGGTCAGTCCTCTCCGTGGCAGGGGCAGGTGCAGGGGGCGGGCGCGTCGGCGGCGGCGTCCCAGCCGCGGCCGGAGCACGCGCGGTGCTTGCCGTCGCGGCAGTCGGGGTTCATCGGGCCACCCCCGCCTCGCGCAGCACCCTGGCGACATGGGCGCGATACAGGCGCGCGGCTTCGCCGCTGTCGTTGCCAACCCGCAGCTCGGCGCAGCTGCATCCGCCGTGCACGTCGCAGTCGTAGTCGTAGTCCTCCATGTGCTGCTCGAGCAGCGCTTCCACGGTGAGCTGCTCCGGCCCGACGGGTGCCACGTGGACGTCATCGGACTTCGGCGTCAGGGCGAGCGCGCCGTCGGTCGTCCGGATGGTGAGCGTGCCCGTGGCGGTGTTGCGGGTGGCGACGGTGCCGGTGATCGTCACGACGACCTCGTCGCCCGGGCGGACGGTGCTGTGGTCATGCTGCGGCATGGCGGGTCTCCTCGGCGGTGAGGAGGTCGGCGAGACGCTCTGGGGTGACGGTGAGGAGGTGCTTCCGGCAGGCGCGGGAGCGGGCGAGGGTGATGAGGCTGCGGTCGAAGTCGATGCGGCGGACGATGTACGGCTCGCCGTGCACGAGCAGCGCGGCGCCCTCGTACACGTCGGTGCGGCCAGTGAGGGGCATGACGTCGAGGCCGAAGCGGCGCAGCACCTTCCGCTCCTTCGGCCACAGGGCCGGTGCCGTCGTGCGCAGCGGGTTCTCGCGGCGGTCGAAGCCGCGGAAGCCGGCCTTGAAGTGCTCGGCGTCGTAGAGCATGCGGGTGGGGAAGGTCATCGGTGGCTCTTTCTGCGGGTCAGTGCGTCGTCGATGACGGCGAGGTGGTGGGCGGCGCGGGTCCGCGCCCGGTCTATGGCGGCGTACACGGCGGCGATGCCGACGCCGAGCTCGCGGGCGGCCTCGTCGCGGGAGCGGCCGAGGCGCAGCAGCTCCATGATCTGGTCCTCGTCGCGGGAGCCGGCGACGATGCGCTGCTTGCCGACACGAGTGGAGGGGGCTGGCGGCTGCTCCTGCACGGTCGTGAGGATCGCGGCGACCACGTCGGGGATGCGCACGCCGCGACGGTCGGCCTTCGACGCGAGGGCGCCCCAGGTGCGCTCGTCGAGCTCGATGGTGACGGGGTGCTTCATCCTTCGCTCACCACCTCGGCGAGTTCGGACGCGAGCTGCAGCTGCTTCGGCACGACGTCGAAGGCCTCCGTGGACGGCATGGCGATCTCGAACGACTGGCCGTTGAACTGTCCCTCGATCCGAACGCGGCTGCTGTCCATCGGGTAGCGCTTGAGCTCCCACGTCCCGCCGATCGCACGGACCAGGGCGACCGCATCGGCGCGGGTGGTCGCGTACGCCTGGGTGCCGATGAACAGGCCGACACTGATCGGGGGGAGGTCGGGGTTCGCCTCGACGAGGTCCGCGACCGCGCGCAGGTGCGCCGGGCTGACGTTGGGCGCGGTGCTCATCGGGCCATCACCTCCGCGGCGTGCTGCTCGACCAGCGCGAGCGGGGCCGGCGGGGTGGGGCGCGCATCCGGACGCCACGGCGACACCGACCGTGCGGGCACCGGCGGGGGCGTGACGGCCTTGAGCTGGCGCTTGAGGGCCGTCACCTCCTTCGACCGCTCCGCGAGCTTCTGGCGGGCGACGACGAGCGGGGCGCGGTCGCCCTGCTTGCGGATCGAGGTGAGCATCGCGATGGTCTCCGTCGAGAACAGGACGATCAGGGGCATGGCCGCCTTGATCCACGGGGCCGCCTGCTCGTGCAGCTCGGTGCCAGTGACGGTCGAGGCGACCTGCACCCAGTTCGCCCACGCGCTGAATGCGACGAGTGCGACGGTTAGGGCGGCGAGGATGAGCGCCTCGGCGTGCGCGTGGCGGTGGCGGAGCGCGAGGGTCGCGATGGCGGTGCCGATCATGAAGCCGTCGAGGGCGAGCGGCAGCGTCCAGGCGAGGTGCGGGGCCATGTACCAGGACGCGACGTGCAGCAGGCCGTCGACGGATGCGACGAGCGAGCCGATCGCGGCCGCGGCGAGCACGACGATGACGATGCGGTAGACCGCGATATTGTCCGGGTTCACGAGCGCCCCGGCCCCCGTCCGCGCGCTCATCGGTCGCCCGCCAGGTAGCTCTCGAGCCGGTCTGCCGCCTCCGCGGGCGTGTGCCCGTCGTACGCCGGGGGCTGGTCCACAACGGGCAGCTGGAACAGGGACCAGTGCTCCGTCCTGTAGTGGTTCGACACCTGCCCCGTGGGCAGCTCCGCCACGACGATGAAGTAGCCACCGCCGAAGCACAGCTCCCCGTCGCTGTGCCGGATGGACTTCACGACTGTCGGCGCGCCCTTGAGCTTCGCCATCTCGTTGAACGCCAGCGCGTTGTAGAGCATCCGGTAGCGGTAGAGCTCCTCGATGGAGTGGTGCTCGTCGCCGCTGGGGCGCGGGGCGACTACCGTGACCGGCCACCAGTTGGCCTCGTGGCTCGACAGCCACCGCGTGCCCTGGTCGATCGGGCCGCCGTTGAGCGCGGCGCCCTCCTCTTCCTCGCAGCGGAAGGTCTGCGTGAAGGCGTCGCCGTCCTCGGCTGCGGTGAGCAGGTACGGGTCGCCGTCGGCGGCGACGAGCGCGAGCCACGCCTCACCGGTCTCGGCGAAGAAGTCGAGCAGGTCGGTCTCGTTGCTGAACTGCATGGGTCAGCCCTCCTGGGGGTTGGTCGTGGTGATGCGCCAGACGACGGCGTAGGTCTTACGGGACGAGCCGGCGCGGATGACCGGCACCATCTCGTTGGCGTCCTCGACGCGGCCCAGCTGCACCAGCTCGGCGCGGGCCGTGCGGAGGCGCTGGGTGGAGAACATGACCGCGTCGACGTCGACGGGGCCGCCGGTGGCCGCGGCGATGTGCTCGGGCCAGCCGATGGAGCGGCAGTGCTCGGCGTGACGGTTCGCGATCGCGAAGTCCGGCAGCGGTCCGAAGCGCTCGAGGATGCGGAGCACCTCGGCCTGCGACGCCTCCGCCTTCCGGACGGTCTTGTCGGCGGCGTCGTGGGAGGTGACGGGGTCCGCTCTGCGGGCTCTAGGTGAGTCGTTGGTGATGGCGGAGAGGATCGCGGGCGGGTTGGCGGTGATGCTCATGACGGCCCTTCTGGTCGGTTGGAGAGCGCGCTCGGCTGAGGCGCGGTGGTCAGTGGGGGTCCCGGCCCCGCCGCGGGGGGGCGTAATGGGCGGCGGGGCCGGGCGTTGTTGCCTCGCGTCTCGGCCGGTGCGAGGTGGCCCGGTAGCGGTCGCCGCGAGCTGAAAGCAGGGGAACGGCCCGCGGCGGCCCGAGATCTACGTGCGCCTGTGCAGAGCGGGACGGTTCGGCTCGAACGTGCGGCGCGTGCGCACCGGCCCCGGCGGGCGGGAGTCCGGGCGCGGAGCGCGCTCCTGGCGGCGTCCGCGCAGGAACCAGCCGAGGAGGACGCAGGCGCCGCACACCGCGACGAGCGCGACCGACACCAGGACGCCCGTCGGCACGAGCGGCGCGGCCGCGGCGGTCTGCTCGGCGAGCGTCGGCAGCTGGCAGTCGGCCGGCGTGCACGACGCGGCGGGCTCGGCCATGGCCACGACGCGGCCAGCGGCGGCCATGAGGGCGACGATCACGATGCAGAGCGCCACGATCAGCACGCGGAGGCTCAGCAGCTTCGACAGGAGCTTCATCGGGTCACCCCCTCGGCGAGCGCTGCGAGCCGTTGGGCGTCGCGCTCGAGTTCGATGGCGGCGGCGACGCGGAAGGCGATGCGGGCGGCGAGGTAGAGCGGGATGAGGGCGAGGAAGGTGAGCCCGTTGGGGGTGCTGGTGGTGGCGGAGAGGCCGAGGATGATCGCGAAGGTGGTGAGCGCGATGGCGAGGGTGAGGGCGGCGCGGCGGTTCATGCTGCACCTGCCGTGGTCTTCTCGGCGGTAGCGTTCGAGCGGGGGGCGATGGTCGCGTCCCGGGAGGGGTGACCATGCTGACTCGACTCGAGCTCGTGAACGAAGGCATCAAGAAGTGCCAGACCGCGACCGCGAAGGTCCAAGCTCTCAAGGGGCACGAAGATCCGGCCGTCCAGGAACTCGCGAACGCGATTCACTTCCTCGCCTTCGGCGTCCAGGAGATCGCTCTGGCCATAGCCAGTGATGGCAAGGTCGACGATCTCCCGATCCAGCGACGCCAGTAGGCGTCGCAGGTTCTTCGCGTACTTGCGGGTCTCACCCTCGCCAAGAGGGTTGGTGTAGCACGCCCGCTGAGGCTGCCGCCGGAGCAGATCGCTGACTGCGAGCGCGTCCTCGGTGCTGGGCGTCTCGAGCGCCCACCGGGACGTTTCGAGTCGGACGGCGGCGCAGTCGCCGCAGAATGCGATGGTGCCGGCGGGGTGCTGCTCGCAGGACGGCGCGGGGCGCTCGGCCTGCGGCGCGGGGATGATGGCGCTCATGCTGCACCTGCCGCGGGCTTCTCGGCGGGCAGCGTTCTGAGCCATCTGAGTCCCTCTTCGAGGGTGATGATGGCCTTGCTGTTGGGGTAGGAGGGGACGAGGTTGTGCGCCTCGATGTGGTCTCTGATCGTGGTCTCGCCCAGGCCGCATGCCTGAGCCCACTCCTTGACCGTGTACGCGGGGCGGTCGAAGGTGACCGTCATCTGCTCCGTCATGCCTGCACTCCTTCGAGGAACGAAATCCACGGAACACAGAGCGAAGCGGCCACCGCGATCAGCTCGCGGGGCATGAACGGAACCTCCGCGCGGAGGCGTGCGTCCATCTCGTTCACGGAGATGCCGGCAGCCTCAGCCACGTCGGCGAGGGCGACGGGGCGCGATTCGATCGCTGCACTCACCCGGTCGGCGATCTCCGCCTGCACTCTTCTCTGGTCCACAACCAGAACCATACGCTCCACTTCTGAACCCCGCAAGCCCGTGCGGGCTCTTTTTTGGAGCATGGGACCCGCTCCGGGGTCTAGGGTGTTCAGTTGTGGCGATCCGAGAGAGCAAGCTCAACCAGGCGATAGCGGCAGAGCTCCGTGCGGAGCGAGCCGCAGCGAACGTGTCGCAGCAGCAGATCACCGAGGTGACGGGAATCTCCCGCAGCACGCTGCGCCGCACGCTCGCCGGCGAGGTCGAGGTCAGCGCGACGGACCTCGTGATGGTTGCCTCCGCGCTCAGCGTCGACGCCCCGCTCTTGCTCGGGCGTGCGATCACCCGCGCCGGCGGCGAGGAAGCGGCAGTGTCGGATGCGCGCGCTAGTTTCGGCGGACGCGACAGCTCGGGGGACGAGCTCTCCGTGAAGCGGCAGCAGAAGGCAGCCGCCGACATGACCGTCGAAGAGTTGGAGGGGCAGCGCAGTGCAGCGACGAAGGACCCCGAGCTCGACACCGACGAGCCCGACCTTCCCTAGAGGTCGCGACTACGACCCCTACGCGCACGCTGACGCGCTCGGCATCAACGTGCTCCTCCGGCCGATCCGCTCAGCGAACGAGCTCTGGCTGCCCGACCACCGCACGCTCGTGCTCAAGGAGGGCATGCGCGCCGTGCACCAGCGCAACGCGTGCGCCCACGGCGTCGCCCACGCCGAGCTCGCGCACCTCGACAGTCGACCGAAGCATGAGGTTCAGGCAGACCGCTACGCGGCGAACCAGCTGATCGAGCACGACGAGCTGCTCGGGCTCATGCGCTGGACGCCCGACGCGCACCGGCTCGCGCACGAGCTCGGAGTCACGACGCGACTGCTCCGGGTGTATCTGAACGTGCATCGCCTCGTAGGCTGAGAAGCGCGGAGAGATCCTTCATCGCGGCCTCGCGACGATCCCGGTTCAGGCGGGACTTGTAGCCGCGCGTCACCGCGCGCACCGAGTGCCCGACGATCTCCATGATGAGGTCCTCCGGCACGCCGGCGAGGTAGAGCAGATCGACCGTGGTGTGCCGCAGATCATGCAGGCGCACCCGCTTCTCGATCCCCGTCGTCTCGAGGAAGCGGTTCCAGCGCTTCGTGTCCCAGTCGGGGTCGCGAGCCTCGCCGTTCGCCTGCGTGAAGACGAGGCCGTTGGCGCCCGGAGGGTTCTTCTCGCGGTGCAGCTCGAGGATCGAGCGCAGCGGCTCGACGAGCGGGATCACGCGCCATCCTGCCGCGGACTTCGGCCGCGTCAGGAAGAGGCCGCCGGAGACGTGCCGGTACTCGAAGTCCGCCGGCGCAACGACCGTGCCGTTCTCGTCGACGGCGATGCGCTGCAGCTGCCAGGACAGATCGATGTCATCGCCGACGCGATCCCACTCGAGGCCGATGACCTCACCGCGGCGGGCGCCGGTGAGCACGGCCATGGCCCAGCGCGCGCCCTCCTGGTCGTCGCGCGAAGCGTGGTGCAGCACCGTCAGTGCCTCGTCGACTGAAAGCGCGCTCACTTCCGTCCGGGCGCGGCGAGGCGCGCGCACCATCTCGGCGGGATTGCGATGCAGCCGCCCCTCTCGCATCGCCTCCTTGAAGGAGAGCGACATCACGCGGTAGGCCATCAGCGCGTAGGTGGACGACAGGCCCGCACCGAGGATGCGCTCATGCACGCGTCGGACTGCCGGAGCATCGACGCGATCGAGGCGCAGCTTCGGGCCGAGCGCCGGGATGATGTGATTGCGCACGACCGTCCGGTAGCCCGCCGCGGTGCGCGGTCGCACCTCGTTCGCGACGACGCGATCGAGCCAGTAGGTGAACCACTGCTCCGCCGTGGTCCCGTCGGTCGGGATGTCGCCGCTGGCGCGCAGCTGGCGCTGCCCCTCGGCCAGCTTCTCGAGCACGGCCGGCTTGGTCTTCGCGCGATAGCGCTTCTGGCGCCTCTTGCCGTCGCGCGGTGGCAGCTCGACGACCGCCGTCCACAGCCCGTCAGCTGCCTTGTAGACCGATCCCTCGCCCTTGCCCCGCATGCTGTCCTTCCATCCGCCCGATGGGCGGCACCGATCCTCTGCCGTTGGCGCGGTCGCCGTTGACCGCGGCTGCTCTTCTCGCCTGTCGGCGGTCCGCACTACCGTTCATCTCGTCCTTCTCTCGGGTCGCTTCCGGGGGTCGGGCTCAGCCCCTCGACGTTGCCGCGTCGAGGGGCTTCTCTTCTGCTCTTCATGGTCCTCGGGGTGTACACGAAGTGGTCACATTGCCACGGGCCCCGGCGGGGCCGTGCGGGCCACATTTGAACCATAGTGCTCCGGTTCCGCGTCTCGCAACCGCAAATCCGGACACGGCCGGTTTGCTGAAAATCGTGAGGTCACGGGATCGACGCCCGTCGGAGCCACGTAGCGGAGATTACACCGCTGCTGAACCCCCGCGTAGCTTCTACATCGCGGGGGTTCCTTCCGTTTAACCTCGGTGCATGACCCACGCGCTGCACATC